>WNFK01038085.1_pt1 | contig 14187 bp, 16 predicted proteins | sample 5400281 | NCBI WGS metagenome assembly WNFK01 (sample SAMN13153350, study PRJNA577476) | soil metagenome | isolation source: 20 cm soil on Douglas fir-dominated hillslope | place: USA:California | collected 2013-09-17 | reverse complement strand
GACGCGCGCGCCGATCGGACGGGCTGGCACCGGACCGGTGGAGCGCCGGGTCACGCAGGCCAAGACCCTGGCGACCCTCTCGTATCCCGAGATCCTCGACACCAAAGTCGCGTTCGGCACGGGCCCGGCGCTCGTGGAGCGCTTCGCCAAGCTTCGAGAGGAGCTCAGCCTGGACGGCGTCGCGGCCGAGCTGAACCCGGGCGGGCTCTTGCCGATGGAGCAAGAGAAGCGCAGCCTCCAGATCCTCACCCAGCAGGTGATGCCCGCGTTCAAATAAGGAGCGTCCCGATGGCCACACGCGACAACGGCGCCACGAAATTCGAGACGGTACGCTACGAGCCCAAGGGTGCCATCTGTCACATCATCCTGAACCGCCCGGAGAAGCTCAACGCCGCCAACGATCAGCTCGTCGAAGAGGTCAACGACGCCCTCTTCGAGTTCGACGCCGATCCCGAGCTCCGCGTCGCGATCATCAGCGGCGCCGGCCGCGCGTTCTGCTCCGGCGCCGACGTGCGTCAGCGTCAGCTGCGCACCCGGGACGAGCTCAAGCGGCTGGGCGGCCCGGCCGGCCGGCGCTCGCGCGAAAACGGGCTCGCGGACACCGTCAACTGGAAGCCGGTGATCGCCGCCGTCCACGGCTACGCGCTCGGGCTCGGCTACTCGTTGTCGCAGTCGTGTGATCTGGTGGTCGCAGCCGCGGGAACGAAATTTCAGATCCGCGAGGTGCAGCGCGGGCTCGCCAGCGGCCAGCACTGGGTCGCGACCTGGTTCTGGACGGGCAGCCGCTTCGCGAACGAGGTCGCGCTGACCGGCCGCATGTTCACGGCCGAGGAGGCGCACCAGCACGGCATGGTGAATCGCGTGGTGCCCGGGCCGGAGCTCCTCTCCGCCGCCGAGGCGCTCGCCGCGGAGATCCTCGAGAACCCGCCTCTATCCGTCCGCGCCAACGTCCGGGTCATGCGCTGGTTCGTCAACGAGATGCAGCGCCAGTCCCGCTACTACACCCAGGGACTCGGCCTCCACCTCAGCGACGACTTCCAGGAATCAGCCCGCGCCTTCATCGAGAAGCGCAAGCCGTCGTTCAAGGGACGCTAGCGGAGCCAGCGCGCGGCGGGGCCGGGCGGGGCGGGGCCCGGGGGGTACTCTTCGAGCTGCGGGCGGGACGAAGGGGTCCCACTTCGCCTCGGTACCCCCCGAGCCCCGCCCCGCCCGGCCCCGCCGCGCGCTGACCACGCTGTGTGGAGCTTCGGGACGAACTGCTTAACTTAGGTCGGCGAACTGCTGGGCGCGCCAGCGGAGGGCGGCGCCCAGGCCGTCTTTCTCGCGGATCTCGTCGAATTTCATGCCGACGTCGGTGCGGGCGGCGTAGAGGGCGGCCAGGATGTCGAGCCCGGAGTTGATCGCGTTCCGGAAACCGGCGGATTCCGCGCCGCGGTTGATGGAGAGCTTCGTGGCCGCGAGCGCCTCCGGCGAGATCAACGCCATCCGCCGAGCGTATTTCAGCGTCGCCGCCGCCAGCTCGGCTCTCGGGACCACGCGGTTGACCATTCCGTATTGCAGCGCGGTCTGCGCATCGATGGGATCACCGAAGAAGAGCAGCTCGCGGGCGCGCTTGAGACCGATGATGAACGGCATCACCAGCGCCGGGCCGACGTTCGAGAATCGGATTTCCGGCTCGCCGAACAGGGCATCGTCGGCGGCGATCGTCAGATCGCACATCATCACGAGCTCGCAGCCGCCGCCCAGGCAGTGGCCCTGCACGGAGGCGATGACCGGCTTCTTCATCTCCCACGGCGTCATCTCGAGCTGCACGTCGTCGGTCAGCGATTCGTGCCACGCCAGCGCGTTGCCGCGCCGGGAGGCCCGCGCCGGGTTCGGCGAGATGTCGTAGCCCGCGCAGAAGCTCCGCCCCTCGGCGCGCAGGACCACCACGCTGGTGGCCGGGTCGCGGTCGGCTTCGTGGAAGCGCTCGACCAGCATCTTCTTCAGCTCGGGGCTGATCGCGTTGAGCTTGTCGGCTCGATTCAGCGAGACGATGCCGACCTTGCCGTCGGCGGCGTACGTGACGATCGGTGTGGTCATGGCGGCTCCTCAGGAATCGGACGGTGTCGGGATCACGAGCGAGATGCGGTTCTTGCCTGCGACGTGCGCGTACTCGACGCGCTCGGCGATCGCGGCGACCAGCGCGACACCGAGGCCGCCGATCGGTCGCTCCTCCACGCCAAGGCTGTCGTCGGGCACACGGACTCGCGCGAACGGGTCATATGGACGCGCCGTGTCCTCGTAGGTGAGCGCGATCGAGCCGGGCCGGATCGCGAAGGCGAGATACACGGGCGCTTCGGTGTCGGTCCCGTGGCCATGCACGACCGTGTTCGTGAACAGCTCCTCGACGAGCAAGGTCAACCGCAGACACGCCTTGCGCGGTACGCCGCTCGTCGCGCAGATGTCGGCGATGAATTGCGCTACAGCGGGTAGGGTATCCCGACGGGCCGGAAAGGTCCGGTGGTGGTTTCCGGTATCTGCGTCGTGGCTCGTGCGCGCCTCCGGATCTCGCGAGATGTCTCGACCGACTCGGCTAGTATATATACATCGGGTTGCGCGTCGGGCGGCTGTGCATTCCGGAATGCCCGACGATTGTGAGTAGTACGAGGAGGACACCATGAGATCTGCGTTGATTGCTTTGACCTTGCCGATGGTTCTGGCCTTCGGTGTCGCGCTCGCCGCGGCCCAGGACGCCGGACAGATCAAGACCTCCAAGGGCTCCGCCCAGATCGAGCGGTCCGGTCAGAAGCTCCCCGCCGGCGTCGGCCAGGTCGTGCAGCAGGGCGACGTGGTGACCACGGGCGCCGACGGCTCGGTCGGCATCACGTTCCGCGACGGCAGCCTGGTCTCGATCGGTCCGGACAGCGTGCTCGCGATCGATCGCTTCGTCTTCGACTCGACGACGCATCAGGGCAACTTCGACGCCTCGCTGAAGCAGGGCACCCTGGCCGTCGTGTCCGGCAAGCTGGCCAAGCAGTCGCCCGACGCGATGAAGGTGAAGACTCCGGCGGCGATCCTCGGCGTACGCGGGACCGAGTTCCTTGTGCGCACCGGCCCGGCGAAAGACTGATCCCCTGCCCGCACCGGTGCGACATCTCGTCTGGCTCGCGCCCCTCGCGCTGACCCTCCTGGTCGGCTGCGCCAGCCGGAACGACCTGTACGTCCTGTTGCCTGGTAAGGACGGAAAGACCGGCGCCCTCGTCGTCGAGAGCGAGGGAAAGAAGCAGACGCTCGACACACCCTACGCCGCGGCGCGCGTGAAGAACATCGGCAGCGTCAGCGGCACCACGAGCTCGGAGGCCGAGGTGAAGCAAGACTTCGGTCCGGCGCTCGAGGCGCAGCCGAAGCGGCCGGTCTCGTTCTTCCTGTATTTCCTCGCCGACACCGACGAGTTCGCGCCGGAGTCCAAGGCGCTCGTCAACCAGATCTTCGCCGAGATCGCCCGCCGGCCGGCGCCCGAAGTCGCCATCATCGGCCACACCGACCGCGTGGGCGCCGTGCCGTACAACGACGCGCTGTCGTTGCGGCGCGCCGAGCGCTGTCGAGACGAGCTGATCAAGCTCGGCATTCCTAAGGTCCGGATCTCGGTGGCGGGCCGCGGCGAGCGCGAGCCCGAGGTTCCCACGGCCGACGAAGTCGCCGAGCGGCGGAACCGGCGCGTCGAGATCAGCGTCCGCTAGGCCCTTTCCAGCGCAGCACCAGGATCGCCAGGTCGTCGGACTGCTCGACGCCGTCGGCGAACCGGCTGACCTCCAGACGAATCGCCTCGCCGACCTCCGCCGCGCTCGCCGCGTGCCCGGCCTTGTCCAGCAGCGCCTCGAAGCGGGTCCGGCCGTATGGCTCGGCCTTCGGGCTCATGGCCTCGAGCACGCCGTCCGTCACGAGACAGATGGTATCGCCGGGCGTGAGACGACGCGCGCTCGCCGTGTAGGTAAAGCGGTCCACGACACAGAGTGGAGGGCCGCCGCCGTCCGCGAGACGGACCAGCGGGCGGTCGCCGTTCGGCAGCAGATAGGGCGGCTCGTGACCGGCATTGCAGTACTCGAGCAGCCCGGTGCGCGCGTCGAGCGTCGCGGCGAGCATGGTGACGAAGAGCCCCTCGGCGTTGTCTCGAGAAATCTCGCGATCGGCTTCCCGCATGACGGCGTCGACGGGGCCGACTCCGCGGAGCGCCGCGCTCTTGTAGAGCGCCTTGCTGACCGCCATGAAGAGACTGCCCGGCAACCCCTTACCCGAGACGTCCCCGATCAGGAAGCACTGCCGGTCGTGGCCGAGGGTGAAGAAGTCGTAGAGATCGCCGCCGACCTCGCGGGCGGGCTCGAGGAACGCGTAGAGATCGAGCCGCGTGTCTCCCGGAAACGCGGTCGCTGCGTTCGGAAGGCTGCCCATCTGGATCCGGCGGGCGGCTTCCAGCTCTCCGGCCAGTCTCGCCGCCTGCTCCCTCTGCGCCTCGACCTCGCGGCGCAGAGCCTGACGATGGCGCTCGGTCTCGGCCAGGGTGACGACCAGCATCGACGTGAACAGGGCGCCCAGCGCCAGCGACGGCGACGCGGCATCGAAGAGGATTCCGCTTTTCAGATAGAGCACGATTCCCACGGTCACGATCGCGCCGACCATCAGCACATACATCGCCACCGACGTCAGCGCCGACACTCGCGGCATCATCAGGACGAGCAAGAGACCGCCGGCCAGCAACAGACCCGCCTCGGCCCACCGGACGGCGCGAGGCCGAGAGAGCAGGTCCGCGTCGAAGATGTTTTCGAGGAGCTGGGCGTGGATCTCGACGCCGGCCATCCGATCGGCCACCGGCGTCGCCTGGTAGTCAGAGAGACCCAGCGCGGTGACACCGATCAGGACCAGCTTGCGCTCGAGCACGTGCGGATCGATCTTCCCGGCGAGCACGTCGGCCGCCGAGACGAAGCGCGCCTGGTCTGGCCGCGTGAAGTGCACGCGCACACTGCCATCAGGCTCGGTGGGAACGAACAGATCGCCGACGCCGACCGCCTCGACTCCGCCGCGGCCGGTTCGGACCGTCAGCAGTCGCTCGCCGGTCGCGACCCGGAGCATCTCCAGCCCGAAGGCGGGCACGAGGGCGTCGCCGACCGCGGCGACCAGCGGCATGCGCCGCACGACCCCGCGCTCGGTATCCACGCTCAGGAGACCATGCCCCTTGACCACGCGATCGATCTCCTCGGCGCTCTGCAAGGTTGCGTCGAATCGGCGCACGAGCGGCCTCGGGTCGGCGCCGACGGTTCGGAACGGCACGCGCCGAACGTTGCGCCGCGGTCCGGTCACATCGCCCTCCAGCCCGGCCACGCCGAGCACGACCGGAGAAGCCTGAAGCGTCCGCGCCAGGACCGCGTCGTTGCTCGGCAGGCTGAACAGTCGTTGGATGAGGTCCTGGCCCATCCCCGGTACGAATTCCGGGAGACGGCCCGGCGAGAGTCGATCGGCTTCGGGCATCACGATGTCGATCCCGATCGCGGCGGGGCCGGCCTCCGCGACCTTGGTCACGAGCTGGGCGAGCCAGGTGCGCGGCCACGGCCACTGTCCGTGCTGTCGAAGACTCTCTTCGTCGATCGCCACGATGACGGCCGGCGCCGAATGGCGTGTGCGCGGCGCCCACCGCTGGTAGGCGTCGAACGCGGCGAGCCGGATGAATCCGAGCCCGAAGAGCTCGGGAACGAAGACGACCACCAGGAGCAGTCCGAGCAACCCGATGCCGAGAGGCTGGCCGCGACTACCGCAGAGGACACGAACCCAGCGCCGTTCCGACCAGTGCATCGTGCTCAGGCCGGAAGGCTCAGAGAGCGATTTCCATGCCGTCGTAGGCCGCCAGGATCTCGACCCGCCGGTCGCCGCGCGTGATCTCCTCGAGCCGGCGTGTCTCGGCGAGGAGCGCGGCGATCCGCTCATCGTCAGACACCGGCTCGTGGTGATAGAGGCACAGGCGCTTGGCGTGCGCCATCTGACACAGCTCGAGCCCGACGACGTTGCTCGAGTGGCCCCAGTCCTCCTTGATCGACGTCGCCTCGGCCAGCGAGTACTGGGAGTCGAAGATCACCAGGTCGGCGTCACGGAAAAACTCGGCGAACGCCTTGATCTCGGTCAGCTCGTCCTGCTTGTGCTCGGCGTCGGTCGAGTAGACGACGACCTTGTCGCCCGCCTGGAACCGGTAGCCGTACGAGTCGCCGCCGTGCCGTTGGAGCTTGGGCCGTACGCGCAGCCCCGCGATCTCGTAGTCGCGGTCGGGCTCGAGTCGCACGAACTCGATGCTGGCGGAGAGCCGCGAGAAATCGACCGGAAAGGACGGCGCCGCGTGCTGCCCTCGGAACGCTTCCTCCAGATCGGCGTGGCAGCCGTAGATCCGGATGGAGTTCCCGGGGGCGTAGGCCGGCATGAAGAACGGAAACCCCATGATGTGGTCCCAGTGCGGATGCGACATGAACGCGTGGAATCGCTGGCCCGAGGCGCCGCGGGTCGCCAGGACCTCGTTGCCGAAGACCCGGGCGCCCGAGCCCAGGTCGCAGAGGACGAAGTCGCGCTGGCCCGTGACGATCTCCACGCACGACGAATTGCCGCCGAACGTATGCGAGCCGGCGAAATCAAGCTCGCGGTCGAGGAAGGCCGCCGCTTGCTCGGGCGTCTCGAGCTTACGTCCGGACGCGCGCGTCAGCGCCGAGATGAGCTTGCGCCGGACCTCGGCCGACGTCATGGCCACCGGAATCGAGCCGCGTGTGCCCCAGAACTTGACCTTCAAACGGCCGTCAGGCGGCATCGAACGCGGCGAGCGCCTTGGGCGAGAGCCGGGCAAGGCCCTCGCGGACCGACGGGAACACATCGAGAACCATCGTGAACCGGCTGATGTCGAAGATCTCGCCAACGGCCGGCTGCAGCGCTGCGATCCCGAGGGCGCCGCGCTGAGCCTTGGCTTGCTTGGAGGCCAGCATCAGGACTCGGAGCCCCACGCTACTGATGTACTCGACGCCGGCAAAATCCAGGACCACCCGGTCCTGCCCCTCGGCGCAGCGAGTCATATGTGGCGCGAGGGCGGTCTTGAAGTCTTCCGAAGTAGAGTGGTCGATTCGACCCACGGGGGATAACACCACCGTGTCCACATAACGTTTCGGCCTCAGGTCCATGTCGGCTCCATGGAAACGGCCTGCAGTGCAGGATTCAATGCTAGCACCCGCCCCGAGCGAAACCCGCATCCTGGTTGACCCGGCCGGGCGCGCCGGCGCACTATCGCCGGGGCGGCGCGGACTTGGCCGCCTTTGAGGGTACATGAACCAGGCGCTGAGCGACGTCACGGTGCTGGACCTCGGGCAGGTCATCGCGATGCCCTTCTGCACGATGCTGCTGGCGGACATGGGTGCCAGGGTCATCAAGGTCGAGTCACGCGAGCGCGGGCGGGAGCGCGTCTCGCTGGGGATCAAGCGAAAGCGCAACGGCGCCGAGGAGCGCGTGCCGGCGGCGCAATACCGAGACCGCAACAAGCTGGCTATCACCCTCGAGCTGAAAACTCCGCGTGGCATCGAGCTTTTCAAGGAGCTCGTCCGCCGCTCGGACGTCGTGACCGAAAACTTCAGCGTCGGGACCATGGAACGGTTGGGGCTCGGCTACGAGGACCTGAAACGGGAGAAGCCGGACATCGTGTACGCCTCGATCACCGCGTTCGGCCAGCACGGGCCGTACGCGGCCCAGCGAGGCTACGACATGCTGGCGCAGGCCATCAGCGGCTACATGAGCATCACCGGCTTCCCCGACCAGCCGCCCACCCGATCGGGCCAGTCGATCTCGGACTACTACGCCGGGATGCTCTGTGCCTTCAGCATCGTATCGGCCCTGCACTACCGGCAGCGGACGGGCCAGGGCCAGCGCATCGATCTGGCGCTCCTCGACAGCCTGCTCATCGCGCTCGACAATCTCGGCGAGCGCTACACGGTGGGCGGCGAGCTCTTGACGCGCGCCGGCAACGTCTCCTTCGGCGGCTCGAGCTCGGGGGTCTATCCGACCACGGACGGGCACGTCGCTATTGCCGCCGGAGCGAGCGACGCGGTGTGGCGCCGCTTCTGCGAGATCATCGGCCGCGCCGACCTCACGCGCGACACCGGATTCGCGACCGCGTCAGCCCGACGCGACCGGCGAGACCAGGTCGCCGCGATCATTCAAGGCTGGACGAGCGTCCGCTCGAAAGCCGAGGTCGTCAAGACCTTGTCGACCGGCGGAGTCCCCGCGGCCCCGGTCAACAACGTCGCGGAGATGGTCGCCGACCCCCAGGTCCAGGCCCGGCAGATGTTCGTCGAGGTGGACCATCCAGCCTACGGCCGTCTCAAGACCACCGGCACCCCGCTGAAGCTTTCGGAGACTCCGGGACGCGTCAAATGGCTGGCGCCCAACCCCGGCGAGCACAACAAGGACGTCTTCGTCGACCTCCTCGGTCATTCGCTAGACGATCTCGCGCGGTGGCGGACCGAGGGGGTCATCTAGGCCCGGCGGAGACGACAACAGCCAATGACTGGCCTCCGACTCCCTGGCTCAGCGAGAGAGCGTGTCGTGCTGTGATGCGCCGATGCTGCGCGACGATGTCGATGTCCTTGAACGCGGCATCCGCAGCCCGGAAATTGGGGGTCGCGGGCGCCAACCCGTTCGCCAGCGCACTGAGCGCGAGGGCGATCTCGGCCATATCGCTCGCGGCCCCCATATGGCCTGTGTATGGCTTCATCCCCGAGATCGGAATCGCCGCGCGGTTACGGCCGAAGAGCTCAGCAATCGCGGAAAGCTCGACCCGATCCCCCTCTCGCGTGCCGCTTCCGTAGAGCGAAACGAAAGCGAGCTCATCCGGGCGAGTGCCTGCTTCGTCGAGCGCCGCAGTCATCGTTCGGCGCGTGGTCTCTACGGAGACCCCCAGGTTTGGCGTATCGCTCCCATCGGTGAAGCTGGCGAGGCCCCGAACGCACCCGAACACGCGCGCCCCTCGCGCGCGCGCGCGCCCCAGCGGCTCCAGGACGAACGCGGCGGCACCGTCGCCGGCAATGAAGCCGTCCCTCCGCTCGTCGAAGGGTCTGAAGGACGTCGATCCGTCTCGGCACTGAGACAAGAGCCCCAACGCGTCCAGATCGAACAACGAAACGAACCGGCTCCACACGCAGACGCCAACAACAATCGCGATGTCGGCCTCGTCCTGAAGCAGGCTGCGGCAGGCGAGGTCGAGCGCCTGGCCACCGCAGGGTGAGTGGCTGGCGAGCGTTGTGTTGGGTCCCTGCAGTTGATAACGGCGGGAGACGAAGGCCACCAGGTTGTTGGTCAGGCCTGCGAGTAGGAAGAACGGGTCGACGGTGTGGAGCGTGGCCCGGTTGATGCGTTCTGCGTCGACGGCGCGGTCCGGGCCGACACCCGCTTCGCGGAAGGCCGGGTAGAAGTCCTGGTAGTGCCCCTTACTGTAGTCGGCGGCGCCGATATAGAGTGCCTTTCGCGCCGGCGGGATCTGCAGCACGTCGAGGCCCGACGCCCGCACAGCCTCGTCGACCGCACGAAGCCCGAGCCGCGAGCCGGGGCTGATGAGTCGTTTCTGCTTCAGCAATTCGGCAGGTGTTTCCGGTGGCAGTCCGTCGTCGTCCACCCGGCCCGCGTAGCGGAGGGCGCCGGGTACATCCTCGCCGGCGACCTGCCGAATACCGGTTGCGAGCTCAAGCACGCGTTGCCAGTGACCCTCGAATGACGGGGCGAGGGACGAGACCAGCCCGATACCGGTGATCGCGGGAACCCGCTCGGTCACCGGCCAGCGACTCCCGGGTTTGGGGTGAGCGAGAAGATGGCGGCATTCGTGAGCACCTCGAAGAGCTGGCGCTGGCTCGAAGGGGTCTCAATGTCGGCGAGCGGAATCGGCTGCCCGTCGAAATCGGCGACGACACGCCGCTTGCCGTCGACGCTGCCGGTTCCACGATAGCGGCGGCGGGACGCCTCGGCCGGCTGCACAACGTCGAGGACGAACTCGACCCGGTCGCCGGGTCCTGTGAGGTCGTAGAACTTACAGCTCGTGACGTGCTCGAGCAGGAACCAGCGCGTGAACTCGGAGCTGACCGCCTCCAGCCAGCCGGCAAGCTGGGTCATCGATTCGAGCAGGAGGACCCCCGGCATCGTCGGCCTGCGCGGAAAGTGATACTGGAGGAAGTCTTCGGTCATGGCGACGTTCTTGATGCCGCGGATGCGTTTGTCGACCTCCCACTCCGAGATGCGATCCACGAGGTAATAGCGCATCTGCCGCCGCGTCAGGAGGCGCTGAGGCCGCCATCGATGGCGATCGCCTGTCCCACGATGTACTCGGAAGCATCAGAGGCGAGGAAGGCGACCAGGTTGGCGACCTCGTCAACACGGCCAAATCGACGGGCCGGGATGCGCTCGAGCAGCTTGTCAGCGGCGCGCTGGCGCACGGGCAGGCTCATGTCGGTCTCGATGATCCCGGGCAGCACGGCGTTGATGCGGATCCCCTTGCGGGCCAGCTCGACGGCGGCCGCCCGGCTGAATGCCACGAGCCCGCCCTTCGAGGCCGCGTAGTTGGTCTGGCCGCGCCCACCGACGTCGGCGCTCGCCGACGCGATGTTAACGATCTTGCCGCCGCCTTGCCGCAGCATCATTTCCACGGCGTGGCGGGTGCAGAGAAAGGCGCCGGTCAGATTGGTCGTATGGACCGAGGTCCAGTCCTGCAGCGTCATCGACAGCAACAGGGTGTCTTGGATGATCCCCGCGTTGTTCACCAGGATATCGAGGCGTCGATATTCCTGGCGGATGAACTGGAACATCGCGTCGACCGCGGCCGAGTCCGACACGTCCGCCTGATACGCGCGCGCCTCGCCGCCCTCGCCCACGATGTCCTTCTCGAGCCGTTCGGCGGAATCGCGGGAGCGCCGGTAGTTCACGATGACCTTGGCCCCCAGTCGCGCGAGGGTCAAGCTGCAGGCTCGGCCGATGCCGCGACCGCCTCCCGTGACCAGTGCCACCTGCCCCGTCAGGTCGGTCTTCATGCGGGGCGCTCGAGCGACGACAGGTCGTCGATGCCGGCGTAATAGAGGAAGAACTCCCGCGCTGTTTCGCCCTTCGGAAGCGGCACGTGATGCAGGATCAGCCGACTCACCCGGGCGATGGTCTCGCCGTCGACCGTGGCGGTGGCCGCGCCGAGCGAGTCTTGCTCGGTGCTGGACAGCAGCCGGCCTTCGATCTCCACGCGGGTCCCCGGTTTCAGGGCCGCCGGGACCGTTACGTCCGAGATGAGGGCCAGAACAGCCACGCAGCGAAAATCGTACGAATAGCTGGCCAGCCAACCAAGAAGCTGCGCCATCGCCTCGATCAGGAGCACGCCCGGGACCAGGGCTCGCCTGGTGAAGTGCGACTCCAGGAACGGCTCGGACGAGCTGAACGACTTGATCCCCGTGATGCGGCGCCCCCGCTCGAGACTCGTGACCCGGTCGATGAAGAGGAAGCGCATCAGTCCTCTTCGTACGCGCCGATGCACACCGAGGCATTGTGCCCGCCGAAGCCGAAGGAGTTGCTCAGGGCGATCCGGTGGACAACACGGCGCGACTCGTTCGGCACGTAGTCCAGGTCGCATCGCGGATCCGGTGTCTTGTAGTTGATCGTGGGGAGGAGCAGCGATTGACGGATGCCCTCGAGCGTGAGGCCGGCTTCGATGGCTCCGGCCGCACCGATGGTGTGTCCCAGCATCGACTTGTTCGAGCTGAGCGGGACCGAGGCCGCTCGCTCGGCGAAGACTCGCTTGACGGCAAGGGTCTCGAGGGCGTCGTTCTGCACGGTCGAGGTCCCGTGCGCGTTGATGTAGTCGACCTCGTCGCGCTCGATCCCGGCGTCCTCGATCGCGCGCGCCATCGCCAGCACGGCGCCCTCGGCCTGCGGGTGGATGTCCGTGATGCGGTACGCGTCGGTCGAGTCGCCGTAGCCCAGGAGCTCGCCCAGGATCGATGCTCCACGGTCCCGGGCGTGCGTGAGCTCTTCGAGGACGAGCGCGCCCGCTCCTTCGGAGATCACGAACCCGCTTCGCTTGCGATCGAAGGGTCGGGACGCCGTCGATGGAGCGTTGTAGTGTTCGGTCAGGGCCTTCAGGAGTATGAAGCCCGAGAGTCCCAGGTACGTGAGCGACGCCTCGCACCCGCCAGTCAGCGCCGCATCCAGATGATGCCGATGCTGGGCCCGCGACAGTCGAACACGCGCGAAACGAGCGACGGTCCGACGTCGACCTTTCGCCGTATCGATGCGAACGCGTCGTAGCCACCCTGGCGGAGCTGCGCCGGGTCCCACCGACCGTCGCCGCCCGACGCCCGAAAGATCCGGACGAGATCGTCGAGGCCCGCGGTCTCTCCGTGATGGCCGAGGACGACACCGATCCGGTAGCGATCACCTATCTGGTCGAGCTTCGCCTGCTCGGCCGCCTCCATGCCCGCAGTCCACATGAATTCGATCGCCCGGGAGGCCATGCTCTCGAGCGCCACCGCCGATTCCGCGCGCGGCCGCACGATCCAATCGTCCGAGATCTCGCCGCCGATTCGAACGGGAAGACCGCGGGTGTCGAAGCGACGGATATAGTCGATTCCCGAAGCGCCCCGGCTGGCCCGCTCGAACGTTTCGGCCACGTTCCGTCCCAGGGGGGTGATCATCCCCACACCGGTGATGACAACGCGCCGCCGATCCCCGGTCTGGCGTGACGCGCGGGTCAAGGCGTGTGGCTCGTCAGCCCACCGCGTGCCCGGAAGTCCTCGAGCCACTGACGGATGACATCGTCACCCGTCAAGAGCGGCGCGCGCGCACCGCACTGGCCGCAGGTGATGACGCGTCCATCGGCGACGGTCCAGGCCGACTTCCCGCAAGCAGCACACGTGGCCGGACACGTGGCCAAGATCTCCTCGACGACCATGACCAGCGTGTGCGGAGTCACGAGAGCCGGTACCGCCTCGATCGACATGCCCGCGTGCACAGCCGACCCGGCCGACCCGAGCCGCGCGTTCCAGATCGTCACGGCCGCGCCGGTAAGTCGATCTTGCTCGTCGATCGACGTCCCCTCCCCGAAGAGCTCCTCTACGTGATCCAGGAGGTACTTGCGTGGCATCACGATGCTGAAGTCTTGCTCGAGGCGGAAGTTGATGTCGATGAGATCCAGCGACTCCACGCCGAGGTCTTTGATGAGCGAGCTATCGGGCATCACCTTGTCTGCGGAGATCTGCAGTGCGTCGCCGATGGCGGTTTGCACCGCTCGATAAATCGCGGCCTGGCTGATCAATGGCTCGGGCATTCTCTCCTCGCGGACCTCCTCTCAATGAGGCGATCGCTGATGTCAGGAACTGTGCGCAGAGTGCAAAAGCTCGTTGGAAAGTCCGTTGTCGACAACGAGGTTCTGGCCCCTGATGCTCCGCGCGGCGTCCGTACAGAGAAATAGCACGACGCCGGCCACGTCCTCTAGCTCGACAAACGCAGACGCCGGCAGCCGTTCGACGCCGGGCCAGTACTGACGCAGCACGATCAGCGAATCCGTCTTGAGCAGGCCGACCGTGACGCCGTTCACGGTGATCTGACGATCCCCCAGCTCGGTCGCCCACTGCTTCACGAGGCTTTCCATGGCCGCCTTCATGCTACCAAGCGGGTAGTTCGGCAGCGCGAAGCGGCTGCCGAGACTGGAGATGAACACGACGTGACCAGGGCGGCCCTGCATCAGCGGCAGCGCCTGCTGCATGCAGTACACATTTCCGAGGTAGTTGGTCTCGACGAGCTCGAGCAGGTCGCGCTTGAGAAGCTCGCCGGCCTTTTTGAAGGGAGCGCGCGCCGCGTTGAGCACGAGGATGTCCAGGCGTCCGAACTCGGCGCCGATCTGCTGGAACATAGCGGCGACGGCGTCCTTCTGGCCGATATCGGCCTGGATGGCCACCGCGCGGGATCCGCGCTCCACGAGCTCCTTGGCGAGGGCTCGAGCGTGGGCCTCCGAGCGGCCACCGGCCTGGCGATAGTTGATGATCAGGTCAGCGCCGGCCTCGCTCAGCTTCCGTGCAATGACTCGGCCCAGTCCACGCGAGCTGCCGGTGACCAAGGCCACACGGCCGCGACAGGATTCCATTCGACGTCCCTCGTACCCAATGGTAGTGA
>WNFK01213728.1_pt1 | contig 14206 bp, 9 predicted proteins | sample 5400281 | NCBI WGS metagenome assembly WNFK01 (sample SAMN13153350, study PRJNA577476) | soil metagenome | isolation source: 20 cm soil on Douglas fir-dominated hillslope | place: USA:California | collected 2013-09-17 | reverse complement strand
AGGCGCATTGCTCTTCCTGCGTGGTTGGATTTACCCGAGCGACGCGAGCATCAACGTCGCCCTGTCGCAGCAGGCGGGCGCGCGCTCCGAGCCGCCGTCGCTCGAGGTGCGCGACGCGCGTGGTCGCTGGACCACCGCCATCGCCAACATCGGTTTTCCGTCGGGCAAGGACAAGGCGATCGTCGTCGATCTCGCCGGCAAGTTCCCGACGCGCGACCATCACGTGCGCATTCGCACCAACCTGCAGATTTACTGGGATCAGGCGTTCGTCGCGCGCAATGCCGTGGCGAGCCCGGTGCGCCTCACGCCGTTGACGCCGGCCTCGGCCGACCTGCACTACCGCGGTTTCTCGCGCATGTACCGCCGCGGCGGCCGCTACGGGCCGCACTGGTTCGACTACGACAGCGTGAGTACGGAATCGCCCTGGCGTACGATCGAAGGGGCGTTCACGCGGTTCGGCGCGGTGCAGCCGCTCTTGAACGCCTCCGACGACCGGTACGTCGTCATGGCGCCGGGCGATGAAGTCACCGTGGAGTTCGACGCGGCCGCGGTGGCTCCGCTGCCCCCGGGATGGCGCCGCACGTTCCTGCTCTACTCGGATGGGTGGATCAAGGACGCGGATCTGCACACCGCCTACGGTGACAGTGTGGCGCCGCTGCCGTTTCATGCGATTCGGGAGTATCCGTACGCGCCGGGCGAGTCGTACCCAGCCGACTCGTCGCACCTGCGCTATCTGCGGGACTACAACACGCGGCTCGTCACACGGCGCTGAGCGGCGGTGTCGCCACACCGCGGAGCGCGGGGAGCGCGGCGATGATCTGTTCGCGCGACAGCCCGAGCAACTCGTGCCGGTCCACGAGCAGGTCCAGGTCGACGGGATAGAGGTTGTGCGCCGCCGGGTCGGCGAATCCAGCGATGTTGCGCGGCGCGATCGCGCTGGCGACCCAGCGCTCGAAGGCTCCGTCCTTGGGCCCGCGCCTGAGCCGCCGTAGGCTTTCCCGCGGGAGGGCTCCTAGCACCGGGTCGCCGACGCCGAGGAACCCGCTCCAGGGATCGCCCTCAACCAACCGTTGACGAACCTCGGCAAACGAGACCGCCGCGAAGTAGATCAGCGCCTGAGCGACGAACAGGTCGAACTGGTCCATCGCCTCGTAGGCGCCGGCGACCAGCCGGTCGATCTGGTCTGCCTCGGCGCTGAGTAACCGCTCGTACCGCTTCAGGTCTTTCGCTGTGGGCACCCCGCCCTCGAAACACAGAGCCAGGCGCTCGATCGCGCGGAAACTCCAGGCGATCCCGGTCGAGAAGAGCGGATCGACAAAGGCGTACGCGTGGGGCAGCAGCGCCCAGCGCGCGCCCGCGGCGCGCGTGAGCCGGTGCTGAATGCGGGATCGGAACCCCAGCGGCATGACCCGAGTGGCGTCGTGGAACGCGGCGCCGATCGTGGGATAGCGATCGAGCAGACTGCGCCACAACGCGCGGGGGTCGGGTGACGGCGACCGCGTCACGGCGGCGAGCCCGCGCGGCGAGAGCGCGAATCCCGCGCTCACCACGCCGTGATCGAAACGCAGTGAGTACATCCATCCGCCGTCGATCACGTGGTGCATGGCGGCCCAGTCGTCGGGGTATGGGCCCTCCGGCAACCCCGGCACGATCTCGGTCATCGGCCGCACGTTGCTGAAATGGCTGAAGACCAGCGCCGAGCGCGTCCGCGTGCGCGCCAAGCCGGAGGGAATCGACAACTGGCGGGCGAGGAAGCCCCCGGGTCCCGATGCATCGATCACGAAGTCGACCTGATACGCGACGGCGTTTCCATTGCGCCGCCCGGTGAGCCGCGCGCCACGCCCGTTCACGGTGGCGTCCGTCAGCTCGACCCGGTCCTGGTAATCGACTCCCGCCGCGGTCGCCTCACGCACAAAGTGGTGGTCCACGTCGGCGCGCAACCAGTGCGTGTCGGCGATGTCGTCGGAGGGGCTGGCCGCGACCAGGAGCCGTTCGGACGCGAGGCCCCCCCCCCGGTCCGCGAACGGCTCACCAGGATGGTGCCGGTAGAACGTGAAGCCACGCTTCAGCCCGCGACGAAGCTCCGGATAGCGCGCGAGCCAGCGTCCGTGGGCCGCGAGGTCGTAGCAGTCGGATAGGCCGTAGCGCCGCGACAGCCGCTCGAGCGACAGGTTGGCGAGCGGCGTGGTGGATTCGCCGATCGCAAAGCGCGGATGCGTTCCCCGCTCGAGCAAGACCACGTGGTGGCCCTGCACCGCCAGCACACGGGCGAGTACCGAACCGGCGAAGCCGCTCCCCACGATCGCCACGGAGCAGCGCTTGGTCACGGCGCTCCGCAGGCGGGGCAGGTCACCCGTGGCTCGGGGCGGCCGGTCAGATTGACGCGGCGCAAGCGCTCGAGGCGACGAGGCCGGCACTCGGCGCACGCCCAGAGGAGCTCGACGTCCCAGAGATCTGCCGCGACGGCCGCCGGTGCGATGCCGAGGCAGCCGTCGAGCGCCGCCTCGAGTTGTGTCAGGGTGGGCGGCGTGAAGTGGCCGAGTGCGGCGAGGCGCTCCAGCTCACCGTTGCCGCCGCGCACGGGGATCAACGCGATCGCCGCGGCGCCGCGCCGCGCGGCGTACTCCGCGGTCCGCACCGTCCACTCCACCGCCTCGTCGGCGGCAACGTACGGCACACCCAGCAGCACGAACACTCGCAGATCGATGTCATGCTCGGCGAGAAACCCGGCAGCCTGATCGAACTGTGACAGGTCCATGCGTTTGTTGAGATGTGCTGCGGCCGCGGGTTGGATCGTCTCGAGGCCAATGGCGACTTCGAGGCGGCCGGGAATGCGTCGGGCGAAATCCAGCACAACTGGGCCGATCGTGCTGGCGTGCGACTCGACCGTCACCCCCGCAAAGGGATGGGCAAGATCCGCGAGCGGCGGTATGTCCTCGGGGGGCACGGCGCGGTGGTCGAAGAAGTTGCTGGCGTTGTACAACTTCAGCCGGTGGAGGTTGTCGAGGGTCTCGAGGTTGTCGAGGACTTGGCGAAGCTGAGCGGGGAGCGCGCCGGGGGGAGTCGGGCCATCGAGCGTCCAGCGCCACAGGTCGCAGAACGAGCACGTAAATGGGCACTCGGCGCCGGCGAGGAACACGGTGAGCGCGCGCGAGACAGCGCCCCCCGGTCTCCGTTCATCCTCGATCGTAGAACCGTGCGCGACCCAAGGATCGACGCTGGGCTTGGGCGCGCGCAGGCTCTTGATGCGGCGGTCGTCAGTGGAGCGCGTGGAAATGGCGGCGATAGCGCCCCTCGTCCTTCGCGAAGGTATGTGGGACGCCGTCCTGGAAGCGGCGCTTCGGATAGATGGGCATGTCGATCCCCAGCACCGCGCCGATGCCACGGCGAATGATTTCGCCCTTCAAAGCGTAGAGGCGCTCGGTCGATCCCTCCGTGAGCGGCGCGAAGGGTATCGCTTCGGCGACCGCGATCACCGAGGGGCGGGTGTTGGGGCTGAACCCGCTGAAGCCGTGCGCTCGGGCGCAGGCATAGCCGCGGACGCATCCCCGGCTCAGTCCGCCGGAGTAGGTCAGCGAGTGTTTGATCGATTCGACGCCCCAGCCCTCTTGATACAGCATGCGGTTGTTGACGACGCTGCGGATCGTCAGCTCGCTGTTCGCTTCGATCGGATAGTCCTTGAGATTCTCGTCCCCGCCGTCGCCGTCCACGAGCAGCTGCCATTCGGGGTAGCGGGCGCGGATCCCCGCGAGCAGCGCGAGATTGACCGCGGCGCATTCGACGTCGAGCGGCTTGTAGTCCTCGATCACCGCCACGGCGCGCAGCGGATCGAGCTCGCTCGACTTGGCGTCGATCGTCTCGCCCAGCATCTCGAGATTGGTGCGCCGCAGGAACTCACGTGCTTGGCGCGCATCGTCGCCGCCGCCATCCACCGACAGCGTGAATGCCTTGAGACGGGCGGCGGACTGGCCGTCGTTCAGGAGCAGTCGGTAGAGGCAGAGGAGCACAGCGCCGCTGTCGATGCCGCCGGAGAACGGTACGCCGATCGGCGCTGATGGGTCCTGAGCCGCGAGCCAGCGGCGCAGCTCTTCGTATATGGCCTCGCCATACCGCCGGCCGATGACGTCCAAATCCGGGGGCAGCGTCGCGCGCGGTGGATCGAAGAAGCGCCGGTGAATGGGATTGGGATCGGGACATCCGATCAAGCGCAGCGTGGTCACATGGTGTGCGGGGACCATCCGCGTATACGACGGATGAAACTGAGCAGCCCAGCCGCGCCGCCCGAGCTCCGCCGCGATCTCGTCGATGCGCTCGGCGACGATCAAGACGGGCCCGTCGACGGCCTTGGCGAGGAAGTAACGCAGCGGTCGGTCGAGACTCCGTGCCAACACGGCGCGTTCGCCCTCCTGCGCCACGAGCGCGAACGAGCCGTCGATCTCGAGCACCGCAGCCGCGTCGGCCGCCAGGAGCCGCTGCCGGGCGTCCGCCTCGGTGCCCGACCAGAGCCGCTGCGACTGGGGCGGAATGAGGTTGATGACGCGCGCGATGGGCAGTGAATGGTCCATGGTGGAAACCTAGCGCGCCGGCCTGATGCGAATCGCCTGGCCGCCCCCACGCGCCAGCACGATATGGAGCCGCGTCAGCGACGTGACGGGACGTCGCGAGATCGTCACCGGCAGCGGGTTCGTGTCCCATCTGGCTCCGGGCCCGTCGGCATAGATCTCGGCGACGTAGCGCCGGCCCGGCCGGAGGAACGAGAGCGGGACGTCGAAGCTGCGAGCTTCTTCATCGGTGATGGCCCCGATGAACCAGCTCGGACCATTGCGCTCGCGGCGCGCCACCACCACGTAGTCGCCGATCTTCCCCTCGAGCACGCGGGTCGTGTCCCAGTCGACCGCCACGTCGCGGATGAACTGGAACGCCGGCTGACCCGCGTAGTTCTCGGGCAGGTCGGCGGCCATCTGGAGCGGCGAGTACAGGACCACGTAGAGGGCCAACTGCTTGGCCAGCGTGGTGCGCACCCGCGACTCCCACAGCTCCCGCCGCGGACCGGTGTGCTCTCGGAGGATGTCGAAGATGCCCGGCGTGAAGTCCATGGGGCCGGCGAGCAGACGAGTGAAGAAGAGAATCGTCTCGTGCTCAGGCGGGTTCCCGCCCTCGGCGCCCCAGGCGTTGTACTCCTGTCCGCGGGCCCCCTCTCGAGCATGATGCCGTATTTGTTGGCCATTTCGATCACGTGACGGTAGTGGCGTACCATGACCTGCCCATGATGCGAGTCGCCCGCGCTCGTGAGGTCGGTCACATAGCCCGACTTGATCGCGTCGAGGCCGAGCGAGTGATATAGCGCGAAGGCGCTGTCCATCTGGCGCTCGTAGTTCTCGATCCCGCCCGACGTCTCGTTGTGGACGATGAGCTTCACGCCTTTTTCATGCGCGTAGCGGGCTACCTCGGGCAGGTCATAGTCGGGGTAGGCGCTCGTGAACGAGAAGGCGTTGCGGTTCTGGATCCAGTCCCCGTCCCAGCCAACGTTCCAGCCTTCGACGAGGACCCCGCCGAATCCGTTGGCGGCCGCGAAGTCGATATAGCGTTTTGTGTTCGCGGTCGTGGCGCCGTGCTTCGGCCCCGAGTTCCACGTCATGGTATTGATGTGCATGCCCCACCAGATGCCCACGTACTTCATGGGCTTGATCCAGCCCGTGTTCGCGATGACGCTGGGCGGATTGAGATTGAGGCCCAACACGGACGGCGACAGGTCGGTTGCCCGGTCGGCGATCTGGATCGTGCGCCACGGCGTCACGAACGGCGTGTGGCCACGCACCTTGACCCCATCCGCGTACGGCGCGAGCGCGGCGTGGAGGGTGCGATTCTCGAGCCGCCCCCCGCGCAGATTCATGCGCGCGTAGTCCACGAGGTTCGCCTCGTGGATGACGACAAACGCCTTGCCGTCGCGTGTCTCCATCGTGAGTGGCGTTTGAATGCTGTCGATCACGCTGACGGGGGACGAGGAGTACAGAATCTCGGAACGGTCGAGCCGCGGCCGGTTCGATGGGATCCACCAGGCGCGCGCGTCGTCGGCCATCGAGAACTCTGTCAGCTCCTCGGTCATTTCGAACGCCCCGAGATTAGGCTGATCCGGGAACTCGTAACGGAATCCGATGCCGTCGTCGAAGACGCGCACGGCCAGGGTGAACTGCCGGTTGGGAGCGGCGCTCTCTCGGACGGAGACCCTTAGCTCGTTGTGGTGATCGCGCACGTGGGCGACTTCGCCCCAGGGCTGTGTCCACGTTTCGTCAGCGGTCTGTCTCGTTGTGTCGACGATGCGCAGGCTGTCGCGCAGCGTGGGCGCCCCGCGGAACTCGAAGCCGAGGAGCGATGGCATGAGCAGGGCGCGCCCGTCGCGCTGCACGCTGTAGTAGAGCTTGCCGTCCTGAACCTGGACCGTGACCTGGGTCCGCCGGTTCGGCGAGGCCACACGGACCTGCGCCTGCGCGGCGCTAGCGGCCAACACGAGCAGTGTCAGGGACAAACGGGCCTTCATCATGCGTGTCTCCAGGTACGGGTCAGAGTGCTATATTTTTGTGACAAAAGGGGGGTCCAATGACCTCAAGCCGGGTGCGCATCCTTCCTGTCGGTCTTCTTGCCGGACTCATCGCCTCATGCGCACACGCGCCGTCCGTTGCGACCGCGTCGGAACCTATCGCGCCCGCGTCTGAGACGCTTGCCGGGATGCTCACGGGCCGGGTCTCCGGAGTGGTCGTGACGGCCAATGCCGGCGGCGGTATCACGGTGCGCATCAGCGGTCCACACTCGTTCTCGCTCTCCCAGGATCCGCTGTACGTGGTGGACGACGTCGTGGTGCGGCCGGGGCCGGGCGGAACGCTGAGCTGGCTCAATCCGGAAGACATCGCGTCCATCGAGGTACTCAAGTACGACGCCGACGCGGCGTTGTACGGACTGCGCGGTAGCAACGGCGTCATCAAGATCAAGACAAAGGGCGCGCACTAAGGGTCACCCGAACCGCGTGGTGCGCCACAGCGCCACGCCGCCCGCGACGAGGAACCCGAAGATCGCGAGCGTGAGCGCCGCGGCCCATCCCCAACCGATGTGCAGCGCGGGCACGCGGGCCAGCGCCGCGGATCCCACAAAGACCGCCGTTGCGACAAGCAACAACAGCCAGTCGAGCGGCGTGTGGCGGGGGCGGGCGGCAGCCGCGTCCTCGCCGGCCATTCGTGACGCCACGTAGGCGGGGTCCACGCCGTAGCGGGCGCTCTCCCGAGCCCCCGCCTCCTGCCAGCGGCGGTACTCCCGGCCCGGCGCCGAAGCGAGCGCGATCGCGCCTGCCCCCGCCGCCATCAAGAGCGAACCCGCAATCACCGCCCCGCGGCCTCCGCCGGCCAGCTCGCCGAACACCAGCATCCCCCACAACAGGCCCCACAGCTGGTTCGTGTTGGAGAGCGGGATGCCGCGGCTGATGCCGACGTACTTCGCCGCGTACTGCTGAAACAGATCACCCACCACCCATACGAAGCCGGCGACGAGCAGCCAGAACAGGATCTCCCGGCTGGCGGCGAGCTCGTGCCACAATTCCCCCGGCCCACCCAGGAAGGCGAGTGCCAACACCGTCATCATGACGAGCTCGCCGATCGTGAAGAACGCGATGAACGAGAGCGGATGCATGCCGGTGAGGTACGCCTTGCGGTAGGGGATGTACATCGTACCCCACATGGCCCCAGCCGTAAGCGCGGCAACGACGCCGCGCAATGCATTGCCGCCCGGCGCATGCGCCGACGATGTGACCGCCAGCACCGTGGCGCCGGCGAACATGACGAGCGCGCCTCCCAGGACGGCGATCCAACGCCCGCGCCCGGCATCGCGCAGCTCGTTGAAGAGCAGTGTGCCCCAGAGGATGCCGAGCAGGCTGTTCGAGTTCCACAAGGGGAACGCGACGGCGAGGCCGATGTCCTTGATCGCGAAGATCGTCAGCGTGTTGGCCACGGCCCAGAGGCAGCCGCCGAGCGCCGCCCACACGAGCAAATGCGGAGCTTGGCGCACGTCGTCCTTGAGGGCGGCGGTGCCGCGCACCAGCGCCGGGAGGCTCCAGCGCGCGAGGAACACGCCAAGCACCATCATGAACGAGATCACCACTGGCGAGACGCCCAGCGTGACGAGCTTCGTGGGCGCCTCGGCGGCGCCGAGCCACGCGCCAGCCGCGAACCCCGAGAGGGTTCCCACGAGTTGCAGTTGCCGCAGCCGTGCCGGATCCAGCTCGTTCACGCGATCCACCAGAGCACGACGAGCCCGAGTGCGAGCACGGCCACCGGGATCCAGAAGTGGACGTCGCCCAACGTGGCGCGCCAGCGGGACGGGGACGGGGGTGTGGGGTGCACAGCTGTTGGAGACGATGGCGGCGAAACGGAGCGGCCGCTAGAGCGTTATATTCTTGACAAAAGGGGGTCCGATGTTCTCATCGACTTCATCCGCATCGCGTGCTCTGGCGTTTGCCGGAGTCGTCGTCGGCCTCATGTCAGGATGTGCCCACGCGAGCGGCGCCCGCTCCACGAGCCCGCCCGTTGAACCGACCGTGACGTCCGAAGACATTCAGCGCAACCCCGGCCAGCCCATTGAGAAGGTGCTTCAGGGTCGATTCCCGGGCGTCGAGGTCACGCGCACGCCGGACGGCGGCATCGCCGTGCGCATTCGCGGCGCCACGTCCTTCAGCGGGGGTACCGAGCCGTTGTACGTCGTCGACGGGATCGCGATCCAGGCGGGACCCGGCGGGGCGTTGACGGGGATCAACCCGAACGACATCGAATCCATCAGGGTGCTGAAGGACGCGGCCGACACGGCGATGTACGGGATGCGCGGCGCCAACGGCGTCATCGTCATCAAGACGAAGCGACCGGGTCGCTGATCGTCGCTGATTTAGGGACGGGCCGCTGCGCGGAAGACGAGCGGACGGTCGTTATTTCGGGTCACCGCGTAACGCACTCCGGCCCGCGTCCGGATGCGCGCGATGTCGCGTGCCTGGCCGGGCACGAAAAAGCCGCTCTCCCCGGGCCGCACCGGCGTGAAGCTCCCCTTGCCGTCGCCGCGCAGGAACAGACCGTAGCTCGCGCTCATGCGACCGATTTCCGGCTTCACGCCATCGAAGTTCCCGGCCAACAGCAGGTCCAGCGTGCCGTTGCCGTCGAAGTCGCCGGCGAGCATGCCGTACACCGGCGCCAGCTGGGCCGCGCGGGGCAGCGGGGTGAGCGTGAACGAACCGTCGCCGTTGTTCCTCGCCAGCGCCGTGGCGAACGTGTACGCGTGCTTCTCGATCGCCCCGGCGAGGTCGGCGCTTGCGAAGACATCGGTCACGGCCTGCCCTGCATATGACTTGTACGTGGCATAGCGAGTCTTGAGGTAGGGCAGGGCGTCGGTGAGCTCGTCGCGCATCGCGAGGGGATGACTCACGTCTCCCTGGTAGGTTGCCACGATCTGCTCGACCGATCCGTTGCGATCGAAGTCCTTCACGTACATGGTGGCGGGCTCGCGGTCGGTGGCGGAGAGGCGCGTGTTGAGACCCAGATTGCCGACGACGAAATCGACCCGACCGTCGCCGGTGAAGTCGCCCGCCACGATGCGGTTCCACCAGCCGTTGCTCCGCTCCAAACCTGGCGTCTCGAGGCGAACGAGCTTCCCGCGCCCCGCGTTCCGGAAGATCGTGACCGGCATCCACTCACCCACGACCACCAGATCGAGACGGCGATCACCGTCCACGTCTATCCAGAGGGCGTCGGTGACCATGCCGATGTGCTCCAGGTCGGGCGCGAGCTGCGCGGTGACATCCGTGAAGTGGCCGTGTCCGTCGTTCTGCAGCAGAGCGCTCCGGGGGTCGGCGCCGTAGGTCCCTGGCACGACGCGCCCGCCTACGAACAGATCGACGTCGCTGTCGCCATCGAAATCGGCGGCCGCCGCGCGGGAGCCGCTGTTGTACTCCACCGGCAGGTGGCCGGTCGCTTTGCGGAACCGTCCGTGCCCGTCGTTCAGATACAGCCGGTCCTGGAGCGCCGGCGAGAGGCCCGAGAACTCGCTGCCGCCGCTCACGACGTAGAGGTCGGGGTCGCCGTCGCCATCGGCGTCGAAAAACACAGCGCCGAGATCCTCCGAAACGCGGTCCTGGTCGAACAGCCCTTCGTTGCTGGTCACGAACCGCCCGCCCTGTTTCTGCACGAGAAGCGCCCCGGGCTGGTCCCTCGCGCCCCCGACGAACATGTCGTCCAGCCCGTCGCCGTTGACGTCGGCCACCGCGACGTACGGCCCCTCGGTCGACAGCAGCTTGGGGATGAGGGGTTCGCGGTCAAAGTCCACGAACGCGTTCTCGTGGTGGACGAAGGGCAACGCGACCAGGCTCGTGATGTCGGTGAACAACGAGGCGTGCGGGGTGGGGCGTGGGGCGTGGGCCGAATGCGCGTCCGATTCGCGGATCGTGAAGCGTTGGTTTGTCGTGACGTGGCGGAGCGTGGTCGTGCGCCCGCCGGGCCAATCGACTCTCACTGAGTCCACGTTGTCCGCCGCACCGACGCCGAACGTGAGGACGTAATCGACGCTCGACTGGAAGCCGCGCGACGGCTGCAACTCCTGGAAGGAGAGCGCACCGCCGCGCCACAGGGACACCGCGGCGCCCACCGCGCGCGTGTTCGGGCCTTCGCCCGCGAGCTGGACCTGGAGGTAGCGGTTCGCGGGCGACAGCGTGCGGACATTGTTGCGGTAGACGAACGCGTCGGCGTCGACGTTGTTCACGACCAGATCGAGCGCGCCGTCGCCGTCCAGGTCGCCGTAGGCCGCGCCGCTCGAGAAGGCCGGCGCGTCCAAGCCCCAGGCGGCGCTCTCGTTCGAGAACGCCAGGTCTCCCCGATTGCGAAAGGCGTAGTTGGGCAGCGGCGTCGAGTCCATCGCGCCCACGAGCCCGAGGAAATCGACGCGGTCGCCGTGCGTCGCCGCGCGCATCGTCTGGTCTTTCGCGAGGAACGCGACGTAGTCTTGCGACGTCACGTCCCGGGCGATGCCGTTCGTCACGTAGATGTCCTTGCGCCCATCCAGGTCGTAATCGGCGATGAGCGCGCTCCAGCTCCAGTCCGTCCGCGCCACGCCGGCCAGCTGCCCGATCTCGCTGAAGCTGCCGTTCCCGTTGTTCAGCTGCAGCATGTTGCGGGTGACCTGGTGGTGGTAGCCGTTCTCCACGTTGGCCTCGTAGGTCGCCCAGTCCTCGAACGACGTCGTCGATTTGAGGCGGTAGTCGTCCTCCGGCAGCATGTCGACCACGTACAGGTCCGGCTGGCCGTCGTCGTCGATGTCGGCGGCGTCGAGCCCCATCGACGCATAACTGATGATGGGCATGTCCCGCTCGAGCGCCTCGGTGAACGTGCCGTCCCGGTTGTTGAGGTACAGGTAGTCCCGCTCGAAGAAATCGTTCGAGACGTAGATGTCCGGCCAGCCGTCGCGATTGAAGTCGCTCACGGCCACGCCCAGGCCAAAGCCGATCTCGCTCCCGAAAATCCCAGCCTGCGCACTCACGTCGACGAACCGGTCGCCCACGTTGTGATAGAGCTTGTCTCCACCAAACGGGTCGCGCACGGTGCGCGTGTTTTGTCGAGCGAGACTCACGACGGATCGCGGCGCATTGTTGACGAGAAAGAGGTCCAGCCGGCCGTCGCGGTCGTAGTCGACAAACGCGGCGTGGGTCGCGTAGCCCTGGTCCGCGACGCCCCATGCGGCCGCCTGCTCGACGAACCGCGGCACGCCGTCCGCTCCGGGCTGCTGCTGGATGTACAGCTCGTTGGCGCGGCGCGCTGAGTCGGCGTTCCCCGCGTGGCAGATGTAGATGTCGAGCCGTCCGTCGCCATTGACGTCGGCGAGAGTGACTCCGGTGGTCCAGGGGCGGTCGTTCCGGAGGCCCGCTTGCGCGGTCACGTCGCGGAAGCGGAATCCCCCCTCGTTCAGGTACAGGCGGGGACCGCCCTGGTTGGACGTGAGCACGATCTCGGGCAGGCCGTCTCCCGTGAGGTCGCCCAGCGCCACGCCGCCGCCGTTGTAGAAGTTGCGGTAGGTAAAGACGTTCAGGTCGCGCGTGCTGGTGAGGCGATTCTCGAAGCGCACGCCCGTGTAGGCCGAGGGCAGCAGGGTGAACAGGGGGCCGCCCGGAGGGGGAGGAGGAGGGAGGCGCGGCCCGTTGCCGCCGCCGCAGCCGGCGAGGAGCCCGATCGCCACCAAAAGACGTAGGGGCGCAGTTGCCTGCGCCCCTACGGTGCTGCAACGATCAGTGACCGCCTGCGTCAATCAGTAGCCAGTGTTCTGCGTCAGCAACGGGTTCGCGTCGAGCTGCGTCTGCGGGATCGGCATCAGAATGTTGCGGACGTTGCTCGCCGGCTTGAACCCCCACGCCGCCGTATACTTGCCGTTCCGGATCAGATCCTGGCGCCGCTTAGCCTCGCCGGTGAGCTCGAAGCGGCGCTCATTGAGGATCATGTCCCGCGTAACGGGACCCGCGAGCGCCGTGTCGACCGTCTCCTGCGGACGGGCGCGCAGCCGATTCAGCAGCGCCAAGGCCGCCGGGTCGCCCGGCGTCAGCTCGTTCAGTGCCTCGGCCTTGATCAGCAGGATCTCGCCCAGGCGGAACCATGCGTAATCGTTGCCGTTGTTCTGTTGAATGTGTTTCGGATCCACCGGCCATTTGTAGAGCCGCGGGCCTTCGCCTTCCGTGGCTTGCGTCGGATCCGCGATGTTGGTGGTGAACACCAGCGGGTTACCCGCGCGGTCCTTGGCCGGCGCGCCGGTTTCCACATTGAACTGCGGTCCTTGTAAAATGACCTTGCGGCGCTGGTCGCTGGCATCGAACGCGTTGTAGGTCTCCGCCAGGATCGCGAAGCCGTTCCACGGCGTGGGTGTGTATTGGTTGTAATGCAGCGACCGCATCACGAAGTTCAGGCCCAGGCCGTCCACCGGTGCGAACTTGATGACGAAGATGTTTTCTTTCGACGTGGAGTTCGTCGCCCGAAAGCTTTGCGCGAAGGAGTCGGCCAATGCGTAGCCGGCGGTGGAGTTGAGGATCGCGTCCGCGGCGGCGATAGCGGCTTGGCAGGCGTTCTGCGCGCCGATCTGCACGGTCGTGCACGAATTGTAGCCCGTGGGATTGACGCCCGTGTTTTTGTCGAACACGCCGGCGTTCACATACATGTTGGCCAGGATCGCATCCACGGCGCCCTGCGTCATGCGGCCGTTGCTCGCCGCCGGCCACGTTACCCTCAGGAGGGGACGGGCCGCCTTGAGCTCCCCCTCGATGAACCGGAACACCGAGTCGCGCGACTCTCTCGGCCGCGCGAGGATCTTCGTGGTGGTGGCGATCGGCACGCCACCGAAGGCGTCCATCAGGATGTAGTAGTAGAAGGCCCGCAGCGCCCGGGTCTCGGCCGCGATCGAGTCCTTACTCGTGAACGTCAGGTTTGGCAGCGCCTCGAGCAGCGCGTTGGAGCGCGCGATGCCGGTAAACGCGACCACCCAGATCCCGTTCCCCGGACCGTTGCCGACGGAGCTGACGGGGGTCCACGTCTGGTGGTGCATGTCGAGCCACACGCCGCCGTCGTACCAATCCGAGCCGCGCGTCGGCACGATCATCTCGTCGGTGCTGATCTCGCTCACGTTGTAGTAATCGTCCAGCGTGCTCCTCAGCTGCGAGTAAATCCCCGCCAGGCTGCTGAGCACCTCCTGCTCGTTGCGGAAAAAGCTCCCCAGCGTAATCGAGCTGGGGGGGTCTTCGTCCAGGTTCGTGCACCCGAGCGCAGCGAGCGCGAAGAACGTCACCAAGAGCCTGGAGAGCCCTGCCGCTCCGATCCGTTTCGTCACGAATGATGTCGTCATGGGATCAGTTCCTCAGAATGAGAGCCGGAGGCCGCCGGTAATGGTGCGGGGGCGCGGATAGCTGAGATAGTCGATGCTGCGCGCCTGCAGGCCGGCGCTCGGATTGAGGCCCGACGCCAGGTTCGAGACTTCCGGGTCCAACCCCGAATAGCCCGTCAGGAGCAGCAGGTTGTCGGCCGACACGTACAGCCGGGCGGTCCGGGCCGATCCGGTCAACACCGGTATGTCGAGCTGGTATTCCACCGTGAGATTCTGCAGCCGCACGAAGGAGCCGTTCTCGACCCAGCGGGACGAGTAAATGGCCGGTTCG
>WNFK01163561.1_pt1 | contig 14215 bp, 14 predicted proteins | sample 5400281 | NCBI WGS metagenome assembly WNFK01 (sample SAMN13153350, study PRJNA577476) | soil metagenome | isolation source: 20 cm soil on Douglas fir-dominated hillslope | place: USA:California | collected 2013-09-17 | reverse complement strand
CAGTCCGTCGCGAGCAAGAACAACCGTGAGGATGCCCTCGCACGGCTCGAGGCCTTCGGCCTCGCCGACTACTTCCTCTACCCGCAGGTGCACTGGCAGCCCAAGAGCGGGTCGATCGCCGCGATCGCTCGCGCGCTGAACATCGGCATCGACACGCTGATGTTCGTGGACGACCAGGAGTTCGAACGGCAGGAAGTGAGCTGCGCCTGTCCCTCGGTGCGCACGGTCGACGCGCGGGAGGCGCATCGCATTCCGGCGAGGCCGGAGTTCGACGTGCCGGTCACCGGCGAGAGCCGGACGCGGCGCACGATGTATCGCCAGGAGGAGCAGCGCGCCGAGCTCGAACGCGCCTACACCGGCGATTACGTCAGCTTCCTCAAGCAGTGCGACATCCGCGTCGAGTGGTCGCCCCTCCAGGACTCGAACCTCCAGCGCGTCTACGAGCTGGCCCAGCGCACCAACCAGATGAATTTCTCCGGCAACCGGTACTCGGTCGACGCGCTGAACCGGCTGATGGCCGACACGGGCGCGGAAACCTACGTGCTGCGATGCCGGGATCGGTTTGGCAGTTACGGGATCGTCGGGTTTGCGGTCGTCGACCTGCGCGAGTCGAAGCTCGTCGACCTGATGTTCAGCTGCCGCGTCCAGGGCAAGCGCGTCGAGCACGCGTTCCTGGCCTGGCTCCTGCGACGCCATCTTCCGTCGGGCACACGCGACTTCCTCGCGGCGCTGCGGAAGACGCCGAAGAACGCGCCGAGCGCGGCGGTCTTCCCGGAGATGGGATTCGAGGACGCCGGCGTCGCCGACGGCGTCACGACGCTGCGCTACCCGCGAACCCTCCCGGTCGCCGACGACGGCGCCATCGACATCCGGATGGAGGCGCATTGATCGCAACGGCTGCCGCGGAGCTGCGGACGCGCACCGCGAACAAGGTCCGCCGCCTGCTCGTCCATCACGCGGGCCGGCGTTCGTTCCCGCTTCGAGCCGACGTTCCGTACGTGTCCTTCACGTTCGACGATTTCCCGCGGTCGGCGTGGGTCGAGGGCGGGCGCATCCTCTCCGACGCGAACGTCCGCGGCACCTTCTTCATCTCGATGAACCTGGCTGGAGCGGACTCGCCGAGTGGGCCCGTCGTGTCGCACGACGACCTGCGGACGCTGCTTCGCGACGGCCACGAGCTCGGCTGCCATACCTTCGACCACCTGGATGGCTGCGCATCGACCGTCGAGGCCTTCGAACGGTCGATCGGCGCCAACCGGCGGGCGTTCGAGGCGCTCGTTCCCGGCGGGCGTTTCAGGACGTTCGCATACCCGCTCGACGGCCCGGTGCTCGACATCAAGCGAGCCGTCGGCCAGCACTTCGCCTGCTGCCGCGGGGGCGGACAGACGTACAACGCCGGCGACATCGACCTGAACCTGCTCAAGGGGTATTTCCTCGACTGGCGGAATCAGAACGATCTCGCCGCCGTCCGCGATGTCATCGACCGGAACGCGGCCGCGCGCGGGTGGCTGATTCTCGCCACGCACGACGTCGCGCCGGCGCCGTCCAGATACGGCTGCAGTCCCGGCTTCTTCGCGGATGTCGTCGACGCGGTGGTCCGTTCGGGCGCCAGGGTCGTGCCGATGATGGGCGCCTGCGACGAGCTCGGGATCACCGCATACGGCCAGTAATCGTCCCATGACCGATCATCGTTCCACTCCCCGATACGCACTCATCACGCCCGCTCGCAACGAGGCGCGCTACATCCGCCTGACGCTCGACTCGATGGCCGCGCAGACGCACCCGCCCGTTCGCTGGGTCATCGTCAGCGATGGCTCGACGGACGGCACCGACGACATCGTTCGCGAGTACTGCGCGAGGCTGCCGTGGCTCCGGCTCGTCCGCCTGCCCGAGCAGCGCGACCGGAGCTTTGCGGCGAAGGTGTCGTGCTTCAACGCGGGGATGCAGGCGCTCGAGGACCTGTCGTTCGAGATCATCGGCAACCTCGACGCGGACATTTCCTTCGACGCCGACTACTTCGCGTTCCTGCTCGGGAAGTTCTCGGACAACCCGCGGCTCGGCGTCGCGGGGACGCCGTTTGTCGAAGGCGGCACGCACTACGACTACAGCTTCACCAACATCGAGCACGTCTCCGGCGCGTGCCAGCTGTTTCGCCGCGAGTGCTTCGAGACGATCGGCGGATACGTGCCCATCAAGGGCGGCGGCATCGACTGGACCGCCGTGACGACCGCGCGGATGCGCGGGTGGCAGACGCGCACCTTCACCGAGAAAACGTGCCTGCACCACCGGCCGATGGGGACCGGCGGCTCCGCGAGCAAGATTCGCGGCCTCTTTCGTCACGGGCAGAAGGACTACTACCTGGGCGGGCATGGACTCTGGCAGGTGTTCCGCAGCCTGTATCAGATGACGCGGCCGCCCTACCTGGCCGGCGGACTCGCGCTGCTCGGCGGCTACGGGTGGGCGTTCGCGAGCGGCGTGGAGCGGCCGGTGCCGGCGGAGCTCGTGCGCTTCCACCAGGCCGAACAAATGGCGCGGCTGCGCGGCGTGTTCGCGCGGCCGGCCCGCTGAAGGAGTTGCACCAACCATGACGGGACCGCTTCGCGCAGGCCAACCCGGGTTCGACCCGGCGACGCTCGACGACAACGGCCGTGCGATCCACGGCAGCCTTCGCGCCGTCGAGGCGTGGGTGGAGAACCACCACTACAAGGCGTACGAGCCGTTCGACGGCCTGTCGTCACCGCTGCGCCGGCTGGCCTGCGGCAACCTGCTGCTCGAGCGACTCTTCATGCAGGCCGTTCGTCAAAGCCCGATCAACATCCGTCCGCTCGTGGGCATCAAGCCACTGCCGTCGACCAAGGGCCGGGGCTACATGGCCGCGGGGTACCTCACGCTGTATCGAATGACGGGCGATGCCGTCTACCGGACCAAGGCGGTCGACTGCCTGGACTGGCTGCGAGGCCACCGCTCGTCGAAGTTCCACGAATATTCCTGGGCGAACCACTTCGACTTCGCGAGCCGCGGCGGGCGATACAGCAAGGACGAATCGATCATCGTGTGGACCGCGCTGATCGGGCACGCGTTCGTCGACGGCTACGAATGCACGCGCATCCCGCAGTATCTCGGCGTGGCCGAGAGCGCATGCCGCTGGATCCTGGCGCTGCCGCGCGAGCGAACCGGCAGCGGCACCTGCCTGAGCTATCACGCGATCGGACAAAGCTCGATCCACAACGCCAACATGCTCGGCGCCGGTTTCCTGGCCCGCATGTGGCAGCTGACGGGCAACCCGCAATACCGCACGGTGGCCGCGGAGGCCATGGAGTACAGCTGTTCACGGCAGCGCCCGGACGGCTCGTGGTGGTACGCGGAAGACCCGAAGTTCCACTGGATCGACGGGTTCCACACCGGCTACAACCTCGACAGCCTCAGGCACTACATCGCGGGCACCGGCGACGAGACGTACACGGCGGCCATGATGAAAGGCCTCGATTACTACAAGAAGCATTTCTTCGGCGAGGACGGCTGCCCCGCCTACTACCACAATCGCGTCCAGCCGATCGACAGCCAGTGCGCCGCACAGGCGATCGAAACGCTTGCGAACTTTGGGGCGGTCGATCCGGAGAGCCTCGAGCTCGCTCAGCGCGTGGCGCTCTGGACCATCCGCAACATGCAGGACCCCGACGGGCACTTCTATTACCGCTGCTATCCGCTGATGAAAGCCAGGGCGCCGATGCTGCACTGGGCGCAGGCGACAACCTACCGCGGCCTCGCGCTGCTGCTGTCGCGGCTCTCGGCGATCGAACCCGCGTCGCGAAGGAACTAGATGAAAGAGATCACCATCCGAGGCCGCAAGGCCGTCATCCCGTCGCTGCACGCGGGCGACAACCTCGTCATCGTCAAGGGGAGCACGCTCCGGGTCGCCGAGGTCTTCGACGAATACTGGGTCGAGGCGAAGCAGCTGCCCGACCCCGGCGACGTAATCGCGCTCTGCCGGCGCGGCGCGCCCCGGGCCGACCTGTTCACCTTCGCGCAGCGCGTCCCCGACACGGAGCCGCGCCACGCCTTCCACCACGAGTGGGACAACATCGCGGCGATTCCGCTCACGACCTACGACCACTGGCTCGCGAAGCAGGTCGAGTACGACGAGGCCTACGTCCGCGGGATCATGGCGATCTACAACGAGTCGCCGATCCGCCAGGGCCGCCGGTTCTGGCATTACGGGAAGCCGTTCGAGGCCGTCCGGGACGAGAACGGCACCTACGCGGAGCGCGCCACGTTTCTCGGCGCCTACATCGATGGCGAGATGGTCGGCTACCTGAAGATGGTGTGGGACGAGCGGACCGCCGCGATCATGCAGATCATGTCGAAGCTGAGCGTCTACGACAAGCGACCGAACAACGGCCTGATGGCCGAAGCGGTTCGGCAGGCGTGCGCCCGCGGCATGCAGCATCTGCTCTACGAGAGCTTCGTCTACGGCAACAAGACACAGAGCTCGCTGACCGACTTCAAGCGTAGTAACGGATTCGTCCGTGTCGACGTGCCGCGGTATTACGTGCCGCTGACGTGGAAGGGCGCGGCCGCGCTGCGCCTCGGACTCCACCGCGACCAGAAGGATCGCCTTCCGGCGTGGCTGCGTACCAGATGGCCCGAGCTGCGCGCGAACATGTACCGCCGGATGTACCGGTCGCAGGCCGCTCCGGCACAAGCGCGATAACGATTCCTTCCCTTACTCCCGTGCCTGGCATCTTCGGTCTCATTCTCAAGAACGGCGGCAGGAACGCCGTCACGCGGCAGCATGACACGCTGAACGTGATGGCGGCGGCCATGCAGTACGAGACGTTCTACACGTGGCACCGCTTCGATTCGGCCGCGCTCGGCATCTCCGCCGGCTGGGTCGGACCCGTCGACGATGCGGAGGCGCGCGCTCCGTGGCGTGACGAGGAGCTCGGCCTGACGATGTTCACCGCCGGCGATCCGCAGCTCGACGGAGTCGCCGGACGCCCCACCGCGGTCACCGCCCGCGGCTGGCTCGGAGCGGTGGCGGCGAGCCGGCGTCACCCGCTCTCCATCCCGGCCGCGATGCGCGGCCTGTTTGCCGGGTTCGTCGTCGACGAGCGGCGGCGCGAGAGCGTGCTGTTCACGGATCGCTTCGGCTTCGAACGACTGTTCGTCTACGAAGGTCCGGACGCGTTCTTCTTTTCCTCGGAGGCGAAGGCCATCCTCGCGGCCGCGCCGGTGACGCGCGAGTTCGATCCCGACGGCCTCGCGCAGTTCCTGGCGTGCGGATCCACGCTGGGCACGCGCTCGCTCTTCCGCGGGATCCGCGTGCTTCCGGGCGGCACGATGCTGACGTTCGACCACGCGGCGAACGCCCACCCGGACCGATATTTCGAACGCAGCGAATGGGAACATCTGGAGCCGCTGCCGGAGCCCGCGTGGCGCGAGGCCATCGCGGCCGCACTCGATCGCGCGGTCGAGCGCGATGCCGCGCAGACGCGCCGCGCCGCCGTCTCGCTGACCGGCGGGCTCGACTCGCGCATCATCATGGCGTCGCTCGACCCGGTGCCTGGGGCGATGCCCTGCTACACCTTCGGGAGCATGTACCGCGACACGTATGACGTGCGGGCGGCCAGGGTGGTGGCCGGCCTCTGCGGCCAGCGGCACGAGTCGCTCGTGCTCGACGACGCGTTTCTCGCCAACCTCGGCGAGCATTTCGACAAGGCGGTGATGATCGCCGACGGAGGGCTCGGCCTGTCGGGCGCCGCGGAGCTGTACGTGAACACGCTGGCCAGGCGCGTGGCGCCCGTGCGGGTGACCGGCAACTACGGCGGCGAGCTGCTTCGCGGGATCCGTGCCTTCAAGAGCACGATGCCGCACGGCGACTTCCTGTCGGCCACGATGGCCGATCGGGTGCGCGTGGCGATCCACGCCTTCTCGAAGGCGGCCGACGTGCAGCCGCTCTCGTTCACCCTGTTCCTGCAGGCGCCGGCCGGGTTCTCACGGTACGCGCTGGAGCGCTCGCAGGTGACCGTCCGCTCGCCGTTCCTGGACGACGAGTTCGTACAGCTCCTCTACCGCCGGCCCACGGATGCCGGCGATCCGTCTACGCACCTGATCGCACGCCGCCGGCCGGACCTGCTGGCCATTCCAACCGACCGCGGACTGCTCGGCCGCGGCGGGCCGCTCGTGCGCCAGACGCGCTGGCTCTATCGCGAAGGGCTCTTCAAGGCCGAGTATTGGACCGGCCGCGCCGCCTCGGCGTGGGTCGCGAGGATGGCCGGCCGTGGCGCGGCGTCGCTCGTCGAGCGCGCGTTCCTCGGACGCCACAAGTTCGTGCACGCGCGCCCCTGGCTGCGCGGCACCCTCGGACAGTACATGCGCGACGTGCTGTTTGCCGAGGAGACGCTGTATCAGCTCGGCGCCTTTGTCGACGTCCCGAAGGTCGGCGCGATGCTCATGAGCGATCTGACCGGCAGCTCGGATCACTCCGACGAACTGGACCGCGTCGTCACCGCCGCGGCCGCCGCCCGGGTGCTGTTCCGGCCGCGCACCGCATCCGACCGTCAGAACATCGCCGGCCGTCCGGCGAGGGTGTGCATCGCATGACGCTACTTGCCGAGCCATCGATCGCCGTTCGCCCTACCGGCGAGGACACCGTGCGCGCCGCCGCGGTCACGGCGAACCGGGGGCGCAACGACGTCCTCGACTTCGTCAAGGGGAGCCTCGTGCTCTTCATGGTCCTGTATCACTGGACCAACTACTTCGTCGTCCTCGACTGGGACGTGTACCGCTACCTGCGGTTCCTCACCCCGTCGTTCATCTTCATCACCGGGTTCCTGATTTCGCAGGTGTACCTCGCGAAGTATTCGCCCGCCGACCCGCGGCTGCACAAGCGGCTCCTGGTCCGCGGCGTCAAGATCCTCGCGCTCTTCACCGCCCTCAACCTGGTGGCGAGACTCCTGATCAAGCAGGACTACGACGGCACCCAACTGGGCGTCGCCGCGTTCTTCTCGGACCTCTATCCGATCTACGTGCTTGGCAACGGCAAGGCGGCGTTCGACGTGCTGGTGCCCATCAGCTATTTCCTGCTGCTGTCGCCGGTCCTGCTGATCCTCTCGCGTACGCTGCGCTTCTCGCTGCAGGCCGCGGGCATCGCGGCGATCGCGGTCACCCTGGGGCTCTATTACCTCGACGGCGTCAGAAGCCTGAACCTCGAGCTCGTTGCGATTGCGATATTCGGGCTGGGCGTGGGCGTGCTTCCGCTCGCGCAGATCGAGCAGGCGGTTCGGCAGCCGGCGCTGCTGGTCATCGCCTACGCCGGGTATCTCGCGGCGATCACGCGCTGGAACATCCCGTTTCCGCTGCAGGTCGTGGGCGTCTGCCTCACGCTTCTCCTGATCTACGCGACGGGCGTCAAGGCCGGCGCCAAGGGGTGGGTCCAACGCCGCGTCATCGAGCTCGGCAAGTATTCGCTGTTCGCCTACATCCTGCACATCTTCCTGTTACAGGGGCTGCGCCGCGGCCTGCGCGGCTTCAGCCTCGAGGGCTCCGAGCTCGCGATTCCGTTCGCGCTCGCGCTGGTGGCGACCGTCCTCGGCGTGTCGCTGCTCACGTTCGCCCGGAACCGATCCGAAACCGCCGATCGCGCGTACCGCGTGATCTTTACCTGACCGCGACGTTCATCCGTGTCACCACAAATCGCCCTGCTCGCTGCCTACGGCCTGATTGGATGGCTGTTGCGGCGCGACGTCAAGCGGCGGACCGGCGTCTCGCACGCCGTCTGGATTGTCGCGATGTGGTTCGCGATCTTTGCCTCGCGCCCGTTTTCCAGCTGGTTCCAGGGGCAGCAGGCGCAGACGGCGGAGTCGTACCTGGAAGGCAGCCCGCTCGACGCGGCGATGTTCTTCGGCCTGATTCTCGCCGGCGCGGCCGTCCTGGTCCGGCGCAGCGTCCGGTTCGGATCGATCGTGAGCGCGAACCGGTGGCTGTTCCTCTTCTTCGGATACTGTGCCATCAGCGTCGTCTGGTCCGACTACCCGTTTGTCGCCTTCAAGCGCTGGTTCAAGGATTTCGGCAACGTGATCATGGTGCTGGTCCTGCTGACGGAGCAGGCGCCCATCGAGGCGATCAAGGCGTCATTCGTCCGGTGCGCGAGCGTGCTCGTCCCGCTGTCGTTCGCCTTCGTCCGGTACATTCCGGAGCTCGGACGCACCTACACGGGGTGGAACAGGAACGACCTGATGTATGTCGGCGTCGCCACGCACAAGAACACCCTTGGCGCGCTGCTGTTGATTTCCTGCGTGTTCCTGTACTGGGACCTGACGACGCGGCCGGCGGCGCCGAAGAAATGGGCGTGGCTGATGGACCGCGCCGACGCCATCATCGTCTTCCTGATGGCGTTCTGGCTGCTGCTCATCGCCGACAGCGCGACGTCGCTGCTGTGCACGTTCGTGGCCATCGGGCTCTATACGGCGACAGGGCTGGCGCCCGTCAAGCGGCGTCTCGGGAAAATCGAGGTGTACGCGATTGTCGGCGGCGTCCTGTGGTACACGCTCGACTCCACCCTCGGGATCTCGGAAATGATCGTCGGCAGCCTCGGGCGCGACATGACGCTGACGTCGCGCACCGGCGCCTGGGACATCGTCCTCGCCAGCGACATCAACCCGCTGGTCGGCGCGGGGTTCAAGAGCTTCTGGGCGGGCGAGCGGATGGTGAAGCTCTGGATGGTGCTCCCGCACATCGTCCAGGCGCACAACGGCTACGTCGAGACGTACCTGAACGGCGGCATCATCGGTGTGACGCTGCTCGTCGTCATGCTGCTCGTCGGCTTCTACACGATCAAGAAGGACCTGGTCACGGGCGACGATTTCTCGCGCATCCGCCTCGCGCTGTGGGTCATCGCGCTCGTCTACAACTTCTCCGAGGCGGCGTTCAACCAGTTGAGCCTGTTGTGGTGCGTGACGCTCCTCGTCATCGTGGAGGGTCCGGCCCGGCTCCAGGCCGCGGCGATCGCCGCCCCTGCCGTCGCCGCCGTCCGCGTCCCCCGCGTGAGCCGGTGGAACGGCGGCCAGGCGGCTCCTTCACCCGGGTTCGTCTATCAGAACCGCGCCACACGGCTCGGTACTCTCCCACGCAAAGCAGGTAACCTGTGATGTACAACGTTGAAGCTGGTTCGTCTCCATCCGTGGTCGATGCCGTACCGCTCTCGCAGCCCGATGCCGGCAGCGCGCCGGTGACGAAGTCACCGGCGGCGAAGCGGCGCTGGCTCACATTCCTCCCCGCCGCGACGAAGGAACAGTCGAAGGACACGGGGATGGCGCTGGTCCTGATCTGCCTGTTGCTGCTGCTCACGCGCAAGCAGGAGGTCTACCTCTACGCCGCGCTCGCACTGCACGTCGTCAACATGACCGCGCCGCAGCTGTTCCGGCCGGCGGCGGTCGTCTGGTTCGCGCTGTCGCACCTGCTGGGCACCGTGACGTCGCGAATCCTGCTGACGGCCGTCTTCTTCGTCATCGTGACGCCGCTCGGGTGGTTCCGCCGCGTGGTCATGCGCGCGGACACGCTGCAGCTGCGCGGGTTCAAGCAGTCCCGCGACTCGGTCATGCACACGCGGAATCACACGTTCACCGGCAAGGACATCGAACACCCGTTTTGATTTGACTGGAGCAGCGTCCATGGACTTTCTGAAAGATCTCCTCGGCTTTTTCGGCGCGCGCAAGAAGTTCTGGCTCCTTCCGCTCGTCGTCGTCCTGCTCGGTTTCGGGGTGCTCGTCGTCCTGACGAGCGGTTCCGCGATCGCTCCGTTCATCTACACGCTGTTCTAAGCAGGAGGGATTCGACCGGCGTCGACGCGCGCCGTCCGGCGCGCGGGGTGTGAGGTCTATCGAGGTGTTATGAAACAGGCGATTCTCGGCATATCCGCGTTCTACCACGACAGCGCGGCCGCGCTCCTCATCGACGGCGAAGTGGTCGCCGCCGCCCAGGAAGAGCGGTTCACGAGGCGGCGGCACGACCCCGCCTTCCCGATCCACGCCGCACGGTACGTCCTCGAGGAAGCGGGGCTCAAGTACGGGGAGCTCGAGGCCGTCGCGTTCTACGACAAGCCGTTCCTGAAGTTCGAGCGGCTGCTCGAGACCTACCACGCCTTCGCCCCGAAAGGCGTCGTCAGCTTCTCGTCGGCGATTCCCGTGTGGATCAAGGACAAGTTGTTCATGAAGCGGATGCTGCGCGAGGAGCTCGCGCAGCTCGGCGAGGGCGACGTGCCGATCGCCTTTCCCGAGCACCATCTCTCGCACGCGGCGAGCGCCTTCTATCCCTCGCGCTTCAGCGACGCGGCCATCCTGACCGTCGACGGCGTCGGCGAATGGGCCACGGCGACGATCGGCCACGGCCGCGACCGCGACATCACGCTGCTCCGCGAGCTGCGCTTTCCGCATTCGGTGGGCCTGCTCTACTCCGCCTTCACCTACTACACGGGCTTCATGGTGAACAGCGGCGAGTACAAGCTGATGGGCCTTGCGCCGTACGGCAATCCCGACTCGCCGCAGACCCATGAATTCGTCGCGAAGATCAAGAGCGACCTCGTCGACATCCGGGACGACGGGTCCATCCTGCTCAACATGCACTACTTCGACTATGCGACAGGGCTGCGCATGGTCAACGAGCACAAGTGGGAGCAGCTGTTCGGCCTGCCCGTGCGGAAGGGCGAATCGGAGATCGACCAGCCCTACATGAACATGGCGCTCGCCATCCAGCAGGTGACCGAGGAGATCGTGCTGAAGCTCGCCCGCTCGGCCAGGGAGCTGACGGGGAGCTCGAACCTCACCCTCGCGGGCGGCGTCGCGCTCAACTGCGTCGCCAACGGCAAGATCCTCAAGTCGGGCCTGTTCGACGAGATCTGGATTCAGCCTGCCGCCGGGGACGCGGGCGGCGCGCTCGGCGCCGCCTACGCCGTGTGGCACGTGCGCGACCGTCAGCGCCGCCGGATCCCCTCCGGGTTCGACGCGATGCGCGGGTCGCTGCTCGGCCCGTCGTTCTCCGATCGCGAGATCCAGCGCACGATCAATCGGTACGATGCCGTCGCCGAGCATTACGACGACTTCACCGAGCTCGCCGGCGACGTCGCCAGCCGGCTCGCCGAAGGCAAGGTCGTCGGCTGGTTCCAGGGACGGATGGAGTTCGGGCCGCGCGCGCTCGGCGGGCGCAGCATCCTCGGCGACGCGCGCAATCCCGAGATGCAGAAGAAGATGAACCTCAAGATCAAGTATCGCGAGGGATTCCGCCCGTTCGCGCCCACCGTGCTCGAGGAGGACGTCGACAAGCACTTCGAGCTCGATCGCCCGTCGCCGTACATGCTGCTCGTCGTTCCCGTCCGCGAGGAGAAGCGGACGCCGCTGCCGGCCGATTACAACGACCGCGCCCTCTACGAGCGGCTCTATTTCCTCCGCTCCGACCTGCCGGCGATCACGCACGTCGACTATTCGGCGCGCATCCAGACGGTCAACGAAGAGGTGAACCCGCGCTACTGGCAGCTCCTCCAGGAGTTCAAGCGGCTCACGGGCTACGGCGTACTGGTCAACACCAGCTTCAACGTCCGCGGCGAGCCGATTGTCTGCACCCCCGAGGATGCGTATCGCTGTTTCATGCGCACCGAGATGGATTGCCTCGTGATCGGCAATTACCTCCTGGACAAGGAGCACCAGCCGGCGTTCGCCGAGACCGACGACTGGCGCACCGAGTTCGCGCTCGACTGAAACGGGGGCCTTTGGTGCGTGTGAAAACGGCGGCTGCAAACGGACTCGTCCTGCTCGTCTCGCTGGCGACGGCGGTCCTGCTCTGCGAGGCGGGGGCCCGGCTGTTCCTCGACCCTGCCGACTACGTGTCCGTGACAACGGAGCGCGACGACATCCTGGGGATCCGGATCGCCCCGGGTTCGCCCGGGTTCGACATATGGGGGTTCCGGAATCGAAGCGTGCCGTCCTCCGCGGCCGTCGTGGCGCTCGGGGATTCGCATACCTACGGCAACAACGCCACCATGGCGGACTCGTGGCCGTACGTGATGGCGCACGACACGGGGCTGTCCGTATACAACCTGGGACTGGGGGGCTACGGCCCGAACCAGTATTACCAGCTCCTTCAGACGCGTGCGCTGAAGCTGCATCCGCGCTGGGTGATCGTCGGCCTCTACATGGGCGACGACTTCGAGAACGCGTTCACGATGACCTACGGGAAGCCGCACTGGTCGTTCCTCCGGCAGGGGACGTTCTCGAACGTGGACGCGGACATCTGGGAAGCGCCGCCGGACAACACGTCGGCGAGCGCAACCGTCCGCAACTGGCTCTCGCAGCACAGCATCGTGTATCGCCTCGTCGTGCACGGTCCCATGCTCGGCGCGCTGAAGGGCTCGATTCAGGTCGGCCGCGCGGCCTCCGGCCAGGACGAATTCACGACGACGCTGGCCGTGCCGGCGGCGCACATCCAGGAGGCGTTCCGGCCCAGGGCCATCCGCGACCGGCTGGATCAGAACAGCGCACCCGTTCGTGAGGGAATGCGGGTGACGATGGACCTGCTCCAGCGCATGAACGATCTCTGCAAGGAGAGCGGCGCCCGGATGGCCGTCGTCATCATCCCGACCAAGGAGATGGTGTTCGCGGACTTCCTGCTGGAGGACCCGTCGCTGCACCTGGGCGACGTCATCAAGGAGTCGGTGAGCAGCGAGACGCAGGCGCGCGCACGGCTGTTCGAGTTCCTCGACAACGCCGGCATTCCGCGCATCGACACGCTCGACGCGCTGCGGCGCGACGTGTCCAATCAGCTCTACACCCACAGCGATCGCGACATGCATCCCGGCCGAAACGGGTACCACGTGATTGGCGACACCGTCGCGCACTTTCTCGAGAGCGCCGACCGCCAGGCCCGCCACCATCAGTGACGACCGCACCCGTCCAGGACCGCATCTCGGTCTGTATCTGTACGTTCCGGCGGCCCGCGCTGCTGGATCGGCTGCTTTGTGCGCTGGAACGGCAGATCGCCGACGAGGCCTTCACCTTCGACGTCGTCGTCGTCGACAACGACGCCGAACGCACGGCGGAGTCGACGGTCGGGGCGGCCAGGCTGCGCGGCATCATCGACGTTCGTTACGATTGCGAGCCGGAGCAGAACATCTCGCTCACCCGCAATCGCGCGGTGCGCAACGCGACGGGGACCCTCATCGCGTTCATCGACGACGATGAAGCCCCGGTGCCCGGCTGGCTGGCCGCGCTGTACGGGACGCTGAACACGTACTTCGCGGACGGCGTCCTCGGTCCGGTCATCGCGGAGTTCGCGCCCGGCACGCCCGAGTGGATTCAACGGGGCCCGTTCTTCCAGAGGCGCCGGCTGGCGACGGGAACGGCGATTTCCGCGAAGGATGCGCGCACGGGCAACCTGCTGCTTCACCGCTCGATCTTTGCCGACGGCGAGCCGTGGTTCGATCCCGCGTTTGGACGAACGGGCGGCGAGGACAGCGACTTCTTCTGGCGCCAGTCCCGCACCGGACGCCGGTTCGTCTGGTGCGACGAGGCGGCCGCCTACGAGGTGGTTCCCCCGGAACGCTGCACGGCGTCCTACCACGTGAAGCGGTACCTCCGATCGGGCACGCTGGACGGTGAACGGATGCGCCGTTCACGCTGGTGCTGCGGAAGCACATCTCCACGCGGGTCTTTCAGAAGCTCGCCTACTGCAGCGGCATCCTGACCGCGTATTACGGGCTCTCGCTCCTCCGGTACCGGGACTAAGTGCTGGGTCTGCTCAAACGGCTGTTCTTCGTCGCGGTGTCGCTCGGCTACGTCGCGGTGCGCGACACGACGCGCGCGGCCGCGCGTCTGGTCAACCCCGAGGAGCCGCCCGCGCCGCCGGTGGTGCTGACGTATCACGCCTTGCAGGAACACGACGTCACGCGATTCGAGGCGCAGATGCGGCACCTGCGCCGGCGGGCGACACTGGTCTTCGCCGACGACGAGCGGCCGCTCAACGGACGGCCGGTGGTCGCGGTGACGTTCGACGACGCGTTCCAGAGCGTGTACGAGCACGCGTTGCCCGTGCTCGCGCGGCATCGCATTCCCGCGACGATCTTCGCTCCGACCGGATACCTGGGCACGGCGCCTCGATGGATTCCCTCCGCGGCGAGGAGCGGCGGCCGCGCGCGCGTGATGTCGCCCGAGTTGCTGGCCATGCTCGA
>WNFK01233074.1_pt1 | contig 14216 bp, 14 predicted proteins | sample 5400281 | NCBI WGS metagenome assembly WNFK01 (sample SAMN13153350, study PRJNA577476) | soil metagenome | isolation source: 20 cm soil on Douglas fir-dominated hillslope | place: USA:California | collected 2013-09-17 | reverse complement strand
CGGATGCGTTATTTGATGGACCACACGGATGACCCGGTGATTCCACGGCGTGGGTTTCGCGTGGAGTCAAATTTTCGCTGGTTTGACACCAGCCCCGGCGCAACCAGCGCCTTTCCAGTATTGGAGACGAAACTGGATTTCTTTCAGCCCGTATCGCGAGTGGCGTCATTTTTCTTGAGCAGCGAAGGAGGCAGCACATTCGGGTCGCGCAACACAGGAGTGCCGCAGTTTTTTCTTGGCGGACCATCTCGCCTCAGCGCATATGGAGTCAACGAACTCTTCGGAAACCAGTATTATTTATTTCGGGGAGGGTACTTACATGAGATCGTGTCGCTGCCGCCCTTCGTCGGCAAAAAAGTGTACGCGATCGGCTCCTACGAGGCCGGCAAGATGTACGGGGCGGTGAATGAGAGCAAGTTCCCGAATGATTTCGCGGCAGGCGTGCTGGCCGAAACGGCTCTGGGTCCGTTCTTTGTCGGTGGCAGCGTCGGCGATAGCGCTCACTACAAATGGTTCTTTCAGTTGGGGCGCGTTTTCTAGAAAATTGCATCCTCGAGGCAGGAACGCGAATCTTATCTTGGGGGGCTCCGAGAACAGCGGGAGAGGAATTATGAGCGAAAAAACACACGAGAAAATCCAAAAGAACGATGCCGAATGGAAAAAGCAACTGACTCCGAATCAGTATTTCGTCACCAGGCAGCAGGGAACGGAACCTCCGTTTACTGGGGAATATGAGGACGCCACGACCCCGGGGACTTACACCTGCGTATGTTGCGGTCAGCCGCTATTTCGTTCGGAGACCAAATATCACTCCGGTTCGGGCTGGCCGAGCTTCTTCGCGCCGGCGGAAAAGGATGCGGTGGCGGCCGAGACCGATACGAGTCATGGCATGGCGCGCACAGAGGTGAAGTGCAGCCGGTGCGAAGCGCATCTCGGGCACGTATTCGAGGATGGGCCACAGCCCACCGGCCTGCGCTACTGCATCAATTCAGCGGCACTGAAACTAGACGAGGAAAAGAAACAGAATAAAAAATAAAACGCGCCGCAACATTTGCGGCGCGTTTGAGAGTTCGCCAGGCCAGTATGCTTAAGCCGCTGAATAGCAGGAGCACGCGGCCAATTCAGCCACGCGATCGCGTTCTCGGTCCCAAACTCCGACTAGCAGGACTTTGCTGCCGCTCGGATATCGAAAGACATAAAAAACGTTTTGTGTGCCATCCAGCTCAAAGAAGCCCGGTCGCCGGGGATCCGGCCGCGACGTTGCGCCGGACGCAAGGAGCATTCGCAGTTCCGCGAGCTGCTCCGGTGTATGACTCCGGAGGTCTTCGAGAAGAGGCGGCTGTTTTGTGAAGTTGATTCTGGTCATGATGTTCTTCCGCCGCATATAGCTTAGCTCTGGCCTCATAAGTAAAGACGCAAAAATTCGCCGAAAGTTTCATTAGGAGCAACTTTTTAGCGGGAAAGAGTGCGGGCATGTAAACGCCTCGTTTGCCATGCTTTGTGGACTCTTTCTTTTAACAAATTTTTAACAAATGCGATGTTCGCTGCACGCTGTCGCCGTTCCCTTTGCCGTTCGTCGGGTCACCAGTGCGGTTTCTTTCTTCACGGCGTTATGCTACATTGCACGTTACTCTCTGGGCTGGTACTTGCGTGGATGTCATCACCCTGCGTCAGTGCGCAAGCCTGCTCCACGACAGGAAGCGTTCATGAAAATAGAGCCGAAGAAGCCAAGGGCCAAGGCGGAGTTTGAGAAAGATCGCCGGCGCAAACATCATCACTACCTAGTGACCGTGCACTACGAGGACGGCGAAAAGTTTGGGCGCGTATATACCGACAAGGACAAAGCCACGCGCTTCGCGGAGCGCCAGCGCAGGTCGCCCGTGGTAAAAGCGGCAAGGATCAGCCAGGTTTCTTGATTCTCTCGGAACGCCTGTGGATTGAGCGCTTGTCGCCGTTCGGCTGTGCGTGATATAAAAAGACTCTGAGTTAAGCGGCCTTAGTATAGTGGTAGTACGGAACCTTGCCAAGGTTCAGGTGTCGGTTCGATTCCGATAGGCCGCTCCATACAATCAATAACTTACGCATTTCACGCGGTCTAAGTGTCCGCAACATAATCAGTGGTCTTGCGTTATTGTCGCTCAGCACCAAGCGATGGAAACGGTTTGTTTGCGCTACACTCCCATTTGGCGTCTCTGCAAACAAAGTCATTACGCCAACCTATTTTGACTGATCACTTTGATGAGTTACATCGATCCTTTGCTGCCCTTGGTATTGGCATTCGCCATTGTTTCTCTGTTTATCGCCTGGCGTTCCAACAAGAATCGGAACTGGATGCTTGCGCTCTCCGTCGCTGGCATGCTGATTCTTTCCTCAAGCCCGCTAGCTTCCCTTTTTGCGAAGCCTCTGGAAGCTCGCTACGATGGCCGCCCTTTTATTGATAGTGGCGAGGCGATTGTGGTCCTTGCCGGAGGGTGCAACTCAGCCGACCTCTATCGTCCCTATCCGACACTCGCTGGCGACACGTATAGTCGTTTGGTATCGGCAGTTTGGCTCTACTACTCAAAGCCTCCACGACCTGTCTTGGTGACGGGGTTGAATTGCGCACCGGCGATGGCCCGGCTCCTCAAATCAGAGGGGGTCGCGCCGAACCTAATTCTAGAGGAAGGTCGCGCAATGAATACGCATGAAAATGCGGTCTATTCGGCCAAACTCCTTCGCGCAAATCAGATCGGCACGGTTGTACTTGTGACTGACGCGAAATCGATGCTTCGCGCCGAATTGTGCTTTCGGAAGGAAGGGGTGCCTGTCATTCCGTATTCGGTCGGACTGGGATCATTTGAATTTGGCTTCTTGGACTTACTCCCGACTTGGAAGGCGATAAGAGCGAATAGCGACACGCTCCACGAAGTTCTTGGTCTGCTGCGGTACCGATGGGCGGGATGGATATGAAACCGCGGACGGTTTGTGGAGTCAGTCGTTAAAGCCGTGCTCCATCACTCGCCCAATCTTGGATGGGCTCGCCTGCCAGGGCGCTAGCTGGCGTGCCCATCCAAAGGCTTAGTTCGACCCTCTCAAATGAGGGCGATTACTCGTCGTGGTCGCGCCTATCGCGATCGTGCCGTTCGTGATCGCGTCGCTCGTCTCGGTCGCGTCCCTTCTGCTTCTTGTGGGCGCTGGTGGCTGCCGCATACTGTGCGGGATTCCCCACCTGGACCTGTGCGCTAGCCGTCGTCGTGTGACCTGACGCGTCTGTGGCCGCGTAAGTCACCGTGTACACCCGATCGGTCTGCGAGCTGGAGCGCTCCGCGCTCAGCATGAATGAGCGCACGTCCGTACCGAACGGAACTTGCCCGCCACCGACAGCCTGCACATCATCCCCATCCAGGGGATCGCTGCTGGTGATGGACACAAGTTGAACGCGGGGACTTGCATCGCATGTGTCCGTCGCGACCACCGTCGCATTGATCTGAACCAGTTTGTGGTTCGGCGGCCACAGGTCGTTAGGAGACACGCTAACGCTCAGCGTCGGCGCCATCGTGTCTCGTACCGTAACGTGGGTCGTAGCCGTCGAAGTCAGGCCTGCCGCGTTGGTCACGGTCAGCGTAAACGTATGCGTGCCCATCGTTACGCTCACCTGCGCAATGGCCGATGTGCCCATCCCATTGCCTGCCTCGTCGGTCCAGACATAGCTGAGCGCCGTTCCGTCGGGATCAGTGGATCCGGACCCGTTCAACGTTGCCGGCGTACCGCCGGGTCCCGCGCACTCGAGAGTCTGATCCGCACCGGCGTTCGCTACTGGCGGATGTTTTGTTACTTGGGGGCTCGAGAAGCGGCTGAACAGCACTTGGTTCACGCCCGGTGTATCGTCGGACCAAACCACGTTCAGATTACCGTCCTTGTCCGCCGCGAGTTGGCTATCCGATGACGAGCCCGAATCGTTCGAGAGGTTCTGAGTGACAAAAGTGGCTCCGGCGTCCAGCGAACGTGCAAAAAATACTTTTGCGAGACCGGGCGTGGTGTCCTGCCAAGTCAAGTTGATACCGCCGGTGTTATCCACGGTAATCCACGGGTTGCTCGAGTCTCCCGTGTTATTGGAGAGATTTGCCGGCGCAGAGAAGTTCACGCCAGCATCGCCGGACCGGGCAAAGAATATGTCTCTGTTGTTAAAGACAGAGGGGACATCGTCCTGCCAAACCACGTAAACCCCGCCGTTTGCATCGACGCCGATCTGCGCATTGCGCGAGGTGCCCGGTCTATTTGAGAGATTCCTAGGGCTTGAGAAGGTTGCGCCTTGGTCTGTCGAGCGGGCAAACAAAATATCGTAATTGCCCGGCGTGTTGTCCGCCCAAATGACGTCGATGTTGCCGCTAGCGTCAACCGCTATTTGCGCGTCGAAGGAGAACCCCGGGTCGCTGGAAAGATTCTTTGGCGTAGAGAATGTGGCCCCTTTGTCTGTCGAGCGGCTGAAGGAAATCTCAGATTGAGTGGTGGAGTCGTCCTCCCAGACCACGTCAATACTTCCGTCCGGAGCGACGAAAAGCTGTGCACCAAACGATCCGCCGGTATTCGTAGCGAGGTCAAGCGGCGTCGAGAACGTGGCGCCACCGTCGGTCGAATGACTGAACAGGACACCAAACGTAATGCTGTCGTTTTCCCAAACTACGCTGATGTTTCCGCTCGTATCCACGGCCAGTTGAGGGCTGAGAGAGTCGGCCGCATCATTCGAAAGATTCAGNNNTAAAAAAAATATCGTGGTTGCCCGGCGCGTCGCTCGTCCAAACCACGTTAATACCGCCCTGGCCATCTACGAAAATGCGCGGATCGAAAGAGAAGCCTGGACTGTTCGACACATTTAGCGGAGCTGCAAACGTCACTCCTCCATCTGTAGAACGGCTGAACAGGATATTCGAGTTGTTGGCGGTGTCGTCTTCCCACACAACATTGATGTTGCCGGCACCATCCACTGCAACTTGCGGAGTATAGGAATAGTCTGTGTTGTTGGAAATGTTCTTGGGTGTCGAGAATACCTGCGCCTGAGCGGTAACACACGTTAAGGACAAAGCCAGAATAGCCACTGCGAAGACTTGAGCGAAACGGCTGGGATGGACCACGGCGACCTCCTTGGGTCACTAACGGTCTTACAAACCGGGTTCTCAGCGGCAGTTCGTTGATCAAAATGGGTTGAACTGCCTCTGGCCAGTGTTGGGGACGTTCGTACTGGCGATTGCGAGGCTACCTTGGGTACGGCTTGCCCTCGGGACAGTGAGGACGAAGCACTGCTTTCTTTTGCGAGTGTACAAATCGCCGCCGAAAGAAAAGGGAAACCAAAGTACTACTGTGTCTAAAGATATAACGCACTGCCCCTCTAGTCCTTTCGACTACCTCGCACCATTGTTTGTCGACCTTTCTCTGACACCGCGGCCCGCCAAGATACACGGTTCATTCCTGCTATCTTGTTGATTGTGCAACTCTTACACGTGCACTGGGCGTCCTGTAGCGCCGGGCGGAGCCTGCCGGTTGCTGGCTGGTCCGCCGAGCCCTCCGGCTATTTCTTTCAATCCGCTCTAACCTCGTACCACGTTACAATCTGCGCGTTCATTCAGGGTGGAGGTACTCAAGTGGGGAAAATACACATTGCCGTCGGCAGCACACGCCGCCCAAAACTGGCCGCGGTAAACGAAGCCATTCGAGAATTCGGCGCGCTACTCGCGCCTGGCGCCGAGTTCGATGTCGTCGGGGTCGAGGTTGAGAGCGGCGTCGGCCATACGCCTGCCGATCGACGAGAATTGATGCAGGGCGCGCGCCAGAGGGCCGAGGAGTTGGCGCGCCTGGCTCGAGAGAAAGCCGAGCCCTGGCAATACTTTGTCGGCCTCGAAGGCGGACTCGACGTGATCGAACAAGGCGACGCGCCACGCGTCCTGCTGGAAAGCTGGGCCTACGTGTCCGACGGCCGCCACGGTCACTATGGGCGTTCCGGTGGTGTCGAGGTTCCAGACGCTCTCGCACGAGAAGTGCTGGAGCATGGCGTCGAGCTTTCCGTCGCCATAGATCGCTTCGCAGGAGCGGTAGGCATTCGCGACGCGCAAGGCGCTTGGGGCGTTTTATCTAGCGGACTCATCAGCCGGACCGAAGCGTTTCGCGTGGCCGTAGTTGCAGCCTTCGCGCCTTTTTATAACGCGAAGATGTATCATGCAGCCTCGGCTGCGCGATAATTACAGAAGCGAATAGCGCAAACGCGTAAGCGAAGACTTTGGCCAGGAGAACCGAGTGGACATCGTCAAGGGCAATATGGGCTGGATCGAAGTCGTGGTCGGCCCCATGTTTTCAGGCAAAAGCGAGGAATTGATCCGCCGCCTGCGGCGCGCGGAAATTGCCCGCCAGCGCGTCCAAATTTTCAAGCCGGCGATCGACGAACGCTATGCCGCCAACGAGATTATTTCGCATTCCGGCCTGGGCATCGCCTCCGACAACATCCTCAAGGCCAGCGAAATCATGGACAAAGTCCAGCCGCGCACCGAAGTCATCGGTATCGACGAGGCGCAATTCCTCGGCGATGAAGTGGTCGACGTGTGCACCAAGCTCGCCAACCTCGGCAAGCGCGTAATCGTCACCGGCCTCCGCCTCCTCGCCATCGCCGAAGAAATCACCAAGCTGCTCGCGATTTGCGTCCGCTGCGGCAATCCCGCAGTCCACACCCAGCGCCTCGTCGAAAGCGAAGAGCTTATCGTCGTCGGCGCCATGGGCATGTACGAAGCCCGCTGCCGCCGCTGCTTCGAGCCCAATCCAGAGCAAGCCCGCGAAAAGAAAGACACACCCCTCCTGATCCGCAACCGAGCCGTCGGCAAGCCCTGAAACCCTCGCCGAGTCGCAGTTCGCTAGCTGGGTGCCGGACCCTTTGATTTAGAAGGGTCCGGGTTTAGGGCCCAACTTCAAGCATCAGCGTCCCGAACGATGTCAGCCTGCGGCGCGTGCCCCAGACCTCGACTATGCGTCTAGATCTTTCTTTCCCGGCGGTCCGCTCGCAAGCCATTCAATCCACAATCCTTAATTTATCACTTGACAAATAAAGACACATGCGGTACTCTTTAGTTAAGGTTCTGCTGACAATGTCCCCGTTTCGCCCCTCCTTTCCCATGCGACTCCATCCCTTTCCGTGTTCGCCTCGAACCGTAAGTCCTTTATCCACCGCTTTCTTGCCCCGAGCGAAGCCGAGGGGTGCGCCGGCTAGTACTGTAAGTCCTTTATCTACCGCTTTTACGCCGAATCGCCCGCTAACCCCTTTATCTACCGCATTTACGCAAACAGACCGGGGTGGGGGGGATCCCGACCTCCAGACATTCCGACCTTCCGACCCGCAGCCGTTGTTTTGCTCCCGGCTAATGCCTTTCTCTGTTTTGCGCCAAGCTCGCCCTTTGCTTTCAATCGTTTGCCGCCTCTTTTCGCAAAACAGCCGGGGAAGGTATCTTCACCCGCGTTGACCCGGGGGTGCCGGGTACAGCAAAGCCAACCGCTTACTTGGGGAATCCGTCTTGAGCTTGCAACGCTCTTCCGGCACACTGGCGCGGGTTTGCCGTCCCCGATTCCGCCTTACTGGACAAAATATGCGCATCGAATCCAAAGCTCCTACCCGCGTGGACTTGGCGGGCGGCACACTCGACATCTGGCCGCTCTATCTGTTTCATCCCGGCGCCGTTACGGTGAACGCTGCCATCACCCGCTATGCCTCTTGCAGAATTGAGACTCACGAGCAGGGCGATCAGCGTATCCGGCTCGTTTCACGGGATACGCAGCGTGAGGAGGCTTTTGCATCTTTCGCCGAGCTCGTGAAAGGGAAGCGTTACAAGCTTCCGTTGCTGGCGGAAATCGTAAAATTCTTTCAGCCGCAGGGCGGTTTTACGCTCACCACCGATTCGGAAGCGCCGGCAGGAGCGGGAATCGGCGGCTCAAGCGCCATGGCCGTAGCCATCTGCGCTGCGCTCGATCGTTACACCGGAGCGGGGAAGAGCAAAGCGGATTGGATTCACATCAGCCGCGACGCGGAAGCCATTGTGATCCGCGTGCCCACCGGAACGCAGGATCACTACCCACCCGCCTTCGGAGGCGCAGCGGCGATCGAGCTGCCGCCCGGAGGCGAAAGGCGCACGGAGCTGCGCGTCGACCTGTCCGAGCTGGAGCGCCGCATCGTGCTCTGCTACACCGGCAAACCGCGGAAATCCGCGATCAATAATTGGGACGTCTTCCGCGCGCACATCAACGGTGGTAAGGCGGTATTTCGTAACCTCGCCCGCATCTCCGAGGTAGCGCAGGAATTGCGCGGCGCGCTCGAGCGCTCCAATTGGGCGGACATCGGGCGCCTGATGCGCGACGAATGGAGCTTCCGTAAGCGCAATCTGCCAACCATCACAACCAAAACCATCGACAAAATCGTTGACAACACCAGACGCAAGGGCGCGTTGGCCGGAAAAGTCTGCGGTGCGGGCGGAGGTGGCTGCGTGGTTCTGCTGATCGAGCCCGAAACCCGCGAAAAGGTGGAGGCCGCGGTCGTCGAGGCCGGCGGGCAAGTTCTGCCGATGAAAATCGACCGCTCTGGAGTGCAGGTGAACGTCTCCTGAAGCCCTAAGGTATTTCCCGCAAGGCAGCTACTGTTCAGGAGCGTTTTCGCATCATAGAATATAGCTTCCGGACCGCGGAGGGCGGTTCGGCGTGTGCATAAAGCCGAAGTTGTATGGCCAAGTTACTCACTCTTAGTTTGGGTTTCCTGCTGCTCGCGGGTGCGGACATTCCGGTGTCGGAACGTCTGCGCTCGGCGCCTGCGTCTGGCGGGACATTTTCGTCCGCGGATGAAATCGCAGTATTCCCCGACGATGGTCCGGCGGATCAGCAGGGCGCGCAATCGGATGCGCAGAAGAAATCGAAATCCGCCACGCTGCAAGAGCAAACCAAGCTGGATTTGATCCGCTATGTTTCCGGTGAATTCGCCAAAGCGACAAGAAATCTTCCCGCCGGCAAAGAAGGATTTTTGCTTTATGTCGGCAAGCCGCTGAGCCCCGAGCTGCTGGAGCGTGCTGTGGCTACGCACGGAGCCGCGGTGCACGTTGGTGACGCGGCGCAAATCACGAAGCTGGAATTTCGCGATCACTCGATCGTGGTGGATGTGAACGGCGGCGGGCGCGGAAAAAAACGCTGGCGCGATCGAATTCAAATCGGCATGGGCGGCTCGATTCCCACTGCGCGAACTACAACCACTACGCCGGAGCAGGAAAGCGGCCCACCAGGGATGCAGCCGGGCATGGGCAGCACGATTTTTTTGGAATTCACTAAGCCTGTGCCGGATTTGACGCCCGATGAATTGAAGCAGCTTCTCTCGCCATTTCTGGATTTTGCGAAACAAAGATCCGCTTCCGTGCAGTGGTTCGACACGTTGCCGCCGGAAATGAAGAAAGCCATTCAGGAGCGGCGCGCTTCCGTTGGTATGGACCGCGAGGAAGTGGTCGCCGCAATCGGCAAACCGGAACACAAAGTGCGCGAGCGCGACTCCGACGGGAATGAGATCGAAGACTGGATTTACGGCCAGCCGCCTTCGAAAACAATTTTCATTCGCTTCATGGGCGATCGTGTCACCAGCATCAGGCAATACCCGCAATAATTTTTATTTTTTTGAGCACTATTGTTTTGGGTGTGGATCAGTTTGAAATTCGACATTCCGACGTGCGTTGACTTTTGTTGACGCAGCCCATAGCATTTTAGGTTTTGCAGCGTGGCTGAAGACTGCAGTGTGGCCCTGCCGCGAGCATGTATCCCATCGGAGGAAGAATGCCCATTAAGGTAGGTATCAACGGCTTCGGCCGCATCGGCCGGAACATCATGCGTACCGCGCTGGATGATAAAGACATTCAGTTCGTCGCGGTAAACGATGTTACGGATGCGAAGACGCTGGCGCATTTGCTGAAATACGATTCGATTCTCGGCAATTTGCCGCACAAAGTCGCGCACACCGATGATTCCATTTCGGTGGAGGGCAAGGCTTTCAAGGTTTTCAAGACAAAGGATCCCGGCGAGATCGACTGGGCCTCGGTGGGCGCAGATATCGTGGTGGAATCGACGGGTCTTTTCACCAAGGGTGCGGATGCGAAGAAGCATCTGCGGGCTCCGGTAAAGAAAGTGATCATTTCCGCGCCGGCAGACGGTCCGGACGCGACGTTTGTTTTGGGCGTGAACGACAACAGCTACGATCCCGCGAAGCACAACGTCGTTTCCAACGCATCGTGCACGACGAATTGTCTCGCGCCGGTTGCGAAGGTGCTGCAAGACACGTTTGGAATCCAAAGCGGCACGATGACCACGATCCACTCCTATACGAATGATCAGAAATTATTGGATTTGCCGCACAAGGATTTGCGGCGCGCGCGGGCGGCGGCCATCAACATGATTCCGAGTTCGACCGGCGCGGCTAAAGCGTTGCATCTCGTGATTCCCGCGTTGAAGGGAAAGCTGGACGGATACGCGATGCGTGTGCCGACGCCGAACGTCAGCGTGGTGGACTTGACGGTATTCGTCGACAAGCCGGCCACGGTGGAGAGCGTGAATGGCGCGCTGAAGGCCGCGGCCAACGGAGCGATGAAAAATATTTTGGCATATACCGAGGAGGAGCTGGTCTCCGCGGATTTCAAGGGCAACCCGCATTCCTCGATTGTGGACGCCGGCTACACGAAGGTCGTAGGCGACCGGTGCGTGAAGGTGCTGGCCTGGTACGACAACGAGTGGGGATATTCCTGCCGTTGCCGCGACTTGATCAAATTAATGGCCTCCAAGTTTTAGGGTGGCGGCCGTTTCAGCCGCGACATCTACATTCCCAAGGACGACATGAACAAGCTGACGATCAATGATCTCGATTTGCGCGGCAAGCGTGTGTTCATTCGCGTGGATTTCAATGTCCCGCTGAAGGATAGCGTGGTCACAGACGACACGCGCGTGCGTGAGACATTGCCAACGCTCCGGCTCGCCATCCAGAAAGGCGGACGCCTGGTGCTCGCTTCGCATCTTGGGCGGCCGAAGGGCGGTCCGGATCCGAAATATTCGCTCGCGCCAGTGGCGAAAAAGCTTCAGGAGCTTCTGGAGCGCGATGTAGTGTTCGCGAACGATTGCGTTGGCGGCGACGCGGAGGCGAAAAGCAAAGCGCTGGGAGAAGGTGGCGTGCTGTTGCTGGAGAACGTGCGCTTTCATCCCGAAGAAGAAAAGAACGACGAAGGCTTTGCCAAGCAGCTTGCGGCGTTGTGCGACAACGTTTTCGTCTGCGATGCATTCGGCTCGGCGCACCGGGCGCACGCGTCTGTCGTGGGCATTACGCGCTTTGTGAAGCAGGCAGCGGCAGGCCTGCTGATGGAAAAGGAGTTGGCATATCTGGGTAAGGCGGTCACCAATCCGGCGCGCCCGTTTGTGGCGATTCTGGGGGGCGCCAAGGTCAGTGACAAAATCGAAGTCGTCGAGAACCTGATGAAGATTGCGGATGCCATGCTGATCGGCGGCGGAATGGCTTACACATTCGAGAAAGCGCAGGGGTTGCCGATCGGCAAATCGCTGGTGGAGAACGATAAGCTCGATCTGGCGAAACGCCTGTTGGCGGACGCTAAGGCGAAGAACTTCACGTTTCTGCTGCCGAAAGACCATGTGGTTGCGCCGGAATTCAAGGCCGATGCTAAAGCCACGGTCTGCGATGTTTCTACAACTCCTGAAGATCAAATGGGACTGGATATTGGGCCGAAGACGATTGCCGCCTACGCCGCGGAAATTGCGAAGGCTAAAACAATTGTGTGGAACGGGCCAATGGGCGTTTTTGAGATGCCGGCATTTGCCAAGGGCACGCTCGAAATAGCCAAAGCAGTTGCTGATGCCACGACCGCAGGCGCCACTTCCATCGTTGGCGGCGGATTTCGCACATTTCCACGGGGGGCGGCGCCTCACTGGAATTTCTCGGCGGCCGCAAATTGCCGGGCGTCGAAGCGCTCACTAACAAGAGCTGAACACAGAGCTCACAGAGGGAAGAGCCTGCCTGCGCAGGCAGGCACAAAGACCTCAGAGGGATTCAAAAGCAGATGAGCCAAGCAAAACGGCGACGTGTGATTGCAGGCAACTGGAAGATGTACAAGACGCAAGCGGATACGCGCGCATTTTTCTCGGCCTTTCTGCCGCTGGTTCGCGGCGCGCGGGTGTGCGACGTTGTGGTTGCGCCGCCGTTCACGGCGATTCACGCCGCGGTGGAGGCTGCGCGCGATAGCGGCGTCGCCATCGGTGGTCAAGACGTTTTCTGGGAGAAGGAAGGCGCCTTTACCGGCGAAATCTCGCCGCTGATGCTGGTGGAGGCGGGATGCCGTTATGTGATTATCGGGCATTCGGAGCGGCGGCAATTTTTCAGTGAAACGGAGGAAACCGTCGCGAAGAAGACAAAGTCTGCCCTAAGCGCGGGGCTGACCCCGATCGTTTGCGTCGGTGAATTGCTGGAGCAGCGAGAAACGGGTCGCACGGAAGAAGTCTGCGAACGGCAATTCCTGGGCGGGCCGGGCGCGTTGACCCCGGAAGAGTTCTCCCGTATTCTGATAGCCTACGAGCCAGTCTGGGCAATTGGCACAGGCAAAACGGCAACGCCGGAAATTGCCGCAGGGGCGCACCGTTTTTTGCGGAAGTGTGCCGAGAGAAAGTTTTCCGCGGAGCAGGCCCGGGCGGTGCGTATTCTGTACGGCGGCAGCGTCAAGCCCGACAATATCCAGGGATTGATGGCGCAGGAAGAGTTGGATGGCGCGCTCGTCGGCGGGGCGAGCCTGGACGCGAAATCTTTCGCGTCGATAGTAAACGGCTGCGAAACAGCGCAATGATCTTGTCATGCGCGCACGGCCGCATCTTTTGCTTTAGTGAGGTTTTGCAATGCCAGGTTGGATGAAATGGGCAGTTTCGCTGGCTCTGGGATTTGGATTTATCGTCCTGGGGTGGAGACTCTCGGATTCGCGCTGGTTTTCGTGGCTGCTGCCCACATTTTTTGTGATCAATTGTCTGTTTCTGATCATTGTGGTGCTGCTGCAGAGCGGCAAGGCCGCGGACATCGCCGGTGCATTCGGCGGCGCGGGTAGCCAAACGGCGTTCGGGCCGCGCGGCGCAGCCACGGTGCTTTCGCGTGCGACAACCTGGTGCGCTGTGATGTTCATGGTTTGCGCGCTGGCGCTGGTCCTGCACACAGATAAGGGTGTAGAGCAGGGAGGCTCGGTACTCGAGAAATTCTCGAAGCCGGCTCCGAAGCCCACGCCAGTAGCACCGACGAAGCCACAAACGGCGTTGCCGCAATCGAGCGCACCGCAATCAGCACCGAACACTGCTCCGGCTCCGACGACGCAGCCGCCGGCGAAGCAGCAGGCGCCTGCTCCCGCCCAACAGCCGAAGAAGCCCTAGTCTCGTTCATCGAGCGCGCAACGCATAGCTCAAGGTAGCGGAGTAGTTTCCTGCTCAGCGCCTCTATCGAGACGTAGGCGATCACTTCCGAGTAGCCAACAGCCGTCCGTGAAGACGATTTGTCGTGCTTGCAATCGCGATTTATCGCCAACGGATTGGTCGGCACTTCCCCAAATTGTCCGTTTTCATTGACTTGCCCTGGCTCTGGACGTAGGATTCCACCCCAATAATCGGCCAAACAATATCGCGCCAGGGCGTTGTCGAAAGACCGGCAGCAGGGCTTCCGAATTCACCTTCAGTTCGAGGGAGATCCTCATGAGCGCTTCCACCAAAGCTATGGTCTCATCCCCCAGCGTGTACACAACCCCCGCGTTTTGGGAACGCTTGTGGCGCATGAGCGGCATCAATTTCGTCGTCTTCTTCATCATCGCGTACGTCATCTACCCCAATCAGCCGCAGGTCGGCGCGCCGGCCGACGCACTCGTCGCGTTCTACTCCGGTGATCGCACGCGGATCTTGATCGCCACAGTGTTCTCCGGCTTGGCAGTTCTTAACCTCATGTGGTTCGCAGCGGCGCTCAGGACGACCTTGGCTGATGCCGGGCTAGACGGTTGGGGCGCGGCGGCGACCACCTCTAGCGCTGCGGTCGGAGGACTCTTCCTCCTGCTCCTCTCGGTGAACGCAGCCATCGCTTACTCGATCGCCGGTTCCGGAAATCAGGCGCTCACATCGGGACTGAACGATTTCATTTGGGCCTTGTTCGTGTTGAGCTCGTTCCC
>WNFK01222722.1_pt2 | contig 14218 bp, 13 predicted proteins | sample 5400281 | NCBI WGS metagenome assembly WNFK01 (sample SAMN13153350, study PRJNA577476) | soil metagenome | isolation source: 20 cm soil on Douglas fir-dominated hillslope | place: USA:California | collected 2013-09-17 | reverse complement strand
TCCATTGATGCGCTTCTTTCCATTCTGGCCCACGATCCCGCCGAACGAGTTCGCGAACGCGCGGCCTGCAACCTCGCGCGGTCCGGTATGCTCACGGGTGAGCAGCGCCTGACCGCCGTTCCTCAACTGCTCAATCTTCTGGACGACGATTCGGTCGAGCCTGCGACGCAAGACCTCATTTACTCGGCTCTGCAGTCCATTACCGGCGCGTCGTTCGGCAAAGATCCCGGCGCTTGGCGTGACTGGTGGGCACATCACGACCGGCCCGAAAACCGGGTCCATGTCCCCAAGGGTCTCCTCTTCGCTTAATGCTGAATTAATGGCACTTATCCCACCGAACCGTCTTTCGAAAGATGAAAAAATGCTTGACCCTGCAGGGTCCTATTCGTAAAACTGGTCTCTACCCGCCTAATCTCAACCTGGTGCCCTCCCGGGTCCAAAGGAGAACCATGCCGGCACCGGAGCGCCGTTGTACACGCCGTATGATCATGAAAGTCCCGTTGAAGTTTCGCCCCCTGCAAGCCCCGGCCGATTCAGAGGGGGAGGCCGCCTCCATGAATATCTGCAACCAAGGCGTTTATTTCGCCACGGAACAGAGGGTGCCCAAGGGAGTGATGATTCAAGTGCATTTGAAAATGCCCCGGGAAGTGGTCGGGGACGACGTGACGGAATGGTGCTTCACCGGCCGCGTCGCGCATGTCCAACCGCTGGGCGCCTCAAGTGATAAATTGGGCGTGGGCGTGCAGTTCCTCTACTATGAAGTGCCTCAAGCCTCGCTCTAGCGGTGCGCCCGATAAACCAATGCCCGCTTCGCGCGTCCATTAAGAGGTAGACTATCCCCAGAAACTCCGCAGCAGGGAGGCCGCATGAAACGTCGCGAATTTATCCATCGCACCGCTTGCGCCGCGGGGGCCGCCTGGATCCATCCGGCCGCCTTCGCGCGGCGGTCGTTCGCCCTTCCCGCTCTCTCGCGCAAGTTCAGCGCCGCAGACACTGTGACCCTCGGCAAGACTGGCATCCAGACCAGCCGCCTCGCCATGGGCACCGGCACTGTTGGCAGCGGTCATCATTCCCACCAGACTGCCCTGGGCATCAAAGGCCTCTCCGACCTGCTCCTCAATGGCTACGATCATGGTCTGCGCTTCTTCGATTCCGCCGATTCCTACGGCAGCCATCCGCACGTTGCCGAAGCGCTCAAGCACGTCCCGCGCGACAAAGTCACCGTACTCACCAAAACGTGGGCACGCGACGCCGCCTCCGCCCGTGCCGACCTGGACCGTTTTCGCCGCGAGCTCGGCATCGATCACATCGACGTCTGCCTCATGCATTGCCTCACCGAAGGCGACTGGACCGAGCGCTACAAAGGGGTCATGGACGTTCTCTCCGAAGCCAAACAAAAGGGCATCATTCGCGCTCACGGCTGCTCGTGCCATAGCATCGAAGCTCTGCGCGCCGCCGCCAAATCTCCCTGGGTCGATGTCGATCTCGTCCGTATCAATCCCGTTGGCGCTTTTATGGACGCCTCTCCAGACACTGTCGTCAGCGTCATCCGCGAAATGCGCGCCGCCGGCAAAGGCATCGTCGGAATGAAAATCCTCGGCCAGGGAGAGCTGCGCCATCGCCAGGACGAAGCCCTCAATTTCGCCCTCGGGCTAAATCTCCTCGACGCCTTCACCATCGGCGCCGAATCCCAGTCCGAGCAGGAAGACTTGATTCGCCGCATCGCCGCCGCGTAGTTCTTTCTCTTCAGCATGCGCAAACCGAAACCTCTCACGCGGTCGCCATGCTTCGCGTCACGCCCTAGTCCGATACAGATCGATCGCACACCCTTCGCTCAACCTGCAATTTACCCGTTTCCGCTCTTCCACAAGCCGTGGTAGCCTGAACACGTCCACCCACAGTTTCCAGCCCAAGTCCTTCAGCGTCGCATTTCATAAGTTGTTCCTTTTCTATTGCCTAGTGGCTGCATCCCTCCTGGCAGCCTGGATGCATTCAATGTGACAGGAGACCAATCGCGCTGTAACGGAAAACAAAGTTCCGCTATCCAATAAGAGAGGGGCTGGAGCGATGTCAGGCAGCAAATTCTTCCGAAGGCTAGTCAGATACGCTCTGTGCCTCACCGCTGCGCTACTGGCTTTCGCCGCCTGCGCCTACACCGATTATCGCCTCTGGCCCTTGGACCTGCATGCCCCGCGATACCCCGCTCTTCCCGCGCCCCAGATTCAGGGCAATCGAGTAGTCCTGCCGTTTGCGCCCGGCGTAGCCGCCGCGAAAGTCGCCACTTTCCACGACCAGCTCGAAGCCTTCCTCCATTTTGAATATCTACGCGGTCGTGAAGCCCGCGACGGCAGTGACACATCGCGTATCTTTCTGACTGCCGTCGATACCGCCACCGGTCCGTCCTACGAAATCTTCATTGTCAGCGACAACGATCTCCTCACCGCCATCCCGCACCTTGCACAGCTCGAAGGCCGCAACCTGATCGCCCGCTACGACCTGAATACGTGGACTGAGAAGGACTTTGCCTACTACCGGAGGCAAAGCCACATGTTCGACGTCGCCTATGGCCTCCCCACGGAGCAGAAGCTGGAATCTCTCAATTCTTTTCAGCTTCTCCCCGCGCTGGCCAGGTTTCTCGTCTTCAAGTCGCAGACAGACAACCGTGTGCTCGAGAGGAGCGATGCCGCTCCCCGCCCGCTGACGCGCGAGCAGGCCACCCAGCTCGCCGCCGACATTCTCGACGTCGCTCAATTCTATTCGCTTCCGCTCGATTACTTCCTCGGCGTCGGCGCCATGGAGAACGACTACATGGACGTTGACGGTGATCTTGCCCATGCCGTCTGGAAGAAGCGCGCTCAGCGGGACGACATCGTTCTTCGCCGTGGCCGCAAGCGCGTCATGGTGAGTGACTATGCCATCGGCACCTGGCAAATCACCCGTGAAACCCTCCGTGCCGCCCATCAGCTTTACCTGAAAGATAAGCGTGACTACCGCTTGCTGCCTGCTCGCCTCCGGCCTCCCCGCGCCCTGGACCTGAATTCCATGGATGACGCCGTCCTTACTACCTATGCCGGCTTGCTGCTCCGCGGTCTTCTCGATCATTTCGGCGGCGACGTCGACAAGGCCACCGGCGCCTACAACGGCGGCGTCCGCGCTCCCAATCCCGCCTACGCCTCCGGCGTCAAGACCGTCGCCGTTTACGCCCGCCGCATCCTCGAGCACGCCACTGCTCTGGACGATCCCGCAACCAACGCGCAGAATCCTGCGATCCCTCCTTCGCTCGCGCCCGCTCCGTCCCCGGCACCCGCAGCGACTCCTCCGCAGCAAAAACAGCCCTGGCGTCTCGCCGACGACTGAATCCTTCCAGTCGCTGTCTGCATTGCACATCGCCAGCCTTCTCAAGCCGGCCTCTTTTCCTTTCACGAAACACGAGACTACTGACCAACGAAGACCCGGCCTTCCCTGTAGTACTATTACCTGTAAAAATGGCGAGAACATTTCATGTAATGCAAATTACGGTCTATACCTGATTGCCGCCGCCGGACATCAATAGTATCGAATAGTCTGGCTGCGGTGGGCGAAGGCTGAATCCGGCAGCACATTCTTGGGGATCGATCGCCGCACCTTTCGTTCAACTCTCTACCGGTGTGCCCAGGCATCCGTAGTGAGGAATCTTACGGTGCCGGTCTCATCCCGCCCGCTAGTGAGGACCGGCGAACGGCCGGAGTTAAGTCCGCATGCTTTCCGATCGCCATCTCGAAGGGAGATATGAGAAACGTCTTCCGGTCATGGTTGTGGTGCGCCTCGCGGACACGGATCATCCGAACGGCAACGGAGAAGAAAAGACCTATACGGACAACGTCAGCCCGCACGGAGCTTGTGTGGCTTCCAAACGCCCCTGGCGGCCCGGCGAATACGTGGAAGTCTTTTCCAGCGCAGATGCATTGACGGCACGCGCAAAGGTCGTCTACTGCAGGCAGGTCAAGAGTGACTTCTATTTCATCGGCTTAAGTTTCCCGGAGCAGCGCCCCATCAGGTGGTCCAACTTTACCTTCGCCGGCTTCACGTAACACTCACGGCCATTAGGGTCTTTTGCGCTTCTGCGATTTGTCTTTCTTGCGTTCTTCTTGCGCCACGTCCTTTGGCAACTCAGCCAGCAGGTCCAGCGCCCGCATCATCGTTCCGCCCTCTTTCTTTCCTCCGTAAATCGTGACTTTGCCGTCGACTACATTGCCGATGTACCGCCCAGCGGAAAGAAACTGCATCACCTTGTGCCCCGCTCTCGCCAGTTGCGCCCAGCGCGATTCCGTTTTCGGATTCTGCTCCAGCCCGCGCAACTTCTGCCCCTCGAACACAAAATCAACTTCGCGCAGCCGTTTCCGCGGCGTCTCCCGCACCGCAAACCTCTGCCCCTCCAACTCCACTTCCTCAGCGCCTTCCACCAGCGCTCCCCACCAAACCGTGACCAGCGCCTCCTCCAGCGTCATCGTCTCCTCCGAATCCGCACCGTGCCGCCATTCTAACCCGCGCTGGCCGAGACTTAGCCCGTTAGAGGATTTCAGGTGCCCATCTTCCGCGCCGCGCACTGAGCCCCGCCCCTTTGAGGTTTCCCACAAAGCCTCCGAATGCCCTTGCAAAAGGATACCGACCGAGCGTATACCCGTGTTCTGACCCGACCTGGAGACTCTGCATGGCCGGACCCAACCGGCAGTTCGACGCAGAGACGGTATCCCCAACTTGGAGGTGAATCAATGTTGAGCTCCATGAAGTTATTCGGAACTTGGAAAACAAGAGTGTCCCCGGGACTATACGTCACGATGGGCGCGGTCTTACTGGTGGTAGCTGCTTGCGCATTTGCTGGAATGAGCGCGCCTCAATTCAGCAATGACCAGGGAGGCTCCGCATGCTCAGACCTTCCCGGCTATGCCGCGCTAAAGAACGCTCTCGCTGCAGCTACGGCTGCGGAATCCAGCGGTTTAAACAACCAGATGGTTTGCGCCGTCGCCTTCTCCGGTGCGAACCGCGGCGCCCAGTGGCCCGGCAGCCGGGCCATCTCTGCCCAGAAGGCCAACACCGCCAATGCCTTCAGTCTTGACGCTTCGTCAAGTAGCAATGGCTCTGGCCAGGCCGCCGGCTTGGCGCTGTCCACCGCGAACCTCTATTCTGCTGTACAACCTGGCGGAAGCCTCTATGGACTACAGCACAGCAATCCCGTCGATACCGGCGTCGCCTACGCGGGACCCTCTGCGAGCTACGGCACTGCTTCTGATCCGATGGTTGGGCACAAAATCGGTGGCGTAAACGTCTTTGGCGGCGGCCTGGGTCTTTACGCGCAGGGCCATCAGCTCGTCGGCGGAGTGGGCCTGAGCGGCGACACCTCCTGCGCGGATCACAATATCGCCTGGCGAGTGCGGAATCTCCTCGGTCTCGATCACCTGGCCGCCTCCAACTCGCTGCCCGCTGTTGGTGGAGTTTCGGGCGATCCCGCGCGTCCGGACAACATCATTTTCGACATCACCGCAAACCCGAACGGCGGCACCGGCGTTAGCAAATCTGGGTTTGGCCATCCCACGTGCCTGAATACCTCCGGATCAGCGGATCTGCATCCGGTCCAACCCTGAGTGGCTTGGCAGTCGGCCATCGGACCAAGCGTCATAACTCGCGGCGGCGCGCTATCGCCGCGCCGCACCCTCAAATTGCGACTCTCGCACCCCGAACGTTTCTGCGCAACCGCGCCGCCCATCGTGGCCCTCTTTTTCCAATTTTGAGTTTCCAGTTTCGAATTTCTACTTTCTAGCCTGACTTTCGCAATTGCGGCGGCGGTTTGGCTTCTCCGACTCTGTGTTCTCCGCGCCCTCTGTGTTAATTCCGGCTCTTTTCTTCGACCGGAAACAAATGTCCTTCCAGCCCGTCCTAACTGTTGAGTGGGGGTGCCGCTATGGTTGGAAACTTCCAACAGGATCTGCGGGGCGGGCTGCGCATGCTGAAGAAGAGCCCCGGCTTTACCTTCGTAACACCGCCATCTTCACCATTATCAACGCGGTCTTCCTGCACCCGCTCCCGGTCGAGGAACCCTCGCGGCTGGCGGAAATGTTTACCCGCGACACCCAAACGATCGATGCCAATACCAATTTCCAGCTCACCGGCACTTCGCTCCCCAATTACGAGGACTACCGCGACCAGAACACGGCTTTCTCCGGCCTGGCCTCGGTCACCTTTCCCATACCCCTGAATTGGGGCGGCCAAGCCGAGCCGCAACAATTGAACGCCTCGCTGGTGAGCGGGAACTTCTTCGACGTGCTGGGCGTAAAGCCCTATCGCGGCCGCACGTTTGTCGCCGATGGAGACAAGAAACTAGGCGGCAACCCGGAAGTGGTATTGAGTTACAGCTTGTGGGTCCGGCGATTCGGTTCCGACGTCAGGCTGATCGGCCGGACCATTACCCTGAATGGCACGCCTTACACGGTCCTGGGTGTCGCGCCGCCAAATTTCAAAGGAATCGTGTCGCTCGGCCGCCCGGACGTGCTCTGGATTCCCATCAGCATGCGCGACTACGTGCTTACCGGCCAGCTCAAGAATCTCGAGAATCACCGGCGCTTCCGTTGGCTCTCGATCGTCGGCCGGTTGAAGCCGCAGGTCGGCGTTGCCGAGGCGCGCGCGGCCATGAAGACCATCGCCGCCGGCCTCGAGAAGGAGTATCCGCGCGACAACAAGGGCCGCACCGTGGAACTCTTTCCCCTGAACGAATCGGCGCTGGGGATCAATCAGCGGCGGCAGTTTTCTCTCGCCGGCGGCGTGCTGATGGGCGTGGTCGGCTTGGTGCTGCTGATCGCCTGCGGCCGCCAAACGCGAAAAAGAATTGAGCATTCGCGCGGCGATGGGCGCGGGGCGCTCCCGCCTGGTCCGGCAGCTTTTGACCGAAAGCACCGTGCTTTCGCTGCTCGGCGGATTGGCCGGGCTGCTGGTAGCCTTCGGGGGACGCAAAATCTTGTGGTCCTTCCGGCCTCCGTTTCTTCTCGACGGTTCGATCGATCTCTCGTTCGATGCCCGCGTGCTGGGATTTACAGTTGCCATCTCTCTTCTGACCGGCTTGGTATTCGGCATCATCCCGGCCATCAAGGCCTCCCGCACGGACATCAACGAGATTTTGAAAGTCGGCGGCCGTGGCGGAGCGCTGGGCTGGACCCACAATCGTCTGCGCGGCCTGCTGGTGATTGCGGAAATTGCGCTGGCGCTGGTCGCGCTTGTCGGATCGGGGCTCTTCCTTCGCAGCATGCAGAACGCGCAGCAATACAATCCGGGCTTCGAGTCGCAGAACCTGTTTCAAATGTTTTTTGACCTAGGCGCCCTGCGTTACGACGCCGATCATGGGCAACAGTTCCTCTGTGTCGTCCAACGGCGTCCTAGGAGGCGGTATATTGGCCACCATCTTTCGCGAGGGAGAACAGGCCGATCCCAATAACCGCGGAACCCTTGTGGGTTTTGACGATGTGACTCCCGGCCACTTTGAGACCATGCGCATTCCCCTGTTGCGCGGCCGCGATTTCACGGACTTCGACCGCGAAAACACCACCCCGGTGGTCGTCGTCAACGAAGCCATGGCCAAGATGGTCTGGCCGGGCCAGGAAGCGCTCGGAAAGCGCTTCGCTATCGTCACTACTCCAAACCTGTTCCAGGTTGTGGGCGTTGTGGGGACCACCATCGTGGGCCAGATCGGGGAAGATCCCCAGCCGGTGGCTTACCTTCCCATGCGGCAGCAATACTCACCCTTCGCCACGCTCGTGGTGCGCACCACGGGCAACCCTGAACCTCTTCTCGGCGCCGTGCGCACGCAGGTGCAGCAGCTCGACAAAAATCTGGCCTTCACCAATGGCCAGACCGTGCAGCAGATTCTGGGGCAAGGGCTGTGGGCCGCGCGCATGGGCGCGGCGCTGCTCGGCCTGTTCGGTGCGCTCGCCTTGATCCTCGCGTCGATTGGAATTTATGGCGTGCTGGCGTATTCGGTGGCGCAGCGAACGAGCGAAATCGGGCTGCGCATGGCGCTGGGCGCGCAGCCGCATCAAGTGATGCGGCTCGTGCTCAAACAGGGCATGCTCTTGGCGCTTGTTGGCGCGATCGTGGGGGTAGTGGTGGCGTTGCCGGTCGCTCGCCTGGCCTCGGGCCTGCTGTACGGCGTGAGCGCCAGCGATCCTCTCACCTATGCGGGCATCACCCTGCTGCTGATGGGCGTCGCGCTGCTGGCTTGCTACCTTCCCGCGCGGCGCGCCACACGCATTGATCCGCTCGTCGCGTTGCGTGTGGATTAACGCTCGTCGCGTCGCGTGCGGACGAGTGGTCGTTGCGCCGCGCGTGGATAAGCGGCCGTTTTTTTTTCCTGCCGCACCTCTCCATTGACATGAAGCTCTAACCATCATACCTTTCGGCAGCGATGGAAAACTTCACCAAGCGCCGATGAAAAAAAATCTCCTCGCCGCGGCAGTCGTCGCCGCCACCATCGCTATTGCCGCTTCGCTCCTCGCCGGCGCTCATATGCTGCCGCTGCCCGCGCTGGTCCCGACGCTCCTGCGCTGGCTTGCGATCCTTCTCGTCGCGGCGTATGCCACATCCCGCCGCTCGCTGACGACTTGGATCTTCGTCGGCCTTCTCGCCGGCGCGGAGTTTGGCCACGATGCCCCCTCTATCGCAGTCAACTTGCAGCTCCTCGGAACCATCTTTCTGCGGCTCATCAAGGTGATCATCGCGCCGCTGCTCTTTGGCGTCCTCGTGGTGGGCATCGCCGGCCACGCCGATCTGAAGAAAGTCGGCCGCCTGGGCATCAAGTCCCTCATCTATTTCGAAGTCGTCTCCACGATCGCCATGCTGACCGGTTTCGCCGCTATCCATATCAGCCGCGCGGGAGAAGGCGTCCATCTCCCCCCGTCCTCAGTCGCCCAATCACTCAATGTTTCGCCCCACACCGCCACGCAACTCATCACCGACATTTTTCCGGAGAACATCGCCAAATCCGTCGCCGAAGGCCAGGTGCTGCAAATCGTCGTCTTCAGCGTCCTCTTCGCCATGGGGCTCATCCTGGTGCCGGAAGCGAAGCGCCGCCCCATGCTCGCGTTCGCCGAAAGCCTTTCGGAAACCATGTTCAAGTTCACGAACCTGGTGATGTATGCCGCGCCCCTCGGCGTCTTTGGAGCGGTGTGCTACACGGTCGGCCACCTCGGCTTGGGAGTCCTCCTGCCGCTCCTCGTTTGCGTTTTGCTGCCGATCGCGCTGTGGGCGCGCATCCCCATCAAGCGCTTTGCCAACGCCGTCGCTGAGCCCGTCACCATCGGATTTGCCACCGCGAGCTCCGAGGCCACGCTGCCTCGCGCCATCGAGCAATTGGAGTCCTTCGGCGTCCCGCGCGAAATCGTCGCATTCGTTCTCCCCACCGGGTACAGCTTCAATATGGACGGGGCGAGTCTCTACCAATCCCTGGCCTTATTTTTTGTGGTCCAGGCCGCGGGACTGCACCTCAGCATCGGTCAGCAAGTTTTGATGATTCTGACGCTTATGATCAGCAGCAAAGGAACCGCCGGCGTGGCGCGCGCCTCGCTGCTAATTGTTTTCGGCGCGGCAACTTCGTTTAACTTGCCCATGGAACCGTTATTTCTACTTTTCGCGATTGACCAACTTATGGATATGGGGCGAACCGCAGTCACCGTTCTCGGGAATTGTGTCGCCTGCGTCGTGATTGCACGCTGGGAAGGCGAATTCCCCGCCGACTCCCCCGCTCCCGGATAGAACAATATCAGCACCTTTTTTTCTGCTCGCCTGCACTGCCCCACCGGACAGGTCCCTCGATCGCTGCGCCATCTGCACTTTTTCTCGTCTTCCGTCCAGTTTCGGGACGTCCCTGCCAGTCATAAACTTTCAGCAAAATTCAGATCGCTTTGCGGCTGCATTGGTCTGCGCCCGTGCGGCAGGGAGTGTGTCCTCTGAAGTCTTTCGCGCGTGTTCTTATCGCTATCGCTTTGTTGATTCTCTTCGGCTGCGTGCCGATCCACGCCAAGGACAAACGCCCCGGGCTCCCTCCGAAAGTTCTCTCCGCCGGCACCGTCTATGTCGATAACCGGACGACTTCCGCAGAGCTGCTGAACACCGCTTACACCGAGCTTTCGAAATGGGGGCGACTCCAGATTGTCGACACGGCGCAGAAAGCGGACATCGTGCTGCGGCTTTCGAACGGCAATTACGTGAAGTTCGTCCCTGGCGGGGAAAACGCACCGGCCGCCGACCCCAAAGCCGGCAAACAAAATTCTCCGGGCGCGGATGAAGCGGTGCCGCCGGGTTCCACACGCATCTCGGTGATCGATCCCAAGACCGGCATCTCGCTTTGGACCGACATTCGAAAGACGGACAGTGCAAAAGCCGCAACGCACATGCTCGACGGCCTACGCGACGCGTTCGTACAGAGAAAATAAGCGCATGGCTGTGCCCCGGAGCGTGCACCCCAACCAGCTTCGAGTTTTCGCGTCGATCCAGGGTATTGCTGTGCTAATCCACGGGCCGCGTATCAGGAGTCATCTTTTTTCTTCCCGTCTTTCAACTGCCACCTGCTAACTGTTGTATAGTGCCCTCCGCAAACTTAGGAGGCTCTTACCATGGAACTCTGGTCACGCCGTAAATTCTTTCTCACTTCGCTCGCTGGGAGCGCTGTTACCGGGGCAAACAAACTCTTTGGCCGCGCGTTGTCCGATTCGAACGGCGCAGCGGGAACTGCGCCCGCATTTCCGGCCACTCCCGCGCAGGGCAAGCGGCCGCTGATCATTTCCAGCGCCAACGGTCTTCATGCGCTCGATAAAGGCATGGACATCCTGAAGCGCGGCGGCGACACGCTGGACGCTGTCGTTGCGGCTGTCACCGTCGTCGAGGACGATCCCAACGACGACTCCGTTGGCTACGGCGGACTGCCCAACGAAGAAGGGGAAGTCGAGCTGGACGCCAGCGTCATGCACGGGCCCACGCACCGCGCCGGTTCGGTCGCGAGCGTGCGCCGAATTAAAAACGTTTCGCGTCTCGCGAAAACGGTGATGGAGAAAACCAACCACGTGATGATCGTTGGCGACGGCGCGCGGCGATTTGCGGTGGCGGAAGGATTTGAGGAGATGAATCTCCTCACCGAGCATTCGCGAAAGATCTGGCTCGCATGGAAAGCAAAATCTTCGTTCAATTGGCGCCCGGGAATTGATTCGCCGGAATGGAGAGAACATATTTCAGCAATCTTCGACGGAGATGAAAAACAGATCGCGTACGCGGAACGCGTCATCGCGCATCCGCCGACGGGCACGATTCCGTGCATGGCCGTCGATTCGAACGGAGACATTTCCGCCACGACGACGACTTCCGGATTGTCGTGGAAAATTCCGGGGCGCGTGGGGGACTCGCCGATCATTGGGGCGGGCTGCAGCGTGGACAATGAAGTGGGGGCGGCAGGCTCGACCGGCAAGGGCGAGGAGAACATCAAGATTTCGGGCGGGCACACCATCATCGAAATGATGCGCGAGGGCAAATCGCCGACGGACGCCTGCCTTGAAGCCATGGGGCGCGTGGCACGCAACTACAAGAACGACAAGAAGAAGCTCGGGACGTTTCACATTTACTTCTACGCGATCAGCAAGGACGGGGCGCATGGCGCCGCTTCGCTGTGGCGCAATGGGTATGAAGCAAGCAAACAGGCTTCTTACGCGGTGCATGACGGAAGCGAGCCGCGGCTGGTGGCGTGCACGCCGTTCTTTGACGCAGTTGGTGGGGACCAGTAGTCGCGATGGCATAGGAAAATACTCAACACAGAGTTCACAGAGAGCACAGAGGTCGCAGAGCGGAAACAGACTGCGGAAACAATTTCAAAGTATTTTCGGGACACGACAGTAGAATAAACAACGAGAATTATTGGAAGCCCAAACTTACCGGCGAGCAATTTTCTTTTTTCCTCTTTCTATTTTCTATATTCTGATTTCATGGACCAGGCCAACATTTTGATTATCGGCGGGGGCGTCATCGGGTGCGCCATCGCGAACGCCGTATCGAAGCGCTGGCAGGACGTGTTTCTTGTCGAGAAATTTCCCAAGCTTGGGATGGCCACGAGCACGCGCAACAGTGGCGTGAATCACTCCGGAATCTACTACCCGAAGAATTCGCTCAAGGCGCGGCACTGTGTGGAGGGCAACCGGCTCACGTACGAATTTTGCGCAAAGCACAACGTGCCGTTTCGCCACTGCGGGAAACTGGTCGTGGCCGCCGATGCTCACGAAGTGGAGGAACTCGCCGCGCTGAAAAAACGCGGCGAAGACAATGGCGTCGAGGGATTGCGCCTCATTGATGCAGCGGAAATTCGGAAGCGCGAGCCGCACATTCGGGGCACCGCGGCTCTCGTGGTGCCGTCCACGGGAATTGTTTCCGCGGAAGAACTGGTGCACGCGTACGCGCGCGTAGCGAGCAATCAGGGCGCGAACATGGTCACGCGAGCGGAGGTTGTTTCGCTCACGCCTTCCGGCAAGAACATTCGCGTGGGCTTGCGCATCGGCGACGAAGAGGACTCACAGGATGAAACGATTGAAGCGCGATGCGTGATCAATGCGGCGGGACTTTATGCCGATGAAGTCGCGGCGATGCTGGGGAATCATTCGTGGAAGATTTATCCAGTGCGCGGGGAATATTGCGAAGTTCGGGGGCCGCGTTCGTCGCTGATCAACAATCTTGTTTATCCGCTGCCGCACTCAGACGGGCTCAGCCTTGGGGTGCATTTCACGAAAACGCTCTGGGGAACTTTTCTCTTGGGGCCGACCGCGACGTACGTCGACGGCAAAGACAATTACGAGAAGGACCGGTTGCCGATTGCGGATTTTGCGCATAGCGCGAAAACTCTGCTGCCGGAAATCGAGGAGAGCGACTTGCAGCTTGGTTATTCGGGGCTGCGGCCAAAACTCGTTCCGCCGGGCGGCAAAGGCATTGCCGATTTTGTGATCACGCGCGACCCCACGGTGCCGCAAGCGATTCATTTGGTGGGGATGGAGTCGCCGGGGCTTACGGCGGCGCCGGCGATCGCGGAGCACGTATCACAAATGGTTGCGGAATTGATGGAATGACGAAGATGGATTGTTTTGTAGTTGTAGTGGCGCAGCATGCTGCGCCACTACAAGGGAAATCGAAGAACGTGGGAATTATTCAACGACGATTCGCAGGAATTTCTTTTTCCCCAGTCGCAATTCATATGATGCTGCGATGCTGCCGTCGAATCTTGCTGCTGGGTCACTTAAGACCGCTCCGTTGGCTTCAAGACCGCCTTGTTCTATTAGGCGTGCGGCCTCGGCAACCGATTCGCTTTGGCCCACATATTTCAACAACTGGCACCACTTAGGCGAGAGTGTGCCGATGATACCGTGGGAATGAGGCGCCTGGCGGTCGCGGAAGACGTGCTGGAAATTTTCGGCGGCTTTGCGGGCGGCGTCTGCACCGTGGAAGCCGGTGACGACTTCCTGTGCGAGGCGCATTTTTGCGTCCATGGGATGCAATTTGCCGCCGGTGACTTCTTGCTTCAGCGCCGCGATTTCCTGGGGGGTGCGGTCGGTCACCAACTCGTAGTAGGACCACATCAATTCGTCGGGAATGGACATCATTTTGCCGAACATTTCCTGCGGTGGTTCAGTAATACCGATGTAGTTGCCGAGGCTCTTGGACATTTTGCGCTGGCCGTCGAGACCGACGAGGATCGGCATGGTCAATACGGCTTGCCCTGGCAAACCATACTCGCGCTGGATTTCGCGGTGGATCAGCAGATTGAATTTTTGCTCGGTCGCGCCGAGTTCGACATCGGATTTGAGTTCGACAGCATCGAGCGCGGTCAGCAACGGATAGAGCAACTCGTGGATAGCCATTGATGAAGGCCGTTTGGCGAGTGAAGCTTTGCCACTGGATGGAAGCGTGGGGGCTGGTTCATCTCCTTCTCGAGAGCGAAGCGTTTCTTCGGAAGGCTGAAATAGCTGCCCTTTCCAGCCGCCTGCCAGGCGCGCCCGGAAATCCTCCCTCTCCAGCATCCGAGCGAGTGGATACTTGGCGGTGAGGCGGATGATCTCGTAACTCGTGAGCTTGGCGAGCCATTCGCTGTTGTAGCGGACTTCGGTTTTGTCGCGGTCAAGGATTTTGAAGACCTGTTCGAGGTAAGTCTTGGCATTGGCGCCGACTTGTT
>WNFK01046522.1_pt1 | contig 14242 bp, 14 predicted proteins | sample 5400281 | NCBI WGS metagenome assembly WNFK01 (sample SAMN13153350, study PRJNA577476) | soil metagenome | isolation source: 20 cm soil on Douglas fir-dominated hillslope | place: USA:California | collected 2013-09-17 | reverse complement strand
AAGGGCCCAGTTACCAAGACCAGCGTCTGGAGCCTTCAAACCAGTTACACGGGCCAGTTCACCCCGAACAGTCATGCCGGCACCAAGCAGATAAGCTCTAGCTATTTCCCTCAGTGCTGCTTCCCTGCCAACCGTCAGCTTTATCTCATCCGGGAAACGAGCCTCCGGGATCGACCACAGGTAAGTAAAAGATGGTTCATACAAGACCTCGCTCGGAATTATCTTCAACCCTCTCTGGAGCTCAACGATAGCCTTATTGAACCTGGCTCGTTCGGCGATACCACTGGCCTCGCGCAAGTCACGCGTAGCCAGTTCCCATTCACTGCGTAGGACCTTGAGTATCAGTTGGGCATCCTGTGAAAGAACCCTCTTTTCCAGCTTCGGCGGAATACCCCACAGCGCATTGAAAAACGGTAGCAGGCGAGGAGCGATCATTGTTGCGTGGCCCCTCAGCATCTTTCCATAAAAAAGCCTGCCACGTCGCATGACGTCATCTTTTATCCTCCAGGTGAGGCTGCTTTCCGGATCCTTCTGCACATTTCTCGGCATATGAGCGTCACGACGTCCACAAACAGCCACATAGAGTGAAGGCCCTGGACGTCTCGAATCGGTGAGCACAGCACAAAATCCAATCTCTTCAATGAATCGCTCGGCAGCGTAGATGTCTTCGATCCGGCACTCGGGGTCCCGGCGCCAGGTGCGATCGCGGTGTGCTTCTACTTCTTCGGCCAAGAGCATAAAGACATTCTATCAAGGTGAATACGTCAGCCAGTCAATCTGAGCGAATCGGTCATCGGTACCTCCGCCGAGACATGCAGTGGATGAGGTTAAGTTCTTGTAGGTCAAGGCACTAAAGGACATCAACCAGCTTGGCACGGTCTCTGCAAAAGGGATTGCAACCAACTCTGGTTGGCCACCCGACACCTCGAGCTTAAGACAAACGGCATGTTACAAGCACACACATTACCGATAGCGACTGAAACCACTCGACGACCCATGCCAACTCCAGGCGCAGTGCAGGTCGAAAGGCTGGCAGCTGGACAGGAAATGGAGATTCTTGGATTCCTCTCGCAACGTCCAATCCATACGGTGGCGATGATGAGTCTTATTCGTGACAACGGTCTCGTTAATAGCCTTAATCGCGGCGCCTTCTACGCCAGTCGTGATATGAACGGGCACCTTGAGGGTGTTGCGCTGGTCGGGCACGCTACCCTGATTGAAACCGTATCGGATCGCGCCCTTCAATCCCTGGCACTTGTGGCGCAGGAATGTTTCGACACACATATGATCATGGGCGAGCAGGATCGAATTGAAGAGTTCTGGGAGTTCTGCTCCAAGGCCGGCCAGACAATGCGTCGTGCCTGTCGCGAATCACTGCTCGAACTGCGGTGGCCAGTTGCAGTCCATGAGCCTGCCACCCGTCTACATCTCGCCACCGCAATGGAGTTGGATTTAGTAATGCCAATTCAGGCGCAAATGGCTCTCGAGGAAAGTGGAATCAATCCACAGGACGTGGATCCCGAAGGTTTCCGCAAGCGTTGTTTGCGAAGGATCGAACAAGGTAGAACATGGGTTCTGTTAGAAGACGACAGACTGATTTTTAAAGCCGACATTATTTCCGAGAGCCGGGAGGTAATCTATCTTGAAGGCGTGTGGCTAAGCGAAGACAAGCGCGGCACTGATCTCGGGCCAAGTTGCATTTCCAGTCTGTCGCGCAAACTACTGAATCGCTCCAAGTCGCTCTGCTTACTTGTGAACCAAAACGACAAGCGAGCCCAGGCGTTTTATAAGAAATGCGGCTTCTTGTTCCGAGCAAACTATGAAACCATCTTCCTCCCTCAGAAGGACAGAGCGCCCAAAAGCGTCAACTGACCAGCCCCAATCTGTCTGACGAAAGGTACAAACCGACCTCACTTTTTACTTACACGACCAACTAATGTTAGACAACGCCGGCACCGCAAGACATCGATTCTTTGGGCCATTTCTCTGGGCTATCACCAGTTTGGGTGGCCTGGCGTTGCTGTATTCTTCTTATCATCTAAACGTACAAAAGGTCGACACGCAATTAGTCATTCTACTTGGCCTTACTCTGGTGGTGAGTTCGCGAATCATTGTTCCCATCCCGCACTTCAGTTCCCAGATCTCAGTTTCCGACACGCTAATATTTCTTATTCTCCTGCTCTACGGGGGCGAGGCGGCAATGATAGTTGCGGCAACTGAGGCCGCGTTATCGTCCCTCAGGTTTAGTCGGAAGCCGAGAACAATACTATTCAACTGGGGCTGTGCCGCCCTTTCTGTTTTTGTAACGAGCAGTTTGCTAAAGCTTTTCTTTGGCGACATCGTCTCTCTTCCCACTCAGCCATGGTCAGCCGGTTTTGGAGCAGCGATATGTACGATGGCGCTCGCTCACTATGCTACCAACTCAGGCCTTGTAGCCATCTGCGCCGCCTTAAAAACAGACCAGCCAATCTGGCAGACGTGGCGTAAGCATTATCTCTGGACCTCCATTACCTATTTTGCCGGCGCCTCTGCGGCAGCAATAATAGCGACCCTGGTCCACCATCTGGGTCTTTATGCCTTAATCATCACGCTGCCGATAATAACGATCGTTTTTCTTACTTATCGCACCTACCTAAAAAACATCGAAACGTCCGCCGCGCAGGCCGACCAGGCAGAACGACACGTAAAAGAGCTCTCCCACTACATCGCCGAGCAAGAACGCATTCGCGAACAGTTTTCCCAGATGGAAAAACTCTCGGCGTTGGGCGAACTGGCTTCAGGCGTTGCGCATGATTTCAATAACACCCTTGCAGGTATTCTCGGGCGGGCCCAGTTACTTCTTAGAACCACGAACGATCCGGAAAAAATCAAACGAGGTCTCGACATAATAATTAAGACCGCTGAGGACGGCGCAAAAACTGTAACGCGGATTCAGGACTTTGCCCGCCAAAGACGTGATCGCGATTTTGAGCTGGTATCGATAGACCAGATCTTGACGGACGCCGGTGAGATTACCAGGCCTCGTTGGAAAAATTGGGCAGAGGCTTCGAATATTCACATAAGCCTGGATCTCAACACCCATTCGCAGGCGAAAGTGATGGGCGACGACTCCGAGTTGCGCGAAGTATTGGTGAACATGGTATTCAATGCAGTCGATGCAATGCCTGTTGGAGGAATACTTTCCCTTTCCACACGGAGGGTTGAAGAGTCGGTAGTTATTTCAATTCGAGACACAGGCGTGGGCATGGATCCGGAAGTTCGTTCCAGGGTCTTTGATCCCTTCTTTACAACTAAGGGCAAGGCAGGCTTGGGTCTCGGTCTCGCCGTCAGTTTCGGTATCATCAGACGTCACGGGGGCACTATTGAGGTTGATTCTGAACTCGGTGGTGGTACTGAGTTTCGCATTATTCTTCCCCTGGCTGCCGTCTCAACTGATTCGGTCACGGAGGAGATCGTCAAGCCACAGCTTGGACCAGCGGCAGGCAATTGTATCTCCCTGGTACAGGATCAAATTCAAACGAGAATCCTTGTCGTCGATGATGAGGACTTTGTGCGTGAACTGTTGAAGGAAATCCTTGAGAGCGAAGGGTGCCGGGTCTCCGTCGCTGAGAATGGAAGCAGGGCCCTCGAACTCTTTGCAGAAACCCAGTTTGATGGAGTGTTCACTGATGTCGGCATGCCCGGCATGAGTGGTTGGGAGCTTGCTCATGCAATACGGGAGCAGAGTGAAATGATTCCTATCGCGGTCATCACTGGCTGGGGAGAAGCTGTCGGCTCAAACGAGCAAAAAGCGGCCGGCGTAGATTGGGTTATTGCAAAACCGTTTACTGCCGATCGTATAAGCGAACTTGTCAAAGAGATCACCTACCAACGCGGAGGCACCGGCAAGGAAAGTTCCTTCTCAATCGCGGCTGCCTGATCCCAGGTCGAACTTGCCAGTCACTACGACTGTGGCGCGTCAAGGGATTTTCCAGTCGGTACGATCGTCTTCCCAGGCTATTTCAGTCTCAGTGTGAGTGGGCATCCCGTCTAAATTCAACAAGACCCTCCTCCGATACTCAACTGCGCGCTTCACACTTTTCTCCACTGTCTCAAGACGAAAAGGCTTTACCAGGTAGTCGAAGGCTCCCAGCTTGATCAGCCGCTGCGCGTGCTCCTGATCAGAGATACCGGAGATAATAATCACCGGAGTCTTTGGATATTTCTGCAAAACGTGACCGAGCAACTCCAAGCCACTCAAACCCGGCATTGAAATATCCGTCAGCACTACGTCAAAGGTCTCAGTTTCCAATCTGGCCAGGGCTTCTTCAGCGGTCTCAGCAGTTTTGCAGAAATAGTCAGGTGAAAGTAGTTCGTAGAGCGTATCGCGGATCAAATCATCATCATCCACGACCAGGATCTCAGCCATGATGGTCCTCCCACTTTACTCACCAACTCGTCTCCTGGGCGAGACACAAATAAGACGACCTTTGCAAATTCTTTTCCAACAATGAGGGTGATCTTGCTGAGGGTGCGGCGGGATCATAGCACATTCTTTCACTGTCACTTCATAAATGTTAGTGATTGAATCAACTGCTTCACCTTATGTTATTCTCTGATTTTGGAGGTCAACCCTAATGAGTTCCGAAGGTGTCAAAGCTACGATTCAGTTTGCCGGTGACGATCTCTTTCTGGGCATTACACCCTCGGGACATGCCCTCGCGCTTGATAGCAATCACGACCGTAGCTGTGCGCCAACTCCAGTTAAACTCCTCTTGGTAGCCTTGGGATCGTGCACAGCCGTTGATGTAATCAACATACTTTCCAAGAAGCGACAAAGGGTCACGAGCTACAAAGTAGAGGTATCTGGTGAGCGCAGGGAGGATCACCCACGCGCCTTCAAATCAATGAACGTCCATCACATCTTGAAGGGCTCGAATATCTCAGCCAGCGCGATCGCGCAAGCTATTGAGTTATCTGAGACAAAATACTGCAGTGTGGCGGCAACCTTGAGACCCACAGTGGAAATCCATTCAACGTTTGAGACCATCGAAGATAATGACTGATCGTCGAGACATGGCAATGTTGGGACACGGTACGTTTTTAGTCTTAGCACTATCACCCAAGCGGAGCCACGTTGGGTGTTCGGCTGATCCCGCCCGGTGCGAGGCAGTCTCAGAGCGAAACTGCGCTTGCCTCTGTGCGACGTAAGGACGCTGCAGCACGCGATGCCAAAGGGAATATCGTCAGACTGGACCCTGCGGAACACATGCGTCGCGCTGCGGTTTATATGGGTAATCGTGCTTTCGAGGAGGCACGTCAACATTGGCAAGCACTTATTGACTACTATCCGCAGGATCCTCGCGTACCGGAGGCATTGTTGGGAATGGGCCGATCCTATTTTCAATCCAGATACTATGCAGAGGCGTTTGCGACATATGATCGGCTTGCGCGCGACTATAGTTCTACAAAAGAAGGTCGTGAAGGTCTGAATTTCAGCGCCGCGGCGCTTCTGCGACTGGAAAAGTTTTCTGAGGCTGCCAGCAAGTACATCGAGTACATCAATCGTTACCCGAACGGTGAGCGAATCGACACTGCATATCTGAATGTAATCGACACACTGCGCGAGGCCAACAAGTCGCCCGAGGCGATTGTTTGGGTCGCTAAAGCGAGGCAAAGGTTTGCCGGCACTCCTACGGAAACAAATGCACTCTTCGCGCTACTGCGCCTATACATTGCCGAGGATGATTGGCGACAAGCAGTTGTTACCGCAGATCAACTTTCGAGAAGATCCTTCCCCAAAAGTGTACAGACATCTGCCGCGGAAGTTGCCTATCTGCGAGCGTTCAGTTTGGAGCAATCTGGGAAAAAAGATGAGGCCGTTGCAGCGTACCTCGCCATAGCCGACGGCGTTGAATCATATTACGGATGGCTCGCAACTGAACGACTGCTGGCCTTGGTCGGAACCGCTAAAAGCAGACTTGTGGCGGATAGAGTTGAACGAGTTAATTCGGAGATAGCGTCAGTATCGCAGCAGTATCCCGCACCATATAGACAAGCAATTGTGCGAGCCGCGAAGGATCGGAAGCTGGATCCGCGTTTTATTCTCGCCCTCATTCGCCAGGAAAGCGTGTTTCGCCCGCTGGCAAAATCACCGTCCGGCGCACGTGGCCTACTCCAACTCACCATTGATGCTGCGCAGAAATACGCAACGCGAGCCGGATTGAATACTCTGCGGGAAAGTCAGCTCTACCAACCGGAAACTTCAATTATGCTCGGGGCCGAATATCTGGCGGAGCTTGACGACATGTTTCCGCAGATGCTCGAGGCTGTCGCCGCTTCGTACAACGGCGGCGAGGACAATGTGGCAAGGTGGGTGAAACGAGCAAAACGGAAGGACGCGGGCGTCTTCACCTCCGAAGTTGGCTTCGACGAAACAAAGGCCTACGTGCAGAAGGTCATGGCCAACTACCGGGTTTATCGTCAACTCTATTCAGTGGATCTCAACAGGCGCTGAGTCAGGAGCAAACAGTAAACAGCAAACAGCCCAAGCAATGGTCCTGGTCGGCTGTTTGCTGTTTACTGTTTACTGTTTGCTGTTTACAGTTTGCTATTTTGCTTGCTCACGGTTCCGGACTAAATCGTCGATCTTCAAAACCTTTCGATTGTTCACGTCTCCTTAATGGATCCGGTTCGCGATACTGGCGCGGGATAACTCCGAGGCGCAGTAGCGCGGAGTAGTATTCATACCTGATCGTCACCTCAGCTACTGGCCCCGACTCCAACTCCATGTTAACCCAACGAACGTCGTTCTCGACCGAACGTCCTATACCAGTTGCCGCGTATTCATCGTTTGCCATAGCAGAAGCTTCATTCTTCTTCTGGCTGGGCGCTTGAGCACCAGATGACGGTTCTGGTCCTCGGTCAGGTTCGCTCCGGTCTTTGTAGATAGGCCGGGGTGGGGTGATCGGCAGACGTCGCCGCTCTCTAAAAAAGACCGCCCCGATCACCCCGAGATTTGAAATTTGGCCGAGTTTGGCGCCATATGAGTTTTGCTCGTTTGTGAAATAGAATCGTCGTGCCCGTTCCGAACTCATTTGCCAGCCCCCGATCGTAATCGTCTCGTAGGGCTCAAGAACCCATTTGCTCGCGTTCCAAGGCGACGTGTGTCGCGCATCGATAGTATTGAGCCCGTCCACTGAAAGAGCTACGGCTACGCGCTCCGGAAGCGGGTTTCTAATTCTCAGTTCATATTCCGCACCTTCGAGAGCCTCCACGTAGGTTCTGCCCCGGCCGTAGTATTCGGCTAGCGGACGTCCATTTACCAGCACATCAACTTGAAAGTGCCCGTCTGAGACGGGCCGACGATAGCGAGCGACGTCGTCCTCGCGGGATTGTGAAGTAGCGGCACGCGTGTGGAAGCTTAGGACAGCTGTTCCTGCTCCAATCGCTAAGAGAAATATTCCACAACTAAGTACACCGGAGACTCGGCTCATTCTGGTTCCTCCTCGACTGAAAGTCCCACCTGGTTGAAGAACGTGCAGAAGCCAGTCTTCTTGCAGCGAAGTCTGATTCACACAGTCATCTTTAGCGGGTTTCGATTTCGGTTGAGTAAAACCGGGTAGAACGCTACAATTGCGCGCCAATTCCGGCTGAATGCCAATTAAAACGATTGCTGACTGAGTGAGGCTGAAGAGAGACTCATGGAGTACGCCCTAACTGCAACCAAAACCGAGGCACCCGCAGGTTCTTATTATGATCGGATTGCCCGGCTCTATGATCTGACTTTCAAGCTCAACGGCTATGGTCGATCATTGGATCAGTACCTTGCCACTCATCCACTGCCTGTCTCGCGTGGTGCTCGCATCCTGGATGCCGGCTGTGGCACGGGCTTATTGACGTTGGCATTGTTGCGCGCGGTGCGATTTCCGGTAAGCATTACCGCGCTTGACCTGTCGTCAACTTCAATCGAGGCTGCTCGAAAAGCGATGGCTGACAGTCCCGGACGAAAGCGCGATGTCACCTTCGCTCAAGCAAATCTGTTATCACTTCCCTTCGATGACGATTCAGTTGATCTGGTAGTAACCAGCGGCGCGCTGGAATATGTGCCCCTCTCGGACGGGTTGACTGAGATTGCCCGCGTGATTGCTCCTGGAGGACATCTGCTTCACCTCCCGTGTCGTCCGTCTGTGGCGAGCACCGTCCTCGAGATCCTGTTTAGGTTCAAGAGTCACCCGCCCCGTGAGGTGAAACGAACAACCGAGCGACACTTCCGCATTGTTCATCACTATCGCTTTCCGGTTCCTCAGGTGATTGGTTGGAGCAAGAGCGCGATCCTGGCGCAGAAAATTTAGCCTCGCAATGTCGCATTCACCGGCTTGAATGCCACTCAATTATTCAAACAATAACTTACCTGAGATGTGATTGCAGTTAAGCTGGCGCGCTCGCTACTTGTTGGCGGGCACAAGGCGGATAATGCGATCGTCGTCGCGGGCAGGCGAGCCGCGTCCATCGCGATTGGAAGTTGAAAAATATAAAAAGCCGTCAGGACCCTCCGCCACATCGCGGATTCGTCCATACTTCCCTGCCAGCAAGTTTTCCTGGCTTACGACTCTCCGTCCGTCCAACACGACCCGAATGATGCGTTCACCAACCAAACATCCGAAGAAAAAGTTTCCGCTGAATTGAGGAAAGGCTGAACCACGATAAAACATGCCACTGGCAGGAGCGCAGGCTGGAGTGTATTCAAGCAAGGGAGATTCAAGCCCCGCTCGTGCTTCTTTATGATGAATCAAGGGCCAGCCATAATTCTTTCCCTTCTCAACGATGTTTACTTCGTCACCTCCACCGGGTCCATCAAATCCGCTGGGACCATGCTCGGTCTCGAACAGAAGATTAGTTGTCGGCTGCCAGTCGATACCTTGAGGGTTCCGATGACCATATGACCAAATCTCCGGCCGGGCGTTTTGTTGTCCAACAAACGGATTGTCGGCAGGAACAGTGCCATCGTCATTTACCCGCAGAATCTTCCCCGCCAGGGAATCGAGTCGCTGCGCAAGATCGCGCTGGGTGGCATCCCCGGTTGTAATGTAGAGTTTGCCATCCGGCCCGAAACGCAGACGGCAACCAGCATGAAATTGCGCCGCCGGGATGTCTTCAATGATCACCTTACGATCAACGAAGCCATTCGGTGTTTCGCGATAACGCGCCACTCGAACCCGCTTGCCGTCACCAGCATACGCATAGGAGAGATAAAGAAAGTGGTTGCTGGCAAACTGTGGATGAAGGGCGATGCTCATCAGGCCGCTTTCACCAGAAGGCTCAACGTCGGGGACGATAAATAGCGGTTCAGATCTTAACTTGCCGTTCTCAAATACACGCACTCGCCCGATACGTTCAGTAAAAATCATTCGCCCATCCGGTGCCCAGACGATAGACCAGGGGACCTGCAAAGCGCCCATAACTGTCTCAACTCGGAAACTGCTCTGCGTCGCCGCTGAGGTTTCAACCTCTCCGGCGCCACGTCCTGGAGGTGGATGACTACAGGCAAGCGCCCACGCGATTAGTAGTGCCGCCAGGATGTATGAGGTTGTTTTCATCTCAGGAAAGGTGGTCCACGCAAACAGGGAAACTTCCTAAAGATTGGGCTCTGTCATTAGACGCCGGTCTTGGCTACCAGCTTCCCGTTTTGGGCGTGAGGTTCAATTAGTGTTGAATGTATTCGTGCAGTAGCTTGAGTTCATCACCCTGCTCACCGAGTTCCACTCGGAGCAGATCGCGAATAGAAAGCATGCCTACCCAACGTTCCCCGTCCACTACCGGTAAGTGTCGGGTGCCAATCAACTCCATCCGCTGAAGTGCCTGCTGTGGAGTTTCGTCACAGCGGATTACAGCACGTAAATCACTAGTCACCTCCCCGACACGAACGGTATGTGGATCACGGCCGGCAACTACAATGCGGTTCAGAACATCACGTTCAGAAAACACGCCCAGCAGTTTGCCTGTGTCATCGAGCACACAAACCGCCCCAATGTTTCGTGCCGCCATAAATTCCGCAGCTTCTTGGACTGTTGAAGATGCCTTCGTGGAGTAAGGCTCACGGTTGCGAATCACATCCCGGATCAGCATCGCATTTGCCTCCAGATTCGTCGGCTGTTGAAGTGTCTTATTATAAATAAGGCGGGCGCATATGTCTCTAGCAATTCGTTAGCCGAAAAGGGTCTGTTGCGGCGAGGGCCGTTTGAAGGTCGTCTGCGACACAGACGGTCGAGCAGGCTTTTTGTTGAATCCCAAACGCTCGCAATGAATGCGAAAGAGCCGTTCCGTTGCTTCCCAGTAATGTCCCTTTCCCCGCATTCTTTCGCCAAAGACACTTGAATTGAGTTTTCCATCTCGTGCTTCGCGAATTCTATTCAGCACGCGATCGGCTTTAGTGGGAAGTTTCTCACGCAATCTTTCTTCAAAATAAGGGGCCACACTTCCTGGTAAGCGCAGCATATTGATGAAGGCGTGACGTGCACCGGCTTCCCTGGCCCGCTTCAACAGCACTGGTATATTGCTCGAGAGACCGGGAATGACGGGAGCAATGCCAATGCCGACAGTTATCCCGGCCGCGGCAAGATCGGCCATCGCATGAAACCTTGCTTCCGGCAAGGGTGCGTAGGGTTCCACTGCTCGCGCGGATTCGACGTCGGTAAACGGGATAGTGAAGAAAACGCCCAGACTCGCGATCCGGGAAAGCTCCTGGAGAACATCTATGTCACGACGGATCATCGCCGACTTCGTTATTATTCCGACCGGGTTACGAAACTCGGCGCAGACTTCCAGGCAACGGCGAGTCAGTTTGTAGTTGGCTTCCAACGGCAAATAAGGATCCGACGTAAAGGAAAACACTATCTCAGCGCCTTTCCATGATGGCTTTAGCAACTCCTCTCGCAGGAGTTCCGGCGCGTTGACCTTTACGACAATCTTGCGATCGAAGTCTGTTCCCGCTCCATAACCAAGATACTCATGAGTGGGACGACTGAAACAGTAAGTGCAGCCGTGGATACAGCCGCGATAACAATTCAATGAATACTCGAATCCCACATCAGGGCTATCGTTATGAGTAATTATCTTTCGGGTCTCCGTTTCTTCGAAGACCTCGAGCTTTGATTCGGGAGGCTCGCCGATCCACTCAATCGACTGTGTTAGCCAGGGATTTGGAGGATTTTCGACGTAACGCATTGCCCAACACCTTGAATAAAGAATTAAGTATCAGATGACACCGCCATGAGCGACTCAATAGCGCTAAAGAAGAGGAATACCTGCGAGCCTTCCGTTTCGCCGCTCTCGACCAGGCACACGTAGTCGTTTGTTATCTCCATGATCTTTCCGTGGTAAATGCCGCCGGATATGGTCTTGATGTTTACGACTTCACCTTTGAAGCGACGAAAGAGATTTTCAGTATGTTGTCGTTCCATATTGTTACTCAGTAATGAATTCCCGACCAAGATGTTTTGCACCAATGGCGTCCGCCGCCCAGGTCACGAAGAAGAAACGGAACTTATCCGGATCCTGCAGTGTGACAAAACGCCCGCCCCAACCTTCATCAGCCGGCGGTTGTAGTCCATCAATCTGTGTTCGAAGACTTTGGTAAAGCTCGTCCACGTTGTCAACACCGATGAAAAAGTGTACGCCGCGACCTCTCTTCAGCATTGTCTCGAGATGTTGCGCGAGGGTTATCTTCAACTCTCCAGCTCGCAAGGTTGCCATGGGAGGTTCAGACCCAGGATTGTGAGCTTCAAGTTCGAATCCCAATATGTCTCGGTAGAAGGCGACCGACTCTTCAAGATTATTTACCTCGAGAAAGAGCAGGTCCAACCCTGTTAGTCGCATTTTCCTCCTATTCAAACAACACCAGGTAAACGGCGTATGCTCCACTAACAACTATTGTCCAGAAAGCGATCTCTTGCAATCGAGTATGACGCCTGAGAGGGTTTCTGACAGACAACGACGAATTCACGGCTACCATGGCACTGCGGGCCATTAAGACTCCGAACCCGATTACAAACATCGCGAGAATAGCCAAAGGCCATAGAAACCAGATCCATTGGAAGCGGACTAAAAGTAGAAGAAACAAACCAATTATCAAACAGAGAAACGCACTCAAGCAATGACCAAAGACTCCGACGTCGTGGGCCGCTGGCGCTGACGCCGGAACAAAAGCGACTTCCACCGAGCGCTTTCGGCCCTGGTCGTATTCGCGTCGCGCCACCTGATTCTTAAGCACACCATACGCCTCGTTCAAGGACTTCATTGCTTCCTCACTACCCCCGAGGTCCGGATGATGCCTTGCTGCCTGACGTTTGTATTGACGATCGATTTCGCCGCGCGACGCCTCTGCATCCACGCCCAACACGCCGTAATAGTCTTTAGAATCAGAAGAGTTCATTTTCGAACTGATTGATTCTAGAGACGCGATTTTCGTTTGGCAATATTGTGTGAAACAGTTGGCTGGCCTGTGCTAACCTAAGGGATACCATGGCGCAAACCTTTGCTCCGGGAGACGACCTCGTCTTCCAACTTGAAAGCGGCTATGGCCTGCTACGTGTTTTGGCTGTGGACGGCGAAGGCGCCGCAACCACCTGGCATCTACTCGCGTACGATGATTTTTTCCCCGATATAGAATCCGCCGAATTAGCGCTGAAGCAACCCGAACTTCTGCAGGTGCGAAGAGAGCATATGGCAATTACTGATCGTGCTTTCGAGCGAACCCCAGCCGCCCGGCTTGGCAATCGTGCCGTTACCGACTATGAGCTATCCGCGTATAGGACCTGGCTTGAATCGGATGGGAGAGTTTCCGATCGCTCGGCACTGCTGATGCTGGGAATCAGATAAGCCACCGAAGGATTTGATGAATCGTTCACTGATATCGAAACTGCTCTTGGTTTTAATCGTCGGTGCGTCCTCCTTTACGACGAGTCTTGCTGTTCGTCGGGAGCATGTAGTTGATGCCTGGAGGCCAGTCAATTACATCGTCAGTATCACGGTGAACGATCGGTTGAATGAAATCGTTGCTGCCAGCGCCCAAATCAAAATTTCCGCAATCAAGAAAGTTTCGCTCATCGATCTCGATTTCGGCGATTTAACCGTCGACTCGGTAAAAGTAAACTCCAACCCAACGCCTTTTGAGCACAAGAACGGACAGCTCAGCGTCAAACTAGTCGAGTCTGCGGACGCCGGAACGAATCTCACCGTAACAGTCAACTATCATGGTAAACCCAAAGATGGATTAGTTCTGACAGCCGACAAGGCAGGTGAGCCATCGGCCGTCGGCGACAACTGGCCGAACCGCGTACATCATTGGATTCCCTGTCTGGATCATCCTTCCGCCAAGGCGACAGTAAGTTTTTCGGTAACTGCGCCGGCGCGCAATACGGTGGTTGCCAATGGCAAGCTGGAACGAGTCGAAAACACTTCGAATGCCACACGCACCTGGACCTATACCGAGTCAGTTCCTATTCCGCCCTATTGCATGATTATCGCCGTCGGGGAATTTGCTCGTCTTGAGCCTCCCGCGCCGGAAGTGACTCCGCTTACTTATTTCGTTCCCACTCCTGACAGGGACTTCGCCATGCAAGGTTTCGCTCCGGCAAATTCTTCGCTGAAGTTTTTCAGTCAAACGATCGCCTCCTACCCTTATGAAAAACTTGCTTTGATTGTTGGCGCTACTCGCTTTGGCGGCATGGAGAATTCCAGCGCCATTGTCTTCTCGAGCACGCTCTTTGATCCAAGACCGGAGGCGCCAATAAGCAGTGTTTTCAAACTTCGCGAGGGCCTCGTGAATGTGATCGCGCACGAGATAGCGCACCAGTGGTTTGGTGATTCAGTTACTGAGTCGACATGGTCTGACCTCTGGTTGAGTGAGGGCTTTGCTGACTATTTCGCAGGACTCTTCATTCAGCGCTACGAGGGCGAGCCGGCCTTTCAGCGATACATGAAGCAGGAGGCGGATACTTATTTTAACTTTGAGAAAAACACGCGCACGCCCATACATGATACCGAGACCGAAGATCTCTTCAAACTTCTGAACGCCAACAACTATCAGAAAGGCGCCTGGGTTTTGCACATGCTTCACTCGGAACTTGGAAACGAGAAGTTCTTCCGCGCTATTCGTATGTACTACGACGCGCATAAGAACTCAGTAGCCGATAGTGAGGATTTGCGAATGGCGTTTGAAAAAGCGTCTGGACGAGACTTGAAAGAGTTTTTCGCGAGTTGG
>WNFK01211052.1_pt1 | contig 14249 bp, 20 predicted proteins | sample 5400281 | NCBI WGS metagenome assembly WNFK01 (sample SAMN13153350, study PRJNA577476) | soil metagenome | isolation source: 20 cm soil on Douglas fir-dominated hillslope | place: USA:California | collected 2013-09-17 | reverse complement strand
TCGCGTCACGCCGAACGCTCGGGCTCAGAAACTCTTACCGGGTAGTTTGCCGCCCACCCGGGTGCTAGGCTACCCGGCAAAGAACAGGAGGAACGGATCGTGGCCCTGATCGACAAGAGCGAGTTCGTCGGCCTCGAGGGTGTGGCGCACCTCTGCACCGGGGGCGAGGCACCGTGGCTCCGGTCTCACACCGCCGCCTGCGAGCGGTTCGGCGCACTCAAGAGCGCGGGGATGGCCGGGCGCGAGGAGATGTTCGTCACCGGCGAGCGGGCGCGCGGCCGCGCGGCCCGGCTGCTGGGCGTCGCCCCCGGCGAGCTCGCGTTCCTCGCCCACTCCTCGGAGGGTCTGAACCAGGCGGTACGCTCGGTCGAGTGGCGCGCAGGCGACAACGTCGTCTTCGCGGACGTGGAGTACCCCTCGCTGATCTACCCGGCGGCCTTGCTGCGCGAGCGGGGCGTGGAGCCCCGCGTGGTCCGCGCGCGCGGCCACCACGTGGCGATGGACGATCTGGCCGCCCAGGTGGACCGGCGGACGCGGCTCCTGCTGGTCAGCCAGGTGAGCTACCTCACCGGCCAGCGCCTCGACCTGGCCCGCTGCGCGGAGCTGGCGCACGGCGCGGGCGCGCGGCTCGCGGTGGACGCCACGCACGCGGCCGGCGTGGTGCCGGTACCCGGCGCGCTCTGCGACTTCGTGGTGTCGAGCTGCTACAAGTGGCTGCTGGCCACCCACGGGGTCGGGCTCTTCGCCTACAGCGCCCGCCGGGTGGGTGAGCTTCAACCGGCCACCGTCGGCTGGCACAGCGTCGGGCATCGCGGCGGCCTCGACGATCCGCTCGCGATGCCGTGGCGGCCGGACGCCTCGCGGCTCGAGGCGGGCAACCCGAGCCTGCTCGGCCTGGCCGTGCTCGACAGCGCGCTCGCGCGGCTCGAGCGGCTCGCGCCGGTCGACGTGGAACGCCACGCGCAGGCCCTCGGGGCCGAGCTGATCGAGGGGCTCCGGTCGCGCGGCTGGCCGGTGATCACCCCGGAGGCGCCCGAGGAGCGCGGCGGCAACGTCTGCTTCCTCGCGGAGGACGCGGCCGGGCTCGCCGCGAAGCTGGCGGCCCTGCGCGTCCTCGTCTGGGGCGGGGAAGGGCGGATCCGGGTCTCGCCCCACGTGCACGACGACCGGGACGATGTGGAACGCTTCTTCGACGCGCTGGATCGGGTCGCGGCCCGGCCCCGGCTCTCGACGTCCGCCCGGTAGGGCCTCCCGGAGGTCCGGCCGGCGCTCACCTAGCCATTCGGCTGATTCCCGCGGCGGCTCGCCCGGCGCATGCTGGGGGCGAGACCATCACCCGCGAGGAGGAACCGAATGGACACCCTGCAGTCACTCTCGAATGATCTGGCGGCCGCCGTGGAGCGGGTGGCGCCGGCCGTGGTGGCCGTGCACGCGCGCCGCCGGCTGCCCTCCACCGGCATCCACTGGCAGCCGGGTGTCGTCGTCACCGCGGAGCACACCGTGAGGACCGCGGAGGACATCACGGTCACGATGGCGGATGGACGCTCGCTCCCCGCCGTGCTTGCCGGCCGCGACCCGGGAACCGACCTGGCCGTGCTCCGGGTGGCGGACGCGGGATCGGTCGTCGCCGCGTCCGGTGACGACGCCTCGCTGCGGGTCGGCCACATGGTGCTGGCGGTTGGCTACGGCCCCCGCGCGAGCTGGGGCGTGATCAGCGCCCTCGGTCCGAGGTGGCGAAGCTGGCGGGGCGGAGACATCGACCGCCTCGTGCGGCTCGACCTGGTTCTCTATCCCGGCTTCTCCGGGGGGCCGCTCGTCGACGCGGCCGGGCGGGTGGTTGGCCTGAATACCTCGGGTCTCGCTCGGGAGACACGGCTGGCGCTGCCGGTGACGTTGGTGAAGCGGGTGACCGACGAGCTGTTGCGCAAGGGGCACGTCTCGCGCGGCTATCTGGGTCTGGGCATGCAGCCGGTCCGCCTCCCCGAGCCGCTCGCCTCCCAGCCCGGCCTGGGCCCCGGGGGCCTGATCGTCGTGATGGTGGAGCCCTCTGGACCCGCGGCGCGCGCCGGCGTGCTGCTCGGCGACGTGCTCGTGGCGCTGGACGGAGCGCCGGTGGGCGATCTCGACGACGTGCAGGCCCGGCTCGGATCCGACCGGGTCGGCGTCGAGATCCCCGCCATCGTGCTGCGCGGCGGGGTCCGCACCGACCTGCGGATCACGGTGGGCGAGCAGCCGCGGCGGCGGGGCTGATGGGCGCGGTGACGGCGGAGCCGGTCGCGGCCGCGGCGTCCGGGCTCGCGGCACGGCTGGCCGGCGTCACGGTCGAGGTGCGCGGGCGCGGGCGCGACTCCTCCGCGGGTGCGCCGGCGGGGGCGGGCGTGGTGTGGCGCGCCGACGGGCTGATCCTCACCAACGCCCACGTGGCGAAGGGCGCCGTCTCGATCGTCTTGCCGGACCGGCGCGTCCTCCCGGCCCGGCTCGTCGCCCGTGACGTCGAGCAGGATCTGGCCGCCCTCGTGGTGGAGGCCACCGGGTTGTCCGCCGCGGAGATCGGCGACTCGGACGCCCTGCGGGTCGGCGAGCTGGTGCTGGCGGTCGGTAACCCGCTCGGCATCGTCCGCGCGCTCTCGGCCGGTCTGGTGCACGCGACGGGGCGGCGCTTCATCGAGGCCGATCTGCGCCTCGCGCCGGGCAACTCCGGCGGCCCGCTGGCCGACGCGCGCGGCCGGGTCGTCGGGCTCAACGCGATGATCGTGGGCGGGCTCGCGGTGGCGGTGCCGAGCCGCGCGGGCTGGCGATTCGTCCGGGAGCGGCTCGTCGCGTGACCCGGGTGCTCGTGGCGGCGCGGCGTACGGCCGCTCGAGCTCGCCTCGAAGCGGTCGTGGCGGGCGCGCCCGCCCTGCGGCTGGTGCCGGCGTTGCCCGGCGTGCCGGTGGCCCGACAGCTGGATGAGCTACGCCCCGATCTGGTCCTGCTGGATCTGGAGGGTGAGCGACTCGAGATGGTGCTCGAAGGCCCGTGGGGCGCGAGCCGCGCCGCGCTCATCGTGCTCACCGCGGAGCCGCGCCAGGTGGTCGCCGATGAGCGGCTCGGACGTGGCCCGGTCCGGGCGGTCCTGCCCAGTGACGCCACCGCCGGCGAGGTGCTGGCCGCCGTGGACGCGGTCACGGCCGGTCTCGTAGCGTTGCATCCGGACGCACTCCGCCGCGCGCCTCGGCCCGTCCGCGCCGAGCCGGATCGGGCGCAGCCGCTGACCGGCCGCGAGATCGAGGTCCTGGGCATGCTGGCCGAGGGGCTCGGCAACAAGGTCATCGCGGCGAGGCTCGGCATCTCGACCCACACCGCGAAGTTCCACGTCGCCTCGATCCTGTCCAAGCTGGGCGCGGGCAGTCGCACCGAGGCCGTCAGCATCGGCATGCGCCGCGGGCTGGTCGCGATCTGACGCGCTACCGGCTCTTCAGGTGGAGCTTCAGACCCTCGTGTGAGGCCACGAAGCCCAGGCCTTCGTAGAAGCGCTTCGCGTCGGGCCGGGCCTTGTCGGTGGTGAGCTGCACCAGGTGGCAGCCGCGCTCGCGGGCCCGCCCGATCGCCCACTCGAAGAGGGCTTTCCCGAGCCCCTGTGACCGCTCGCCGCTGTCCACCCGCACGCCCTCGATCAGGGCCCGCCAGCCGCCCTGGTAGGTGAGCGAGGGGATGTAGGTGAGCTGCAGGACGCCCACCACCCGCTCGCCCCGGCAGGCGACGACGAGCTCGTTGTTGGCGTCCTGCTCGATGGCGCGGAAGGCCCGCGCGTAGGATTCGGGCAGCGGGCTCTCGTGGCGCTCCCGGGCGGCGCCGAGCGGATCGTCCGCGAGCAGACGCACGATGTCGGGCACGTCGTCCGCGCGGGCCCGCCGGAACGTCGGCGCGGCCTCAGGCATGCGTCACGTCGATCGCCAGCTCGCGCACGAAGCAGCCGGTGCCCCCCACGCGCGGGTGGCACCGACCGTCGCGCCGCTCCACCCAGACCCGCACGCGCCCGTCGCGGCCGAGCTCCTGGCCCTGCTCGATTACCAGCGGCGCGCGCGCGTCCGGGTCGATGAACTCGAGATGGTATGCGCCGAGGACGCCGGAGGCGGTGCCGGTGACCGGATCCTCCACCGTGCCCGATCGGGGCGAGGAGAAGTGCCGCGCGTGCAGGTGCGCGTCCGGGTGAATCGTCTCGATGCAGAACGGATGGATGGACGCGCCCGCCCGCCCGGCCAGCACCGACGGGAACTCGGCGGTGAGCGGCTTCATGCGGCGCATCGTACCCAGCCCGTGCACCGGCACCACCAGGGTCCAGACCCCGGTGTTGCCGTAGAGGATCGGGAGATCGGTACGCAGATCGTCCGGCCCGAGGCCGAGCACGCGCGCGAGCCCCGCGGGGTCGCCCTCGAAGGATTCGAAGCGCGCGGGCGGCTGGGCCATGATCACCACCGGCTCGCCGGTGCCGCCCGCCTCCACCGTGACCGGCAGCACCCCGGCGCGCGTCTCCAGGGTGAGCCGCCGCGGAAGCCCGGCGCCGGGCAGGCGGCGGTGCTGGTGGAGCGCGATCAAGGAGCCGACGGTGGCGTGGCCGCACAGGTCCATCTCGTGGCCGGGCGTGAAGTAGCGCAGGCGCAGGTCGGCGACGGTGGAGGGCAGCACGAAGGCGGTCTCGTTGAAGCCGACCGCGCGGGCGATCGCCTGCATGACCGCGTCGGAGAGGTCGCCCGCGTCGAGCACGACCCCGGCCGGGTTGCCCATGCCGGGCCGCGGCGCGAAGGCGTCGTAGTGCAGGACGCGCGCGGGCATCGGGTGCGCCCCGCGTCAGCTCCGGCAGCCCGCGGGCTTGTGCACGCGGGCCGTCGAGGCCGGGAACTTCGCGAGCTTGTCCCGGGGCCGGCGGGGGCGCGGCAGCAGCTCGCCGCCGCAATTGGGGCAGCGGCCGTGGAGCACGGCCTCCGCGCAGGCGCGGCAGAAGGTGCACTCGAAGGAGCAGATGCGCGCGTCCTCCGAGTCCGGCGGCAGGTCGCGATCGCAGCATTCACAGCCCGGCCGCAGCTCCAGCATGTATAGTCTCCTTTCGCGGGACGAGCATAGCACCCGAGCCCAGGAGGAGGAGATGGCCAGGAGCGTGGTGACGCCCGAGCGGTTCGCCAAGGGCAGGACCTTCGACCAGTACATGGGATACGTCGGCAGTCCCGAGAACCTCGCCCGCGAGGCCTTCGGCAGCTACTTCCCGGACGGCGGCGCCCGGCCCGCCCCGCGCAAGGACAACAGCGCGGTGTTCCGCGAGCGCTACGCCCGCGCGCGCCTGAGCGACCACCAGGCCTCCGCGATCAAGTGGCTCGCGGCCCAGCCGGGCGGCCCCGCGAAGATCCTCGTGATCTCGGAGGACTGGTCCTCCGACTGCCGGCGCGACCTGCCGTGGCTCGCGCGGCTGGCCGAGGCGGGCGGGCTCGAGCTGCGGATCTTCAACCGCGACGGCGCCAAGGTTCTCGGCACGCGGCGCCCCGATCCGGCGCTCGCGCCCGACGCCAACTACGACATCATGCTCGAGTTCCTCAACGGCAAGGACGGCGCGGAGTGGGCGTCGGTGCCGGTGGTGGTGGTCTACACCAAGGACCTCCAGGAGCTGCATCGCTACATGGAGTACCCGGCCATTTACCACAAGGACCCGGTGCGCGCCCACCAGCAGGCGGCGCGGGGCGGGGAGACCGCGGACCAGGCGCGGGATCGGGGGATGCGGGAGTTCACGGCCATGCAGGCGGGGCCGTTCTTCGACCTGTGGGCCGCCGCGTGCGTGGACGAGATGCTGGCCGCGCTCTACGAGAAGCGGATCTTCGCGAACACCTCAGCGGGCTGAGCGGGGCTCCATCAGCTCCAGGCGGTTGCCGAACGGGTCGTCGACGTAGACGCGCAGGTAGCCCTCGAGGGGCTCGTCGGTGGTGACGTCGTACCCGGCGCGACGGAGCTCGGCGATCAGGGCGTCGAGCCCGCTGACCAGCAGGCCCGGGTGTGCCTTCCGCGCGGGCCGGAAGTCGGGATCCACGCCCAGGTGGACCTTGACCGGGCCGCGCTCGAACCAGGCCCCGCCGCGGGCCGCGAGCGCCGGCGGCTTGGCCTGCTCGGGGATCCCGAGCAAGCCGGTGTAGAAGGCGCGCGCCTCCGCCTCGCGGCCGGCCGGCATCGCGAGCTGCACGTGATCGACGCCGACGATGGGCACGGTCTCGTCTCCTCCGGATCAGCAGGGCACGGGATAGGTGAGGAGCAGCCGGTCCGCCGGGTAGCGCGCGGCCGCGTCGAAGCACCCGGCCATCCGCGCGAGCGGGTCGTGCAGGTCGCGGAGATCGGCGCCGCGCTGCAGCTCGAGGTGCACGTGCTCGTAGCCGGGCCACGCGCGCTGTCCGGTGGTGCCGAGGGTGCCGATCCGCTGGCCACGGCCGACCGTCTCGCCGACCTGCACGGAGATCGCGGCCAGATGGCAGTAGATGGTCCGGTACCCGTGCGGGTCGTGGACCACGACCACGATGAGGCCACAGAGAGCTCCGTTGTCGCGCGCCACCGTGATCCGGCCCTCCGCGGCGGCGAGCACGTCGGTGCCGACGCGGCCCTTGACGTCGATGCCGCGGTGCGGATCCAGTCGCGGATAGCCCTCGGCTCCCCGCCAGTCGCCGAACCCGGTGAGGATGCGCGGCGCGCCCGCGGGGGCGGGCGCCATCATGTACACGAATCGCGCGAAGGGCAGCACCACGAACAGGAGCGTCGCGACGGTCAGCCCGGCCAGCCCGAGGGTGGGCCGGCGGATGCCGCGGCGCCAGTCGCGTGCCACTCGGATCACGGAGAGCACGAGCCCCGCGGCGCCGGCGATCGCGAGCGCGGGGAACACGAAGCGCGGCGTCCGCTGGGCGATCGCGGGCGAGGACGCGCCGAAGAGCACCGCCGCGGCGAGGAGAAGGACGAGCCAGCGGAGCCAGCCACTCACCGGAGACCCGGCCCCGGCGGCGGCAGGTACTGATCCCACCAGCCCGCCGCGGGCTCGATCTGCTCGACCACGTCGATCCACACGCCGGCCGGATCGAAGAGACCGAAGCGCCGCTGGCCGAAGGGCTCCTCCCGGAGCGACAGGGTGATCGGCGCGCCCTCCCGCGCGAAGCGCGCATGCTCGGCCCGCGCGTCCTCGACCTGGAACTCGAGACACATGCCTCGACCGTTGAAGGACTCGGGGCCCGGCGGCGCCGACGGGTGTCCCGGGTGCATGAACGCGAGGGTGGCTGGTCCGGCGTCGCCGGCACTGAGCAGGACGAACCAGGAGGCCTCGAAGACGATCTCGAGGCCGAACCATCGGCGGTAGAAGTCGCGGCAGGCGGTCAGGTGCTCGGTGACCACGATCGGGTAAAAGCTCTGAAGCCGCATGGCTCCTCCGCGCGTCAGTGGTGGACGCGGACCAGCCACGCGCCCTGATGGCACATCCACTGCTCGCCGACCGCGCCGTCCACCGCGTCCACGATGGGCCCGGTGGTGTGCTGACCCGACGGCCCCGTCAGCGCGAGTAGCGCGACGAGACCGACCGCCCGGATCACGGCCGGATCTCCATGGACGCGATCAGGTCGCGATCGAACGCGTATACATGCTCGACGGTGGCCTCCTTGAGGACCGCGCCGGCCAGGTCGCGCACCACCTGGTGCACCGTCACCGCCACGCGCCCGTCCGGCTCCACGGTGACGCCGCGCGGCTCCACGCGCGGGTCGATGAGGCCCCACTGCCGCGTCCAGTAGGCGCGGACGGCGGCGTGCCCGACGACGATTCCGCCCTCCATGCCGTTGGGCCAGATCACGTCGGGGTGCATCACGGCCAGGACCGCATCGATGTCGCGCGCGTTGAAGGCCGCGTAGGTGCGCTCGAGCACGGCGCGGGCGTCGGTCATGGCCGCCGCTTTCTCGCCCGCCCGCGTGAGGCCTTGCGATGGTAGGTGAGCGCGGTCTCGATGCAGACGGCCAGCTCCCGGACCGGCACGCGATCGCCTTCGTCGAAGACGATGGCGCGGTTGCCCTCGAACGTGAACGTGCCGGGGAAGGCGATCCGGAACGTGTCCACGAGGCTCGTCCGGCAGTGGAAATACATGGCGTACTGGTTCGGGTTCTTCCGCCGCCGGTCGATGCGAATGGTGCTGCCGCCGCCCGTCGCCGTCACGTAGGCCGGCTCGCCCCACCGGAGCGTCTCCTCCAGCGCCTTCGCCGCGGTAGCGAAGATCAGCTGACGCAGGCGCAGGAGACGGCGGCGTGTGGGCGCGGGGTAGGCCTGGAAGACGCGCGCGACATCCTGACCCGTGAACGGGCGCGCCCGGGGCGTGCGGGCCGCGCTCACGAGCGGAGCTGGTCGCGCAGGAACCCGCCCACCGCCGCGTTGTACTCCTCGGGGACCAGCACCGGCGCGAAGTGGCCGCCGGTCTGGAGCACCGCGAGCTTGGCGCCGGGGATTCGGGCCGCGAGCTCCTCGGAGTAGAACGTCGGAGTCAGCGCGTCGTCGCCCGCCACGACCACCAGGGTGGGGCAGCGGATCTCGCCCAGGCGCGCGCGCCGGTCGAAGCGCACGATGGCGTCGATGCGGCTGGCCAGCACTTCCGTGGGAGGGGGCGCGGCGGCCAGGCGCTTCATCTCCTCCTCCAGGAGCGCGTCGTGCTCGCTGATCCACCGGGGCGGCCGCAGCATGACGACCGACGCGCGCCAGTAGCTCTCGAAGCCGCGGTGCAACAGGAGCTCCTTGCGGGTCTCGAAGCAGCGCCGGAAGTAGGCGTCCTGTCCGGCCCACGTGGCGCTCAGCACCAGGCTCGTGATCCGGCCCGGATGGTCCTGGGCGATGGTCTGGCCGATGGCCCCGCCGGTCGAGTGGCCGACGTAGTGCGCGGACGCCACCCCGAGACGATCCATCAGGGCAACGGTGTCGGCGGCCATCTGGTCCACCGAGTACTGGATGCGCGAGTGGGTGCTGCGCCCCGCGCCGCGGTGGTCGTGCACGATCACCCGGAAGTCGCGGGCGAAGTCGCGCACCTGGGGGGCCCAGAAGGCGCCCTGGCCGCCCAGGCCGGGGACGAGCATCAGGGCAGGGCCTTGCCCCTGCTCCTCGTAGTAGATGTCGGCGTCGCCGATGGAAACGTGCGGCATGCAGCGGCTACTTGGTGTCGTTCATCCCCAGGCGACGCTCGATGGCGATGACGTCGGCCGGCCGCTCGAACGGCGCGGGCGCGGGCGCACCGGGCTCGCGGGGCCGGCCGATGGCCTCGAAGAAGTTCTCGAGGCCGGGCGGGGTGATGACCCACAGCATCACCAGGTCGTCCTGGGCGCTCTCGTTGATGAGCTCGTGCTTGACGTCGTAGCCGAGGAAGCAGGCGGTGCCGGGCACCAGCGGATGGCTCTGGCCGTCCACCACCACGCGGCCCTTGCCGCGGAAGCAGATCTGCAGCTCGACCTGATCGCCGTGCGAGTGCTCGCGCACGCGGCTGCCGGGGGCGATGGTCTGGAAGCCCATCGAGTGCCCCGCGAACCCGGTGCGGGCGGGGTAGAGCTTCGGATCGGCGTGGCCGTTGGCGGGGACGGGCTGCCAGTAGGACGGCCCGTCTTCCGGCTGCATCACCACCGCGCGTCCGCGGACCTGATCGACCTGGCTGGCTGTCTGGCTCATGAAGGCTCCTCCCGGCTCGGGGCCGTGGCCGCCAGTGTAACCCAGGAGCCCGGTTTGACGGACCGGCCAATCTCGGCGATAGTCCCCGCATGAAAATCACACGCGCGCTCGTGATCCCCGCGCTCCTCTTCGTGATGCTGCTGTCCGGTCCGGCGGGGGCCCAGGACACGCCCCGTACGGGCGGCGTGCTGAAGGCGGCGATGATCGGCGAGCCGCCGACGCTCGACCTGCACTGGACCACCGCGGTCATCACGCAGGAGATCGCCTTCCACATCTACGAAGGCCTCTTCACCTACGACGCCAAGTTCGCGCCGATCCCCATGCTGGCCGAGTCCTCCACGATGACGCCCGACGGCCGGCGGTACACCATCGCGCTCCGCAAGGGCGTGCGCTTCCACAACGGCAAGGAGATGACCGCGGCCGACGTGGTGGCCTCGCTCAACCGCTGGGGGAAGGTGGCGACCACCGGCAAGGCGGTGTGGCGCGCGGTGGAGGCGGTCGAGGCCAAGGATCCGTACACGGTGGTGATCCACCTCAAGGAGCCGTCGGGCTCGCTGCTCTACGCCTTCGGCAGCCCCAACAACNGCGCGTCCATTCATCCCAAGGAAGTGATCGACGCGGCGGGGGACGGGCAGATCAAGGAGTTCATCGGCACCGGGCCCTACCGCTTCATCGAGCACCGGCCCGACCGGCACATCAAGGTGGCGCGCTTCAAGGACTACGCGGCCCGCAAGGAGGCGCCGGACGGCTACGGCGGGCGGCGCACCGCCTACCTCGATGAGATCCTGTTCGTCCCGGTGCCCGACGTGGCGGTGCGCCTCGCCGGGGTGGAGACCGGGGAGTACCACTTCGCGAACAGCATCAACCAGGACAAGTACGAGGGCATCAAGGGACGCGGCGACATCGTCGCCTCCCCGGTGAAGCCCTACGGCTGGATCACCGCGGTGCCGAACCACAAGCAGGGCGTGATGAGCAACAAGAAGGTCCGCCAGGCGTTCCAGGCCGCGCTCGACATGGAGCCGATCATGGCCGCGGGTATCGGCAACAAGGATTTCTACCGTCTCTCCGGGGCGCTCTTCTTCCCGGAGCAGGCCGCGTTCTACTCCACCACCGGGGTCACCGGCTACAACCTCAAGAACAAGGACCGCGCCCGCGCGCTCCTCAAGGAGGCGGGCTACGCGGGCCAGCCGGTGCGCTGGGTCACCACGAAGGAATACGAGTGGATGTACAACACCGCGGTGGTGGCGAAGCAGCAGATGGAGGAGGCCGGCTTCGTGGTGGACCTGCAGGTGGTGGACTGGGCCACGCTCGTCCAGCGCCGGAACAAGCCGGAGCTCTTCGATCTGTTCTCGACCGGCTTCACGTTCAACCCGGATCCCGCGCTCGCGTCGTCGCTGCAGTGCAACTGGCCCGGGTGGTGGTGCGCGGAGGAGAAGGACAAGCTCATGGCCGACCTCGCGCGCGAGACCGACCCCAAGAAGCGGCGCGCGATCATCGAGCGCCTGCAGGCGATCTTCTACGAGGACGTGGGGCGCATCAAGCTCGGCGACTACTACCCGCTGCAGGCGATGCGCAAGGACCTGCGCGGCTTCAGGCCCGGCCCCTACCTCTACTTCTGGAACACCTGGCTCGCGAAGTAAGCCGTCACGCGGGGCGGAGGACGCGACCGGGCAGCGCGCCGGTGTGCTCACCGTCGGCGATGACCACGCGCCCGTTGACCAGGACGTCGCCGATGCCGGCGGCGTACCGGTGCGGGTCCTCGTAGGTCGCGCGGTCGGCCACCGTCGTGGCGTCGAACACCACCACGTCGGCCTTGGCCCCCGGCGCCAGCACCCCGCGGTCACGCAGCGCGAGCCGCTTCGCGGGGAGCCCGGTCATCTTCCACACCGCGGTCTCGAGCGACAGCACGCGCTCGTCCCGCGCGTAACGGCCGAGCACGCGTGGGAACGTTCCGTAGCTCCGCGGATGCGGCTTGCCGGTGGCGAGCGGCCCCTCGGCGGCCAGTGACGAGCCGTCGGAGCCGATCATGACGTGCGGGTGGGCGAGCGCCCGGCGCAGGTCCGCCTCGTCGAGCTGGAACAGGATCATGTAGCCCTTGCCCTGCTCGGCCACGATCAGCTCGATGGCCGCGTCGAGCGGATCCTCGCCCCGCGCGGCCGCGATCTCCGCGATGCGCCGGCCCTGCGCGTCCGGCCGCGACGGCGAGTAGGCGACCATGATGTCGGCCCAGTCGAGCCCGCGTAGCAGGGTCTCGCCGCCCCCGGTCAGCTCGGCGCGGATGCGGTCGCGGACCGCGGGATCGGCGAGGCGCTTCAGCATCGCGTCGATGCCGCCCTCGAGCACCCAGTCGGGCAAGAGCGTGCGCAGTGTGGTGCTGGAGGCGGTGTACGGATAGACGTCGCCCATCACGTCCTGGCCCTGGGCGCGCGCGGCGTCGATCAACGCGAGCGCGTCCGAGACCTTCCCCCAGTTCGGCCGCCCCGCCGCCTTGACGTGGCTCACCTGGGTGGGCAGCCCGCCCTCGCGCCCCACCCGGATCGCCTCGGCCACCGCGTCGAGCAGCGTCGCGCCCTCGCCGCGGATGTGGCTCGCGTAGAAGCCGCGGCCGCCGCCCGCGCGCCGCGCGATGCCGATGATCTCCTCGGTGGCCGCGTAGGAGCCGGGCGCGTAGATGAGGCCGGTGGCGAGCCCGTAGGCGCCGTCGGCCATCGCCTCGTCCATCATCCGCTCCATGTGGGCCTGCTCGCGCGCGGTGGGCGGCCGGCGCGCGAAGCCCATCGCGGCGAGCCGGAGCGTGCCGTGGCCGATGAGCTGCGCCACGTTCAGGGCCACTCCGTCGCCCTCGTAGCGCGCCAGGTAGTCGCCCACCGAGCTCCACGAGAAGTCCATCCCGGGCGGCACGTAGAGAGCGAAGCCCTGCATCTCGCTCCGGTACTCGTCGGAAACCGGGGCGGGGGAGAAGCCGCAGTTGCCGACCACCTCGGTGGTCACGCCCTGGCGGATCTTCGACTCGGCGCGCCGATTGCCCCAGAGCCGCCAGTCCGAGTGCGAGTGCATGTCGATGAAGCCGGGGGTGACGGTGCGGCCGGTCGCGTCGATGGTGCGCCCGGCGGGCTCGGCCGCGAGATCGCCGACCGAGGTGATGCGGTCGCCGCTGAGACCCACGTCGGCACGGCGCGCGGGCGCGCCGGTGCCGTCGATGACCTGCCCGCCCGAGATCTTGATGTCGAGCACGGGGCTAGTAGCGGCGGTCGTCCAGGTCGAGGAGCGGGAAGGCGCTCGTGACGTGGGGCAGGGTGACCGGCGCGGCCGGATGGAGATACGACCCGTCGAGCTGGGCCAGGCTGTGCACGCCGAGCAGCCCCATCGCGATGCGAATCTCCTCCTCCAGCAGCTCGAGTGCGCGCACCAGCCCCGCCTCGCCCGCGGCGGCCAGGCCGAGGCAGGAGAGGCGCCCGATTCCCACGATCTGCGCGCCGAGCGCGATGGCCTTCACCACGTCGGTGCCGCGCATGAAGCCGCCGTCCACCATGACCACGCTGCGGCCCGCGACCGCCTTGACCACCTCGGGCAGCACCTCGATGGACCCACGCCCGTGGTCGAGCTGGCGGCCGCCGTGATTGGAGACGTAGACCGCGTCCACCCCCAGATCGCACGCGATCGCCGCGTCCTCGCCGGTCGCGATGCCCTTCAGGATCAGCGGGATGTCGTGGCGGTCCTTGAAGCGCTTGACCTGGTCCCACGAGAGCGCGGCCTGGAAGTCCTGCCCGGTGGCGCGCAGCCGCCACGGCTTGACGAAGCGGCGGGCCAGGTCGCGCTCGCGCCGGCTGTAGACCGCGGTGTCCACCGTCATGCAGAAGACCGCGTAGCCGTGGTCCTTGGCGCGCTTGACGTGGTCGTCCACGAAGGCGTCGTTGCCGCGCACGTAGAGCTGGAAGATGCGGAAGTTGTCGGCGGCGGCCGCGGTGGCCTCGAGCCCCGGGTTGCACGCCGAGCTCAGCATCTGCGGCACCCCGAAGGCGCCCGAGGCCGTCGCGGCGGTGGCGCCGCCGCCCGGGGTGAACGATTCGATCGAGCCGATCGGCGCCAGCATCACCGGGATGCGGACTTTCTTGCCGAAGAAGGTCGAGCCGGGATCGATGCGCGAGACGTCGCGGAGCACGCGCGGCCGGAAGGCCAGGCTGTCGATCCCGAGGCGGTTGCGGCGCAGCGTGGTCTCGGTCTCGGTGCCGCCCACCATGTAGTCCCAGGGGCCGGGGGCCAGGTTCATGCGGGCGGCGCGCACGATCTCGTGTAGCGTCTGGAACTTCTCTTGGAGCTCGGAGGTCATGGGGTCTCTCTCGTGATCACGCGTGGCGGTGGCTGTCGGGCAGCCCGAAGCGGGCCGCGGTGCTGCTCTCGGTGTCGAACTCGATGAGGACGGCCGCCTGCTTGCCGACCACCCACGCGTCGTGACCCGGCTCGATCACCACCGCGCGCGGCGCGGCGAGATCGAAGGCGCAGCCGTCGGCGTAGGTGCCGCGCACGCGGCCGCGGGCCAGGAACCCGACGTGGGCGTGCATGCA
>WNFK01217403.1_pt1 | contig 14250 bp, 12 predicted proteins | sample 5400281 | NCBI WGS metagenome assembly WNFK01 (sample SAMN13153350, study PRJNA577476) | soil metagenome | isolation source: 20 cm soil on Douglas fir-dominated hillslope | place: USA:California | collected 2013-09-17 | reverse complement strand
GACAGGCCGACGCCTCCGGCCGCCGATTGACAGCCAGACGATACTCGAGGGCATGGACACGGTCCTGTAGATGACGACGTCGACGGACGGCTCGCCCGCCCTACTACGGCGCGGCCTATCATCCGCCGTCCACCGTGAACGTTTACGGCACCTATCCGGCCTATCACCCGCCCACCACGGTGAACTATTACGGCTCCTCGTGCGGCAACTGCGGAGGCTGGTCCACCGCGGGCGCAGCCGCCGCGGGGGTTGCCGTAGGCATGGTCGCCGGTGCGGCCGTTGCCTCGGCCAACACGAGCGCCGCCACGGCCAACGCCTACAATGCCGGCGTCACCGCGGGCAGCGTCAACACCGCCGTCGCCACCACCGGCGCCTATTCTGCCGGCGTCGCCGCGGGCAGTGCCAATACCGCCGCCGTCTACACCGCCGGTGTTGCGGCCGGCAGCGCGGCTCCCGTGTACGCGATGGGCGCGATCTATCCCGCGCCGCCCGCCGGCTGCGCCACTCCCAACGTCGGCGGCACGACCTACTATCTCTGCGGCAATACCTGGTTCCAGCCAGCCTACGGCGCGAACGGCGTCTACTACCGGGTGGTGCCGACGCCTAATTCCTAAACCAGCACGCGGACGGAGGCTCACGCGAAACTGCGCCCCTGTCACGAGTGGAGGACCATGACTTCGACGGCGATCGGTGTGCTGAGTACGGCGTGCGTGTTCGGCGGTGGGCTCATCGGCCTCGCGTTGCAGCGACTCTTGCCCAAGCATCATCTGAGCAAGGAATCGCAGGATCTCGTCAAGCTCGGCGCGGGCGTGATCGCCACCATCACCGCGCTGGTCCTGGGACTGCTCGTCAGCTCGGCCAAGAGCTCGTTCGACGCCATATGCTGGCCGAGTACGGACCGGACGCCAAGAATGCCCGCGAGCAGCTGCGCCGGTCCGTCGAGGAGAGCCTGCACCGGATCTGGCCGTCGGAGCGGACAGGCGTGTCGGGAACCGCGGTGGTCGAGCGCGGAGGGGCGATCGAAGCAGTCCAGGCCGGTTTGCGCCAGCTCGCCCCGCAAGACGATGCCCAGCGCCAGCTGCTCGCCCAGGCCCGGCAGGTGGCGAGCGATGTCTCGCAATCGCGCTGGATGCTGATCGAAGAGGCGCAGAACGAGCTCCCGAATACCTTCCTGGTCGTGCTCGTCCTCTGGCTCACCCTCCTGTTTGTCAGCTTCGGTCTGTTCGCCCCGCGCAACGCCATGGCCGTGATCGTCTTGTTCATCTGCGCGTTCTCGATGTCGGCGGCGATCTTTCTGGTTCTGGAGATGAACCGGCCGCTGGACGGATCCATCAAGGTCTCCAGCGCTCCCATGCGCAAAGCACTGGAGTACCTGGGCCGGTAGACAGGCCGACGCCTCCGGCCGCCGATTGACAGCCAGACGATACTCGAGGGCATGGACACGGTCCTGTAGATGACGACGTCGACGGACGGCTCGCCCGCGCGTGCGACTGGCTGGTGGGATTTCGATGTCGCGGTCGTGGGCGGGGGGCCCGGTGGCTCCAGCACCGCCACCGCCCTGGCCCGGCGCGGGCACCGCGTCCTCCTCCTCGAGCGTGAGCGGTTTCCGCGATTCCACATCGGCGAATCCCAGCTTCCCTGGAGCAACGAGGTCTTCCGCGCCTTGGGCGTCGACGAGGCGATCGCCGCGGCCGGATTCGTGCAGAAGTGGGGGGCGAGCTTCCGGGCCTTCGACGGCACCACCGAGCAATACGCAGATTTCGCGGCCGCGGTGGAAACGCCCACGCCCCAGACCATCCAGGTGCCGCGGGCGATGTTCGACGAGATCCTCCTTCGCCATGCCGCGCGTAGCGGCGCTACCGTGCTCAAGGAGCATCGCGCGCTCGAGGCGACGTTCGAGGCGGACGGGGTCGCCCTCCGCTTCGCGGGTCCCGAGGGCGCCGAGCGCGCGGTCAGGGTAGGCGCGGTGGTAGACGCATCGGGCCGGGCCGGCTTTCTCGCGAAGAAGCTGGGCCGGCACGAGGTCGATCCGCTCCTGCGCAATATCGCCGTCCACGCGCAGTACGAGGGCGTCCCGCGCAGCGAGGGCCGGCGAGCGGGCGACATTCGGATGTTCACCCGCCCGGACATGGGCTGGATCTGGTTCATCCCGTTGTCGGAGACGGCGATGAGCGTGGGCGCGGTGATCCCTCAGGCTGTGCACCGCCTCCACGCGAAACCCACGGCAGAGGACAGCCTCGAAAGCTATCTTGCGGAGACGCCGGCGGCGGCTCGGCTTCTCGATCAGGCGCGGCGCATCTCGCCCGCTCGCTTCGACGCGGACTACTCCTACCTCGGCACGCGGCTGGCCGGAGACCGCTGGGTAGCGGTGGGCGACGCCGCGGCTTTCCTGGATCCGATCTTCTCGACCGGTGTCCTGCTCGCGATGCAGGCGGGATTGGAGGCGGCCGACGCCCTCCACGCGGCGGACTACGATCGGCGCGTGCGGCGGCGTTACCATCACTTCCGGCGCTTCGCCGTGGGCTTCTACGATCAGGATTTCCGCGAGCTGTGGTTCGCGCGCTCACCAAATCGCGGCATCTTCCGGGCCATCCTCTCGGTCCTCGCGGGGAACTGGCGCCCGTCGCTTCCCACCCGGCTCAGGCTGGAGATGTTCTTCGCGCTGGTCGCTCTGCGGCGCCTCCGCCGGACTGTGTCCCAGGCTGTACACATGGCCGCGCGGTGAAACAGGGCGCGTGATTCCCGCCCCGAAGTCCGCTTTGGCGCACCTCAGAATCGGAGATACACGCGTAAACCGCCTACGACCGCTGTGTCCATGTTCACGAGCCGCTTGCTCGAATTGAGATCCTTGTTGAGCGCGGACTCCACGATCTGCAAGTCCAGGCTCACATTGAGCCACGGGGTGATCACCGCGTTGTAGTAGAGCTCGAAGGCATCCTCGACGTCGAGGCCGACATTGAGGTGCTGACGCAGGAAGGGGACGAAGTCGGAGCTGAACTGGGTCCGGGCCCATCCAATACCGCTGTTGTCCTTGGGGCGCCCGGGGACGAGGCCGTTGAAGCTGAACCCCACGTTGTAGGCGTACTTGACCGGGTTGGGATTGCCGTCGGAGGCGCCGAACCGGAAGAAGAGGCCAACCCCGCGGTCCGGCGCGCCCTGGGGACTCCAGAGGTACTGGTCGAAGTTGTAGTAGATGCTCCAGGTGCTGCCCTTCTGGTTGAGCGGCTGCGAGGGGACGAGCAGCTCCGGAAAGAAGTGCGCGATGATCCTTCGCAGGACTGGACCGGGATCCTGCAGCCGCGGGAAGCGGTTGTCGAGGAGGCCGCGCACAATGTTGTTGGGATCCTGGGTGAGCGAGGTACGCGTCTTGTTGCTCCAGAAGAAGCCGATGTCCTGGTGCCCCACGAGGCCGAAGGGTTTGATGACCGTCCGTCCTTCCGCATTCACCGCCTGCCCATCGCTGAAGGCCTGGGAGATGTCATTGTTCGTCGCCGTCCCGTTCGGGTCGAGCACCGTGGCGGCGATGGTAGCGCCTTCCCAGGGAACGAAGATGAGGCCGCCCCCGTAGGCGCTGAAGGGGACCATGCCGAGGGTGACGTTGAAATTCAGGGCGGTGTTGAGGAACTGGGTCCTTTCGGAGTGGGCGAAGGCGTTAGCATCGCCGTCGAGCGTGTACAGCTTGCCCGCATATACGCCGAACCACTTGGTGAGGAACTGCATGAACGAGAGGTTCTGGAGCGCCGACGTGGTGTTGTTGTCGGGCTGGGGCAGAATTCCGAGGACGTTCACCGGTATAGTCCCGCCCGCGGCGTTGTTCACAAAGTCGCCGAAGGTGCTGGTCGCCCTGACCCTGAAGAAGCCGCCCGGCCAAAGGCCGGCCTTGCCCGTGTCCACGTTCAACTCGTAGACGGCTTCGCCGTCGTAGTCCACTTCGGTGCGGCGCCCTCCTGTACCGTTGCCCTGGAGTATGTTGACCATGTCCAGGTCCAGCACGATCCCCTTCTTGCCCATCTCGTCCCGCAGCCCGAACCAGTCTCCGGTGAGCCGCGGCCTGTCCCACAGAGTGCCGCCCCAGGTGGGCGGAATATCCACGGGCTGAGCGCCCGCCGGACCGGCAAGGAGGAGCAGAGCGGCGCTGAGCACGAGCGCGCACGCGGTCCGTGACCGCCGTCTTCTCGGGAATGGAGATGTCATGGTGACCTCAGTTCCCGCGATTATGGTGACCTCAGTTCCCGCGATTGTAGTCGAAGTTCTGCACCTGGACGCTCATCTGCTTGGCGGGCACGATCACTTCGCCCCAGGACATGTAGTTCAACCCACTCTTGAGTGTCTTGAAGATAGCCGTGAGGTCGACCTGGTCGCCCTGGAAGATCGTGGTCACCTGCATCCTCTTCGGGCGGGCCCGAAGGTCCGTCCACACGGAAAACGCGTCACCGGGGTAGACGACGTTCTGGCCCGTCATCTCGAACAATCCATTGGCGTCCGGCCCGGAGGTGGCGGCCTGGTTCATGAAGGCGAGAATCTTGCCCTCCGAGGGCAGCGTGTACTGCTCGAGGAGGCTCCGCAGGCCCACCAGGTATTCCTCCACCTTCGCTCGCTCGTCCTCGGCAATCTTGCGGCGCAGGAATCCGAAGGGCAGCGGCGCGCTCTGATCGTTCAGAAGATTGCGCTGGAGCTGGCCGGTGGGCCCGTAGTTGACCAGTTCGATCCGGAGGTCCTTGACTGCGCCCTGGTCCAAGACTTCCAAGCGGCTGTTCCAGCTGTACTGCTTCATCAGCGCGGCATTGGCCGTACGGGCCTTGGTGATCTGGGCCGCCATGCCGGCGTTCGCGCCGGCGGCCGTCTGGGCCGGGGCCACCTGGCACCAGCAGAGCACGACGAGCAGCGCGATCAGTACAGGCAAAGTCTTCATGATCGAATGTCCTCCGTGACTATTGGCTTGCTAACGCCGGTAGCCGCCGAAGCGGGATCCGCCGCCTGACTCGCCGTACCGATCGCCCCAACCGCCACCTCCGTAGCCTCCGCTGGATCGGCCCCAGCCGTCGCTCGACCGGCCGCCCCAGCCTCCGCCACCTCCGCTCGAGCGATCGCCCCACCCGCCGCCGCTGCTGCCTCCGCCCCATCGGCTGGCTCCGCTCGGCGCGTAGCTGTTGTAGCGACTCTCGCCCTGGCCGCGTGCCTGCTGCTCCTTGTCGGCCCACGAGTTGTCCCCGGAGGCACTCTGCCAGCCGCTTGATGAGTGCTGCTGCCAGCCGCTGCCGCTGCTGCTCGGCTTGTAGACGTTGCCATCCTTACCTGCGTACGCGTTGTTTGCGTCTTTGGGGGCACTGTAGCTTCCCGATTTGCCGGTCGTTGGATTGCTGTACGACACCTGCTTGCCGGTGCCCGTCCCCTTCGTGGTGGTGGCGGTGGCGCCGGTCTTCGAATCGGTGTACGTCGTCTGCTTCGAGCCCTCTGCGCCCTGGGGGCCGGTGCTCCCGCTCTTGGTGGTGGTCTTCGTTACGCCGGTCTGCGCGTTGGTCGTCGTGGTCTGCCGCTGCGCACCGGTGCCTCCATCGGTATTCTCGCCCTCGGTGACCGTAGAGCTCACCGACGAGCCGGCCTTGCCGGTCGCCGAGACATTGGAGCTGTAGGCATAGCGGCCAGTCGACGCGTTATAGGTCTCTTCTCGAGCTACGTTTCCCGTGGTCCCGCCGGTCGTCGCGAAGCCGCGTGTATAGCCTTGCTGCGCATTGCCCGTAGAGGGATCGTAGCTGCGGTTGGTCGTGTAGCTCCCGCTGGTGCCCGTGCGGTAGTTCGTGTAGTCGCCGCTCGACGACTCACCCACGCTGCTGCTATTCGCGTAGTAGCTCCGCGTTCCTTGCGTGTAGGTGCTGCCGTAGCGGCCATACGTGTTGTAGCTCGTGGAGGCGCAGCAGGGGTAGCCGTAGTAGCTCGGGTGATAGTAGGAGGACGACGATCCCACCAGGGCCGCCGTGGTCGCCCCCATGGCAAAGCCGAAGGCCATGCCCGCCGCCGGGTTGTACACGGGCTGCGCGGCGACGCCGTACGTGACGGGTGGCGGATACCACGCCGTGCCGACCCAGGGCTGATACGTATAGCCCGTGCCGTAGACGACCACGCCGTCCGGAGCGACCACCGTGCCCATGTAGCCCGGGGTGTAGCCGACATAGACCACCTGCGCCGTCGAGCCGTACACCTGCACGTAGGTGACGTAGTGCAGGGGCGAGGTGGGCGGGATGGAGTAGATGACGGGCGGGACAGAGGCGGCCACCGTCCAAGGCTGGTTGAGGGCAGCCGCCCAGTACCAGACTCCTGCGCGGAGTGCGTAGTAGGTGTACGAGTTCACCTCGATGATGGGCGTGGGCGAGTTCACGACGTACTGGAGCGGCGTGCCTTCGATGGGACGGAGCTGCGGCGCGCCGTCGAACACGGGGGTGAAGACGGGGCCGTTCACCCGCGGCACCGTCGCCGTTTGGGGAATGGAGTTCGCGATGACCGCTTCCTGCGCCTGCGGAGTGCCCGCCACCGCGGCGAGCACCACTCCCGCCGGCGATTCCGGGGGGATGCGGGCGAAATCGGCGGGCAGGCTGCCGCTCGGCGCATACGCCCACGGCCCCGTCACCGCCGGCGCGCGATACCAGCGGCCGGAGAGGAGCACGTAGAAGACCGGGCCCGTGGTGTCGAGGATGACGTCGGCGTGGGTATTGGTGGCCCAGTTGAGCGTGGTGCCCGCGATGGTGGTGAAGGCGGGCTCGCCCTTGAACACGATGAGCTCGGCCGGCGTCTCGCTCACGTAGATGGTGGGCACGCCGGCGGCGAGCGACAGCGGTGGCTTCACGTTGCCGCCGTCCAGCATGTCCACGGTGCCGCTCCGGGCGAGATTGGCCGCGACCTGGTCGATGTCCGGAGGAAACACGAAGGGCTGGAACCAGGAGCCGCCCAAGGTGCCCGAGAAGAGCCAGCCGTTGTAGACGTGGAGATAGTAGGTGCTCTCCCCCTGCTCGCGGAGGATGAGGGCACGGGTATTGATGACGCGCTCGAAGCGCGTGCCCGGCACCGGCTGCAGCACCGGAGCGCCGTCGATGGCCACGAGAATGGCGGGCGTCTGGCTCACGATTACGCGCGGCGGATCATTGTTCACAGGGAAGGTGGCGGGCTTCACCGCCCCGGAAGCGGCGAGAGAAGCCTGAAGCCGGTCCAGCGCGATGGTTCGCGCGGCTGGGGACAGCTTTGCCTGGAGCGCGCTGAGATATGCGGCGCCCTGGTCGGGCAGGGTCGGGAAATTGCTCTTGGTGATGGTGAAGTCATCGAGGGCGACGAGGTGCGAGACCTTGTCGACCTGGGTGCGCACGGTGGCCCAGATCACGCCGAACGTCTCGTCCCACGACTCGACCTGCGGCTGATAGACGAGGAGCGTGGCGCTGGTGACCTTGACCTGGCGCGGCCACGGATCAGCGGGCACGCCGGTCGCCGGCGGAGCCGACGGGCGCGGCTGAGCCAGCGCGGGCACGATCGAGCTGAGGGAGCCGCCGAGGCTGATAGTCAGGACCGCCACGAGCGCGCTGATAATCTTCGCCATCGCTTCTCTCCTCACGTTTCGGGTCCCGTCGATATATCCCAAGAGCCGCCTTGGAGGGTCGGGGGAGGGGCTACCTGGGGAAGAGGGTGAGGGTGATATCGCCCGCGCCGAAGTCGCCTTCAAGACCGGGAAGGCGCGACCGCTGATCAATGATGGGCATGATGGTCCCGGTCCAGTCCGCGCTCAGCGTGAAGGTCGAGCGCGAACGTTCCCGCGCGCTGCAGTATCGCTTTGAAAACAGAGGATGGCAAGGCAGAGCTCCCCGTGTTTCACAAGAGCGGCAGCATCACCGAGCGCCTCCGCCCAGCCCCCGCACCGCGGCCGCGATGTCCTGGCTCAGGCGGGCGACGGCTCGGCTGTGGGCGGCCACGAGCGCGCCGTAGCTTTTCTCCGGCACCGGCTCGCGGGCCGTGGTGCGCCCCGTGTCGGACTTCCCGTCCGTCGACCGGCGCACGACCCACACCGCGTCAAGCAGCGCGGAATCCCCTGGGGTCGAGTCGAAGCGCTGCACCTCGATGGCCACGCGGAAGTCAGTGTTCGCCGAGAGCATCTGGGGAAAGAGGCTCACGTTGGGGGTGCCGAGGAGCGTCACGAGATTCATGGCCACCACCCGCGAGATGTTGCTTCCGAGGGGGGCGGCCCAGCGGTTGAATTCGTCGAGCTCGACCTGATTCGCGCCCGTGTTCACCACCATCTGCGGCCGATCGACGGTGGCCGGAATGGGGCGAGGAGCCGCATCCGGCCGCGACCGTAGCGAGACCGCACAGGGTAAGGACGGCGGCAGCGCGACGCATCATTTCTTCTCCTCGGACTTGCCGCGGATGAGGGATTCGGGGTGACGCTCCAGATAGTCGGTGAGGACGCGGATCGACCGCGCGGCGAGCACCATTTCCTGGAGGGCGTCGCGGAGGTCCTGCTGCACCGGCGCGTTCTTGCCCACGAGGGTGGCGTCGGTGTTGGTGAGCATCGTGTCGGCGGAGGCGATCGCACGGCGCGTCTCCTCGAGGGTGGTGGTGAGCACTCCGACCACCTCCGTGTCGACGCGGCTCAGCAGCTTGCTCGTGTCCTCCAGCGTCTGGCTGAGGGCGGTCAGATCCTTCTGGACCTCCTTGCCGATCGCCTCCAGCGGCAGGCTGTCGAGCTTGTCCAGGATGCCGGTGAGCTTGGCCTCGAGATCCGGGATGGTGCCCGGGACCACGGGGAGCTCCAGCGGATCCTTGGCCCAGTCGATCTTGGGCTTCGGGGCATCGGGGAAGTAGTTGAAGGCGACAAAGAGCTGGCCGGTGAGGAGATTGCCGCTCTTCAGCTGGGCGCGTAGCCCCTGCTCCTCCACAATGCGCCGCACGAGCTGGAGACGGGCCTTCTCGCTGCCCTCCAGCATGATGCTTCCGGCCGCCCGATCCTGGGCAACCACGCGGGAGAGGAGCCGCTCGGGATAGAACGTGATGAGCACGCGAGGGCGAAAGGCCATGGTCTTGGGGTCAAGGCTGAGACCGACCTGGGTCACCTCGCCCGCGGGTAGGCCCAAGAGCGTCACCGGCGCGCCGACCGAGAGCCCCAGCACCGACTCATCGAAAGTGAGCGCATAGACTCTGGCCACGGCATCCGGCTGCTTCATCGCGCTGGCCCGGTCGGCGTAGAGGGTGAACACGGCATTGGCGGCGGCCGGCTGGACCGGGGGGGCGAAAGAGGGCGCGTCGAAGGCGAGACCGCCCGCGAGCAGCGCCACCAGCCCCTCCGTGCGGACGTTGACGCCGCCCGCGCCCACCGAGACGTCGATGCCGCTCGCGTTCCAGAAGCGCGTCTCGGGGGTGACGTACTTCTCGTAGGGTGTGTTGATAAACCCCGTGATGTCGATGCCCTTGCCGTCGGCGGAGAGCGCGTAGGCGGCGACCTGGCCTGCCGGCAGCTGGCGATAATAGATCGGCGAGCCGATGCCCAGGGACCCCAGGGTGCTGGCCTTGAGCACGAACCGGCGGCCAGGCTGGTCCGTGATGATGGGCGCCACGTCGAGCCCTTTGTACTTGGTCTGCTTCTTGTCCGACTTGCCGGGCTGGAACCCGATGTAGTTGCCCGACAGCAGGGTGCCGAGGCCGGAGATGCCGCTCAGGGTGACGCGCGGCTCGACGACCCAGAACTTCGCGTCCTCCACCATGAGGCCGGCCGCCTTCTTGGAGATTTTCGCGGTCACTTCCACGTCGCCGTAGGCGTCCGCGAGCTCCACCTTGGTCACGTGGCCGATGGTCACGTCCTTGTACTTGACGAAGGTCTTGCCCGCCTCGATGCCCTCCGCCGACTTGAAGACCACGGTGATGGTGGGGCCCTCCGTCACGATGCGCTGGACGGCGATCCCGATGGCCACCACCGCGGCGAGGATCGGGATGATCCAGATGACGGAGAGGCGCGTGCGCCGGGGCGGCTCCACGGTGGCCTGGGGGAGAGGCTCGAGGCCCGCGGAATCAGGCATGGCTGCCCTGCCACTTCTTGCCTGCATCCCAGATCAGGCGGGGATCGAAGGACTCCACGGCGAGCATGGTGAGCACCACCACCGCCATGAAGAACACCACCCCGGGCCCAGGCTCCACCGACATGAGCGGCTGGAGCTGGATGAGGGCCACCGTGAACGTGTCGACGAAGACATCGAGCATCGACCACCTCCCGATGATCTCGACCAGGCGATACAGCCGCGTGCGGTCGTGGTTGCTCTTGACCGACCCGCGCTGCACGGTGATCAGCAGATAGGCCAGCGCCACGAGCTTCCCAAGCGGGATCATGACACTGGCCACGAGCACGATGAGGGCGAGGGGCCACGAGCCCGACGTGTAGAGGAAAATCGCGCCGCTCATGATGGTGTCGGCGTCGGAGGACACCACGGTGGTCGTCCTCAGCACGGGCAGGATATTGGCCGGGATATAGCAGATGGCCGCCCCGATGAGGAGCGCCCACGTGCGCTGCACGGAATCGCGGCGGCGCCACGCGAGCTCGGTGCCGCAGCGCGGGCAGTGCCCAGGCGCGTCGGCCCGGACGGGTCGCGACAGCAGCTCACACGTCTCGCACGACACGAGCCCGGCCTCCGCTCCGCTCCGCGCCGTCGCGCTCATTTCGCACCTGTCACGTGGGCCGCGCCGTCGGCCCACTCCACCCGCCGCCAGACTTCACCCGGGTCGAAGTTGACCATGATGGCGGGGAGCAGGATCACGAGGAGACCCACCGCATACATCCCGGTGCCGGGGGTCACCGTGGCGAGCTCCGCGATCTTCACGAGGGCAACGAGAATGCCGAGCATCATCACCTCGCTCATCGACCACGGCTTCATGAAGTCGGCCCAGCGCAGCAACTCGGCCACCCAGTGGGGGGCGGGGGGGCGCCGCACGGCGAGGAGCACGGTGAGCATGAACGCGATGTAGCTGGCGGGCGCGATCACCACGCAGAAGGCGACCACCATGGCCGTCAACTCGCGTCCCTGGACCCACATCTCGTAGGCGCCGCCCAGGATGGTCGTGCTCGCCTGGCGTCCCACCGCCTCCAGTCCCATGAGGGGCTGCGTGTTGGCGATGATGAACACGATGGCCACCGCGACGGTAAGGGCGAGGGGGCGGTCGAGGGGGTCCGCGGGTCGGCTGGCCAGCGTCTCAGCGCAGCGCGGACAGCGCGCCTTCGCCCCAGGAGCAAGCGGGGGCACGTGCTGGAGCAAATCGCAGGCCGGGCAGGCCACCGTCTCCTTGGTCACTTGACGGCGAGCACCTTTCCGATCGTCGTATCGTTGTGATAGATCCAGAACGCGGACACATCCTCCAAGTTGACCATGGCGATGAGGCCGGTGTCCTTCGCGAAGAAATACCAGGCGGTGTAGACCACGTCGGCCGGCCCCACCTTGCCCTTGTAGGCGAACCGGATGAGGATGGCGGGGAAGGTGCCCGCGGGGACGGTCACGCTGTAGGTACCGACGTAGGTGTAGGTGGCGTTGAGCTTTCCGCCATAGTCCCGCCTGGTCGGGTCGTCGAGATAGTTCACGGAGACCTTCTGCCGGAAGCTGCTCGACGAGCCGGGCTTCATGCCCGTCACCACGAACGGGTTCGCCGGTGTCGTCACGACGATCACGCCTTCGTCCACGTCGCTGATCGCCGGCATGTTGAGATCGGGCCCCTTCGGACTGATGAAGGCGGCGAGCGACGGCGCGAAGTTGAAGCGCCACGATGCACTACCCCCCGGCCGGCGAGCCTTCTTCAGGACGAGGTTCTGGGTGTTCCCCGTGTTGGAGCCGGACGTGACCTGGAAGACGAAGGTTTTCTCGTTCAGCGGGAAGTATACCGACGCATCGCTGATCGGCTCACTCGGGAGGGCGGCGCCCACGACGCCCGCGCCGAGATTGGCCGCCAGCTTCTGCTGGTCGGCGGGCGGCAGAGGCAGTACGAGGCCTTGCGCTCGGGCATCCCCGTCCGGCGAGACGAAGGCGAGCGCGACGGCCACCACGACGGCAAGTCGCGCAAGCGACAGCGTGGTCACGACACGGCTGCGGTTGCGATGGCAAGATCGCCTCATCAGGTCCCTCCTTACCGCTCGGCCGCGATGGTGAAGCTCTCGTACATCTTCCAGCCGCGCTTCGTGAATTCCTTCTGGGCGAGCGGCGATAGCCGGCCCGAGACGAATCCTACATGCTCGGGAGCCTGGATGTCCGGCCGCTGGGGGAAGCGGGCCACGCGCTCCGTCCAGGCGATGTAGTCGACGGGCACGGGCACGACGAGCGCGCCGCCCACGGTGCGCCCCAGGATAGGCCCGGGCGCGGAAACCTGCGCGATGGGCGCGACGGCCTCGTGGTACCGGGCCAGCATATTGACCGCGCCCGCCACGAAGCGGGTTTCGTCCTGGGTCCGCGCGGCCGCAGCGAAGATCACGACGGCGTCGCGCCCGGGCACACCCTGGAGCCGCTGGATGCCCATGGCCAGGGCGGTGAGGACGCTCAGGGAGTACTGCTGGTTTTGCACGGCGGCCTGCACCTGCGCGTCGCTGGCCCCGGTTTCCTTGAAGATGGCCGTGGCGTTGTTGACGAGGTCGCCCGCGGGTGTGTCATAGACGGTGCTGTTGGTAATGGTCACCGCCGACATGGCCATCGAGTACGGGACGAGGATCGAGGTGGCCGTCTGGATGAGGAACCGCCCGGAGAAGGCGACCCACGCCGTATCCGTGAGCTTCTTGGCGAGGATCTCGTTGGTGGTGTAGGGATCGACGCCGAGGCTCTTGGCGAGATCGCGCCGCTCCTTCTCGAAGCCCAACGCGGTGATGGTGGCCATGCCCACGCGCTTCGATGCCTCCTCGGCCCTCGCGCCGCCACTCTGGTCGGGGGCGGTGGCCGCCTGGTAGACCCGCTCGCTGCCGAGCTTAACCCGGTCGAACAGGCGGGCCACGCCATCAGGGAAGCCCGTGATCGTTTCCACGGGGTGAACGATCATGTTCACGGTGGACGTAACCGGTCGCGCGATCGCCTTGCCCGCGGCCTCGGCGAACTCCTTGGTGTTGCTGAGGTCGTCGAGCTTGGCGATGGCTTCGACCTCGTTCACGCGGATCGGCAGCATGTGAAGGCCATGAGCCTCGAACGTGCCGTAAGGCGAGCGGATCGTGAATCGCTCGAGGAAGCCCCTCACGGGAACCTTCGGGTCCACGGTGAAGTGGGGGCCCTGGAGCAGCTCGGGGACGGCGAGATCCTTGGCGTTGAGCACGGGCTCCGCCTCGTACCCAGCGGGGGCCTGCGCGTACGCCCCCCCGCTTGCCACCATGATCGTTACCATCATCGCCAGCGTGGCGATTGCCATCTTCATCTGAAACCCCCTTTGGAAAGTGGATGCGGCCTCGTCACAAATTTCGTCGGGCTATATCAAGGCAAGTTCGGTGCCCGCCGAAGTGTGGAAGGAGCGGTGATGCGATTCGTCCAATTCCGGCCCGGCCTTATGTCTGGCGTCTCTCCAGCTGCTGAGTCGATAGCGCATGGATTTTCGCGACATATCGAGATCGGCCCGCGAGATATCGTGGGCCAGCGTGATCCCAGGACCGGCAGTCCGGTCGCGGAGAGATCGCGCCTCGGCTCGGCCGAGGTAGCCGCCGACCGAGAAGCTGCCCGGCTTCTGCCGCGGAGGAAACTCCCGGAACGTTTGCAGGTGCTGCCCCACAATCGCTTGAGCCGGCACGAAAACGAACGCGTGCTCCACAAACCACTTCACGTAGTCGCCGGCCTCGTGTTGCGCACGCTCGAAAGGATCGGACCGCAGGTTGAACAGTTTCGGCGCGCGCAGCCGGACGAACGGCTGCATCCAGACTTCCAGCCCCTCCGCCCGCTGCTCCATGAACACCGCCTTGTACTGGTCGTAGCGTAGCCCGGCGAGGTCGCCGTCGTCGGTCCAGTAGAAGAACTCGCGGCGCTTGGAGGGGTCCGTGCCCGCGAGCAGGTCCCGCTGGTCATAGCCGTCGAGATGGACCTTGAAGGTCGTGGCGCCGGCGCGGTAGCCCTGCCGCAGCTTGGCCTTGATGTCGGGCTCGCCCGCGGCCGCCACGAGGGTCTCCACCCAGTCCTCGGCCGAGAAGATCTCGTTGATCTCGGTGCGCGGCTTCACCACGCCGGGCCAGCGTACGAGTGCCGGCACGCGGTAGCCGCCCTCCCAGTTGGTGTTCTTTTC
>WNFK01218800.1_pt2 | contig 14257 bp, 15 predicted proteins | sample 5400281 | NCBI WGS metagenome assembly WNFK01 (sample SAMN13153350, study PRJNA577476) | soil metagenome | isolation source: 20 cm soil on Douglas fir-dominated hillslope | place: USA:California | collected 2013-09-17 | reverse complement strand
CGGCGACGCGAAAATCCGGATGGTCCATATGAGCTTTTTCGGCCGTCTCTGGGAAGCTGAGGGCCAGGCGGCGAAAGTCGTTGGGGGTCATGAATGCGTCTCCAGCGTTTGGAAGATAGGCACGATAGCATGACTGACCAGCAAAAGTACCTCACACTTACAGATCCAGAGCCAATTTCAAGGCGCGGTTTAGTTCGAGGAGTTTCGAGGAGGAGAGCGAGCCGACGTGATTCGTGAGATCTCCTTTTCGTAAACTTACGAGATTGTCGCACATGATCCAGCTCGAATGCTTCATGCCTTCTTCAAGATCGACCGCGACTTGCGTGGATAACCCTTCGCCATTGGTGAATACTGGGGCACAGATGACTGTCGAAAACTTTGAATCGATCAACAGTTGGCGGCTGACCACGACGAAAATCCGGTACTGTTTGGGATCGCCTCCCGGCCTAAAGACACGATAAAGCTCTCCGCGGATCATTGCCATTCTTGGGGTGATTCTTGGCCGCCCCCGGCCGTCTTGGCTCGCTCCAGAATTGCCGTCGTTGGCATGGATGCCCGCAAAGCGGTCAATCCCCGGGCGCCTGGTAATCCAAGACTTCCGCAGCCTCGAGGTTGAGCCGATCCGCGGCGTTATTGATGCGCTCGAGGTCCCGCGCCTGCAAGGTTGCCTTGGCACGTTCGCGCAGATATCTGCGCAGCACCCCTTCAATGAACGCGGAACGCGAGTGCCTTGACCCAGCCAGGCGGTCGACATTCTCCAAAACATCCTTTGATAGTGTGATAGAAGTCTTCTCTTTCATACTACTATCATACTACCAACGGTTCGGTCCTGCAGGAACCTTACGGCGAGCGAAGACACCGTATTGGCGCGAAGGAAAAGGATCTGAGCGGAAACCTGTGTTACCGCGCGGGCAAGACAGATGGCGGAGATTGAGGCGTGTGCCAGGAGATCGATTGGCGTTGCAGGAGAGCGATCGCGTAGCGAATGGGGATGGCGGCACCGGGAGTAGAAGAGGACAGAGAGGAGGATTTGGCGATAGAAACGGCGCTGGAGCGCAGCCAGCGGCCCTCGACAAGACCGACTACGGCGCGTGAGTCGAGGGCGAGAACTGGGGAGCCACTCTGGCCAAGCGTTACGGGATGGCTGAGGAGGAAGACATCGGCCGCGGGGGCGGATTTTTCAAGCTGCGTGGACTCGTAGGAGAGCACTTCGCCGGACGAGCGGTCCTCCCTGGGGACTTCGAAAGTATGAGCATTCTGGAGCTTTGGAGGATGAAGCGAAAGGGCGATGACGGATTGGCCGCGGAAGGCCGGGTCAGGAGCAAGCGGCAGAAAGGCCACTTTGTGGTTGCCGGCGAAGGGATTTGGGGTGGCGAGGAGAATGGCGACGTCGTGTTCCGAGTCCACTGCGACGATGGCCGCCTGGAGAAGGCGAGGCGGGCTATTGGGGCGGCTGACAAGGATGTAGGGCTGGCCGCCGTCGCGAAAGGTTTCCAGGACGTGGGCGGCCGTCAGAAGGTACCCCTGTTCGTTAATGAAGAAGGCGTTGCCAAAGAAACTGTAATGGTAACCTCGCGAGGATGGGGATTGATCAAGTTGATAGGCGACGGGACAGACGGCAGAGAGAGAGGCGTCGTCAGCAAAGTCCCCGGACGCGGCCCCAACCGTCAGGCAGCCGAAGAGACAGACAAGAAGTGCTACAAGCTTGGAAGCGCTACTCCCGTTGTTCTGGCACATTTGTCGCAACCGAATCGCACTATCAGGGTATAAAGGCTACTTCACCGACGCTGCCGCCATTAGCAACCCCTTTCCGGATTTCTCTTCTCTGACTGAGCACTGAAAACTGATCACTGAGAACTGTTTCACTTCGCGGGCGCCGCCGTCGTCGCAAACCCCAGCGCCTGCAACACCGCATCATGCAGCGCCGGGCGCACCTGCTGAATTTTCGTATTCTCCCGCGTCGGATGCACGCGATTCGTCAGCAACACCACAAAAAGCTGCCGGTCCGGGTCGATCCAAATCGACGTGCCAGTGAATCCCGTGTGCCCAAAGCTGTGCGCCGAAAAATAGTGTCCGCTCGATCCGCCTTCGGTCGGCACCGCCCAGCCGAGCGTTCGCGTGCCGCCGGAAAGCTGCTGCGGCGTCGTGAATTGCGCGATCGTCGCGCGCCGCAAAATTCTCTGGTGTGCGTATACGCCGCCGTTCAGCAGCATCTGGCAAAATGCCGCCAGGTCCGGCGCCGCGCTGAAAAGGCCCGCATGCCCTGAAACCCCGCCGATGGCAAACGCGTTTTCGTCGTGCACTTCGCCCTTCACCAAACGGTGGCGCAGATTGTTATCGATCTCCGTCGGTGCAATCTGCGGCCACAATTTCTTCGGCGGACGGTACATCGTGTCCTGCATTCCCAGTGGGGAAAAAATGGTGCTTCTCGCTAAATCGTCGAGCGTTCTCCCGGTCAATCGCTCGATAATTTCCGCCATCAAAATAATTCCCAAGTCGGAATACACCTCCTTCGTCCCCGGCTCGTAATCCAGGGGCTCCGCAAAAATCTTCGTCAAAGTGTCCTGCTTGTTATTTGACGTTCGCCAATATTCCTTGAACGGCGGCAATCCGGAAGTGTGCGTCAGCAAATGCCGCACCGTCACTCTGTGCCGCCACTCCGTGTTCGGCCCGCTCGCCCATTCCGGCAAATACCGCTCGATCTTCGCATCGAGGTCCAGCGGAACCGCGAAGTCGCCTTCCGCCAATTTCGCCACCAGCGTCGTAGTCGCCACCACCTTCGTCAGCGACGCGATGTCATACATCGTATTCGCAGTCGTCCCTGCGGCCTTCGCGTCGTAATTTAATTTTCCAAACGGATGGAGCACCACTTTCCCGCGATAACCAACCGCCAGCGTCGCCCCCGGAAACGCCTTGTCCGCAATGGCTTTCTCAATCACACCGTACGCCGGTTGCAATTGCGCTTCGCCGCGCAAATCCATCGGCTGCACTGTCATCGGACTCGCCGGCAGCTCCATCCCAAAGCCCGCTTTGAGATTCACTCCCGGCACCGTCACCGGCAGATGCCCGCGCGCGGGAATTTGTCCAAATAGCGCCCGCGCCACGGAAATTTGCGCGACGTCGCTGATTCCAAACGCTGCCAGCCACGTCTCCGCCTGCGGAAACCGTTCAATCAAATACGGGCTTCCGAATCCCACCGTAATCACTGGCTTGCCCGTCTTGTAAATTTGCTCCGCCAGCGCCGCCTGCTCTGCCGGCACATCCACATTTCCTTTGCGATCGCTAACGCGCACAAACAGCGCGAGAATCGCGACGTCGTAACTTTCCGGCGGCGGCAATTTCAAACTGCTGGCGTTCACAAATCTTGTATCTGCTCGCAGCGTGGTCACCGAATCAAATCGTGAACGCAATTCGCGCTCGAGATCTTCTCCCGGATAAGGCTCCGGGTCGGCGTAAAACGCCAGCAGCAGCGCCCGCGAAGGCTTTGTTCCATCCAGGGGCAGCCGGTGTGGCGTATCCCGCAGCAGAGTCACACCACGGTCCGAAATTTCCTGCGCTTCTTTCTGCCACGCAGCGCTGCCGAATTTCTGATTGATCGCATTCACATCCACGAGCTTGTTCTTGTTCAGCCCCAGCCGAGCTTTCGCTTGGAGAATTCGCCGCACCGATGCATCGAGACGCTCTTTCGAAATTCGTCCCGACTTCACCGCCGCCTGCAACGCTTCGAACGCGGCATCCGGCACCGGCGGCATCAATAGCGCGTCCGCTCCCGCCACAACCGCGCGCACCGCCGCTTCTCCGGGCGCGTAACGCACGGTGATTCCGCCCATGTCCATCGCGTCCGTGACGATGAGGCCCTGATATCCAAGCTCCTTGCGCAGCAGATCGGTGAGGATGCTGTGCGATAAAGTGGCTGGCGTGTTGGGATCGGACTCGAGAGCAGGAACGTTCAGATGCCCCGTCATGATGCTTTCGACCTGCATGGCGATAGCAGCGCGGAATGGAACAAGTTCAAGTTGATCAAGTCGAGCGCGGTCGGCGCGAATCACTGGGAGATCAATGTGCGAGTCGGCGGCCGTATCGCCGTGGCCTGGAAAATGTTTGGCCGTCGCCAGTCCGCCATTTTCCTGCACGCCGCGAACGAACTCGCTCACAAATTGGGCGACCCGCTCCGGATCTTCGCCGAAGGATCGCGTGTTGATGATCGGATTTCCGGGATTATTGTTTACATCCGCGTCCGGTGCATAAATCCAGTGGATTCCGACGGCGCGCGCTTCGAGGGCCGTGATTTTGCCCATGGCATATGTATCTTTCGGACTGCCGCCGGCGGCAAGCGCCATGGCCGTTGGAAAAGACGTACCTTCATCCAGTCGCATCGCCGTGCCGCGCTCGAAATCCGCGCCNNNNGCCTGGAGCTGGTTGTTCAGCACCGCCGTCGGATACGCCTGGCTTTTCACGATCCCCAGCGACGATCCTTGCGTGATGTTGATAAACCCTCCCACGTGGAGATCGTTCACATCGTGCAGGACCTGCCGGTAGGCCGCCGTGTCCGTGGCCGCAAAACTTCCGTGATAAGTGGTGAAAAGAAGCTGCCCAATCTTTTCGTCTACGCTCATCTTGCGCAGCGTGGTTTCCACCCAGGCGTCCGCGGCGGGCGACAGTTTTTTCAGTCCGCTGTTTGCGGGAACTGCGCCCTCCTTGACGACGTTTTTTTTTGCCGCGGTGCTGCGGCTCTGGCTGCGTGCGTTATAGGCCATAAGGAAAACGATCGAGACGGGAATCAGAAGCAAAAAACGGACGCGGCGTCCTTCCATCGGTTAGGATCCCCCAGCGGCCGCCCGCAGTCTCCATTTATACATAGCACACGCACATCGTGCTCTCAACGCGGCTTCGGCCAGCGCGTTCCAGAATATCATTGTATGGTTTCAATAACGGGGGACCTTTTGACTGAACTCAACCGCGCGCAATTTGCGTTCATCCATTTCACCATCTTTGTAGCGCTTCTCTCGCTGGGATCCGCGCCGGCGCATGCGGCATCGAAACGCTCGCGTCACGCCGCGCGGGTGCAAACCGGCGTCGACGTTCTCGAATCGCAGAAGTTCGCGCCTCTTCGCGGCAAGCGGGTCGGCCTCATCACCAACTACACCGGCCTCGATTCGCAAGGGCGCAGTACCGTTGACGTTTTATCTCATGCCTCCGGCGTTAAACTCGTCGCTCTCTTCAGTCCGGAGCACGGCCTCGCCGGCCGCAGCGATGAAAAGTTCTCTTCCTCCAAAGACCCCGCCACCGGCCTTCCTGTCCATAGTCTCTACGGCGAAACGCTCCGTCCCACCAATGAAATGCTCGAGGGCATTGACGCGCTCGTCTTCGACGTTCAGGACGCCGGTGTGCGGTTTTACACCTACACGACGACGATGGCTTATTGCATGGAGGAAGCCGCCAAACGCAACATCGCTTTCTTTGTCCTCGACCGTCCCAATCCGCTCGGCGGTGAAATCGTGGAAGGCCCGATGCTCGACGCCGACAAAACGAATTTCGTCGGATATTTTCCATTGCCGGTGCGTTACGGCCTCACGATTGGCGAGCTCGCCCAGCTTTTCAACGCCGAGAATCACATCGGCGCCGATCTCCATGTCATCGCCATGAAAAACTGGCATCGCAACTATTTCTTTGAGAGCACCGGCATTAAGTGGATTCCGCCCTCGCCGAATCTCCGCACCACGAAGGGTTCCATCCTCTATCCCGGCATTGAAATCCTGCAAAACGCCGGTGTCTCCGTCGGCCGCGGCACCCAAGCTCCCTTTGAAGAGTTCGGGGCGCCCTGGATCAACGGCGACGATGTCGCCTCCGCACTGAACGAGCGTCATCTTCCCGGTTTGCATTTCACTGCGCAACCCTTCGTCCCCATTGTCGGTCTCTACAGCGGCCAGCGTTGCGGCGGCGTCGCGGTACGCATCACCGATCGCTACAGGGTGCGCGCCATGAGCATGGGCGTGGACATTGCGGTGATTTTGCACAGGCTCTATCCTCAGCAGTTCGATCCCGAGAAACTCCTGTTGCTCCTCGGAAGCTCCGACAGCATCCAGCAATTGCAGTCGGGGATGCCTCCTGAAAAAATTGTCGCCAGCTGGTCCACCGCTCTAACTGCCTTCGACCAGATCCGCCGCAAATATTTTCTCTACAAGTAGCCTTCATCAAAATTGTGTTAAAGTTCCTTTTGTCATGCGCATTGTCTCGTTGCTTCCGTCGGCTACCGAGATTCTCTTTGCGCTCGGCTTGGACCCCGAAATTGTGGGCGTCAGCCACGAATGTGACTTCCCGCCGCAGGCGAGGACGAAACCCGTAGTCATTCATTCGCGCGTGCCGCACGATGCTTCGCCTGCGGAAATCGACGCCCTCGTTCGCGAGTACGTTCACCGCGGGGAAAGTTTGTACGCCGTCGACGCCGGGGTGCTGGCGGCATTGGCCCCGGATCTCATCATCACTCAGGACTTGTGTCATGTTTGCGCCGCATCTCCCGACGATCTCGCTACGGTCCTCACGCGTTTCGACCGGCGCCCCGAAGTTCTTTGCCTCAATCCACAGGATTTGGGCGACGTCTGGCGCGACGTTCTTTGGGTGGGAGAAGAATCCTGCCGCGGTCCTCAGGCGGAAGCGCTGCTGAAAGAGATCGGTGCGCGTCTCGGCGCGCTGGAAGAGCAGTTGCCGCAATCGGCGGATCGTCCTCGCGTTGCCCTCCTAGAATGGCTGCAACCGTTCTACGTCGGCGGCCACTGGGTTCCGGAAATGATCCACCGTGCTGGGGGCGAAGACGTCTTCGGCACCGCTCGTACGCCCTCCTTTCGAATCGCTATCGAAGATTTGATCGATGCGGCGCCGGAAATCCTGCTCATCGCCCCTTGCGGCTACGCCGCCGAGCGGGCTCGCGACGAATACAAGTCCATGTCATTCCCTGAGCCGTGGCACGCCATTCCGGCCGTTCGAAACGGCCGCGTCTACGCGCTTGAGGCCAATAGTTACTTTTCACGCCCCGGCCCGCGCCTCGTCACGGGCATCGAAGCGCTCGCCAAACTTTTCCAGCCCGCGATCGAAGTTTCCCGCGAGGCCGAAACCGCAATTTTGCCCATCGCCACTGGCACGGGCAGTGCCCGCGCCGCCTCGGTTTAGTCCGTCACCTTGGACGTTTGCCTTTGGACACCCGTTCCAAAGGCCAGTTGACAAATTTTCGCTGCATATATAAGACTCTTATATGTAAGGGAGAGCTCTATGATCGGAACAGGAATCAAACGCGGCACCGCGGAACTCGCGGTTCTCAGCGTTCTTGAACGCGGCCCTCTCCACGGTTACGAAATGGCGCGCCGCATCGAGCAGCAAACCAAAGGCACGCTGCGCTTCACCCTCGCGGCTCTCTACCCCATGCTCTACCGCATGGAGCAGCGCGGCTGGATTCGCGGCGCATGGGAAATCAGCGACAGCGGCCGAAAGCGCCGTTGTTACCGCCTCACGCCTGCCGGGAAGAAGAAACTGTCACCTCTGCGGAAGGAATGGGCGGAACTGTTCGGCGCACTGAAGCGGCTGACCAAGTTGTCGCATGCCTGATTGGCAAAGACTTGTCCGCCGGCGCCTCTCCGGCCTCACTCTGAATGCTGCTGAAAGGGATGAAGTCCAGGCGGAACTCGCCACGCACTTGGAAGAATCGTGCGAAGTTTTTCGCGCCGAAGGCCTGCCGGAGTACGAAGCGGTTCAGCGAACGCTTTCACAGGTTGCTGATTGGAAGGATTTGCAGCGGAAAATCGACTCCGCTCGCATTGGAAAGGACACTATGACAAATCGCGTAACGCAACTCTGGCTCCCCGGCTTGCTCACTTTCGCGCTATCGATGGGCTTGCTTGAGCTAGTCCAGAAGTTCGGTCCACGCCCGATCATTCTTAATTTGGACCAGGGAACTCCTGTTCTTATGTTCTATACCTCTTGGCTGCTGATACTGCCATTGGCAGGTGCACTGGGAGCCTATCTATCGAAGCGCGCGGGAGGTTCTGTTCGCATGGTGCTCGCCTCCAGCATATTTCCCGTCCTGCCATTCGCGGTTGTGTTCTTGATTGCCATTCCCGTGGGTTTAGTGATCGGCCATAATCTGGCGCACCATATTGTGACAGCGGCATTTTTCACCATGGGGTTAGGATGGGTTTTGGCTCCGGGAGCGACTCTCTTCGCGGGAGGTCTCTTGGTGCACTTTCTTTTTTCGCGCCGCTCAGGCTTTCATGGCGTCACTACGAGCTGAACCTGACGTGCTCCACCAACGATAAAAAGGAAGTCCCGCCAGGATTAGCAGCAGGCCGATGGAAGAGCGGCCGGGGCGCTCGAGCCAGATGTTTACCGTGAGGGCCAGAGCCCCAGCGACGAAGATGCCGGGAACCCAGGGATAGCCCCAGCAGCGATAGGGGCGCGGCAAATCCGGTTCGGTTTTTCGCATTCGAAACAGGGCCACGACGGCGAAGGCATAAAAGATCCAGGCGGCAAAAATAAAAAGATTTGTGAGCTCTTCGAACGTTCCGGTCAGCGCCATCAAACTTGCCAGCACGCCCTGGAAAATCAGCGACCGTCCGGGCGTGCGGAAATTTGGGTGGATGCCGTCCGCAATCTTGAAAAAAATTCCATCACGGGCCATCGCGTAGCCTACGCGCGCCCCGCTCAGGACCGAGGAATTCATTGAGCCCAGGGCGGAGATCGCCATCGCCAGTGTAATCCATGCCGCCGCGGTGGGCCCCGCGATGTGCTCCACGACATCGGAGGCAATGTGGCGCGAGGCGGCCACGCTATCGAACGGCAATACTTTCAAGCAAGCCGCGCTGAACAGCAGATAGACTACGGCGACAAATCCAACTCCTCCGACCAGCGCGCGCGGAAAATTCTTCTGCGGGTTTTCCACTTCGGAACCGACCAGATTCAAGTCTTCCCATCCGTCGTACGCCCAGAGCGCCGCCGCCAGCGCCGCCAGAAACGCGCTAAAGATTGCCCCGCCACCCATGCCCGCGGGCGGCCAGAACGGATCGGGCGCGCGCGCGGCCGGTGCCTGCGAAAAAAACGCCACTCCAATCACAATTGCCACGGACATGATCTTGATCGAGGTTAGGAATACTTGGACTGCACCGCCCAGGCGCACGCCCAGATAATTCACGCCCGTCATTGCCATGATCCACACGTGAAGAGGGGAGCGGCGACCACGGGAAGCAGAAAACTGAGGAATCTCATCATGCCCGCGGAGATCGATGCCAGCGAACTAGGACGCCCCACGATCGAATGCATCCATCCGAACAGAAATCCCCATACCGGTCCGAAGCCGCGGCGCAGATAGGCGTACTCGCCGCCTGCTTCCGGAATCATCGATCCCAATTCCGCGAACGAAAACGCGCCAAAAATCGAAAGAATCGCGCCCACAATCCACGCCCCGAATACGACGCAGACGCTGCGTCCCTCGCGCGCCATTTCCGCGGGCTTCAGGAAAATGCCTGTGTCAATCATCGTGCCGACAACGATCGCCGCGGACGCCCACGCGCCCAGACCGCGCACCAGTTCCAGACGTTTTTCGGTCATGTCACCTCAAACAAAGTTCTTCTGAATCGCACAGTTCTCGCAAACAGGGGCGCAGCGTGCTGCGCCCCTACGGCTGCGCAATTCGGCTCGCAAGCCCGCCGAAGAAGAACGTGATGAGCGCGCCAATCATGAAATACCAGGTATACGCCACGCTCGTAAATTGGAATAGGCATAAAATCGCGGCGAGTCCCACAATCATTCCGGCCAGGGCCCCGCGCGCGTTGGCACCGCGGTCGAACGTGCCGAGAAGAAAGAGGCCGAGCAGGCTGCCGAAGGGCAGCGACGCCACGGTCAGCCCGGTTTCGAGGAGCGGGCCCCACTTCACCAGACCGAAGCCCATCAGCACCAGGCCCCATGCGAGCGTCATGCCGCGGGAGAGGCGCAGGAAGCGGGCCGGATCGGCGCTTTGCCCGTGCAGTTTTGCAAAATCGAGCACGCTCGAAGCGGCCAGGGAATTCAATGAACCGCTGGCGTTGGACATGGCCACGGCCACGATAGAAGCCAGCAGCAGGCCGGCCAGTCCCACGGGCATCTCGCGCACCAGAAAGAGCGGCAGGATGCGGTCGGTGCGTTCGCCGGGCGCCAAGAGCGGGGAATGCTGTGCGAACACATAAAGGAACACGCCGATCAGCAGAAACACGGTGAATTGGACAAGCACGATGGCTCCGCTGGCGAGCAGGGCGCGGCGGCTGTCGCGTTCGCTCTTCGCCGCGAGGAGGCGCTGCACGATGATCTGGTCCGTGCCGTGGGTGGCCATGGTGAGAAATGCGCCGCCGATTAACCCGGACCAGAACGTATATTTCGTGGCGAGATTCCAGGAAAAATCGAGTAGTTGGAGTTTGTGACCGTCCGCGGCTGCTACCTGGACCACTTCGTTCCAGCCGCCGGGAATCCGGTGCAGCAAAACGAAGAACGTCACCGCGCTTCCGGTTAAATAAAGCAGCAGTTGCGCCACGTCTGTCCAGATTACGGCTTTCATCCCGCCTTCGAACGTGTAGAGCACCGTGAGCGCGATGACGATGACGACCGCCAGCTTCTCCGATGTGCCCAGCACAACGCTCACGACCAGCGCGATTGCCGAAACGCGGACGCCTTCGGCAATCGCGCGGGTGACGAGGAAAGTGCTGGCGGCGACCGCGCGCATCTTCTGGCCAAATCGCTTCTCGATCAAGGCGTAAGCGGTGAAAAACTCGCCGCGAAAATAGCCGGGCAGCAATAAGAGCACAATGAGCACGCGGCCGATCAGGTAGCCGAATACCAGTTGAAGGAAGGCGAGGTTTCCGGCGTAGGAAATGGCCGGCGCGCCGATGATCGTCAGCGTGGAGGTTTCGGTGGCCACGATCGAAAAGGCCAGCGCCCACCATGGTGCGGTCCGCCCGCCGAGAAAATAATCCTTTGCGTCTTGCTGCCCGCGGCGGAAACGCATGCCCAGCGCCGTGACGCCGAGCAGGTACGCAATGACAATGGCCAGGTCCAGCGGATGGATGCGCATCGAGTGTCTCTTCCGCGGCGCGCTTCGGATGCTGCGGAAAAGTGCGTCGAGGATAGTGGCCTCACGTCACCTCGTCAAGAAGTCGTTGCGCCTTGCGTCAATACTTTTCGCACCTTCTTTGCGGCGAATCGATTCGGGTTCGCCATTTTTCACGTATGCTCTTTCCATGGATTATGTTCTGGGCTTCGATGGCGGCGGCACTAAGACGGAATGTGTCTTGATGGACCCGGCCGGAAAGATTCTGGCCCGCAGCTTTGCTGGCCCATCGAACCCTTCGCGCGTTGGCGTGGAATCGGCCACCCGTGAAATCGAGAAAGCGGCGGATCTTTCCTTGCAAGAAGCTCGGGTAGTGCGAAATGCGGTCGCTGCGCTAGGCGCGGGATTGGCGGGCACGGGGAAGCCGGAGATGAAGGAACGGATGCGCGCGTCACTTGCAGCAGCATTTCCGGGCGCGGCGGTCCGCATTTTTACGGATCTGGAAATGGCTCTGGCGGCTGCCGGGGAAGGCCCGGTGATCGTCCTTGTCGCTGGAACCGGGTCCGCTGCCATTGGCCGTAATGCACAGGGACAAATCTGGCGCACGGGAGGACAAGGCCCGCGGCTCGGTGACGACGGCAGCGCGTTTGACATCGGCAGCCGTGCGGTTGCGAGAGCGATGAAAGAACGAGAGCAGTTGGGAACGGACTCGACTCTGGGAATCAAAATTCTAGAGCAGCTCGTTTGTGCCTCCTGGGCGGAACTGCAACAGCGCGCCGCCCTGCAGCCAGATAGCGTTTTTCCGTCAGTATTTCCCGTCGTGGCTGCGGCGGCGGATGCCGAAGATCCTGCGGCGCGTGAGATTTTGCTTCAAGCAGCAAGCGAATTATCCTCCTTGGTGCACACAATTTCCGAACACTCTGGCAACGGCCGCGAGAATGTTAGGATTGTGAAGACAGGAGGAACCGTAGGCCGGTGCGCTTTTTTTGATATGCAACTTGACACGGCATTGAAGCGAGTTTTGCCCCAAGAGCAAATCGGCGGGCTTCGAATGTCGCCCGCGGAGGCAGCGGCACGCGCCGCGCGATCTTGAAATGTCCGAAGAGGGATCACTCCGCGAACGCGCGCTCATCGCCACTGGCGAAGAGCTTGCCGCGCTCTTGCATCATCCCTCGGCGGATGTGCTCCTCGCGCTGCTTGACAATCCGGCACTTGAGGAAACGCATGTCTGCCTGCTTCTGGAAAGGAAAACCCTTCCAGGAGAAATTCTTGAGGAGGTGGCGCGGCGCAAACCACTTCTGAAAAGCTATCGGGTGAAGCGTTCGCTGGCGTTTCATCCGCGCACGCCGCGCCTGATCAGCCTGCGCCTACTCCGCGATCTCTATTTGATGGACCTTGTGCAGGTTGCGATTTTGCCCGGGGTTTCCGCGGAGCTGAAGCGCAACGCCGAAGATCAATTGCTCGCACGCTTGCCGCAACTTCCGCTCGGGCAGAAAATCACATTGGCGCGTCGCGGCCCGGCGCGCGTGGCCGGCGCGCTGCTCGCCGAAGGTCACGCTCAAGTTATCTCGATCGTTCTCGACAACCCGTACATGACGGAAGCGCAAATCCTGAGAGCGCTCTCCCGCGAAAAGCTTCCCGTGGCCGTAATTCCGGCCATCGTTCACCATCACAAGTGGTCCATCACCTACAATGTCCGCCTCGCACTTGTCCGCCACCCTTCCGCGCCGCTCGCCGCGATTCTTGCCTATCTTCCCGAGCTCACTGTTTCCGATCTGCGGGAATTAGCCGCTCCGGGCATCGTTCCGGAAAGCCTTCGCAAGTATTTGCAAGCTGAAGTGCAGCGCCGCCTGCGCGCCAGCGAAAAAACGGCTAGTGGGAGTGCTCCCGGCAAAGGCCCTGCCGCGTCCAATCGGGAATAAGCATCGATTTTTCCGTTCGTAAAATTCGTACGTCACCGCCGTGACTTCCTTGGCATCGAAAATCACGTTGCTGGGAACAAAACATCCCTCTCCGGCGTCGTATGTGTTATGGCGGAAGAAGAGGTATGCTTTCAAGAGAGAAGCGGCGACTTCGCCCGAGCGCCGTGGTACGTAATCCCTGGCAGGGGGTTGCACGCGATTCATGGGCAATGGGGATCATCCCGCCCGGCACCTCGAACGCCGCTGGGCGCCGCGTTACTCGTTCCGCGCAGACCTCGAGATCGAATGGGGTTCCGCGGTTCTTCGCGGAAGCACGCGCGACATCAGTTCCAGCGGAATGTTTATCGAAGCCGTCGATCCGCTCTGGTTGGGTGCCGGCTTCACCGCGCGGCTGACTCTCGATCGTCCCGTAAGGCTCAACTGTTTTGTGAAGCGCGTGGAGCCGGGACACGGCATGGGCGTGTCGGTTGCCGTTTCCGAGTCCGAAAGCCAGAAGGTTTTCGAGGACCTGCTTTCCGCGCTCTCCAACACCGGCTCTTGATCCCGTTTTATACTAGGTGCGATGACACGCTGCCTTGATTGCGGTTCCGAGCGGATTGCGGATCAGTGTCCCTGCTGCGGCCTGACTTCGGCAGCCGCTGAAGTCATGTTCCGCCGGCGCCTGTTGAAGCGCACGGCGGTATTTCTCGCCGGGTCGCTGGCGTTCCCCTACGTCAGTCAGATTTATCCGCCGCTTGATCTGGACCTCATGCTGGTGTTTTTCGGCGCGCTTTTCTTTTTCGCCCTGGCCATCGCCGTGGTGCTCGACCGTCGGGCGCGAAATCGCCGGGAACTCGAAGTGCTCAAGCGCGTCTACTCGGGATTCATTCCGCTGCCGTGGATTCTTGCCGCTACACTGCTTCTGAACGGGAAGCTGGACTCGCAAAAAAACGTGGCTTATCACGCTACTACCGTGGATAGCCGCTATAACATGCCGGGAATCGTCCGAGGCACGCGCCGACTGTTTGTTCATTCCTGGCGCGAAGGGCAGAAAATCGAGCGGTTAGCGGTAGATTTCGATGACTACGATCGCTTTCGCGCCGGCGATTCGGTGATTGTGGGCGTCGAACCCGGCGCGCTCGGCATCCCGTGGTATTACGGCGTGTATCGCCGATAAGAGAGAGTTTTAGTTCCAAGTTATAAGTTCTAAGTAGAAAAAAAGAGAAGTCTAGTCGTAATTGGGAAGCGCGTAATCTGAGGCGTGCACGCTAACTTGCTACGGCTCCCTTGCTCA
>WNFK01000003.1_pt2 | contig 14261 bp, 15 predicted proteins | sample 5400281 | NCBI WGS metagenome assembly WNFK01 (sample SAMN13153350, study PRJNA577476) | soil metagenome | isolation source: 20 cm soil on Douglas fir-dominated hillslope | place: USA:California | collected 2013-09-17 | reverse complement strand
CCGACGCGCGGTGATTCCAGAATCAGGGTCGAGTCCACATTCACCACGCGCGCGCCTCTTTCCTGGATTAACCCTTGGATCCGCTCAAGAAGGTGGAGGCTCGATACGCTTCGGTAGGCGGGATCCGTATCGGGGAAATGGGCGCCCAAGTCGCCGAGCCCCATCGCGCCCAGCAGCGCGTCGCCGATTGCGTGCGCCAGCGCGTCGCCGTCCGAGTGCGCCTTGAGCCCGCGATCATGCGCGAGGGGGACACCGCCCAGGACCAATGGGAACCCGCGCTCGAGACGATGGATGTCGTAGCCGATTCCGACACGATATCCACCCATCATCCCTCCGATTCATGTCCTGCCTTGAGCCACGCTTCCAGCACGACGAGGTCGCCGGGTTCGGTGAGCTTGAGATTCGCCGCTTCGCCCGGCACGACGGCGATTTCGGAGCCGAGCCTCTCGACCAGCATCGCGTCGTCGGTCGCTTCCGCATGTTGCTCTCCGGCGAGCGCGTGGGCGCGCGCGAGTATATCACGCGCGAAGATCTGGGGCGTCTGGGCCCCCGAAAGCCCCTCGCGCGGGACCGAACGCAGGACCCGGCCGCCGGCGACTTCCTTCAGAGTATCGCGGACCGGGCAGGCAGGGATCGCGGCGCCGGTGGTCCGCGCGGCCTGGAGCACACGCTCGATCAAAACCGGCGTCACGAGCACGCGGGCCACATCGTGCACGGCGATGAAGGGAAGGGAGCGGGTAAGGGAGTCGATTCCGATCCGCACCGAGTCCCGGCGCGTCTCCCCGCCCGGCGAAACCGCGATCCGCGCCCTGCGTGGATTCTGGCTGGAGGAGGCGATGCGTTCCGCATCGCGAAGCAGCGCGGGAGGAACGACCACCGCGATCTCCCCGACGGCTTCGACCGCGAGAAACGTATCGAGGACGCGTTGGAGCGCGGGGCGCCCGCCCACCTCGAGGAGAAGCTTCGGCCCCAGCGCGCCCATGCGGCGGCCCTCCCCCGCGCCGGCCAGGATGACCGCAAGATCCACGCCTCAGCCCCGTGTCGAGGTGCGCGCGGGCCGTGGGCCCGGAGACGGTCGCATGGTCCCCCCGGCGCGCGCCGGGAAGCACCGCTCGATCGCTTCGCCCAGCGTCGCCGCTGCGACATGCTCGATCGTCGATGCAGCCTTCCCCTTCCCGGACTCCACCGCGGGGGCGTTTCGCTTGGGAATCACGGCCGAGCGGAAACCGAGCCGCACCGCCTCTTGAAGCCTGCGCTCCATATGGGGCACGGGCCTCAGCTCCCCTCCGAGCCCGACCTCGCCGACCGCGACCATGTCGGCGGCCAGGGGAATGTCGCGAAAGCTCGACGCGAGCGCGAGCGCAAGGCCCAGGTCCGCCGCAGGCTCCTCGAGCCGGATGCCCCCCGCCACGTTGACGAACACGTCGGTCCCCGCGAGCGAGAGCCCCGCCCGTTTTTCGAGCACGGCGATCACGACGGCGAGGCGCCTAGGGTCCACGCCCTGCGCGACCCGCTGCGGGTTCGCGAAGTGGGTCGGGGCCACGAGCGCCTGCACCTCGACGAGGAGCGGGCGGGATCCTTCAATCGACGCGACGACGGCTGAGCCCGGGACCTCGAGTCCGCGGTCCCGCAGGAGGCGCTCCGAGGGATTCTCCACCTCGGAGAGGCCGTCGCCGCGCATCTCGAAGACGCCGATCTCGTTGGTCGAGCCGAAGCGGTTCTTCGCGGCGCTCAGGATCCGGTATTCGTGGTGAGAGTCCCCTTCCAGGTAGAGTACGACGTCGACCATGTGCTCCAGCGTTCGCGGCCCGGCCACGGAGCCGTCCTTCGTGACGTGTCCGATCAGGATGACCGGAAGGGAGCGATCCTTGGCGAGGCGAAGGAGCCTCAAGCCGCATTCCCGGACCTGCGACACGCTCCCCGGCGCCGCGTTGAGCGACGGGACGTAGAGCGTCTGGATCGAATCGATCACGAGAAGGGACGGATTCAGGCGGTCGACTTCGGCCGCGATCGCGTCCAAGTCGATCTCGGAATGAAGCCAAAGGTGATCCGCGGCCCCGCGGAGCGCGATCCGCTCGGCGCGCATCCGGGCTTGCCTCGGCGACTCCTCTCCGGAGACGTAGAGCACGCTGTGCTCCGCACGGCCCAAGGCGCCCGCGAGCTGGAGGGCCAGGGTGGATTTCCCGATGCCGGGATCACCGCCGATCAGAACCAGCGAGCCCGGGACGAGTCCGCCGCCGAGGACGCGGTCCAGCTCGCCGATTCCGGAGCGGCGGCGGTCCTCGCCGCGTCCTTCGATATCGGCGAGGCGCTTGGGCTCCTGGGCTCCGGTGCCCGCGCCGTAACCGTGTTTCTCCGGGTGCGTCGAGGCTCGGGGTGTCTCTTCCACGGCGGTATTCCACTCGTTGCAGTGCGGGCAGCGGCCGAACCATTTGGGGCTCTCGTTACCGCAGGCGGAGCAGAGAAAAATCGTACGGAGTGCGGAGGATGAAGGTGCCTTCTTGGCCATTGCGTGATCTCCCGAGCGGGCCTTCGGGGCCGATGTCCGCTAGAAAATACCGATCTTGAGATAGCGCTTCGGGTTTTTCTTGATGTCCTTGACCAGATCGTTGGTGTTGCGGAGCGTCTCTTTGAGCTCGTCATAGAGCGAGGAATCCGCGATCGCCTTCCCCAGCGATCCCTGTTGGTTGTCGATCCGCGAGACCACGCGGTTGAGCGACCCGGCGGTCACGGAGAGCTGCTCGGAGAGCGCGGTGAGCCGTTGCGAGGCCGTTCCGAAGTCGCGGATCGAGGAGGTGACCTGGTCCGAGTTGGTCGACGCGATCGTCTTGATTTGGTGCGCCGCGCTCTTGAAATCAAGGATGGCCTGCCTGAGATCCTCCTGATTCCTCTCGACCGCATTTGAAAGGTTCGACGACATCTTCTCGAGATTCTTCGAAGCCCGCTCCATCGTGGCCGGATCGACGGCGTCCAGGAATTCATTGAGCCGCGAGGAGAGCTCCGTTGCTTGCGTGATGAGCTCCCCCGCGCCCGAGATCACTTCGGGGACGCCCGACTGGAAACGGCCGGGGATGGGCTTCGAGGTATCGTACCGGCCGGGCGCCGAGCCGGGGTCCAAGGCCAGGAACTTCTCCCCCATGAAGCCGATGTTCGCGACCCGGATCATCGCGTCGGGGTGGAGAACCACGTCCCGGTCGATCTCGAACTCCACGCGCACGCCCTGGTCCAGGAGCCTCACCTCGCGGACGACGCCCTTCCTGACGCCGCGCACCGAGACCGGATCCCCCTCGGATAGATTCCCGACCTCCTCGAACCTGGCCACGAGGATCTTCTTCTTCTGCCCGAGGCGGTACTCCTTGATCCACGCGATGCCCGCTAAGAGCATCACGAGGGCGAGAAGGCCCGTGATCCCGACCTGGATGGCGGCTCGGCGCGACGTATGGTTCATCCCTGACCCTCTACGTGGGGAGGAGAGGCCCTTCGGCGCTCCCCTCGATGAACTGCCTCACCGCTGGATGTGATAAGCGCTGCGCATGTCGTGGGTCACGGCGATCGAGGTGATTCCAAGCCGCTCTTGGAGCCGGCGGATCAGCCGATTGATCAGGTCGGCCGTGATCGGATCGAGCCCCGTGGTCGGCTCGTCGTAGAGCATGATCTTCGGATTCAGGGCGAGCGCACGCGCCAGGGCGGCGCGTTTCTTCATCCCGCCGCTCAAGCTCGAGGGACGCATGGTCTCCACTCCCTCGAGGCCAACCAGGTGCAGCTTCTCGTGGACCAACAGGTCGACCTGCGTCTCGGCGATCCGCGTGTGCTCGCGAAGCGGCAGCCCCACATTTTCGGCTATGGAGAGCGAATCGAACAAAGCGCCTCCCTGGAAGAGCATCCCCATCCGTTTTCTGAGATCCAACAGTTCCTTGACGCTGAGTCCGGGCACGTCTTGGCCATCGACGCGCACGGCTCCGCGGTCTGGATCGATCAGTCCGACGACGTGCTTCAAGAGCACGGACTTCCCTGTGCCGCTCCGGCCGATGATGACGACCGACTCTCCCTCCGCGACGGTCAAGTCCAGGCCGCGAAGCACCTCCTTCGCGCCGAGCCGCTTCCAGACCCCTTCGATCACGATCGAGGGGTCAGGCAAAGAGCACCCGGAACAGGAACGACGCGAGGAGGTAGTCCACGATGAGAATCAAGAGGCACGATGCCACGACCGCATGCGTCGTCGCGACCCCCACTCCTTCGGCTCCTCCTTCGCTCTTCAGCCCGTAATAACATCCCATCGTCGAGATGATCGCACCGAAGAAAAACGACTTGATCAACCCCGAGAACACGTCGCGCAGATGGAAGTAGAGCCTGAGCCCGCTCGTGAACGTATGTCCGCTCACGTCGAGCGTGAACACCGCAACCAGGTACCCGCCGAAAATCGCGACCATGTCCGCGAAGATCGTGAGCACGGGAAGCATGAGCGTCGCGGCCACGACCCGCGGGACGACCAGGTACCGCGTCGGGCTGATTCCCATGGTCTCCATCGCGTCCACCTGTTCGGTCACGCGCATGGTGCCCAGCTCGGCGGCGATCGAGGCTCCGACGCGCCCGCCCACGACGAGCGCGGTAAGCACCGGCCCCAGCTCGATCACCACCGACTTCCCGATCACGGTGCCCAGGTAAATCATCGGCACATAGTCCCGGAACTGATAGCTCGCTTGCACCGCGGCCACGGCACCCGTAAATAGCGCTACAATCAGCGTCAACGGCATCGAGCCGATGCCGATCGCCATCATTTGTTGCACGAGGAGGGGGAGTTTCCGGAGGCCCCCGGGGAGCTCGCGGAGCACGTCCCCAAGGAGCATGAGCACCTCTCCCGCGTCCCTGAGCCAGTTGAGGATGAAGCGAAACGGGGCGCGGTCGGCGAGCTGCTCGGCGCTCGTCTCGTTCACGCGGGCGCTAGAACTTCGGCTCCGGTACGCTTCGGAGCGACTCGAACCGGGTGCACTCGCTCACGAACGCGAGATCCACGCTTCCGGTCGGGCCATTGCGCTGCTTCGCGATGATGATCTCCGCCTTGCCATCGCGGTTCGCGGGGTCGGTCTCGTACACCTCGGGGCGATAGACAAAGAGCACCACGTCCGCATCCTGCTCGATCGCGCCCGATTCGCGAAGATCGGAGAGCACCGGGCGCTTCGTGCCTCCACGCGTCTCCACCGCCCGGGAGAGCTGGGAGAGCGCGATGACGGGAACGTGGAGCTCCTTGGCGAGCGCCTTGAGCGAGCGCGAAATGGCGGAGATCTCCTGCTGGCGATTTTCGGATGACTCGGGTCCGCGGATCAGCTGCAGATAGTCGATGATGATGAGCCCGAGCGGCACTTCGGAGACGAGTCGCCTCGCCTTGGCCCTCATCTCGAGGATGCTCATCGCCGCGGTGTCGTCGATGTAGATCGGCGCTTCGTGGAGCTGCGCGGCCGCGTTTTGGAGCCGCTTGTACTCGTCGTTGCTCGCGTAGCCGCGCCGGATCTTATGGATGTCGACCCGCGCGAGGGAGCACATCAGCCGCTGGACGAGCGACTCCTTGGACATTTCCAGGCTGAAAACCGCGATCGCCTGACGCTCGGCCGGTTTCAGGTGGACCGCGACGTTCTCCGCGATGTTCATCGCGAAGCTCGTCTTACCCATCGAGGGGCGGCCGGCGATCACGACGAAGTCCGATTTCTGAAATCCCGCGGTCATCTCGTCCAGGTCGTAAAACCCAGAGGGCACCCCCGTGACGTGGACCTTGCGCTGACGATACTCCTCGATCGCGGAGTAACCCTGCAGTACGAGCTGGCGCATCGGGTGAAATCCGGTGCGGAGCCGGTCGTCCGAGATCGCGAAGATCGCCTGCTCGGCGCGGTCCAAAAGCGCGGCGGGCTCCTTCCTCTGGTCGTAGCATTCCCCGACAATCTCGGTCCCGACGTCGATCAAGCGGCGGAGCGTCGCTTTCTCGTTCACGATCTTGCAGTAATGCTCGACGTTCGCCGCGGTGGCGACGAACTGGTCCAAACTCGTGAGGTAGGTCGCGCCGCCGACCGCCTCCAGGTCCTTCTTTCGCTTGAGGTCCTCGACCAGGGTAACGAGGTCCACCGCCTCGTTCCGATCGAAGAGGCTGATCATCGAGCGCCAGATCTTGCGATGCGTCTCGCGGTAGAAGGAGCGCTCGTCGAGGTTCTGGATCGCGGCGGCGATCGCGTCGCGCGAGAGGAGCATCGCCCCCAGCACCGAGCGCTCGGCGTCCAGGGACTGGGGAGGTATCCGTCCTCCCTCCACGACGTCCTCCTTCTCGAAGGGCCGGCGCTCGACCGCGACCCGTCCTGCCGCACGCTCCATTACAGGCTCCTCAACTCGCCCCTTGGGCTTTCAAGGTGTCACGCACGCGCTGCAGGTCCTCCCAGGCTTCGCGCTTCAAGCCGGGATTTCGAAGGAGCGCTGCGGGATGATACGTCGGGATGAGCGGAATACCCTTGTATTCGAACGTGCGCCCCCTGAGGGAGGCCATGGAGGATTTGGTCTTTAGCAGAGCCTGCGCCGCCGAGAGGCCGAGCGCGCAGATGAGGGCCGGACGGACGAGCGCGAGCTGCTGCTCCAGATACGGCATGCACTGGTCCACCTCGTCCTGCAGCGGAGTCCGGTTCTCGGGAGGCCTGCACTTGAGCACGTTGCAGATGTAGACCTCGTCCCGGCGAAGCTGAATGGCGGCGATCATCTTGTCGAGAAGCTGCCCGGCGCGCCCCACGAAAGGAAGACCCTTCAAGTCCTCGTCTCGGCCCGGCGCTTCCCCGATGAGGAGAAGCTTCGCCTTCACGCTTCCATCCGCGAACACCGTATTCGTGCGGGTCTCGCAGAGACGGCACTTGCGGCATTCGGAGACGAGACGAGCCAGCGTGCCTAGGTCATCGGGAAGGTCCTCCCGTACCGAGAGGCCGGCGGGGGAGGGCACCAGCGACTCGAACCCCGGGAGCGCGATCGTGCTGGCCCGGGTCGTGGAGTGGGCGGTGAACGAGTGGGGGGTGAACGGATCAGGCGATGAGGCCACGGGCGCCACCTGGGCCCGCGACGCCTCATCTCGCGGTCGAGGGCCGGTGTCCGTAGGTCGCATCGCCCGGCCCGCCAGCGTCACGTACGCGCGCCCCCGAGCACGCTCGCGTTCCAGGAGCACACGCGCCTCGCGCGCCAACCCCGTCAGCTCCTCCCGCGGATCACTCACCGCACGACCTCGGTCTCGAGGGCGCGCGCGACGCGATGCAGGATCGCGCGCGCCACGTCGCGCTTGGAGCGCAGCCCCAGGTGCTCTGCCTCCCCCGAGCGGTCGAGCAGGATCACTTCGTTCTGGTCCGAGCCGAACGCGGAGCCCGGCTTGAGCGGGTTGTTGATCGCGATGAGGTCGAGCCCCTTTCGCTTGAGCTTCTCCATGCCGCCCCGCTCTTCGTCCTCGGTCTCGATGGCGAACCCGACGATCTGCTTCTTCGGAAACTCCTTCCGGATCGATGCCAGAATATCCTGCGTCGCGCGAAGCTCCAGGGTCACACCGCTCTCCCGGCGCTTCAACTTCGAGTCGCTCGGCTTGGCGGGGGCGAAATCGCTCACCGCCGCGGCCATGATCAGCGCGTCCGCGTCGCGCATGGCGTCGCGCACCGCGGAGGCCATCGCATCCCCCGTGAGCGCTTCGAAGCGCGGGATTCCGTCGGGCGGCGGCGCGCTCGTGCGCGCGACAATGAGCTTCACCTGCGCTCCCATCCTGCGCGCTTCGTCGGCGAGCGCGAAGCCCATCTTGCCGCTGCTCCGGTTGGTGATCACGCGGACGGGATCGATTGGCTCCTCGGTTCCCCCCGCTGTAATCACCACCGTCCGCCCCCAGAGAGGTTGGCTCACGAGCGAGAGGCCTTGGGGCCCCGGCGACGTGCCGTAGGGCGCCTCCACGGGACGAGCGATTTCCCGCGCGGCCCTGGGCAAGCGCCCCAGAGCGGCATCGGCGGGCCCGCCTTTGGCGGGGCGCTCGGCCGGCATCACGGCCCGCACGGCGGCGACAATCGTTTCCAGTGCCGCCATGCGGCCCATACCCCATTCGCCGTCGGCGAGCTCGCCCTCCTCGGGGTCGACGAAGCTCACGCCCCGCTCGCGCAGGATGCGGACGTTTTCGCGCACGGCCGCGTGCGCCCACATCGCGACGTTCATCGCGGGCGCGATGAGCACGGGGGCGCGCGTCGCGAGGAGCGCGGTGGAAAGGAGGTCGTCGGCCAAGCCGTGCGCCAGCTTCGCGAGCAGGTTGGCGGTCGCGGGAGCGATTAGAAAGAGGTCCGCCTCGCGGGCCATTCCGATGTGCGCCATGCCGAGGGAAGACGGAGGGGAGCCCGGAAACCAAGGACCCTGGCCGAGCGCCTGGGCCTCGAAGAGGTTGCTGAGAACCGGGCCGTGCGTGACGGCCCGAAGCGCGTCGCGTGTGACGAAGCGGCGCGCGTTTCGTGTGAGGATGACGGAGACCAAGGCCCCCTCCTTGGCCAAAAGCCTCACCAGCTCTGGGGCCTTGTAGGCGGCGATCCCGCCCGTAACCGCGAGAAGGACGCGCGCTTGCTCGAGCCCGGAACGCGTCGCCACGGTACCGCTACTCCTCGGCGCTCTCCGGGATCTCCGGTTTCAGCTCCTCGGATTCCGCCCGATAGCGATAGAGCACGTTGCCCTTGAGCGCCTCTTCGAGGGCGACGTTGGTCACCTTCCCGCCCAGATTGAGGCCGGTCTGGCGGCTGAGCTCGTTCAACCGGCGCGCTTCCTTCGCAGCCACGATGATCAGCTCGTACTTGTTCGGGATGTTGCTTGAGCGAAGCACGCCTTTTTCGTCCAGCACATGTACCTCCAAAGAACTCGAGATTCTCATCTCGTGCTAGGTTGATTTCATCGGAAGCCGGCGCGAAACCCGGCTTGTCTCCGCGACGATGATCGACGCGACGCGGCGCAGCGCGGACGGGAGATCGTCGTTCACGACCGCATAATCATACTCGCTCCCGAGGTTGATCTCCCGGAGCGCGTTATCGAGGCGCAGCCGGATCCGCTCGTCCGGATCCGTCCCCCGCCCCCGAAGCCGCTCTTCCAAACTCGACAAGGATGGAGGCAGCACAAAGATGAACACCCCGTCCGGGTAGGCCTTCCGGACCTCGCGCCCTCCCTGGACATCGATGTCCAGGAGCACGTTCTTCCCCGACTTGAGCCGTCGTTCCGTCTCGCTCCGAAGCGTCCCGTACAGCTCACCGTGGACTTCCGCCCACTCCACGAAATCGCCCGCTTCAATCCGGCGGCTGAATTCGTCGCGGCCGAGAAAGAAGTAATCGCGCCCGTCCGCCTCGTGCGGCCGCCGCGCCCGCGTGGTGGCGGACACGGAATACTCCAAATCCAGGCCGGCCCCCAGAAGCTCCTTCACGAACGAGCTCTTTCCCACACCCGAAGGTCCCGAGATCACGACCACGAAAGGGCGATGCCCGGCGCGAAGCCAGGCGTCGAGATCATTCGATGTTTTGGACCTGCTCCCGGATACGCTCAAGCTCCTCCTTCACTTCCACCACCTGCTCCACGATTGGAACATCGGAGGACTTGGACCCGATCGTGTTGATCTCCCGGTTCATTTCTTGTAAGAGAAAATTGAGCTTCCGCCCGGGCGTGCTCTCCTCCTCCAAGAGCTTCCTGAAATGACCGCAATGCGCTTCGAGCCGCACGCATTCCTCGGTGCAGTCGAGACGGTCCGAGAGAATCGCGACTTCTTGCGCGATCCTCTCCTCCGGCAGCTCCCCCTGCTCCAGAAGGAGATTGACCCGCTCTCGCAGCCGCGTGCGCGCGTCTCGGAGCCGCTCCGGTGCTCGCTCGCGGATTTCATCCGGATGATGTCGTCCGCGGCCTTCGTGACGACCTCGCGGAGCAGGGACAGGTACAAATCGGCGTTGGACGAAGGCTCCTCCCACACGAATATGTTCGGGAGCCCCGCAAAAGACTTTAGGTCGATGTCTCCGGACAGACCGTACTTGGACTTGAGCTGGCCGATCAATTCCATGTACCGATCGGCGGTGTTCGCGTCGAGGTTCAGGGTGGCCGTAGGCTCGGCCTGGCGTTCTCCTTCGCCACCCCAGGTGACCGCGAGCGAAACCTTGCCCCGGGTGAGCCTCTCCGTGAGTAGCTTTCTCGCCTCCGCTTCGAACGCCGACAGAGTCCGAGGCAAGCGGACCGAAAGCTCGCAAAATCTATGATTTACGGATCGGACTTCGGCCGTCAGGCGCAGGCCGTTCATCATGACCTCGCCCCGACCGTAGCCCGTCATGCTCCTGACCATATGTCGGGTTGGATCGCTCCTCGGGGGTAGACCCGAAATGTAGCGCGGCGAGGCCCCATGAGTCAACGAGCGGCCGCCGCCTCACCTCTTCACCGGGGGGACCCCACCCGCCCCACGTGGCGATATACCCATTGACCGCCCCGGCGCCCTATCCCTAACGTCTCCCCCATGGCGCGTTTCCGAGCCCCGCAACCCAAAATCCCCCAAGCATCTCGCGCCGCTCAGGATGTCCAGAACCCGCGTGCCGAGCGTACCTGGGGCTCGGCCCGACCTCGCTACTGGCCCCTACTGGCGGCCCTCGTCATCCTGGCTGCCGCCCTGCCCTACTGGCGATCGCTCGGCTACGACTTCGTCTGGGACGACGTAGCGATCGTCGACGCGAAGCTGGATGTCCGCGGTCCTGGTGATCTCGCGAGGATCTGGAGCACCCCATTCGATTCCTTCCTGGGGGCTCCGATGCGCCAACCGAACTATTTCCGTCCCCTCGTGCTCCTGACCCTGGCCTCGGACCGCGCCCTGAGCGGTAACGCGCCGGCGGGATATCACCTCACGAACGTTGCCTGGTACGCGATCGCCTGTGTCTTCCTTTGGCTCTTCGCATGGGAGCTTTCGGGAAGACCGCTCGCGGCTGCCGCGGGAACCGTGATTTTCGCGCTCCACCCGACGCACCCGGAGAGCGTTGCCTTCATCTCCGGTAGGACCGACCTCATCGCGGGAGCGTTCCTGTTCGCGTCGCTCTGGGCGGCGGCACGGTGGGGACCTCGCATCAAGCGCGTCGTCTTGAAGCTGATCCCCGCCTCCCTGCTTCTTCTCCTCGCGCTTTATTCGAAGGAAGTAGCGTTTTTCGCCTCACCGCTTCTCTTGTTGGTGCTCTGGGTGCGCGATCGCCGCTTGCGCGCTCGAGACCTGCTCGCCGCGGCGATCCCGATCCTGCTCGCGCAAGGGATCTATTGGGCATGCCGGATCAGCGTGCTCGGGGCTCACACCGTGCCGGCCGCCTCTCCCGTGGAGGGGACCCTGTCCCAGATTCTCACGAGCGTCGCCACGCTGGCGCGCTACATCCCGCTTCTCCTTTTCCCGGTTTCCCTCTCCGCAAGCCACCAGGTCACGGTGCTCAAGAGCCCCGACGCGGTCTTCCTCGCGGGCCTTCTGACGCTGATGCTGATCGCGGTGGGCGTCGTCGTGCTCGTCCGCCGAAGATCACGTTGGGCGGTACCCCTGTCTCTTTTCGCCAGCACGCTCCTTCCTCTCTGCTACGTGAGGCTCCTCACGGGCTTCGTGGCCGAGCGGTTCCTGTTCATCCCGAGCGGCGCCTTGGCACTCGGCATCTCGCTCCTTCCCGGAGCGATCCCCTATTTCGCGGCGGGCGTCGCGGCGCCCATTCTCCTTATGTTGCTTTCCCCTCGCGTCTCGGTCTGGAAGGACGAGAACGCGCTCTACACGTCGATGCTTCGCGACTCTCCGAAATCTCCGCACGTACATGCGATGCTCGGCGGGTACTACTACCGCCATGGCGACCTGGCGCGGGCCGCGGAGCATCAACGGCGCGCGTTCGAGCTGATGCCGGAGTACACCGAATCGCTTCTGGATTTGAGCGCCGCCGAGGACGAGATGGGTCTCGCCGATTCCGCGTTCGCTCACGTCCGCTTGCTCATCCGCTTGAGACCCCATTACGCGCCGGCGTGGTACGCCCTCGGGAACTACTACGTTCGCGCGGATCGCCCCGATTCGGCGCGGCAGGCGTACGAGGAGTCCATTCGTTTGGACCCCGATTTTGCCCAGGCGGAAAACAACCTCGGCGTCGTGGTCGAGCGGCTGGGGCGGACCGAGGAGGCGATCGCGCATTACCGGCGCGCGGTCGAGATCCTGCCGGGATACGCGGAAGCGACGAACAATCTCACGCGCTTGGCGGGCGGGCGGCCGCGGTGACCGTGGCGGTGGGGCTCCCCGCACTGGCCGGCCGCGTGGTGCGAGGCGTCGTCGCGCACTCGAGCCGCTCGCTCACCATCTCCTTCGACGGGACACCCCGCGCGTACCTTTGGATCCATCTCGAACGGAAGGACGCGTGGTATGCGCTCGCCTCGGAGCTGCCGATCGAGCCAGATCCGCGCGGATCGCGGTTCCAAGGGATCGAGATTCCGATCCGCAAGGCTCGAATCACGGCGGCAAGCGAGCGCGAGTCCGGCGGCTTGGACCTTCTCTTCGCCGCGCGGAGCGGCGAGGAACGCAACCTCCGGCTCACCCTCGACGCCGAGGGCCCGCGCGTCAACCTGACCCTCGCAACGGAGCCCGGCGGTCCGACGCTCTGGGCGCTCCATCGAGAAGAGCACGACGGCCGGGCCTCGTCCGACATGCCGCCGGGGTACCGGCCGCCCGCGGTTCACGACGCCACGCGGGATTCCGCGCGCGAGGCGCTTCGCGAGAGGATCGCGGAAACCTTCCGCACGGAATTTCGACACGAGATCGAGCGGATCCTCAATTCCGCCGAGCGGACGCTCCTGCGCCGGGCCAGGGCCGCGGAAGCCGATCGCGCGAAAGCGCAGGGGATGAAACAGAATCGGCGGCTCGGTGAGATTCTGCTCGCGAACTTCGGGAAGATTCGAAGGGGGGCGAGCCGCGTCGGACTCCCCGATCCGTTCGCGGACTCGCTTCGAGCGACGGTCGAAGTGGATCTCGATCCGGCACTCTCCCCCGACGAGAACGCGGCGCGGCTCTTTCAGAAAGCCAAGAAGGGTGAACGGGGAGAGCGGCTCGCGGACGAGCGGCTCACCGAGACCCGGGGAAACCTTTCAGAACTGGACGAGCTGCGTCGCGAGGCCCCCTTGATCGCGCCTCTCGATGCGCTCGGGAAAGTCCGGAGCTTCCTCGCCGGCGCGAAAATCGATTTAAGTGCACGGGGCGACGTACGAGAGACCCATCTGGGTCGACAGGCCGTCGCCGCGCCCCGTGCGGGACGTCCCGGGCGCGGAACTCCAGGGGCGCACAAGTCGCTCCGGCCAAGGACGTACGTCACGAACGATGGATGGGAGGTCTGGGTCGGTCGCAACAACACGGACAACGACCTCATCACCCATCGATTATCCAACCCCCACGATCTCTGGTTTCACGTCGTGGGGGTTCCCGGTTCCCACGTGATCCTTCGCCGCCCCGCTCGAAACTCCAAACCCAAACCGACCACGCTGGTGGAGGCGGCCCAGATCGCCGCATACTTCAGCAAGGCGCGAAAGCAGACGCGGGTTCCGGTGATCTATACCGAACGAAAATTCGTCTCAAAGCCCCGGCGCGCGAAACCGGGACAAGCTATCTGCACGCGGGAACGGGAGATTCTTGTGCGGCCCCACAAACCCGGAACGTAACCGCCGGCATGGGAGTCGATCGCGAGGTGTCGAGCTAGGTTGCTGAATGATCGAATAGGGGGGGACCCTAGAAGCTTGTCTTGAAGCTTGTATTTAAAGTGGGTCGCGGACGAATGAGGCACCCAGTAAGCGTCAGTCTAGGAGCCTTTATGTCCAATGGACCTGAGGTAGATGGTTCGCCCTGGCCTTGGCATCTCCTGAGAGCTCCCCATCGTCCGCGGCCCCACACTTGCCGCGCGAGACATCTCCATGCCGATCCAACAACGCTGGCTGATTCCGTATAAAGCATGGCACGTGCCGTGTGGCCGGAAGGAACCACGGTGAATTCCACGCGGCGTTATGACCATGCAACAGAACATCTTACGAGATAGGATCGGTCCGAATTCAGGGGCATCCTGTACAGGCGTGCGGAGTCTAATGGGACCTGAATGTCTCAGTGTTTTCACGGACTAAACTCCGTAATGAGCTACGTCGCCATAGGCTTGGCCGATGTCACACCGCCCGGGAGGGACCGGGACGCAGATGTCACGCCTATTAAAGGGATTGCGTGGAGGGAAGCAAGCGGG
>WNFK01212273.1_pt1 | contig 14265 bp, 13 predicted proteins | sample 5400281 | NCBI WGS metagenome assembly WNFK01 (sample SAMN13153350, study PRJNA577476) | soil metagenome | isolation source: 20 cm soil on Douglas fir-dominated hillslope | place: USA:California | collected 2013-09-17 | reverse complement strand
TTGCCGAGCCGGTCGAGCTTGGCCAGGCCGTCGATGTTCGGTTTCATCACGACGGTCTTGAGGTAGACGCGCAGTCCGTGGCGCTGCAGGCGCTCGATCGCGGCCATGAGCCGCCGGAACGAGCCGGGCACGCGGGTGATCGCGTCGTGCACCGCCGGGTCCGCGGAGAAGATCGACAGCTCGACGGTCAAGGGCTCGAGCGCCGCCAGCCGCTCGACCTTCGCCTCCGTGAGGCCGATCCCGTTGGTGAAGATCCGGTACGCGAAGCCGCGCCGGCGCGCATGCTCGGCGATGTCGAAGAAGTCGGGCCGCACCATGACCTCGCCGCCCGAGAGCGTCAGATAGAGCCCACCCATGTCGGCCAGCTGGTCGAGGAGCCCGCGGATCTCGTCGAGGGTGAGCTCGTGGCGGCGCACCTCCTGCTCGCGACCGTGCTCGACCACGCAGTAGCAATGGACGCACTGCTCGTTGCACCGGTAGGTGAGCTCGAGATGGACGTTGAGGGGCGTCCGATTCCGGTCCGCCTTGGCGCTGATCAGCGCCATCAGCGAGGCGTCACCGAGTCCCGCGTTCTGAGCGCAGCCTTCGAAGATCATCGGCTCTCTCCCTTGCGCCGCCGCTCGATCGAGACCAGCTTGGCGTCGGCGAGCCGTTCGAGGAACTCGATCGCGTCGGCACGAATCGTCGGCTCGGGCGCTTCGAACTCGGCCGCGAGCACGCCGACGATCTCGTCCACGCTGCGCGCGCGACGCTGTTGAGAGGGTAAAGCAATCCGCCTTTGACGTCTACGACGAGCGCCTCCGTGTCGAGCGTCCGCCACGGCACCGATTTGCGCACGGGAAACGTGTCAGTCCAGTCCATCGAGATAACCCCAGAGCGCGGGCTCCGGTTTGAACGCGAGCTCCCAGGTGGGCACCGTCGCGACGAGCCCGGCGAGCGTCTCGAGGAGTCGCGTGGTCACGCGGTCGTCGCGCTTGGGCAGCATGACCTCCGGGAAGGCGCGGGCGACCGCCTCGGACGCCGACAGTCGCCGGCGAGCGAAATGATCAGCCTTGCGAAGAAAGCAGAGACCCCGAATCGGAGCGCGCTCGTTCGTGCGAGCCATGGACGGGCCGCCGGATCCATAGAAGGGCGTCGCGCAGGCCTCCCAGCCTCGCGGGCCGGGACGGAGCGCGATCGTCTCGTCGTTGAGCACGAGCCGGTCGCCCGCGAGGCCGGCGATGGTGGTCTTGCCGCTGCCCGACGGGCCTGAGAAGACCCACGCGCGACCTCCGTCGACGACGGAGGACGCGTGTAGCAGGACCCCACCGTTCTGCATGAGGAGAAAGCTGCACAGGAGTCGGAACAGGTCGGGATTCAGCGCCGGTCCGGGGCCGGCACGGAAATCGACCAGGCGGCGTTCGAGATCGCCGTGCGCGCGAGAAGGATGGCTTGCGAGCGCGAAGCGACCCCCTTCCCACGTCGCGGACGGGCGCGGGGTGCGGCCCGGACGATAACGCTCGGTCGCCCGCACGCGAACTCCGAAGGTCGGCGCCCGTCGCGACAAGAACGGACCGTACCGCTCCGCCGCCCACGCGCGCGCGCTGGCGCCGAGACCCGCGACGCCGATCGCGGCAGTGCAGGGCCGTCACGACGCGGGTCGCGAGGTCGAGCGTGCGCTCGACGGCGGGGCGCCGGCGGTCGGCTTGCCAGATCGAAGGAAGTAACGCGCGCAGCGCCTCGGCCGCGCTCATCGGTTCCTCGCCACCGGGCAGCCCGAGCGTCGTCGCGCGCCAGCTATTCGCAGGCGGCGGACCGTCGCTGACGAGAAACGGCGTCACCAGGACGTCAACGCACTCTGCTCCGGGCCTCACCGCAAACCAACCAGCAGTCGCGGACGAAGGTATCGCCCAAGCCGGCAGTCCGCAGGCGAGGGTCGCCGATTCGGTAGGGCCGAAGCACGCGGCCTGAACGAGCAAGGTCTCGCGCTCGGCGAGCCACAGCGCCGTCAGGGTCCGCATGAGGCCGGCGACGTCGAATCCCGCCGCCATCTTGACGCTGACCCGACCACCCGGAAGGTCGACGGCCGCCCGGTAGTAGCCCGTCGACACGTGAAGATTCCGGCCGCGACGGCTCACGGTGGCCGCGTCGGCGACCGTGTCGCCAACCGATCGCCAGCCGTGGCGCCCGTCGCGCTCCTCATAGTCGATTCGCACGGTCACGTCGGGCCGACGGCGTGTGATGAATGCGGGATGGTTTCGAGCCCAGAACCCGGGCTTCGGGAAGGGACAGGACAGCTGAAAAACGATGCCCGCGACGTCGACCTTGTCGGTGTGGCGTGTCACGCCCGCGGCCACGCGCGCAACGCGTACCACCACGCCGCCGCTCCGAAGGAGCGCGCGGCCGTGAAGATCGCCAGCGCCCGGTGGCGGAGCGTCGACAGGTCGACGGTGACGCCGCGACGCTCGAACGCCGTCACGATGCCGAGGATCTGCGGTGCCGTCACGACCTCCGGCCCGACACCGCGATTGTCCGCGCGAGTGAGCAGCGCGGCGCCGCGCCGGCCGATCACGCGGTGACACACGAGGGTGCCCTCGCTCTCGTACGCGAGCAGATCGCCGAATCGCGCGCGCGCCGGAGGCGTGACGAAGATCCGCGCGCCCGCACCGAGCAGAGGACGCATGCTCCGGCCGCGTATCGGCAGCCAGACCGACTCGCCGGCCCCGAGGCGTTCGCGGAGAATCTCGGTCACGACCGGTCGCCAGACGGCGGCGGGGCTCGACATATCGCCTCATCCTACCCCGAATCATCGCCGCCCTCTGCTACCATCGCGCGCGTGACCGCCGCGACCCGCTGGCCCGAAGCCCACGCGTCGCGGGGGCTCGTCGCGACCCCGCACGCGCTGGCTTCCGAGGCCGGACTGGCCGTCCTCGCGCGCGGCGGCAACGCCGTGGACGCCGCGATCGCGGCCGGCGCCGCCATCGCCGTCGTCTACCCGCACATGAACGGGGTGGGCGGGGACAGCTTCTGGCTGATCTACGACGGACGCCACCGCCGGCTGCGTGCGCTGAACGCGGCGGGCCGATCGGCGGCGGCGGCCGATCTCGAGCAGTATCGCGCGCGCTTCGGCGCAGCGATTCCGGTGCGCGGCGGGGCCGCGGCGCTGACAGTGCCCGGCGTCGTCTCGGGCTGGTGGGCGGCCCACGCGCTGAGCCGCGACTCCCTGGGCTCCCCCATCACCTGGAGCACGCTGCTCGAGGCGGCGATCCATCACGCGCGCGACGGCTTTCCCCCGTCACAAGGCCAAGGCCGCGAGACCGCCGACGCCACGGATCTCTTCGATGACGCGACGCCGGCCGACCTCCGCGCGTCACTCTGGCCCGTCTTTCACCCCGAGCTCTTGAAGCGCGAGCGGTTCGTCCAGGCGGATCTGGCGTCGACCCTGGAGGAGATCGCCCGAAGCGGGGGTGACGCGTTCTATCGCGGCGCGCTCGCTCGCCGCCTCGCCCGAGCCGCCGGTGCCGCCGGCAGCCCCCTGACCGCCGACGATCTGGCGCGCCACCAGCCCGAGTGGGTCGAGCCGCTGCGCATTCCCTACCGCGGCGGCGAGGCCACGAGCTTTCCGCCGCCGACCCAGGGATTCGCCGCGCTCGCGATCCTGTCGCTGCTCGAGGGATTCGAGATCAAGTCCCTGGCCGAGGCCGACTATGTGCACATGGTCGTCGAAGCGACGAAGCTCGCGTTCGAGGACCGCGATCGCTATCTCGCCGATCCGACGGTCACGTCCGTTCCGGTCGCTCAGTGCCTCGATCCGGCGCGCCTCGCCGAGCGCCGCCGGCGAATCTCGCGACGGGCCGCGATGCCGGCGGCCGGACAGGCCGCGACGGGCGACACGATCGCCATCGTCACCGCGGACGCGCAGGGGAACGCGGTCTCACTGATCCAGAGCCTCTACTGGGAGTTCGGCTCGGGTGTGATCGCGGGCGACACCGGCGTCCTCCTTCAGAACCGGGGCGCGTTCTTCTCGCTCGATCCGGGGCACGTGAATTGCCTGGCGCCGCGCAAGCAGACGGCGCACACCTTGATCCCATCGATGTATCTCGTCGACGGACGTGCGCGCCTCGTCTACGGCACGATGGGCGGAGAGGGCCAGCCGCAGACGCAGGCGGCCCTTGTCACGCGCATCGTCGATCGCGGACTCGATCCGCAAGCGGCGGTCGAGGCGCCGCGCTGGCTCTTCGGACGAACCTGGGGCGAGGAGACGCGCTCGCTGAGGCTCGAGGATCGATTTGGCGACGACGTTCGGAACGCGCTTCGTGAGCGGGGGCACGAGGTGGAGATCGTCGAAGGTTGGAGCGATCTGATGGGCCACGCTCAGGTCATTCGCCTCGACTCGACCGGGCTCGCCGGCGCGTCGGATCCACGCGCCGACGGCGCCGCTCTCGGCTTCTAGCTCAGCGGCAGCTCGCGCTCGAAGACCGTGAACGGAGAGCGGCGCGCCGCTTCGAGGGCCTGGCGGATTTGCCCCTCGCCTCGCCCGGCGCCCTGCTGGAGCAAGGCCTCGAAGAAGGCCACGTAGAACGCGTCCGGCTCGACGACGACGGCCACCCGCGCGCGCAGGCCGGTCGCTTCGAGCTTCATCCGATAGGTGAGCGTCGTGCTCTTGCCGGGCATGAGGCGGGTGTCGAAGAGCTCGCGCGAGAGGTCGAGAGCCACCTCGCGGCCGATGATCTGCTCTCGGCGGCTGCCGGCGACGACCTGGCCGGTGTCGTCGACCAGCTCGGCGCTCAAAACCACGCGTGGCGTGACGTAGGTCGGAAACGCGTGGCCGACCCGCGTGCTGCTCACCCGGAGCGTGACGAGCGCGAGCTCGCCCGGGCGATAGCGCGGGGCTCCCGCCCTGGCTTCGATCGTGAGCCCGGACCGCACCATCTCGAGATCGTGGATCCCGCGCCAGCGGTGACGCCGGTCAGGCATGTGGCAGTCCTGGCATTGGACGCCCTCGCGCGCGAAACGGCTTGCCTTCCACTCGTCGTAGGTCGCCTGGAGCAGCTTGCCGTTGAGCGCGAACCCGTCCGGTGTGAACTGATGGCAACCACGGCAGAAGTCGGCCTTGAGGAACGCGGGGGTGCGCGTCACGCCGTTGTGCGGCAAGGTCTCGCGCGGAGCGGTGCTCGCCAGCGTGCCGTCTCGCCGGGGCGGCCCGAAGCGCTGGTGACCCCGAACGTGGCACCCCGCGCACGGGACGCCCCTCTCCGCGAGCGAGGCGTCGTAGTCCGGGTTCTCTCGAAGCTCGCGGCCCACGGCGACGAAGGGTCCCTGCTCGGCGAGTGGGGCGTGACAGACGAGGCACGCGTGCGCCGACGACGGGTCGCTCTCCCGCATCTCGACGAGCTGGCCGGCGATGCCGGGGCCGCTCGCGGCGGCGTGCAGGCTCTCGCGCCAGTCGGCGAGCTGTGCCGGATGGCAGGTCCCGCACGACTGCGGCTGAAGCGAGGCTTCCAGCGGCGAGAATCGCGCGGGCGGCGCGCCTTGCGGCGCTAGCGGCTGGCTCCAGTGCCGGCGGATGAAATCCTGGATCGCGTCGGCGCCGGCGGCCGCCGCGGCCCCGAGCAGCACGGTCGCAGCCGCCGCGCACGCGAGACGGAAGCGAAGTCGCATCGACGGGATCATGATAGCGCGCGCCGACTGCTGTACAGTAGGGCCCGCAGTCATCCTGATCGCTTCCGGAGAATGCTGGTGGATCCGTATCGTCTGCCTCGCCACGTGCGCCCGGTCCGGTATGATCTGCGTCTCGAGCCCGATCTGGCGACCTTGACCTTCACGGGCGACGAGACGATCACGCTCGAGATCGAGGAGCCGACCGCGGAGGTGGTCCTCAACGCCATCGACCTCGCGTTCGGTGAGGCGACGCTCGCGAACGCGCGCGGCGAAACCCTCCGCGGAACGCCCGTTGTCGACGAGGCCGCCGAGCGCTGCCGCATCACGTTTCCCTCGCAGATCGCGCCGGGCACCTGGCGGCTGCGTCTCGCCTTCACCGGCACCCTGAACGACAAGCTGCGCGGCTTCTACCGGTCGAGCTACAAGGATCCGACCGGCGAGGCGCGGCTGATGGCCGCCACCCAGTTCGAGGCGACCGATGCGCGCCGGGCGTTTCCGTGCTGGGACGAGCCGGCCTTCAAGGCCGTGTTCGCGGTGACGCTCGTGATCGACCCGAAGCTCACCGCGGTGTCGAACACGTCGATCGTCGGCGAGCAAGTCGAGCGCGGCCGGAAAATCGTGACCTTCGCCGACACCATGAAGATGTCGACCTATCTGGTAGCGTTCGTCGTCGGCGAGCTCGAGGCCACCGAGGCGGTGATGGTCGGCCGGGCGCCGGTCCGCGTCTGGTGCGTGCCGGGCAAGCGCCATCTGGCCGCGTTCGGCCACGAAATCGGCGTCGCCTCGCTGCGATTCTTCGAGGAGTACTACGGGCTGCCATATCCGAGCGACAAGCTCGATCTGCTCGCGATTCCGGACTTCGCGGCCGGCGCCATGGAGAACCTGGGCGCGATCACCTTCCGGGAGACCGCGCTCCTGGTCGACCGGAGCGCCGCGTCCCACGCCGAGCTCGAGCGGGTCGCCGATGTGGTCGCGCACGAGAACGCGCACATGTGGTTCGGCGATCTGGTGACGATGACGTGGTGGAACGGCATCTGGCTCAACGAGGCGTTCGCCACGTTCATGGAGATCCTCGCGGTCGATGCCTGGAAGCCCGAGTGGCAGCGCTGGACGACGTTCGGCGTCTCGCGCGCCGCCGCGCTCTCGGTCGACGGGCTACACTCGACGCGGCCGATCGAGTTCCGGGTCGAGGCGCCGCGCGACGCCGACGCGATGTTCGACGTGCTCACCTACGAGAAGGGCGCGTCGGTGCTGCGCATGCTCGAGCAGTATCTCGGCGCGACGGTGTTCCGTGACGGCGTGCGCGAGTACCTCCGGCGCCACGCCTACGCCAACGCCGAGACCGGCGATCTCTGGGCCGCGCTCGGGCGAGCCGCGAACCAGCCGATCCCCGAGGTGATGGACGCCTGGATCTTCCAGCCCGGCTATCCGCTCGTGAGCGCCCGGCTCGACGGCAACCAGCTCGTGCTGAGCCAGCAGCGCTTCACCTATTTGCCGGAGCCTCTGCCCGGCTCGACGCCCTCGCCGCGGAATCAGCAGTGGCAGGTGCCGGTCCAGGTCCGCTTCAATGCCGCGGGGCGCGCATCGACGGAGCGGCGGCTCCTCGCGGGCGGCGAAGCCCGCGTCCCGGCTCCCGAACGGCTCGAATCCGTCCTCGTCAACGACGGCGGCCACGGCTTCTATCGCGTCCGCTACAGCGGCGAGCTGCTCGAGCGCCTCCTCGGCGGGCTCGACCGGCTCGGCGGCATCGAGCGCTTCAACCTCGTCAACGACGCGTGGGCGGTGACGGTGGCCGGCCACATGGCCGTGACCGACTATCTCGAATTGACGACGCGCTTCCGCGGCGAGCGCGACCGCAACGTGTGGTCGGTGCTGATTGCCTCGTTCTCGATGCTGAACCGCATCGTGGAGCCGGAGCAGCGGCCTCGACTCGCGGCACTCGTCCGCGACCGCGTCGGGCCGGTCTTCGCCGAGCTCGGGTGGACGCCGCGCCCCGGGGAAGACGAGCTCACGCGCCAGCTTCGCGGCGACCTGGTGCGCGTGATGGGCGCGCTCGGCGACGATCGCGCCGTCCAGGCGCGTGCCGCCGAGCTCTACCAGAAGGGGGCGACTGACATCGACCCCAATGTCCTGCCCGCCATCATCGGCGTGCTCGCCCACGCAGGCGATGGCGCGCGCTACGACGAATTCTTGAAGAAGTTCCAGTCCGCGGCGACGCCTCAGGAGGAGCAGCGCTTCCTCTACGCGCTGGCCGCCTTCCGCCAGCGCGAGCTGCTGACCCAGACGCTCGCCCGCGCGATCAACGGTGAGTTCCGCACCCAGGACGCGCCGTTCGTCGTGCGCTCGCTGCTCACGTCCGTGTACGGGCGCGAGCTCGCCTGGGAATTCGTGAAGGCCAACTGGGACACGATGGAGCGGCAGTACCCGAAGGCCGGACTCCGTCGGCTCGCCGAGGGCGTCGTCGGACTCGCGACGCCGGAGCTCGAGCGGGACGTCCACGCCTTCTTCCAGGCGCGCCGGCCCGAGTTCGGTGGCAAGACCCTGGAGCAGTACCTGGAGCAGCTTCGCATCGCCGTCCGCCTGCGCGAGCGCGAGTCGGCGGCGCTCACCGCCTATCTAGCGCGAATCGCCTGACCGCGCTTTCAAGGGACACGATGTCGAGACGACGTTCGACGCGAATCTTGATGACGACGCTCGTGGCGACAGCCGGGCTGCTCGGAACCGCCTCGTCGGTCTCGTGGGGTCAGCACGGTCACGGCCATGAGGGAGGTCATCAAGCGGCCGAAGCGTGCTCGGCCGAATTCGACAAGGTCGTGGGCGAGGGTCGCGGCTTCGGACTGGCGTTCGCCGCCGACCAGAACGGCTATCCCGGTCCGCTGCACGTTCTGGAGCTGAAAGACCGGCTCAAGCTGACGGCCGATCAGGAAGCGAAGGCGCAGGCGCTACTCCACGCGATGTTCGTCGAGTCGAAACCGAAGAGCGCGCGGCTTCTGGAGGCCGAGGCGAAGCTGCGCCGCCTCTTCGCCGACCGCGCGGCTGACGACGCGGCGGTGCGCGCGGCCGTCGCCGAGGTGGAGCGCGCCCGCAGCGAGGTGCGGCTCGTGCATCTGCTGACGCACCTGAAGACGCGGGAGCTTCTCACCGAAGACCAGCGCCGGATCTACCACGAGGCCCGCTGGACTCCGCGTTAGCTCTCGACGATCATCCGCCCCACCACGATCCCGAAGAAGCACACGCCGAGGCAGACCGCCGTCGTCACCAGGACGTTGATCCACGCCTGCCCCCACGCGCCGATCTGAGCCAATCGCAGGGTCTCGTAGCTGAACGACGAGTACGTCGTGAGGCCGCCCATGATTCCCACCGTCAAGAAGAGCCGGGTCGTCTCCGGGATGAGCAGGCTCGTCGCGCCGACCTGCTGGATGAGACCGATGAGGAAGGAGCCGACCACGTTGACGATCAAGGTGCCGTAGGGAAAGTCGACGCCGAGCCAGCGGACCGCCAGACTCGAGGTCAGATAGCGCAGTCCCGTCCCGATCGCACCGCCCAGACAGATGAAGAGCAAGCGCTCCACGCGGTCAGTCGATCTCGATCGGTTCGTCGACGTACACGGTGTACGTGCGCGGCCGGCCGCGCTCGGCGTCGTTCGGGTCGACGTACATGATGGAGGTTCGGCCGCGGATCTCGCGCGGGAGGATCGCGACGCGAACGAAGCTGGTGGCCTCGTCCTTCGACGCGCGCGCCAGCACGGGCTCGCGTCCGCTCTCGAACCACGCGCCGCCCGGTGTCACCGTCCTCGCGGGCGTCTCGCCCACGGTGACCTCCAGGGTTCCGGCGATCAGACAGCGAATGCCTCCGCCGCGGTGCCGGTGCGGGAGCGCGACGCCGCCGGGCGCGAAATCGACGCGGTCGGCGCGCATCAGGTGTTCGGCGCGCGGGTCGAGCTCGATCGCGTGCTCGAGCAGCACGTGCGTCTTGCCGCCCGCGACCGTTTCGGGGGCCGCGGCGCCGCGCTTCAGCTCGTAGCGCAGCACGCTGCCGCCCGCCTCACCCGCCACGACCTGGCAGGCGTGCGCGCCGTGCCACGCCTCACCCTCGGCCAGGCGCGTCGCGCGCGCCGTGCTCGTGACCGTCACGCTCCCACGCCGGACGAAGAGGACACGGTTCAACGCGCCGAGCGCGCCGCGACCCGCTCCCGGCAACGTGTCTTCGCACAAACTCAGCGTGAAATCACGATCTCCAGGAGGCACGGGCGTCATTGTACGCTGCGCGGGCTCCGTGATACGTTGCGGGGGCATGAGAGCCTTGATGCTCGGGCTCCTCCTCGTGGGCGCCTGGCTCGGTGCTCCCAGCCTCCTCGCGGCGTACTCGGTCCAGGAAGCCATCCTGCGCGTCAAGCCGGCCGTCGTCCTCATCACCACCGAAGTGCGCGGCGACGTCACCTTGAATTGCGGGCGCGGCCCCACCACGGTCAGCCCGGCGCCGTACATCGAGACCGGCACCGGCTGGTTCGTCGACGGCCGCGGCTACGTCGTCACCAACGCCCACGTCGTCGACCCCGCCCACCGCCTGCCGCCGTGGGTGACGCACGAGCTCAAGAAGAAGGCGATCGAGCAGGCGTGCGTCGAGCCGCAGCTCAAGGCGCGCGGCCTCATGCACGGGCAGCGGCCGGACGTCGAGGAGAGCATTCGCCAGGCGGCCGCGAGCGTCGCGCTCGCCGGCGCCAACCTCGAGGCCCAGCCCTCGATCACCGTGATGCTGTCGAACGGCGTGAAGCTGCCGGCGCAGGTCCAGAAATTCAGCCCGCCGCCGTCGGTCGACAGCACCGGCAAGCCGACTCCGGACTCCGGACGCGACCTCGCGCTGCTTCGAGTGCAGGACGGCGTCTATCCCGCGATCGGGCTCACCACGCGCGAGGTGCAGATCGGCGATCCGGTGCACATCCTCGGCTTCCCGGGCGTCGTCCTGTCCCACGAGCTCCTGAACCAGAACGTGACGCTCGAGGCCTCGGCCACCAACGGCGCCGTGTCCGGATTCAAGATGGACGTCATCAACCAGGACCTCATCCAGACGGATGCGCCCGCGGCGCACGGTAACAGCGGCGGCCCGGCCGTCACCGACGACGCCACGCTCGTCGGTGTGATGCAGTTCGTGTCGCTGTCGGCCTCGGGCGCCAACGTGCAAGGCTTCAACTTCCTGATCCCCGCGCGCGACGTCGGCAAGTTCCTGCAGGGCACCGAGGTGAAGAAGCCCGGCGAGAGCAAGTTCAATCCCATCTGGGCCGAGGGCGTCGAGCTGTTGCTGGCCCAGCGCTACAAGGCGGCGGTCGTGAAGATCTCCGAGGCCAACGCGCTCGTGCCGAACCTGACCGACGTGAAGCACTCGCTCGCGCAGGCGCAGGAGAAGGTGAAGAATCCGCCGCCCGAGCCGTTCCCATGGGCGCTGGCCACGCTCGGAGTGACCGTCCTGAGCGTCGGCGTCTACGGCGGCATGTGGGGGCAGCGCTGGTGGAAGAACCGCTTCCGGATCACGCCGACGCAGGTCATCGGCTTCATCGAGCGCGGCCTCAACCCGGTCCTGCTCGACGTGCGCACCAAGACCGACTTCGAGACCAGCCCGCTGAAGCTGCCGGGCTCGACCCGGCTGGCGCCGGAAGAGGCCGAGCGCGCGCCGATCAACTTCGAGCCCGAGCAGATGATCATCACGTACTGCACGAGCCCGGAGGAGCAGCAGAGCGCGCGGGTCGCCCAGATTCTTCGGCAGCGCGGCTTCAAGACGGTGCGCATCCTCAAGGGCGGTCTCGGCGGCTGGACCAACGCGCGCCTACCGGTCGAGGGGAAGTCGGCGCTGCCGTCGGTCGGGCTCGAGCTCTACAAGAACCTCTCGCTCGGCGACATCGAGCGGCGGCGGTTCAAGCAAGGCGAGGTCATCTTCAAGGAAGGCGCCGAGGCGCAGGACGAGGCGTTCGTGATCCACGCGGGCACGGTCGAGATCCGCCGCAACTTCGACGGGGTCGAGCGGGTGGTGAACCGGATCGGCGAAGGTTTGCCGCTCGGCGAGATGGCGGTCTTCCGCGGGGGAGCGCGGCGCTCGGCGAGCGCCGTCGCGGCCGAGGACGTCGAGCTCCTCGTGATCAAGGAAGAGCGCCTCGAGTGGCTGGTCCGCAATCGGCCTCAGCTCGCGCTCGAGCTTCTCAAGCGGCTCTCGAATCTGGTCGTCGCCACCGACCAGGAGCGCGCTCAGACGCACGCGGGCGGCGTCAGATGACGCCGCGCTCGCTCAGCCGGGCCAGCTCGGCGCTCGAGATCCCCAGCCTGCCGCAGTAGATCTCCTCGTTGTGCTCGCCCGGCCTGGACGGCCCGGCGCTCTCGATCCGTCCCGGCGTCAGGGTGAGCCGCGGCACCACCCCCGGCATCGCGATCCGGCCCAGGAGCGGGAGCACGGCGGACACGATGTTCTCTCGCGCCCGCACGTGCGCATCCTCGAACAGATCGCGCACGCTCGCGACGAGCGACGAGGGCACTTCGGCGGCCTCGAGCGCCGCGAGCGCCTCGGGCGCGTCGCGCTCGCCGACCCAGCCAGTAACGAGCCCGTCCACGAGGGCGCGGTGCTCGAGTCGCGCGGGTGTCGTCGTCATCCGCGGATCGGCCGCGAGGTCGGGGCGCCCCATCGCCTGACTCAATCGCGCGAACATCCGGTCGTTGGTGCAGGCGATCGCGATCCAGCGCCCGTCACGGGTTTGATAGTGGTTGTGCGGGACCGCGCTCTCCGTCCCCGAGCCGATGCGCTCCCGCACCTGGCCCGTCCCGCCGAAGACGGCGATCGCGTCGTCGAGCACGCGCAGCACCGGCTCGTAGAGGCCGAGATCGACGACCTGGCCGTCGCCGGTGCGCTCGGCGTGGCGGAGCGCCACGAGCGCGCCGACGGCGGCGAACACGCCGGCCAGGTAGTCGGGAACCGTCGGCGTCCCCGGCGAAACCGGGGCGCGATCGGGGTAGCCCGCCAGGTAGGCGAGGCCGCCGACCGCGGCGGCGATCCGCCCGAAGCCGGGGCGCTCGCGGTTCGGCCCGGTCTGCCCGAACGCCGAGATGCGCACCATGACGAGCGAGGGCCGGAGCCGCGCGAGGTCGTCCCAGCCGAGATTCCACCGCTCGAGCGTTCCAGGACGGAAGTTCTCGGTGACGACGTGAGCGGACGTAACCAGCCGGCGAACCAGCGCCTGACCTTCAGGATCTCTCAGGTTGCACGTGATCGACTTCTTGTTGCGCGCCTCGACGAACCACCAGTAGGAACCGCCGGCCGACGGCGCGACGGGCCGGCCCAGACGCCGCAGGTCGTCGCCGACGCGAGGCTGCTCCACCTTGATCACATCGGCGCCGAACTCGCCCAGGAGCGTCGCGCAGACCGGCGCGGCCAGATAGGTCGCGAGATCGAGGACGGTGACGCCGGCGAGGGCGTGGGGCTCGGACACGGCGGCATCTTACCGCGGTCGTGCTACGATTCGGCCGGCTCGGGCGTGAATCGCCGCGCCCGCCGACCGCGAGGATGCGATGAAAGTGATGCTGGCGCGTGCGTGGGGCGATCCGTCGACGCTCGAGTACGCGGAGGCGCCGACTCCACGACCGAACGCGGGCGAGGTCGTCATCGAAGTCCGCGCGATCGGCTGCAACTTCCCCGACATCCTGATCGTCCAGGGCAAGTATCAATACAAGCCCGAGCTGCCGTTCAGTCCCGGCTGCGAGGTCTCGGGCATCGTGCGCGGGATCGGCACCGGGGTCACCGAGGTTGGTCTGGGCGAGCGCGTGTTCGCGACGATGGCGTGGGGCGGCTACGCGGGCGTGGTCGCGGTGGATCAGCGTCACGTATACGCCCTTCCCGACTTCATGACCTTCGAGGAGGGCGCGGTCTTCGGGCTCGCGTACCAGACGGCCTGGTGCGGCCTCGTTCATCGCGCCGGGCTTCGCCGGGGCGAAACCCTGCTGGTCCACGCCGCCGCCGGCGGAACCGGGCTCGCGGCGGTCCAGCTCGGCCGCGCGCTGGGCGCTCGGGTCATCGCGACCGCGGGCTCGGCCGCGAAGCTCGAGGTCGCGCGGGCCAACGGGGCCGACGTCTGCATCGACTACCGGACCGAGGCGTGGGTGGAGCGCGTGACCCGCGAGACTCACGGCGAGGGCGCCAACGTCATCTTCGATCCGGTCGGCGGCGACGTCTTCGAGGGCTCGACTCGCTGTATCGCGTTCGAGGGGCGGCTGCTCGTGGTCGGATTCGCGGGCGGCCGCATCGCCGACGTTGCCAGCAATCGGGTGCTCCTGAAGAACGTCAGCGTGGTCGGCGTCCACTGGGGGCTCTACCGACAGCGCGACGCGACGCGGGTGCGGCGCTGGATGGTCGAGCTCTTGAAGCTCGCGGAGGCCCGTCAGCTGACGCCGGTCATCTGGAGGTCGTTCCCGCTTGAGCGCGCGGCGCGGGCGCTCGCCGCCATCGGCGGGCGCGAGAGCTACGGCAAGGTCGTGCTGATCCCGTGATCAAGCTTCCGCTCACGCGCCTCGATCCGTCGATCGAGCTGCCGTCCTACGCGCGCGAGGGCGATGCGGGCCTCGACCTTCGCGCCGCGCACGACGCGACGCT
>WNFK01180476.1_pt2 | contig 14268 bp, 13 predicted proteins | sample 5400281 | NCBI WGS metagenome assembly WNFK01 (sample SAMN13153350, study PRJNA577476) | soil metagenome | isolation source: 20 cm soil on Douglas fir-dominated hillslope | place: USA:California | collected 2013-09-17 | reverse complement strand
CCGTTAAGCTTGAGCTTGAAATAGCGAGCACCGCTATTTTCCCTGATATCGGCGACGCCGCCTTTGCCGCCTTCGACTTGATCGTCGAGACCGACGGTATGCCGGATCGCGACACGCGGCAGCCGCCGGCATCGGGCGAGAAATTGCGCAAGGTCATCATCGCTTAGATCGGGCGACAGGCGCGCATCGATCCCGGCGATATTCCCCGCCATGCCGTCGAAAACATTCACGCCGAGGCCACGCAGCAGCGCGTCCAGGATCGCCTTGTCGATTTCAGCCGGCCCGTAGGCGGCGGCGAGCGGCGGGATGTCCTCTTTCGCGCAGGCCTCGACCTGCGCTGACATGCGCGAGGCATGCAGGCCGAAGGCGGTGTCGAAGCCCGCCCCGGTCAGATAGAGATCGCGCGCGATTCCGAGCGACCGGCGCAATTCCTCGACGGTTTGCTCCGGCGTAAGCTGCGAACGCTTGTCGAACCATTTCGGCGCCATCAGTTCGGCGCTCGCACCCACCGACGTGGATTTGCCTTCGATCTCGATCTCCACACGCACGAATGCCTGGGCCGCGGCATTGATGACCACCGCGCCAAACCGGAACGGTTTGGTGAACGGCACTTGCCGCTCGAAAAATGAAATATCACGCACGGCGATACGTGGCGGCATTGCTTGCCTCAATCCAGCGCACTTTGGGTGAAGAAGTGCTTGCGGATGCGCTGCACCAGTTCGGTGAAAACCGGATCCGCCATGGCGTCGAGCGAACGCGGGCGCGGCAGCGGCACGTCGTAGATCGCGGCGATTGAGCCTGGCCGCTCGGTCATGACCAGCACGCGATCGGCGAGGAACACCGCTTCGGGTATCGAGTGGGTAATCAGAAGGACAGTCTTGCCGGTTTCGCGCTGGATCCGCATCAGTTCGACGTTCATGCGCTCGCGCGTCATGGCATCGAGCGCGCCGAACGGCTCGTCCATCAGCATGATCTTGGGGTCATGCACCAGCGCCCGGCAGATCGACGCCCGCTGCTGCATGCCGCCCGACAATTGCCAGGGCAGTTTCTTCTCAAAACCCTCCAGCCCGACCAGCTTCAACAGGTCCATCGCGCGCGGTAGATATTCGGAGCGCGGCAGCCGCTTCATATCGATCGGCAGCATCACGTTGGCGAGAATGTTGCGCCATGGCAGCAGCAGCGAATTCTGAAACACGATCCCGACATTGCCGTGCGGTTTTGTCACTTGCTGGCCTTCGACAAAAATCTCGCCGGTCGAGGGCGCAAGCAGCCCGGATATCATCTTCAGGAGCGTGGACTTGCCGCAGCCGGACGGCCCGACCACGACAAAGAATTCGCCGGCGTTGATGTGGAAATCCAGCGGACGCAACGACGGCACGTCGCCATCGCGCGACCGATAGGTTTTCGATACGCCGGAGAGTTGAATTCCCGGCGTGCCGGCGGTGCGATCGGACACCAGGCGCAGATGCGCGCCTGTTTGATTCACCCCGGCCGTATTCATCGCTGCGTTCATTCGGCCAAACGCCTATTTCGGCAGATAGTCGTTGGTGTAGAACGCCTTCGGATTATCCTTGGCCTTGGCTTCGAGGCCGCCATACTCGACCATCAGATTGACCGTGTCGGTCATGTTCTGGTCGGTCACCTGGAACGGCCGCTTGCCCTTGGTTTCCGGCGTGCGATACAGCGGAACCGTCAGCTCGAAACCTTGCGTGAGCGTGTCGATCTTGCCGCCCTTCGGGTTGGCGTCGAGAATCGATTGCGCCGCGGCTTTCGGATCCTTCTCGGCGGCTTCAACGGCCTTGGTGGTCGCCGACATGAAGCGCTTCACCAGATCGGTGTTCGCCTTGACGTAGTCCGAGTTGGCGACCATGCCGGAAGAGACCATGTTGATGCCGTAGTCGGCGAATTTGATCGGGTAGACGTCCTTGCCGGTGGCGTCCTTGATCTTCATCGACTGGTCCATGACGTAGCCGAGCAGAAGATCGGCCTGCCCGTTGATGACGGCGTTCAGCTTGGTCTGGCCATCGCCGGCCACGGTGGTGAAGTCGCCCTCCTTCAGCCCGGTCTTCTTCAGAAACAGCGGCCAGATTTGCGTCATCGAATCCGCCGGCGTGATCGCCACGGTCTTGCCCTTGATGTCGTCAGGCTTGCGGATGTTCTTGTCGACAAAACCCATCGCGGACATCGGGCTGGTCTGCAGCAATACACCGGTGGCGACCACAGGCGCGCCCTTGACGGCCGCACGCATCATGGTGGGCACGTCGACGTAGCCGAAGTCGGCGGTCTTGGCCGCGACCGCCTGGGTGGTCGCCGCCGAGCCGCGGCCTTCCTGAATTTCCAGATCGATGTTTTCGGCGGCGTAGATGCCCTTGGCCTTGCCGTAATAGAACGGCGCGTGCTCGCCATAGACGTACCAGTTCAGCATCAGCACCACCTTGTCCGCCGCCGCAGCCGGGGCCACTGCGAGCGCCATCCAGATCATCACGCTCGAAAACGCCGTTAAAAATCGCACCATGTCATCCTCCCGTTTTTCGTGTGTTACCTTGGCCCTTTGCAGGCCGCTTGTTCGCTCTTGCCGCGTCAGGCGGCAAAAATAAAATCCTCGCGCTGGCTGACATGCCAGGGAATCACAAGACGCTCGATGCGGTCGACGATCCAGAACAGCACGACGCCGAGCAGCGCCAGGATCACCAGTGCCGCGAACATGGTCGGCAGGTCGAAGGTTCCGATCGAGCGCTGCAGCACATAGCCGATGCCGGAATTGGAACCGACGAATTCGCCAACCACCGCGCCGACCACGGCCAGCGTCACCGAGACTTTCAAACCGGAGAAGATCGCCGGCATCGCATGCGGCAGGTTGACGGCGCAGAACACATGGAAGCGGCTGCCCTGCATCGCGCGCGCGAGATCGACCATGTCGGGATCGACCGACTTGAACCCCTGCACAGCGGAAACCACCACCGGAAAAAATCCCAGCAGGAACGCCGAGATCACTTTCGGGATGATGCCGAAGCCGAACCACACCACGAACAGCGGCGCGATCGCGATCTTCGGCACCGACTGCGAGAACACCAGCAGCGGATAGACGTAGCTTTCCACCGTCTTCGAGCCCGCGATCAGCATGGCCACGGGAATCCCGAACAGCGCCGACAGCAGGAAGCCGCAGATCGTGGCGTAAGTGGTGGGCCACGCCTGCCGCAGCAGTTCCGGCCAATCCTGCCACAGCACCACGACGACATCGCCGGGCGCCGGAATTTGATAGGGCGGAATCCGGAACAAACGGATGGTCAGATCCCAGGCCACCACGATAAATATCAGGAACAAAAACGGCCGGATCCACGCCGCGTTCAGCGCCTTCGACACGCCTGTCGGGGCCCTCGGCTCGACCACGCTGCTCTCCCTTATTCACCGGCTTTTCGGGTACAAATTAACCCGTTGGATAAATACTGTCTAGCGTTTTCCGGGTGGCAATTCCGACCTCTCAACCGTCACGCGCGGGCTTGACCAGGGCATTCACGCCTTGGGGCCGCGTGAGAAAAGACGTGGATGGCCGGGATAAACCTGGATAAACCCGGCCATGACGAATTCTCGGGTTCACCTTCGCGCTCAGACCGGTTGATGTGCCGGAGCAAGCAGTATTGGCGTCTTCTTGCCGAAGGCGGCGGCGGATTTTCCGGTGAGGGCCGCCAATACCAGCGCGACCATATGGTCGAGGCGCTCGTCCTTGGCCTCCTTCTTCAGGAGGTCGCGGCCGAAAATCACGCTCAAGGTGGCGCTGTTCGACAGATAGAAAAAGCACAAGGCCGCGATCGAAATGTAGAGCTGCACCGGATCGACGGCCACCGGGAAGTCGCCTTTTTCGACGCCGCGCGTCACCACGGTGCGGATCATCTCGACGAACGGCGAATGCATCGACTTGACCTTGGTGGAGCGCTTGAGATGGCGCGCCCGCGCCAGATTTTCGGTATTGAGCAGCGCCAGGAATTCCGGATTGCGGATGAAGTAGTTCCAGGTGAAATCGATCAAGCGCTCGATCGCCTCAGGCGGATCGAGATGTTCCAGATCGAGCCCGCGCTCCTCGACCCGTATCTTCTCATAGGCGCCTTCCAGCACCGCGAGATAGAGATCGTCCTTCTTGCCGACGTGATAATACAGCATGCGCTTGTTGGCGCCGGCCTTGGCCGCGATCCGGTCGACGCGCGCCCCGGCGAGGCCATGCGCGGCAAATTCCTGCTTCGCGGCCTCGAGGATGCGAATTCGCATGCCCTCGGGATCGCGCTGCCATTTCAGAGTTCGCTTTGCTTTGGCCAAATTGGTCGCTCGATCAAGAGAGGTGTCGGGTGTAGCACGCATGAGGCGAATTGAGAATGAAGCGCGCAGTACTCGTACCCTCCCCTGGAGGGCAAGAAACACCGCGTTGAGGCCCGCGCCGTCCGCTCCAGCAGCAGCGTGTGGATGCCGCAGGTGCCGTTCCGCACGCTCAGCACCCTGGTGCCCGGTTTGCGGCCGATGCGCACCTGCGATACATCGATGCCGGCCGCCACCAGCCGCGCGTGCGTCGCGTCGATGTCGGCGACGCGCCAGCTCAATCCCCACAATTTATCGTGGGCCTGGTCCGCGCCGGCGACCGGCCTGCGCACCACCTCGACGATGAGGTCGCCGCAACGGAAGAACATCAGCTGTCCCCATTCCTGATGCGAACGGTCGAGCGCCATATCGAGCCCGAGCCGCGCGCCGTAGAGCGCCGCGGCGCGCTCCGGATCCTGGCTCGAAACCACGACGTGATCGAGGGCCAGTATCGGCGCCGCCGCGGTCGCGGCCGAATGTGGGCGCTCCTGCGCCAACTCCAGGAAAAACATCCGGACGCCCCTCGTCATATCGGTCGCCGCGCGGGTGCGTTTCCAGCTCAACGTCCCTCCCGAATCGGAATCGCGGCTCTCGACCTCGGCAATCGGGTCCGGCTTCAGCGCCAGACGATCGAGCCTGCGATGCATTTTCGCGATGTCGCCGACGCGGAAGCAAATGCTGGCGAGCCCCTCGCCCCAGATCTTGATCACGGAGCGGATGCGATCAGCCGCCGGCGATGCGCCGGCCGGCGCCATCAGCTCCAGCGTCATGTTGTCGAGGGTGAAAAGCACGGTTTCGGCGCCGTCGCTCTGGCTTCGCCACGACGGTGCGCGCCCGAGCAGCAATTCATAGGCGGCCGCACCGGCCTTGATATCCGCCAGCAACACGACGACGTGGTCCAGGCCGGTGATCATCATCCGGGTAGTCCCCTGTATCGAGAACGACGCCTCGCTGCCATGCCGCGATTTCTGCGACGGAATTTATGGAAACAATCCCCGCGTGGTCTTCGCGGCACGGACCTTTTCCACACCGATCGCCATGGCCGCGGTGCGATGCGAAATCTCGTCGGCCTTCGCGCGGGCCGCCATTTGGTCGAAGGCGCGATCGAGGATCTGATATTCGCGCCGCATCACTTCCTCTTCTTCCCAGAACAGCTGCTGCAGATCCTGCACCCATTCGAAATAGCTGACCACGACGCCCCCGGAATTGCAGAGGATGTCCGGGATCAGGAAAATTTCATCCTGACGTTTTTCCAATATCAGGTCCGCGTCCGGCGTGGTCGGGCCGTTGGCGCCTTCCGCCAATACCCGGCACTTCAGGTTTTGCGCGACCTGCGCGTCGATCACGCGCTCCATCGCCGCCGGCACCAGGACGTCGCAGCGCAGCGTGAGAATTTCCGCGGGATCGAAGTGCAGTTCATTGGAAAACCCGGCGAGGCTGCCGTACGCGTCGCAGTGCCGCATCAGCACCGGAATATCCAGGCCCTTCGCGTCGTAAAGCGCGCCGGTATGATCGCTGACCGCGATCACCTTGAGACCGAACTGATGCAATCCGAGTGCGGCATAGGAGCCGACATTGCCAAAGCCTTGAATAACCGCGGTGCCGTTGTTGAGGTCGATCGAAAGCTCGTTCATCACCCGCTTGGCGAGATGGGCGACGCCACGTCCCGTCGCCTCGCGCCGGCCCAACGTGCCGCCGGAGGCAACCGGCTTGCCGGTGACGATTTCAGTGACGGTGCGGCCCTGATACATGGAATAGGTATCCATGAACCAGGCCATCACCTGCTCATTGGTGCCCATGTCCGGCGCCATGACGTCGGTATGCGGCCCGACGAACGGAATCATTTCCTGCATGTAGCGCCGCGACAGCGCCTCCAGCTCGCGCTTGGACAGCGTCGCCAGATCGACCGTGATGCCGCCCTTGGCGCCGCCATAGGGCAAGCCGACCAATGCGCACTTCCAGCTCATCCAGATCGCAAGTGCCGCGACTTCGCCGATATCGACACTGGGTGCGAAACGCGTGCCGCCCTTGGTGGGGCCGAGGGTGAGGTGATGCTGCACGCGATAGCCTTCGAACACCGCGATCGTACCGTCGTCGCGGTGGATCGGACAGGAGACGGTGATCGCCCGTTTCGGCAGCAACAGGCGATCGCGCTCGTCTATCGGGATCGACAGATGATTGGCGATGACGCCGAACTGGTTCACCGCCATGTCGAATACCGGACCGGAATAGACGGTCATCGTCCCCCCTTTTATCTCTCTGTATCGCTGTCAGGAACTCAGGAAACCGCCGGCCGTCGAATCGGCGCGGCGCACTGGCAATTTGGGGCTACGGTCGTAGTCCCGCCACATTGTTATCTCAAGCGGTTAAGGTGGTGGCTTTGCGAATAATTTTAGCGATTCTCCTGGGAGAACCGGTGCTAATGTGGGGTGCCGCCGGGACCACCTTCAGCGCATGACGGATGACTTTATGCAAGCCCTCTTCATCGGACAGACCTATATCGACGTTACCTTCATTACCGACCACATGCCGACCGGCGACGAGAAGCACGTGGCGTCGGCCTACGCCGTCTCGTTCGGCGGCAATGCCGTCACGGCGGCATTCTGCTGCGCCAAGCTTGGGATCGTGCCGGACCTGATCGCGACCGTGGCCAACGACTGGCTGGGGCGGATGTTTCAGGACATGAGCGCGAAGTACGGAATCTCGATCCATCCGCGCAAGGTCAATTCCTCCTCGCTCTCCTTCATCATGCCGAAGGACGGCAAGCGGGCGATCGTACGCTGTCGCGACGACGACCATATCCACCCCTTCCCGCTCCTGAACCTCGCCGGTTGCCGCGCGCTGCATATCGACGGCCACCAGCCGGACGCCGCGATCCATTATGCCAAACTGTGCCGCGAGGACGGCATCCTGACATCGCTCGATGGCGGTGGACTCCGGACCAACACCCACGAGCTGCTGGAATTCATCGACGTTGCCATCGTCGCCGAGCGGCTGTGCGAGCAGATGGACCTTACGCCTGAAAAAATGCTGGATTACCTCAAGAGCCGCGGCTGCCGGGTCGGCGGCGTCACCATGGGCGAACGCGGCCTGCTCTGGTATGACGAGACCGGCGCGGTTCGTACCATGCCCGCTCTGCCGATCGCGCCAATCCCGGGAAAGGCTGGCACGACCATTTCGAGTTTGCTCGCGCGGCCTCGACCTACAAGATCCAGCGCCTCGGCAATGAGGCCGGACTGCCGACACTTACCGATATCGATGCCGTCAAGCAGGAGTTTCAAATCGGGCGCAAGAAAGAATTTTGGGATTAGGCATGGGCCGCGTTTTCGTTGCCGGAAGCATCAATATGGATGTGGTGGCGACGGCCGACCGGCATCCCCGCATCGGCGAGACGGTCGCGGGAAGCGCGGTGCTTTACTTTCCCGGTGGCAAGGGCGCGAACCAGGCGGTCGCCGCAGCGAAACTGGGTACCCCGACGACGCTGATCGGCCGGCTTGGCAAGGATGCGTTCGGCGATCAATTGAAGGCGTTCCTCGCAGCCGAGGGAATAGATCTCAGCTTTGTGCAGCAGACGTCGCAAGCCCACACCGGAACGGCCATCATTACCGTCGCCAATGCCGACAACACCATTGTCGTCATTCCCGGCGCCAATGCGCTGGTCAGTGCCGCCGATGTCGAGGCGCCCGTTCTCGCGAAGGGCGACATCGCCGTCAGCCAGTTCGAAATTCCCCTGCCCGCCATCAGCGCCTTCTTCAAACGCGCCCGCGCGGCGGGTGCGACGACGATCCTCAATCCGGCGCCAGCGATCGAATTCAGCCGCGAACTACTCGATCTCGTCGATATTCTGATCCTCAATGAAACCGAGCTCGGCTTCCTGACCAAGACCGAGCTCCGCGACACCGACGACTATCCGCGCTTCATCGAGGCGGCGCGATCGTTACAGATCAACAAAGACAAGACCATCTGCGTCACGCTCGGCAAGCGCGGCGTGCTGGCGCTGGTGAACGGCCAACCGCTCGTTATCGATGGCCGCGCCGTCAAGGCCTTCGATACCACGGGCGCCGGCGATTGTTTTGTCGGCGCCGTCGCAGCACAACTCGCCGGCGGAAAACCAATCCATGACGCGCTGCACTACGCCAACATGGCGGCCTCGATTTGCGTGCAACGAATGGGCGCCGCGCCGTCGATGCCGACGGTGGCGGAAGTGGAAATGACCCGCTCCACGAGTCGTCCCGGCGAACGCCGGGACCCATAACCCCTAACGCTGATGGTGAAAAAAGGCATTTGCCACAGTGCCAAAATGAAAGTCCGCAGCGCCGCGGTGAGCGCAATTGCGCACATCGCTGGGGTCCCGGCGTTCGCCGGGACGACGAAAAACGACTGACGCAAAACTATCTCAACATTCCCATCTGCCGCGGCAACCACAGCGTCAGTTCGGGAATCAGCGTAATCGCAATCAGCGACATCAACAGTGGGATCAGCCACGGCAGGATAGCCATGGTGGTGCGTTCGATCGACAGCTTTGCAATTCTCGCCAACACGAACAGCACCATGCCGAGCGGCGGGTGCAACAGGCCGATCATCAAGTTGAGCGTCATCACCACGCCGAAATGAACGGGGTGGATGCCGACCTTGAGGATGATCGGCATCAGCACCGGCACCAGGATGCTGATCGAGGCGATCGGCTCGAGGAAGCAGCCCACGATCAGCAGCAGCACGTTGATCAGCAGCAGGATGATGTATTTGTTGTCGGTCAGTTGCAGGAGCGCCTCGGCGCCGGCTTCCGTCAACCGCGTCGTCGTCAGCACCCAGCCGAACAATGAAGCCGCGGCAACAATCAGAAGCACGCCCGCCGTAGTCTCGATGGTGTCCATCGAGACCTTGTAAAACTGCTTCAGCGACAGCGAGCGGTACAGGAAGATACCGAGGATCAACGCCCAGGCGCAGGCGGCGATCGCAGCTTCCGTCGGCGTGAACCAGCCGAAGGTCATGCCGCCGATAATGATCGCCGGCGTCATCAGGGCCGGCAGCGCCGCAAGAAAGGTGCGGCCGAGTACGTTCCAGTGGAACGCCTGATCGCGGCCCATCCCGTAACGACGCGCGCAATAACTCACATACAGCATCATGAAGATGGTCATGACGGCGCCGGGAATGAACCCGCCGAGAAACAGCGCGCCGATCGAGACATTGCCCATCATGCCGTAGATCACGAACGGCAGCGACGGCGGGATGATCGGACCGAGCGTGGCGGAGGCCGCGGTGACGCCCACCGAAAACTCGGTATCGTAGCCATGGTCCTGCATGGCCTTGATTTCGATGGTGCCAAGCCCCGCCGCGTCGGCGATTGCGGTGCCGGACATGCCGGCGAAAATCACCGAGCCGAAGATGTTGACGTGCGCAAGGCCACCGCGCATCCAGCCGCAGGTTGCCACAGCGAAATCATAGATGCGGTTGGTGATCCCAGCCGAATTCATCAAATTGCCGGCGAGGATGAAAAACGGCACCGCCAGCAGCGGAAAGCTGTCGAGCCCGCCGGCCATCCGGTGCAGGATCACGAAGTCCGGAATCCCGGCGATGAAATGCGTGTAGAGCAGCGACGAGAACGCCAGCGCGATGAATACGGGTATGCCGGCCAGCAGCGTTGCAAAGAAGACGAAAATCAGGATCGGCATCGGTCGGCCCAGCTCTCAATCGGCGTGAATTTGGTCGGTGACGTCGGGCGCCCGCCGCCAGCCCTCGCGCGCATTGCGCCAGACTACCTGGAGCTGGCGCGCCAGCATAATGAAGCAGCCGAGGCCGACGACGCCGTAGACGATGCTCATCGGGAGTTCGAACACCGTCATACGCTGCGAGTGCATGCGCTCGACGATCGTCACCGAGAAAAACGCCAGCAGGCCCATGAAGCCGAGCGTGATGAAATCGACCAGCGCCAGCAGCGCAGACCGCATCGGTCCGGGCCCCATCAGGTTCGACACTAGTTCGACCGCGATGTGCGCCTTCTTGCGTGTCACCACGGCGCCGCCGATGAACGCCAGCGACATCAGCCCGTAGCGCGCGATCTCCTCGGTCCAGGACAGACTGTCGTTCATGATGTAGCGCGTGAAGAACTGCAGGAAGACAATAATGGCCAGCGCCCAGAACAGCACGAAAGCGATCCAGTCTTCTGGATGATGCTCGATGATCACTTCCTCGTCCTTGGCGACGATCAGATGGACGTCGTCGGATGGAGCAGCGTTGGTGGATTTGGGATTGGTGTTCATGATGGAGAGTCCGTTTCGATCTCGCACAATTTTTGCGCCGTTGTCCCGGCGAACGCCGGGACTCATAACCCCCGGCGGCTATGTGACAGAAAGTTTCTGCCACACTGCGCAACAGAAACGACACGGCGTATGGGTCCCGGCGTTCGCCGGGACGACTCGTTGAAAGGGTGCCCTGCTATTTCAGCGCTTGCAATTCGTCGTACTGGGCCTGGCTCCAGCCGGCGCCGGCCGAAGCGTCGTTGTGCAGCGGGACCGCCGCCTTGCGGAATGCTTCGCGGTCGACCTGGACCACGGTCTTGCCGAGCTTGCGCAGCTCATCCGCGATCTTCTGCTCGGACTCACGAATTTGATCCGAAGATTTGGCGGCCGCCTGCACCAGTACCTCATCGAACACTTTCTTCTCGTCATCCGACAGCTTCGACCAGACATGCGAGCCGGTGATGGTGAGCAGCGACTCGATGATGTGGCCGGTGAGCATGACGTGGCTCTGCACCTCGTAGAACTTCTTGGCCATGATAGTCGGCAGCGGGTTCTCCTGACCGTCCACGGTGCCTTGCTGCAAGGCCAGGTACACCTCGGCGAAGGCGATTGGCGTGGCGTTGGCGCCGACCGATTTCGCCAGCATCAGATAGAGCGGCGCCGGCGGCACGCGCAGCTTCATGCCCTTCATGTCCTCGGGCTTCTTGATTTCCTTGTTGGCGGTCACCATGCGCTCGCCGTAGTAGGTGAGCGCGATAACCTTGTGCTTGGTCTTGTCCTCATAGCCTTTGGCGATGTCGCGGAATAGTTTGCTGTCGCGGTAGGCTTTCCAGTGGCTGAAGTCGCGCAGCATGAACGGCGCGCCGGAGATGGCGAGCGGCTTGTGAATCGAGCCGGCGAACGAGGTGCCGGTGTAGATCATGTCCACGGTGCCGAGACCGAGCCCTTCATTGATCTGGTTCTCGTTGCCGAGCTGGGACGCCGGAAACACCTGGATCTCATATTTGCCGTTGGTGCGCTTCTTGATTTCGTCAGCCGCCCACAGCGCCTGAGTATGGTACGGCTCGCTGATCTCGTAGACATGCGCCCATTTCAATTTGGTCTGGGCCGAAGCCGGTCCGGCGGTTGCCGCGGTAATGACAAATGCTGACAACACGAGACATCGTGTCCAGATGGACATGGTACCCTCCCCTCAAAATTATTGGCTGAGACCTCATTGATGGGCCTCGTGGCCGACAACGTCGCCGATATGATGGGTGGATGCAAGTGGCGGCAGAACCAACTTAAGTCAGGGCAGCCTTCAAATCGAAGCTGGTATCGGCGGCCTGTTCCGGTTCGATCGAGCGGTTCATGCCCAGAATTTTCCGTCCGAACACGTGATCCGACCCACGATTGACGGACTCGACGCCGACGAGCTGGCCCGATTTGTAGCAGAATGCCGAGAACGATCCCTGCCCCGGATCGCCGCGCACCACGACGCGGTCATATCCAGTGGTCAGGCCCGCGATCTGGAGCTTGTCGTCGCGCTGATCGCTCCAGAACCACGGCTGGCCATCGTAGCTCTTGGTATCGCCGGTCAGTCGCGCCGCCACGCAGCGCGCGTGATCGGTGGCGTTCTGCACGGATTCAAGCCGCAGCGACCCGCCGAAGCGATGGCTTGCGAACAACGCGCAGTCGCCGATCGCCGAGATGTTCGGATCCGACGTCAGCAATTGCTCGTTGACGATAATCCCCGCCGCGACCGGCAGGCCGGCTTCGTCAGCCAATTCGACATTGGGCAACACGCCGACGCCGACCACCACGAGATCCGCCGGCACATGCCGGCCGTCGCTGAGGCTGACACCGGTGACATGGGTGCCGTCGCTTTCGATGCTGGTGGCCTGCACGCCGAGATGAATGCGAATACCCGCCGCGGTGTGCCGACTTTGAAAAAAATCCGAGATTTCCGCGGTCACCGCGCGCGCCATGACGCGCGCTCCGAGTTCGACCACATCCACCTCGAGGCCCTTGGCGCGCGCGGTGGCGGCGAATTCCAGGCCGATGAACCCCGCACCGATCACGACGACACGTCGTGCCGACGCGATCCGCAGCCGCAATGCCTCGCTTTCATCGAGCGTTCGCAGATAGAGCACGTCTTCGAGATTGGCGTTGGGGATGTCGAGCAGGCGATTGCGTGCGCCGGTGGCCAGCACCAGGTGCCCGTAGTCGAGCGACGAGCCGGATGCGAGCAGCAGCCGGCGCGCGCCGCGATCGATCGAGGCGGCGCGGTCGGCGATCAACTCGATGTTCTGGTCGCGGTAAAATTTGTCGGGCCGGAACATCAGGCTATCCGCGCCGCCCGCGCCTTTCAGATAGGCCTTGGACAAGGGCGGGCGCTGATACGGCAGATGCGCCTCGTCGTTGATCAGGCGGATCGGCTCGCTATAGCCATGCTGACGCAACGATGCCGCGAGCTGGAAACCTGCGTGGCCGGCGCCGGCGATGAGAACCGGTCCCTGCGTCATCGGGGCAACTCAGCTGCAGGCGCACGGGAATTACCCATGTTGTCTCCTGTCTCTGCCGATTTTGGCTTGCTCGCCTCGTCGTTTAAGCAGCGGCGCTCGTGGCCGCGTCCCGAACGATGGCGACACTATTTGACCTCAGGGTTCAAGGAGGCGCAAGAGCGCCTCTGCCCAAGAGGAAGGTAAGGCCGCATTTTGCAGACTTGGCTGGGATTGTCACCTCTTCCCTTCTGCTATTTAAATGGCGGCCGACCTTGTCCCATTCCGAGGCTTCAAATGCCGGCACCCGATCATACCGCCACCCCAACCAGCGATCCGGCACTGCTCCGAATCGAAGGCCCGATCGCCACCATCACGCTCAATCGGCCGGCTGCCTTCAACGCCATCGATCTTTCGATCGCGAAGAAGCTCGAGCAGCTCGGTGCGGAGGTCGAGGCCTCAGACGATATCCGGGTGCTCGTGATTGAAGGCCAAGGCCGCGCGTTCTGCGCCGGCGGCGATCTGCAAACCATTGGTGCCGCCGCCGCTGCCGATACCGTCGCACCCGTGATTGGCGAGCTGCTGCATCATTACCACGCCTTCATCACGACGCTGCGGCGAATGCCCAAGATCGTGCTGGCCAGCGTGCACGGCTCGGCCGCCGGTGCCGGCCTGTCGCTCGCCTTTGTCGCGGATCTCTGCATCGCCACCGAAGACGCCCGCTTCACGCCGGCCTATGCCAAGCTCGGCGTATCGCCTGATGGCGGCGGCACCGTCGGCGTGGTCGCGAGCGTCGGCGCGCGCCGCGCGCTGCAGATATTTCTGGCCGAAGACAGCTTTTCGGCGGCGCAAGCCTATGACTGGGGTCTGGTCGTCAAGGTCGTGCCGGCGGCAGAACTGAAAGCCGCGACCCGCGAACTGGCGCATCGCCTGGCGCAGAACGCGCCGGCAGCACTGGCCGTAACCAAGGCGCTGATCCATCGCGCCCATGTCACCCCGGTCGAGCGGCAGCTCGACGCCGAGCGAGACGCCATCATCGACTGCATGCACACGGAGGAGTTCCGCGTCGCGGTGAAGAAGTTCACGAGCAAGAAGGCCACGTGAAGCAGTTGCCGGCGCCGTCTCGTTCCTTTCTCTGTATTCGCCACGGCGTCACCGACTGGAACCGGCGGGCCAAGGTAACGGACCTCATCCTGAGGAGC
>WNFK01147679.1_pt1 | contig 14268 bp, 11 predicted proteins | sample 5400281 | NCBI WGS metagenome assembly WNFK01 (sample SAMN13153350, study PRJNA577476) | soil metagenome | isolation source: 20 cm soil on Douglas fir-dominated hillslope | place: USA:California | collected 2013-09-17 | reverse complement strand
GCTGATGTCCGCGATGGCCCCCGCCAGCTCCACGCCGGTCGGTCCCCCGCCCACGATCACGAAGGCGAGCAGCGGCCGCTGCTTGCTGGGATGCGCTTCGTTCTCCGCCGACTCGAAGGCGAGGAGGATGCGCCGGCGGATCTCGGTGGCCTGCTCCAGCGTCTTCAGACCGGGCGCGAACGGCTCCCATTCCGGATGGCCGAAGTAGCTGTGCGTCGCCCCGCAGGCGAGGATGAGGAAGTCCCAGGAAAAGCTCACTCCGTCCTCGAGGAAGACGCGCTTGTCCGCCAGCTCGACGCGGGAGACGCGACCGAGGTGCACGTCGACGTTGCCCGCCTGGCTGAACTGCGCCCGCACCGGGACGGCGATGTCCCCGGGGCTCAGCCCGGCAGTGGCGACCTGGTAGAGGAGCGGCTGGAAGAGATGGTGGTTGCGCTGGTCGAGGATGGTGATGTTGACCGACGGATTCCCGGCCAGGGTCCGGGCGGCCTCGAGCCCGCCGAAGCCCGCGCCCACGATCAGCACTTCTTTCGCCATCGCGGGCGAGCACTACTACACTCGCATGCGATGGGGATGCGCTTTCCGGCGGAAGCGTCCTGGCTCGAGGTCGACGCCAGGGCGCTGGCGCACAATGCGGCGGTGTTCCGCGAGGTGCTCGGCGCGGGCGTCCGGCTGGGCGGCGTGCTCAAGGGAAACGCCTACGGCCACGGATTCGCCGACGTGCTCCCGCACGCGCATGCGGCCTGCGATTCCTTGTACGTGATCGAGGCGCGCGACGCGCTGGCCGTCCGCGAGATGGAAGCGCGGGCGAAGGCGCCGCGCCGGCAGGTGCTGGTCCTCGGCGCGATCGACGGGCAGGAAGCGGTCGAGCTGGCTCAGGCGCAGGTCGACGTCGCCCTCACCGATCCGGGGCAGGCCCGATTCGTCCCGGCGCTCCGGGCGGCCGGCGTGCGGCTGCGGGGCCACGTCCACCTGGACACAGGCCTGGGGCGCGAGGGGTTCACCCTCTCCGAGCTGCCCGAGGCGATCGGCTGGCTCGCGCAAGACCGCGACGCCATCGAGGTGGCCGGCGTCCTCTCGCACTTCGCCAACACCGAGGACGTCACCGAGCAGGACTATGCTGCGCAGCAGCTCGATGCGTTCGACGAGGGCACGAAGCGGGTCCGCGAGGCGCTCGGAATCGCCGGTCCGCTGGAACGGCACATCGCGGCCAGCGCGGCGGCGCTGCTCTTGCCGAGGGCCCGGCTGGACGTGGTCCGCCTGGGGATCTCCTTGTACGGGCTCTGGCCCTCCAGCGAGACGCGGCTGTCCGCGCGCGCTCTCCTCGGCCGCGTTCCCGAGCTCCGGCCCGTGCTCTCCTGGCGCTGCCGCAGCCAGCTCACCAAGTGGCTTCCGGCCGGCAGCTACGTCGGGTATGGCTGCACGTATCGGTGTCCGGTCGAGACGCGGATCGCGGTGCTGCCGATGGGGTACTCGGACGGCTACCCGAGGCTCTTGTCGTCGCGTGCGCACGCGCTGGTAAACGGGCAGCGCTGCCCCGTGCTCGGTCGCGTGATGATGAATCACGTGGTGATCGACGTGACGCGCTCGCCCCGGGGCGAGGGCCCCCTGACCGCGACCCTTCTGGGCCGCGACGGGGACGAGCAGCTGTCCGCCGATCAGCTGGCGGAGTGGGCCCAGACCATCAGTTACGAGATCGTGACGCGAATCGGTGCACATCTCCGGCGGATTGTGGTTTAAGTTCCGCTCCCCCATGGCCCCTGCATCGAAAGTCGGCGGAGACATCGACGCGTGGTGCACGCGCTGCAAGCTGAACCTCGGTCACACCATCCTCGCGATGGTCGGCAGCAGGCCCGCCCGGGTCCGGTGCAACACCTGCCAGGGCGAGCACAACTACCGGGCCGATGCGGGATCGGAGCCGCGCAAGGGGTCGTGGGAGCCGCGCGAGGTGCGCGAGCGGCGGGAGGCCCGGCCGTCGGTGACGAGCTGGGAAGCCCTCCTCGCCGGCAAGGACCTGGCAGCCGCCCGGCGGTATTCGGCGAAGGAGAAGTACTCCGCCGAGGAGGTGATCCAGCATCCGCTGTTCGGGATCGGGCTGGTGCAGGAGGTCCGCGGCGACAAGATCCAGGTCGCGTTCAAGGCGGACGTGAAAACGCTGGTGCACGGAAAGTAGGGATTCCCCTCAGGCGTACCGCCGCGCGGCGCTCAGCAGATCCAGGCAGCGCGCCATGTCGTCCGGAAGCGGCGACTCGATCGTCAGCCAGCCCCGCTTCGCGGGGTGCGGGATGCGGAGCGCCGCGGCGTGCAGGGGAGTGCGGTCCAGGACCACCGTGTCCGGATCGGGCGCGCCGGACCACAGGTCGCCGACCCGGATGGGCTGGTCGTCCCCGTAGCGCGGGTCGACGGCGAGCGGATGCCCGATCTCCGCGAGGTGCACGCGGACCTGGTGCTTGCGCCCGGTGCGGGGGCGGCAGACGCAGAAGGTGAAGCTCCCGAATCGCTCCTTGGGCTCGAACCGGGTCTGCGCCGGCAGGCCTCCCTTCCCTCCCGCGCGCACGCGTCCTCCGCGCACTTCGGAGAGAGGCAGATCGACGAGCTGCGCCTTTGCCAGGTCGCCCCGGACCAGCGCCAGGTACGTCTTCTCCGCGCGGCGGCTCTCGAAGGCGGCGTTGAGCGCGCGGTGCGCGTCCGGAGTCCGCGCGAAAACCAGCACGCCCGAGGTGCCGCGATCGAGGCGGTGCACCACCAGCGCCTCCGGCGCGATCGAGCGCACCTGATCGGAGAGCGCCGGCTCGTCCGTTCCGCGCCCCGGGATCGTCAGCACCCCGGCGGGCTTGTCGATGGCGAGCAGATGCTCGTCTTCATGCAGGATTCTCACACCGCTGCACTTGTAGCAGACCCGCCGCCGCGCGTGCTGCCCGGGCCCGGCTTTTCTGGTGCGGGTCCCGCGTTCGAGTTACCTTCGCTGACCCGTGCTCGCGCTCCTCGCCCTGCTCGCCGCCGGCGGCCCGCTCGGCCTGCGCACCCAGGGCCCCCTGCGGGAGCTGTTCCTGGACATGACGGGCGCAGACGCGCGTCCGATCGACCGGCCGGAATTCAAGGTCCGCTGGACGGTGGCGAACACCTGGAACGAGCAGATGACGCTCCAGCGCGGCAACGACCACGCGACGCAGCTCCTCGACGAGCAGGCCGACTCGCTCATGTTCCAGGTCAAGGCGCCCTGGCCCGGACTTGCCGATGTCTGGACGGCCCTGGAGTGGAAGATCACCGAGCACTGGGGCGGCTGGAGCGATGCGCCGATCGAGTCGTGGCACTCGCTGGTCGGCGCCTTCAACTACCAGCGCTCCCTGTACCCCCGGAACCGCGTCGCGCTCCTGTACACGGACAGCGGCGGAACCGCCTTCGACATCCGCTCCGCCAAGGTCGCCCCTGGCGATCTGACGGCACGCACGCAGGTCGCGTTGCTCGACGGCCCTTTGTCGCTCGCCGCCCGGTTCGATCTGAAGCTGCCGATCGGCTCGCTCTCCGCCGCCGGCGGCTCCGGCGGCGTCGACGCCGGCGTCGGCATCCTCGCCACCTGGCTGGCGACCTCCTGGATGACGGTGCACGGCCTGGTCGCGGTCAGCCGGTTCTCCAACCTGGCGGCGCCCACGCTGATGCAGCCGAAGCCCTGGCATTTCACGGGCGAGGTTTCCTTCGAGCTCGAGATCGGCGGCACCACGCTGATCATCGAGGACCGCGTGCTCTCCCCGCTGCTCCAGCCGGGTTGGAGCCGCACGGGGACCCCCGACGACGACGCGCTGCTCTCCAGCGGACTCTACGCGGACTTCCGCGCGCACAACCAGATCAGCCTCGGCCTGCGCTGGGGCCGGTTCACCACCTTCTTCAGCGAGGACTTCACCCCCGGTGCCAATCCGCACAGCGTGCTGTCCTGGGTGTACATGTCGAACGCGCCGGACGTGGTGGTGGGGCTCGCGTTCACCCAGCCGCTGTAAGGCCGGCCGGCCCGGCTCAGGCGAACTCCTCCAGCTGGCGCACGTCCAAAGGGCAAAGCCCGTTCAGGGCCTTTCGAGCGGCGTCCGCCTCGCCCACCACGATCAGCAGCGCCCCTTCGCGCGCCGGCGACAGCTCGGCGGCCATGGTCCGCGCCTGCGGAACGGTGACGCCGAGCACGCGGTTCCGGTACGTGGTCAGGTGCTCCAGCCCGAGCCCGTCGAGCAGCGCGTCCGAGATCTGCTCCGCCAGCGCCTCGAGGCTCTCCAGCCCCAGCGGGTGGGGCCGGTCTGCGCGTAGGCGCGCATGTTCTCCAGCGCCACGTCCACCAGCTCGCGGAGCGTCTCGTTCTTGGTGAAGCTGGAGAACACGCTCAACCCCGCCCGCCGGTTCATCTGCAGGCGCGTGTGCACCGAGTACGAGAGGCCCCGGTCGACGCGGATCGCGTCCACCAGCAGCGAGGTGAACCCGCCGCCCAATGCGGTGTTCATCACCACCGCCTCGGCGTACCGCGGCGTCGAGCGCGGGAGGCCCGGCGAGACGATCCGGATCTGGGCTTGCGTCGCGTCGGGCTTGTGGATCACCACCGCCCGCATCCCTTCGCCGGGAGGCAGCCAGGCGAACTGCAGCGGGATCCTCTGGCTCTTGCCGGGCCAGGAGGCTTCCCACTGCGCCAGCTTCCCTTTGAGCTGGTCGAGCAGCTCGGCCACAGACGCCTGCCCCACGACCGCCGCCAGCGCGCCCTGCTGCTGGCAGCGGGTGGCGTGGAAGCTCAGCGCGTCCTCGCGCCGGAACGTCTCCACGTCCCGGCAGAATCCGTGCGAGGGATGCGCGTACGGGTGCCCAGGACCGTAGCCGAGCGTCACCACCGCCCGCCCCGCGACGTTGCTGGGCTCGTCGAGATCGCTCTGCAGCGCGGCGATGGCGCGCCTTCGGGCCGCGGAGACCTCGGCGTCCTCGAATGCGGGCTCCAGCGCCACCTCGAAGAGCGCGTCCAGCGCGCGATCGGACAGCTCCGCCGGCACCGTGAGCGCCAGCGCCGCCTCCTCCATCGAGACGTCCGCGGAGAGGTGGGCGCCCATCGACTCGATCATCTCGTCGACGTCCTGCGCGGGCCGTCGCCGGGTCCCGCGGCGGAGCAGGTCGACGGTGAACTGGGCGAGGCCGGCCTTTCCGCGCGGGTCCTCGCACGCGCCCGCGGGCACCGAGAGGCGCGCGTGGAACAGCGGCAGGCCCCGCTTCTGCACGGCCAGGAGCGTCAGCCCGGAGGGGAGCTTCTCGATCTGCAAGGGCGGAAGCTGGACGTCGGGGGTCGTCACGCCTCCACCTCTCCCGGAAAGAGGGTCACCACGTTCCGCCGGTGCGGCGCGAACGTCTTCTGCGCGACCCGCTGCACGTCCGCCGCGGTGATCGAGGCGTAGCGGTCGGGCAGATCGAGCATCGCCCTCCAGCTTCCGAGCATGACCTCCATCTGCCCGATCGTATGCGCCCGCCCGTTGGTGGTCGACAGGCCCCGCAAGAGCTGGCTGCGCACCAGGTTCTTCGCGCGCTCCAGCTCGCGCTCCGAGATCCGCTCGCCGCTGATCCGCGTCAGCTCCGACCAGAGCGCGCTCTCCGCCCGGGCCGGATCCACTCCCGGATTGAGCTTGAGCGAGATCTCGAACGGCCCGGGATCCATCCGCCAGCCGAAGTAGACGTGCGCATCGACGCACAGCTCCTGCTCGTAGACCAGCGCGCGCTTGAGCCTCGCGCCTTCCCCGGAGCTCAGGGCCGCCTCGATCAGATCGAGCACCAGCGAGTCTGGGTCGCGCCCGCCGGTGGCGCGAAAGCCGGCCAGCAGCGCCGGCGCCTGCGAGGGATAGCGGATCAGTGCCCGCCGCTCGCCCTTCTGCGGGGGCTCGCCGACGGGGACGGCGGGGAGCGGTCCTCCCGGCGGGATTCCCCCGTACAGCCGGTCGATCTCGCGCAAGGCGGCGGCGGACTCGAAGTCGCCCACCAGCACCAGCGTGCAGTTGCTCGGGGCGTAGTAGGTGCGGAAGTAGCTCTCGCAGTCCTTTCGGGTGATCGCCTCGATGTCGCTCATCCAGCCGATCACCGGCCAGCGGTACGGGTGCGCGAGGTAGGTGAGCGCGCCGAACGCCTCGTCCAGCATCCCGTCGATGTCGTTGTCGGTCCGGAACCGGCGCTCCTCCTTGACCACCTCGCGCTCGCGGGCCAAGGACGCGTCGTCGATGATCAGCGACGCCATCCGGTCCGCCTCCAGATCGAGGACCAGCGGCAGCGCTTCGGAGGCGAAGTCCTCGTAGTACGCGGTGAGGTCCTGCGAGGTGTACGCGTTCGAGTGCCCGCCGGCGGACTCCAGGCGCCGGTCGAACTCCTTCGGGCCGTACTTGCGCGACCCGTTGAACATCATGTGCTCGAAGAGGTGCGAGATGCCGGTGATGCCCGGGCGCTCGTTGCGCGAGCCGACGCGGAAGAAGCTGTAGACGGTGCACACCGGCAGCGAGCGGTCCTCGAGCAGCCGGATCTTCAGGCCGTTCTTCAAGCCGTGCTCCGCGACGGGGAAGTCCTTCTCGGAGAGAGGCATCAGTCCTCGGAGGGCGGGTGGAGCGGCTTCATCAGGAGCTGCTCGGCGGGGGTCATCAACTTCTTGCGGTTGTTGCATTCCTTGCAGGCGGCCACGACGTTACCCCGGGTGCTGCGCCCGCCGCGCGCGATCGGGACCACGTGGTCCATGCTCAGCTCCCGCGAGGGAACCTGTTTGCCGCAATAGGCACAGACGCCACGCTGGATCCGGCGTTGCCACCACGCGGTCTTGCGGAGCGCACGAGCCCTCTCCCGCTCCCTTGCCATGTGGGCGGGATCCACGTCCAGCGAGTACCACTCCTCGACCATGCGCCAAGCCTTGTAACCCGGCGGGGCACGGCCTTCCATGCCTGGGCAACCGCGTACCCACCCTCCGAGCGCACGCTCAGTTGCCTGTACCTTGGCACGGAGCGTGTAGGGGACCGCTCCCGCGGGGGTGCCGTATGGGCTGGTTCCGGGCGGCGGCGTGCGTGACGGTGATCACGGCCTGCGGAGGCGCGAGCCAGTCCAAGGTTCACGGCCTCGGCGGGTCGCTCAGCGTCACCCCCGCGACACTCGACTTCGGCGACGTCGCCCTCGGCAAGCAGCAGACGCAGCCGTTCGTGCTGCGGAACACCGGGCTGGTCCCGATGACCGTCGACCGGCTGCCGCAGCTCAGCGACCCGACGTTCCAGGTGACCGGCCTGCCGGCCACGCTGGGCCCGGGTGCCTCGGCGAACGTGAGCGTCCGCTACCAGCCGCCGCAGCTCGGGCTCTCCCAGCAGATGCTCCAGCTCATCACCGATTCCCCCGCCGACTCCGGCGCCGACGTGGGTCTGCGGGGCAACGCCGTGCGCGGGCTCGCCACCCTCTCTGGCGACTCCTTCGATTTCGGCAACGTGGTGGTGGGCCGCGCGGCCACGCAGGATCTCCTCCTCACCAACAACGACGGCAAGGCCGAGACCTCGGTGGCGATCACGCCTCCGGCGGACACGAACGTGTTCTCGGTGGCGCCTCCCGGGGAGCAGTCGCTGGCCGCCGAGAAGTCGATGGTGGTGCGGATCCAGTTCCAGCCCGACCAGCTGGGCAGCTTCACCTCCACCCTCCAGATCACCCCCTGCCCGACCTGCTCCCCCCGCCCCATCACCCTCACGGGGCGCGGGGTGGACAGCCTCCTTCTAGTCCAGCCGGGGACGATCGATTTCGGGCAGGTCATGCTGGGCGGCAACGCCTCGCAGCCGTTCACGGTCACCAACACCAGCAAGAGCCCGCTGGTCGTCCAGGCGGTGGCCCTGAGCGGCAGCCCGGATCTGACGGCGTCGCTGGACGGCAGCCCTCTCCCGCGGACGCTCGGACCTGGCGAGACCGCCGCCGCGACTGCACGGTATCTCCCGCGCAACCTGGGGATCCAGCAGACCCAGGCGTCGATCCAGGCGGCCGACGGCGGACCCGGGATCCTGGCCTTGACGGGGGCGGGCACCGGACCCGTGCTGCGGGTCAAACAGAGGTCGCTCTTCGTCGGTCCGGCCGCGATCGGGACCACCCGGAGCTCCTCTGTGAGCGCAACGAACGTCGGCTACGATCCCCGATCGGCGGCGCCCCTTTCGCTCTCGGCCGTCTACCTGGACAAGAACGACGGCACCTGGGCGGTGCAAGGCGGCGCGCGGGCGGTCGGGGCGCCCGGCTCCAGCGTGGAGATCGTGGTTTCGTTCACGCCGGTCACCGCGGGATTCTCGCAGGCGACGCTGGTGATCGAGTCCAACGACGCTCTCCACCCGCGCGTCGAGGTGCCGCTCTCCGCCATCGGGCGCAACCTCTTGCCGTGCACGCTCGAGGTGACTCCGGCCGACGGGGTGAACTTCGGCCTGCAGCGGCTGTTCACGAAGGCCGTCGGGGGATTCGAGCTCACGAATCGCACCTCGGACGACTGCATCGTCGGGGATCCGGCGATCGTGTCCGGCGCGCCCGCCTTCCGCTGGCCCGGCGGGATCGTTCCCGCGGGACGCACGCTGCCTCCCGGGGGACGCATGTCGGTGCGGTTGGAGTTCCTTGCCGAGCAGGCGCAGACGTACTCCGGCGCCGTCCGTTTCTACCTCAGCAATCGCTCCGCCCCGTCGATGACCGTGGACCTGGTGGGCGCAGGAGATTCGAGCTGCTTCTTCGTCACGCCAGCGACCGTCGATTTCGGCCCCACCCTGATGGGCTGCGGCATCCCGAACCAGTTCGCCTACGCGGTCAACTGGTGCAGCTTCCCGGTGACGGTCACGCGGGTGGAAACGATCGGCGCGTACTTCTCGTCGGCGGCGGCGCTCCCGATCCGGATCGACCCGAACACGAACGCCGCCCTTCCCATCGGCTACGCGCCGCCCTCGGCCGGCGACGACGTGGGCGCCATCCAGGTGTTCACGGACATGCGGCAAGAGCCGTTCCAGGCGGGCATCACCGGCGGCGCGCAGGTCTCCGCGACCATCGTGGATCAATGGGACCAGAGCACGCCCAAGGTGGATCTATTGATCGTGATCGACAACAGCGGGTCGATGGCCGAGGAGCAGAAGGCGCTGGCGCAGAACCTGGACCGCCTCTGGAACCGGATCGCCCTCGCCAACGCGGACTACCACATCGCGGTCACGACCACGGGCATGTTCCCGTACACCTCGGGCTTCATGCAGTGCCCGGGCGGAGCCTCCGGCGGAGAGGCCGGACGCTTCTTCCCGGTGGACAACTCGCGCCCGCGGCTGCTGACGCCCCAGACCCCGGAGGTGAGGAACGCGCTGTTCGCGAACACCAACGTCGGCCTCTGCAACTACGACGAGCGCTTCCTCGATCCGGTGCTCGCGGCGCTCACCGACCCGCTGATCAGCTCGACCAAGGCGCCCGGCACCCCCTGGCCCAGCGACGGCAACGCGGGCTTCCTGCGGGACGACGCGCGCCTCGCGCTCCTGGCGGTGAGCGACGCCGACGACGCCAACGACGTCGTCAACCCGGCGCCAGTCAGCGACTACGTGCGGCGCCTCGCGCAGGTGAAGCACGGCGCGCTCGACCTGATCTCGTTCGCGGGAATCGTCCCCCTGCACGCGTGCTCCACCGCCGAGGGCGTCGCCACGCGGTACATGGAGATCGGGCGCCAGCTCAACGGGCACCTCGAGGACGTCTGCGACCTGGCCAACTTCGGGCCCATGCTGGAGAGCTCTCTGGGGGGCCTCTTGCTGCCGCTCACCAGCTTCCCGCTCTCGGCGCGCCCGCGCGACCCGTCGCAGATCGTGGTCACGGTCGGCGGCGTGACCGTCAGCGTCTGGAGCTACGATCCGGTGTCCAACCGCATCGTGTTCCCGGCCAGCGCCGTCCCACCGCCGGGCTCCCACATCACCGCCAGGTACGAGCCGGCCTGCCAGTGAGTCAAGCCGGCGGCCAGGGACCGCCGGCGTGGAAATGCTTGCACAGCCCCCCTCCCGGGGGGATCATCCGGGGGACACCATGCGATGGTGTCCATTGCGCATGGCGATTCCGAAGACCTCCCGCGACACGGTTCTTGACGTCCTGCGGGATCCCGAAATCCGGCGGCTTCTCGGGAGTCCAGAGCACCAGGGCCTCGAGCTCTCGCACAGCCGGCAGATCTACGCGAACCGGTCCATGCAGATGGACCAGACCGCCCTGCTCGGCTTCGACATGGACTACACCCTGGCGGTGTACTCCTTGCGACAGATCGAGGAACTGGCCTTCCGGATGACCCTGGACCGGCTGGTGACGAACCGGGGCTACCCGGCCTATCTGCGCAACCTCAGCTACGACCACGAGTTCGTGATCCGCGGCCTGGTGGTGGACAAGGCCTACGGCAACATCTTCAAGATGGACCGGCACAACCATGTCGGCCGCTGCTACCACGGCCGGCGCCAGCTCTCGCTGGACGAGCGCCGGGCGCTCTACCAGACCAACGAGAAGATCCGCCTCAGCCTCCCGCGCTTCGCCTGGATCGACACGCTCTTCAGCCTGCCCGAGGCCTGCCTCTACGCGGAGATCATCGAGGCGCAGGAGGCGCGCGGCGAGAAAGTCGACTACCACAAGCTCTACGACGACACGCGCGAGGCCATCGACGAAGTGCACCGCGACGGCTCGCTCAAGACGGAGGTGCGCAAGGACCTGGGGCGCTTCATCAAACCGGACCCGGAGCTGGCGCCAGCGCTGCACAAGCTGCGGTCGGGCGGCAAGAAGCTGTTCGTCCTCACCAACTCGCTCTGGGACTACACCGAGGCGGTGATGAGCTTCTTGCTCGACGGGCGGCTGGCGGAGTACCCGTCGTGGCGGAACTACTTCGACTACGTCGTGGTGGGCGCGCAGAAGCCCGCCTTCTTCGCGGAGAACCGGCCGTTCGTGGAGCTCAACGCCGACGGCACCGTGGCGAGGGCCCAGCCCGAGGCCCTGGAGCGGGGCAAGATCTACGAAGGCGGAAACCTCTTCGACTTCGAGCGGATGACCGGCTTCGCCGGCGACCACGTCCTCTACGTCGGCGACCACATCTACGGAGACATCATCCGCAATCGCAAGGCGTCGCAGTGGCGCACCTGCTTCGTGGTGCAGGAGCTGGAGCGCGAGATCGACTACATCGACGCGCACGCCGACGAGGTGCTCCGGTTGAACGAGCTCGACGACCTGCGCACCCGCCTGGATGACATGATCAACCACCACAAGCTGCTGCTCAACGCGCTCGACCGGCGGATCGAGCGGTTCGGGCCGCTCCCCGCGGACCTGGAATCGCGCAGGCAGCGGGAGAAGCAGGATCTGGAGAAGCTCCGGAGGGCATTCAAGGCCACCTTGCTGGAGGGAGCGGACCTGGAAGCCCGGTTCGAAAGCGGCGCCAATGCCTATTGGGGGCTGGTCTTCAAGGAAGGCAACGAGAACTCACGGTTCGGGGAGCAGGTGCAGGACTATGCCGACCTCTATACGTCGAGAGTCTCGAACTTCCTGTACTATTCGCCAATGCAGGTCTTCCGCTCGCCGCGAGCGACGATGGCCCACGAACGACTGTCCCTGCGGCACCCTTGACCCCAGGTGCACTTCGTGAGGCACTCACTTCGCCGGTTGAATGCCGCACAGCCGGTCCGCGTCTGAATTGGCGCGCAGCCCGCCCTGAGGCCACCATGAGCGGAATGAAGCGCCACATCCTGGTCCTCGCGCTCCTGGCGTCGCCGGCGTTTGCGATCCCGGTCGCCAACGTCACGCTGCAGCCGGGGCCGACGCTCTCGCTTCCCTGGGCGGAGCATGGGCGCTTGTCGCAGGTGTCGGGGCGCGCGCCCCTCGGCTGGTCCACCGAGGCGTACGTGGTTCCCCAGCGCCCGGGCAAGAACAGCGTCCGCTATTTCGAGTACAACTGGCGCGATTACGACTACTTGAACGACGACGGCTCCGCGGGCCTCAAGCTCTACTTCTACGACCGGGAGTACCCGGTGGCGCGCATCGCCGGCGGCCTCATCCGTGAGTCCTGGCGGTACCTGACCGACCGGTTCCAGTACAAGCCGTCGTTCAAGGTCCCTTACATTCTCTATAATACCTATCGCGAATTCCTCGAGACCAACGTCTTCGCGGTGCAAGAGGGAATCCTCGGCGTCACCAGCCCCCAGGACCTGCGCATGTCGCTGGCCTACGGCGGCGAGCGCGAGTTCTTCAAGCGGGTCTCCACGCACGAGATGACGCACCAGTTCCAGATCCAGAAGGTGTCCGAGCGGGCGGCCAGCGCCGGGCTCGACACCCCGATCGGACAGATGCCGCTCTGGTTCACCGAGGGATTGGCCGAGTACTACGCGCACGACCAGCAGATGGACAGCGAGACGGAGATGTTCCTCCGCGACATCGTGCTGAACCCGAACGGCGAGATCGGGTACGACTTCCCTTCGCTCGCCGAGGATCGGCCGTATGCGTACCTGTACACATACAAGTACGGGCAGGCGAAGCTCGTCTTCCTCAGTGAGGTGTACGGCGAGCGCGTGATCCAGGGCGTGCTCGATCAGAGCCCGCGCCTGGTGGGCGGCGGGCGTGGCCGGGGCGAGCCGCGCGAGGGCTTCATGCAGCTGCTCGGGCACGTGGCGGGCGAGTCGCCGCAGCAGATGGACGCGCGCTGGCTGACCTGGGCGCGCAAGCGGGTGATGCGCACGTACCTCGACGCCAAGCAGGACCTCCCCGACGTGACCGAGCTGAAGCTGCCCGACGAGCTGGACGCCTTCACCAGCTCGAGGGACGGCAACCTGCTCTTCTACCGCGGCGTCGAGCGCGAGAGCTTCCGCGCCAAGCTGGTGGTCCTGGACCGCCGCGACCCGTCGACCGCCAAGCAGATCGCCATCGACCAGGAGGCCGGCACCGAGAGCCTCCATCCGGTGCTCCGCTCGGTGATGGCGGTGAGCGACGACGCGATCGCCTGGTTCGCGCAGTCGGGCGACTCGGACGTGCTGCACGTGCGCCCCATCAGGCGGAGGGAGCAGAAGGGGCAGATGGGGCGCGTGCGCATCAACCTGGACCTGGGCCCGACGATGGAGCTGCGCGTGATCCGCGACGGCGTGATCGAGGCGGGCGATCCCACCTTCAGCCCCGACGGCAAGCAGCTCGCGTTCTACGGGCTCGATCGCGACGGGAAGATCGACATCTACACGGTCAGCCTGACCGAGAAGGACCCGCGCGTCCGAAGGCTCACCGACGATCTCTACAGCGAGCGCGATCTCTCCTGGGGAGACGATGGGATCGTCTACGCGGGCGACGCCACCGAGAGCGGCCGGTACAACCTGTTCCGCATCGACCCCGAGAACGGCACGCGGACGCGCCTCACCGACGCGCCGGTGGACCAGCGCTTCCCGGTCACCCTGGCCGGCGGGGCCGTGGTGTTCTCCAGCGACGCCGGCGGCAAGAGCGATCTCTGGTTCCTGCAGAACGGCCGCATCAAGCGGATCACGGACTTCGCCACGGCGCTCTCGCACCCGGGCCTCGCGCCCAACGGCCTCTACGGGGTGGCGTTCTACGGCGCGCGGTTCCGCCTCTTCGAGGTGCAGACGCCTTCGCTGCTCAGCGTCGACGAGCAGGACGCGATTCCGCCCAGCTATCTGGCCACCATCGACAAGCCGCAGCCGTTCCAGGACGAGCCGATCCCGCAGAACACCCCCAGGTACGACCCGTACGACGTGGGCAAGAACTGGAAGGTGGAGGGAGGCGGAGCGGCCATCGGCGGCGCGGGCGTCGGGGTCGCGCCGGTGGGCTCGGGCGGCGTGCTCTTCGCGGACATGATGCGAGACCGATCCGCGCTGATCAACCTGGCGATCTACGGCTCGTTCGACCTCACCGACGCGCTGGCCTTCTACGTCGATCGCTCCGAGCGGCTGACCTGGGGCGTCGGCGTGTTCCACACCTTCCAGCAGGGCCGCGACACGCAGTTCACCAGCGCGCAGCAGTGCTACCAGCCGCTCACGGCGGCGAACGCGTCGGCCGCGTGCGAGATCCTCTACCTGCAGCGGATGTTCGGAGGGGAAGGCCTTCTCTCCTATCCGCTCTCCACCTTCAGCCGCATCGACGCCAACGCGCGGATCATGGGCGTCAACCGGCAGTTCCAGGACAACTTCGCCTACGACCGCTTCGGCACCCCTTCGGCAAACGTGCCGGCCAGCGAGCTGCGGGAGATCCAGGGGTTCGATCCGCAGATGGAGATGGGCATCGCCTACGGCTGGGATACCACCC
>WNFK01225815.1_pt1 | contig 14270 bp, 14 predicted proteins | sample 5400281 | NCBI WGS metagenome assembly WNFK01 (sample SAMN13153350, study PRJNA577476) | soil metagenome | isolation source: 20 cm soil on Douglas fir-dominated hillslope | place: USA:California | collected 2013-09-17 | reverse complement strand
CCGGTGGCCGCGGCTTCAGCCGATGGTCGACAACTGGCGCCCCTCACCTTATCCGTTGGACCGAACCCTCCTCCTCTGGCGCCCGGATGCTTGGTATCAAGCCCATGACGGCGCCGAGATCGGCGTGGCCTTCGACGCGAGCACCGTGCGCTGGGAGCACGCCCTGAAGGGGAACCTCGGGGGCGGCTTACGCGAGCCGCGTCCATTCTTCGATCTCGAAGGGCGTCTCCGCTCCCTTGCCGCCGATTCGCGCGCGATCGCGCGGGCGCGCGGTTACGACCTGGACGGACACCAGGGCTACAGGATTTCCATGAACAGGGACCTTGGGCCCAAGCTCGAGAGGGGATTCCGCTGGAACCTGAACGTCGGGTTGGATTACGACAAGCTTCGTGGTCGCGACGCGCCGCGCCGGCCGGAGGAGTGGTCCCCAGGGGGGTACCCGAACGTGGAGGGGCTCCTTTCCTCGTCGCGGAACTATCGGTATGTCCGCTGGACTGGCTCGGTCCGCTTCCGCACGGACCTCCTCACGGAGCGAGCGTCCTATGGATCGGCCTACGTGGTGACGACCGCCGATGTGACCGCGATTCCCCAATTCCCCCTTTCGCTCCGCGCCGCGTACGGTCGCGTCCGCGGCGGGTCCGTGCCCCCCGAGGAGCGATTTTATCTAGCGGGAGCGGGGCCCCGCGGGGAATGGAACAGCCGTTGGTTCCGCTCGCGCGGCACCATTCCAAGCCACTGGGTAGCAGCCCTGGGTGGGGACGGGAACGTTCGCGGCTTCGCGGACTCAAGACCCTCCGGTCGCACGCTCGTGGCAGTGAACGTCGAATCCCGCTCCGGTCGGCTGGTCCCGGCCTGGATTCCGGTCATCCATAAGCTCCGCGTTCCCGTGCTCGATCCGCGCTCGTCCCTCTTCGCGGACGTAGGGAAGGTCGGCGACGGCGACGAGAGCCTCTTCTCCAACATGGCGGCTGATTTCGGCGTGGGGATCCGCACCAGGCCGTTGATCCGAAACCATCTCACGCTGCGCGTGGACCTGCCGTTCTTCCGGACCCCCCCGGAGCCGGATGAAAACCGCTGGAGGCTCCGCGGCGTGCTCTCGGTGGGGGAGGCATTCTGATCGGATCCAGCGCGGCGCTCGAGACGCATGCCTTGACCCGCGTCTTCAAGGCGCGCCGCAAGGCGGTGGAGGTGCGCGCGCTCCAGGGAGTCGACCTCGCCGTGCACCGCGGAGAATGCTTCGGCCTCCTGGGCCCCAACGGTGCGGGAAAGAGCACCCTCATCAAGATCCTGACGACGCTTCTCCTGCCGACGTCGGGTCGCGCCCTCGTGGCGGGATACGACGTCGCCGAGGAGCCATTACAGGTCAGAGGCAGGATCAACCTCGTGTCGGGAGGGGACAGCTCCGGATACGGAATTCTCACCGTGCGTGAGACGCTGCATCTCTTTTCTCAGTTCTATGGAGTACCGCCCCAGCTCGCTCGGCGGCGGGCCGACGAGCTCATGCAGGTCACCGGGCTCGCCGAGAAGGCGAATGCACGGCTATCGGCTCTCTCGACCGGAATGCGTCAGAAGCTCAATTTCGCGCGGGGCTTCATGAGCGATCCGGAGATCATCTTCCTCGACGAGCCCACGCTGGGGTTGGACGTCGAGGCGTCGCGCGATATTCGGGGCTTCATCGCCCGCTGGGTGCGGGAGCGCCCCGAGCGAACGGTGCTCCTGACGACCCACTACATGATGGAGGCGGATGAGCTCTGCGGGCGCGTGGCCATCATCGATCACGGCAGGATCCTCGCCTTGGACACTCCGACCGCCCTGAAACGCACCCTTCCCGAGGAGCCGGTCTTCGAGCTCCAGCTCAGCGCGACGGGACAGGACCTGGACGCGCTTCGGGGGATCGCGGGGGTCCGGTCCCTCTCCCATCACGCGCACCCCGCGACCGGAGCCGTGGAGCTCCGGGTGGTGGTCGTCGAGGATGACGTGATCGGCGAAGTGCTCGGGCGACTCAAGGCACTCGAGCGCTCCGTCCTGCACCTGACGAAGATGGAGCCAACGCTCGAGACGGTTTTCATTCATCACGTGGGCAGGGGCTTGACGGATGAGGAGACCGGAGATCGCGATGGGTCTTGACCTCGCCGGCGCACAAACCACGTTACGAGAGCGCATTCGCATGAATGCGGCCGCGGTCTATGCCCGCGCGAGCGTGCGCGTGAGGGCCTCGTTCCGCGAGAGCTCCTGGATCGTGGGGGAGACGTTGTTCCCGTTCCTCGCGATGTCCGCCTTCGTATTCGTCTATCGCGGGCTTCACGCCCCACGCGAGTACGAGGGGTTCGTCGTGCTCGGGGGCGCGATGATCGCCTACTGGAACAACGTGATCTGGGGCATGGCGAGCCAGTTCTTCTGGGAGAAGGAGCAAGGACAGCTTCAGCTCTACCTCATCACTCCCGTTTCGCGCATGTCGATTCTCCTCGGCATGGCCCTGGGCGGGATCGCGATGACCACGACGCGCGCCGCAGTGATCCTGATCGGGGGCATGCTCCTGTTCCACGTGTCCCTGCCGCTCTCCCGGGCCCTTCCGGCCTTCGGGCTCTTCGTGCTCACCCTTGGCGCGGCGTACAGCCTGGGGATGATCTTGAGCAGCCTCTTTCTCCTCTGGGGGAGGGAGGTCTGGCACACCGCCACGCTGCTGCAAGAACCCATCTACCTCTTCTCGGGTTTCTACTTCCCGGTGAGCGCGATGGGCGTCGCGATCGGGATCGCGGGCTCGATCCTTCCGGTCACGCTGGGTCTCGACGGCATCCGACAGGTCTTCTACGGTCCCGCGGCGCACGGTCTGCTCCCGCTCCGATGGATCCCGCCGATCCAGATCGCGCTCACTCTGGTTTTCGTCACGTTGGCCCGGGTCTCGCTGCTCGCGATGGAGAATCTCGGCAAGAGGGAAGGGCGCCTCACCTTGAAGGGCGATTGAGCGTGCCCCCGGGAGAAGGGAATCCCCAGTGAAGCGGCTCGCGCAGATCCTGCGCACCTCGGCATGGCTGGGATGGCAGGTCGAGGCGAACTGGGCCGATCCGACCCTCTTCCTCGCCTACGCGATCGCGAAGCCGCTCGCGACCACGCTCATCCTCTTTTTCATGGTGAAGGTCGTCTCGCAGGGGCACGCGATGGGCGATACCTTCCGATTCATCTTCATCGGGAACACGTTTTTCCTGTACGTCACGGAGGTCTTGATCGGAATCTCCTGGACGGTGTTCCGCGACCGGGAGGACTACGAGACGCTCAAGTACATCTACGTCGCGCCGCTAAGGCTGCTCCCGTATCTCATGGGGCGGGCGTTCACGAGGGTGGCGACGGCCTCGGTCGGTGTGCTCGTCGCGCTCCTCTTCGGGCGATTCGTGCTGGGTCTCTCGATCGGGGTGCCCTCCACGAACTGGCCGCTCCTCTTGGCCGCCGTGCTGCTGGGCCTCGTGGGCGTTCTCTGGTTGGGGATCATCCTCGCCGGGACCTCTCTCGTGGTGGCGCGGCACAGCATGAATCTCAACGAGGGCATAAGCGGGCTCTTCTTCCTTCTCTGCGGTGCGGTGTTTCCTCTCGACGTGCTGCCGCGCTGGGCTCAGTCGATCTCGCTCTCGCTCCCGTTCACCTATTGGCTCGAGCTCTTGCGCCGGATGCTTACCGGGCATGGCTTCGCGAGGGGCCTCGCGGCAGTGAGCGACGGGGACCTGTGGCGGATCATCGCAGGCGCCACGCTGGGCCTCTGCCTTGCGGCGATTCTCTGGTTTGGATGGTGCGAGGGATACGCCCGTGACCGCGGTCTGATCGACTGGAAGACGAACTACTAGGTGCTGCGGGTCTTCTACGTGCGCGCCGTGCGGTGCTTCTTGCCGCCGCGGAGGGCCCTTCCGAGCACGATGTTGATCGGGTGGCTTCGCGGGAGAATGGGAACGACCGGGGGTCTGCGCACGCCCAATTTCCTCAGGCAGTCGCTCGAGGCTTCGAAGCTAGGGTTCCACGAGAGCGCCTGGTTGAATGCCTTGACCGCATCGGCTCGCCGGTTCGCAAGGAGAAACACTTCACCCAGGTTATGGTAGTGCTCCGGGCGATGGTATTCGGACTCGATGGCCCGGCGGCAGAGCTGCTCGGCGTCGCTGAACTTCCGGTCGGCGTGGGCGACCGCAAGACCGAGATAGCTCAAATACCCCTTTGCGCCCGGCTCCAGGACGATCGCCTCTTGAAAATGGTTTAAGGCGTCGCGGTAACGACAGGCGTAGAGCATGCGAACGCCGGCCATGAAATGCTCGTGGCCGATCGCGCCCGTCACCGCGAGTTGATGCTGCCTTTTCTGTCTCGCTGTGGACACTTCGAGATCCCTCCTGCCGTTGTCGTGACATAAGGCAAGCAGCGTGCCGAGGTTAGCCTCGTGCAATTTCAGAGGCTTGGATCGGGGGATCCTTGCTCTGCCGCATGAACTTAGGACCGAACCGGCCAATCTCTTGCCGCTTGCAAGCGAAAGATCTCGTGCGATCCGCCCGCCCGCCCGAACAAACTTGCGAGAATCCACTAGGTTGTGTACGCTGGCTCATCGGGTTCAGGATCCGATACCCCGAACTCCAAAGTAGGTCTTAAGGAGGCAATGCCTACCGCGCCATTCGCTGACCCGAAGATTGAGCCGCATCTCGAATCACATCTCCGACCGACTCTCTTTATCCCCGAACTCAAGAACAAACGAAAGTTCTCGGTGCTTGAGGAAATGGTGGCGCACCTGGCCGAGCAGAAGGTGACGCGCCAAGCCGGTTCCGTTCTTGAGGTCCTGCGCCAGCGGGAAGCGCTGGGCAGCACCGGCCTCGGAAAGGGGATCGCGATACCTCACGCCCGCTCCACCATGGTGGCCGAGCGTGCGGTTCTGCTCGCCCGATCAACGAGGGGAATCGAGTTCGACGCCGCGGATGGAAACCCAGTACACCTCTGCTTCCTCATCGTCGCGCCCCCGACCGAGCGCGACCCCGTCTACCTCCAGCTCCTTGCGGAAATCGTCAGATCCGTCCGCTTGGCGCGCACCCGCCAGCGGCTCCTCGAAGCGTCGGACTTCGATTCGATCCGGAGCATCCTGCTCGGGCAGGTCGCCCATGAATGATCAGCTTGAGACATTGGTCGCGCTGCAGGACCTGGATCTCATGATCAGGGAGGCCAAGGACCCGGAGCGCGCGACTCAGGAGGAGGAGCTTGGATTCCCGCTCCATGGCGTGGAGAAGCTCGAGCGGACGCGTGAGCGCCTCGCGAAGCGTATCGACGACCAGCTCCTGCAGACGTACGAAAGGATGAGCCGTCGTCACGTTCGAGTCGTGGTCCGGGTCGAGGGCAGCGTCTGCCTCGGATGCTTCATGGGGCTCCCGACTGCCACCCGTCGAATCCCAGATGCCCGAAGAGTCGAATACTGCGAGAATTGCGGCCGAATCCTCTACCGAATCTAGAACCACACGCCCCTTCCGAAGCCCCCACCCATTACAGTATAATAGCCTCTGAACCTGAACCGGTGCCGGCCCCTCGGCCGCCCACCGGCCATGCATCCGGAGGTTACCGCGCCATGCTACGACGTCTCGCTCTGCTTCTCGGCGCCGCCGTGCTCCTCTCGATCGGGCCATTCCCCGCTCGGGTGCACGCGGACATGACCACTTTCGTAGGCCCTACCCAGATCCTATTCGTCGACGCCGACTCGGTGCTGTTCGTCGTGACCAAGGAGTGGATGTCGGCGAGCGTGCGGCATCAGGAGAAGCTTCTTCGCCATTCGATCCGAATGACGTATTGGCTGGAGCACATTCCCGCGGACATGAAAATGGTGTTCGACGCGCTCGGCTATCCCACGAGCCGGGTGCTTCTGACCCCGGTGGGGCACACCGAGGAATGGTGGTATTACGGCCAGCTCAACCCGCCCTTTCGATTTCGGGATGGCGAGCTGATCGATACCGACCGGTTCGAGGCCCTGACCCACCGCTAGCATCGGGCATCGAAGCCGCCCCTGCCCGAGGCCGGTCGGTCGAGGGGCAATGCGCCTTGCCTGCTCTCTCCCCGAATGGTAAATTCCCCCGGGGTCCACACCGGGGAGGAGTTTTTGACGAGTCGCGACGCCACGGGTCCATCGACACGCTCCGTGCATTCGGGTCGCGCGCGTGATCCCCAAAGCGGGCACATCGCCACACCCATCCATCTAAGCTCCACGTATTTTTCCCGCAGCACCCGCGAGCTCGTCGAATACCTGGAAGGCCGCCGCTCCTCGAATTTCTACGCACGCTATTCGAACCCGACGGTGGAAGCGGCCGAGGAGAAGATCGCGGCGCTCGAAGGCGGTGAGCGGGCGCTCTGTTTCGCTTCCGGCATGGCGGCCATCTCCTCGCTCCTGCTTTCGCAGCTGCGTCATGGGGACAACGTCGTCGCGACGCGTGAGCTGTACGGGGGCACGTTCGAGTTCCTGGAGCGGATGCTTCCTCGCTGGGGGATCTCGGTCACCTTCGTGAAGCCGGCGGACTTGAAGGGTCTCGAGGCCGCGGTAGGTCCGATGACCCGGTTGATCTACACCGAAACCCCGACCAACCCGACGCTCACGGTCGTGGACATCCGGGCGGTGGCCGAGATCGCGCGCCGAAACAAAATTCCATGCGCGATCGACAGCACCTTTGGCTCCCCGATCAATCAGCGTCCCATTGGATTTGGTTTCGATTTCGTGATCCATTCGGCAACGAAGTACCTAGGGGGACACTGCGATCTGGTGGGTGGAGCGGTCGTCGGACCCCGTGAGCCGTTGCGCGACGTGTGGCTCCACCGAAAGCTCCTCGGGGGAATCCTCGATCCGCATTCGGCGTATCTACTCGAGCGAGGGATGAAGACGCTCGCGATACGGATGGAGCGCCACAACAAGAACGGTCTCGAAATCGCGAGGCACCTCGCCGAGCATCCCCGGATCAAGCGGGTATTCTATCCGGGCCTTTCGGAGCATCCAGGTCACGAGATCGCGAAGCGGCAAATGTCCGGATTCGGCGGCGTTCTCGCGTTCGAGGTGGATGCGACGAAAGAGGAGACCATCCGCGTCGTCGAGGCGCTCGAGCTCGCGTATCTCGCCCCGAGCTTGGGCGGTGTCGAAACCCTGGTCAGCCAGCCTTCCATGACGTCGCACTATTTCCTCACGCCCGAGGAACGGGCGGCCCAAGGAATCTCCGACTCCCTCGTTCGCGTCGCTTTGGGGATCGAGGACGCGCCGGACCTGATTCGGGACCTAGACCGCGCCCTGGAGACGCTCGCCTCCTGATCGCGGCTTCCACCACGCGGCTAGCCTGGAAAGCCCGCGGTCGATCCACTATGCTCACGACATGCGGAGGACTTGTCTGGCGCTCGTTTGCTTCACCTGGATCGCGGGAGCGATTTGGGTCTCGGCGGGAACGGCTTCGGCCGCGCCCGCTTCTCATTCGCCGCATGCCACGGCGGCGCCGGCGAATGTGCTCACCCTGTCCGACTACGTGATGCAGCCCCCGGGAGACGAGGGGGATGACGGAGTGGTGAAGGACTCCACCGGCACGCGGCCCAAGGTACTGGAGCCTCCCGTACCGACCGGCGCGGACACCGTTCCGACCCGGCCGACGCCGATCAAGCCTCCCGCATGGGCCTTTCCGGATTCGGCCGCGCGAACGGATACCACGAACGTGATTCCCACATCGCCGGGGAATGTGCCTGCTCCCTCCGCGGGATCCCATCCCGCCGTCAAGCCCCGGCGCGGAGTGCTCGGGATCCACCCGATCGCGCTTCTCGTCGGCATGATCGCGCTCCACGTCTTCGTCGTGGGGCTCGCCACCAAGTGACCGCCGCGATGCGACCGCTCCATGCCGCCCACGGAGGGCCGGGGCTTCGCGTCCGTTGGCATCCGCCCGATTTCCCGCTGCGGGAAGCGGCCGAGGGAGTCCTTCGCGAATCGATCCGCGAGCTGGGGCTCTCCGATGTCGTGCGCGACGTCCACGTCCACGTGGACCTGCGAAACCGCGACGATCACGCCTACATCGAATGGAACACGCACGACCATCGCGCGGCGCGGCTCTCTTTTGCGCTGGGCAACTTCGTTACTCCCGCCCGGCGGCGCGCGTGGGCGCGGACGTGGGGCCGGCGGGCCGGAACGCCGCCGGTGCTGCCCCGACAGTTCTCCCACAAATGTTTCGCCGAGGCCTGCCTTCACGAGCTCTACCACCTTCGCGACGATCATGAAGCGGGCGTCGACCTGGCGGCCCACCCCGAGGAAGACCGTGAGGCTCTCAATGAGCTTTGGAATGTCTGGATCGACGGCCGCCTCAACCGGCGCGGGCTGCCCGCGATGACGCGCGGGGAGAGGCACCGCGTTTTCGTGAGGACGCTCGCCCACTACCCGCGCTTCGCCCGGCGCGGAGAACGCATCTTCAACGCCCTCTGGACCGCGGACCACCTGGGTCCCAAAGAGCTTCGCGCCTTCCTCGCCGAGATCCAGAGCCCGCTCGACGCGGGCACGCGAGCGAAGCGCCGCGGCCGATGAACGAGCGGGCCACGCTCGCCGGACGCGCCACGAGCCAGGAAGAGCGGCTCCAGTTTCTGGTTCGCGCTTCGCGCGAGCTGGCGCTCCTGAAACGGGACGAGCTCGCGCGCAAGGCGCGCGACCTCCTGCTGCGCGCGAGCGGTGGCTTCACGGAGCTCTCGCTATGGGTTCTCGATCCCCGCTCGGAGGTCCTCTATCCATGGACCCTTTGCAACACTCCCGTCCTGGGTCGCCGGCCGCGGCTCAACGTGGGACAGGGGATCGCGGGCCAGGCCTGCGCGGAGGAGGATCCAGCCTTCTATCCGACCATTTCCGAGGCGCAGTACGTGCCGGAAGAATGGGGAGGGCGACCGCGTTCGATGATCCAGGGGGTCCTGACGCTTCCGCTGAAGCGTGCCGGTGAGCCGCTCGGCGTAGCCGTCCTGACGAAGCTCGATTCGACGCGACCCCCTGAGGAGGACCTCTCCTTTCTGCGTGAGCTTTCGATCCAGCTCGCGATCGCGGTGGGGAACTCGCGCATGTACGCCGAGGCCACTCGGGAGAAGGTACAAAACCACCTCCTCCTCGAGCTCGGCACCAAGATCTCGGTCAGCCTGGACACCAATCAGCTCCTCGAGCAGATTCTGGATCTCGTGTTCCAGGTCGTGCGCTACGACGCGGCTGGGATCTATCTCGTGGACAAGAAGACCCAATGGATCAACCAGCAGGCGATCCGCGGCTACGATCCGAATCGCGAGGACGCGGTGCGGCTCAAGGTGGGCCGGGGGCTCATCGGCTGGGTCGCGAAGACAGGCCGTCCCGTGATCGTCCCGGATGTCCTGCGCGACGAGCGCTACGTGAGCGCGAGGACGCAGACCCGCTCCGAGATGGTCGCGCCCCTTCGGGTCGGCTCGGAAGTGATCGGCGCCTTCAACGTGGAGTCGGACGAGCCCGACGCCTATGAGCCGGAAGACTTGGAGCTCTTGATGACGTTCGCGAGCCAGGCGGCGGTTGCGATCGAGCGCACGCGCCTTCACGCGGAGGTCCTGGAGACGCGGAGCCTCGAGGAGGAGCTGTCCATCGGCCAGAGGATTCAGCGGACGTTTCTCCCCGAGCGGGACCCCAAGGTACCGAACTTCGACATCGCGGGAGCCAACTACTCGTCGGGTCTCGTGGGCGGGGATTACTACGACTACGTGCGGATCACGGAGGGGCAACTGGGAATCGTGGTCGCCGACGTCTCGGGGAAGGGGATCCCGGCGGCGCTCATCATGGCGGCCTTCCGCGCCTCGCTCATCGCCGAAGTGCGGAACAATTACGCGATCCGGACGGTCTTCGCCAAAGTGAACAAGCTCCTCTGGGAGAGCGTCGAAGTCGACCGCTTCGTGACCGCGATCTACGGCGTGCTCGATATCAGCGCCCGCCGGTTCACCTACGTGAACGCGGGACACAATCCAGGGCTCTTGTACCGCGGCGCGACGGATACGTTCGACAGCTTGGACTCGACCGGACCCTTGTTGGGGACGCTCGAGACCGCAACCTTCAAGGAGAAGCAGGTCGAGATCCGACGCGGGGACGTCCTGGCCCTGTATACGGACGGAATCACCGAATCCATGGACGAAGCCAAGGAGCTCTTCGGGGAGGATCGGCTGCGGGACGTGATCCGCTCGAGGAAAGAGGGGTCGGCGGCCGAGATCGTGCGGGGGATCCGTGAGACGGTCGGCGCGTTCAGCGGCGACGAGTCGGACGACGACCTGACGGTGGTTGTGATCAAGGGGATGTAGGGGAGTGCGGTCGGGGTTCCGGCCGGCCCGAGCCCGGGAACCGGCAAAAATTATGGTGGCGGAGCTTTCGCCCCGCCACCGCTATTAGCGGAAGTTCCCCGCGGAAACCGTGCCTTGAAAGCTTGCGTAAGGCCTTGGGCAACCCACCGGCGAACGCCGGGTCAAGCCATCAGGAAACGCGAATCACAGGGAACTTCACAACCCTATTTGCCGTACCTCTTAGACGCCGCGACGGGCAAAAAGTTCCGAGGGACTTCGCAGGTCTTAATTTACGCGAAGTATTATACATAACAGGTTGTACGTTTGTCAATTAGAATGATTGATGGTGGCGCGACCCGGGGTTCGGTTGACCGGGCGACGCCCGCTCTGATAGCTTCCGGGGCCCCAACGAATTAGACGCCGGAGTGGTGGAACTGGCAGACGCGCCGGACTCAAAATCCGGTGAGGCTCAAACCTCGTGCGGGTTCAAGTCCCGCCTCCGGCACCAATAATTCCAAGGGCTTATGCGTCCGATGTAGTGGACGCCGAGGGTGCTTCAGTTCTGAATTGTGACCGTTCTGTGACCGGGGAGGGCTGGCAGGAGTGTCACTCGGAATAGCGTTCAAAGGGCCTACCCCCGTCGCGGAGGATGTGTTTTACTCGCGCTTATCTTCGATCTGTTTTTTCAAACTAGCGCTGGTAGGCTGTAGCAGTGAGCCAAAGACCAAAGCCCCGGGGCTGCCGCCCGGCCGTTGCCTGAGTCCCTTTAGCCGGCCCAAAGGAAGAACCGGATCATGAAGCTCTTGAACTGCGCGCTGGTCGCGCTTGCCCTCTCCGGCACAGGCTGCGGGTCCCAGTCGTCCCTGTCACCCCAGGTGCTGCAGGTTTCCGGGACCGTCCGTCTATCGGACGGCACTGCGGTGGGGGGCGCGGAGGTCTGGGTAGACGACGGCTCCAACACTCGCTCCAGCACTCTATCCGACCCCGCAGGCCGTTTCAAAATCGTCGTGCCCGCAAATGGAGGCGTCATCACCCTCCGCGCATCGGAAGTACCCCCCGCTGGAGTCCTCTCCGCTGGGACCAGTTCTGGCATGGTGCGCGTCGGAGGGAGCCCCGGCCGGATAACGATAGACATCGTGCTCGACCGCTTCGATCCCATCTGACGCGATCCCCGCTGGCTGCGGTCCGGGGCGCGCTCTCACGGGGCACCATATCCTCCCGTCCGCTCCTGAGCCTCGTCGGTCCGACGTAAGGGACTACGTAGACCTCTGGACGGGGCTTGCAGCGGAACTCCGCCATGCCCTTGGCAAATCGCAGCCGACTACTGTGCCCGGACTGTGACCAGACCATCTAGCGGGAACGTTCGGAACCGTTTGCGATCGTTCGGAAGTCGGTCGCGGATCGTGGCCGATGAAAATCCGGTGAGGCTTAACCCTCGTGCGGGTTCAAGTCCCGCCTCCGGCAATACCTTACAGCGTCGATTTCATGTAGGATGATAGATGGGTGGATCTATCGTTAGCTGGCCAGCCGCGGGGAACACGCCGATGGGCACCGGAAGCTATCTCCTCAGATCGCGAGCGCTCCGATCCGTGTTACCGGTCGGCCTGGCGATTGCCGTCTGCGTGGCGGTCGTCGCCGGCTGCGGAAAGAAGGACAAGATCGTCGGGCCGCCGGCGACGCCGAGATATCCCGCTCTAACCTCCCCCGAACTGGTACTCGTTGCGCTTAGGACTGCGTACACCGGGAAGGACAGCACGGAGTACAAGCTGCTGTTCGACCAGGACTACCTAGGTACGAGCGTCGACCTGCGGACTCAGTCTCCGATTGATAGCCTCACGTTTGCGGACGAGGCCCGACACATCTCCGCTCTCGCTCAACGCAGTGCTATCGCCGTGGTCGAGCTCCAGCTCACGCCCACGTTGGTCCGGTCAGTTGATCCGGGAGACCCTCCAGGCTGGGCCTTGATTCAGAATCCTATTCAGAGCCTTGCCATATACGACGGGCCGTACAGTATCTTTGTTGAGGTGGGTAACGAGACCATGGAGTTCCGCTTCATCCCCACCCCCGATTCCACGTCCCCCACCGATACGACGTGGAAGATCATCCGATGGTCGGAGATCGCCTACTAACGGCTGGATCCAGCCAAACACTCTTTTCCGCAACTATGCGCCACCCCATGCGCCCTGCAACGAGGCGCGCCCGTACCTGATTCCACCGCCTCGCACTAACCGCGCGTGCCCCATGCCGATCCTCCCGCATCCCTTCCTGGCCCCTTCCTTGCTCAATTATTAGTCGGGAACACCGAGGCGGTTATCTCCACGCTGAATCGTGGACGCCGTGTTCAGTCCCTAGAGGGGGTCGTATGCATCGTGCCTTTGCTCGTGTCCTCGCGACATCACTTTGCCTCGCGTTTGGCGTAGGCATGGGCGTGGTTTTCACGCCCGCGCCTTGCGCGGCTGCGCCTCCTACGATCACGGTACCGGGTCCCCAGACGGTCAACGAGGGGGCGCTTCTGACCTTCTCGGTTTCCGCGACGGATCCGGACGGTCAGCAATCACAACAATACAGGGACCTTCACGTGGACCCCGACCATGTTCCAGGCGGGGAGCTACCTCCCTGCGTTCACCGCCGATGACACATTCGGCGGTCGCGATACCAAGTCGGTCCAGATCAATGTTCTGAATGTCAACAACGCGCCCGTCCTCGACCCGATCGGCGACCGCTCGATCGAGCGGGGAACCCAGGCAGGCATCAACGTCTCCGGCGATGATCCGGACGGCGATAACCTGAGCTATACCCAGGTCGGCCTTCCTTCGTATGGAACCTTTAGCGATAACGGCAATGGAACCGCGTCCATGTGGCTGGCGCCTCCGGCGAACGAGCCTACGGGCTCCACGTCGATGACGGTGACGGTGTCGGACGGGAGCCTCACCGCGTCCGAAACCTTCTCGATCACGGTCTTCGCGCTCCAGAGCGCGAACCCTCCGGTGCTTGCCCCGATCGGTAACCAGACGGTCGCGGAGGGTGCCGTTGCGACCGTAGGGCTCTCGGCCAGCGATGCGGACCTGGACGTCATGACGTGGACCGTGTCGGTGCCCGGCTTTGCCTCGGTCTCTCCGACGGGTAGCGGGCCCGGCGTGGTCTCGGCCAATCTCACGCTCACCCCGAGCTACTGCGCTTCGGGGAGCTACCCCGCGAACGTCGCGGTGAGCGACGGTTTCAACTCCGACAATGAGAGCTTTACGATCAACGTGACCGACGTGAATCGGACGCCTTCCTGGACCGTCCCCACCGGCGGGTATACGCTCGCCTTGGATGAGAGGGGCGCGGCGGATCTCTCGGTCTACGCTTCCGATCCTGACCAGGAATGCGGCACGGCGGCCCCCGTCTTGTTGTTGCTCAGCTCCGGCATACCTCCCTCGCTCACGGTGACCTTGACCGACCAGGGCGGGGGCACGGGCCTTCTCCACGTGGTCGCGAGCAACGGAGCCGCAGGCAGCCACACCCTCAGTCTGAGGGCGCGCGACGCGCTCGATCCGGCCCGATCGGTGGACGTTTCGGTTCAGATCACGGTCAACGCTGTGAACCGCGCGCCGGTCGCCTCGGCGGGCGGACCGTACTCGGGACTTGTCGGTCTGCCGGTCGCGATGAGCGCGTCCGGGTCTTCCGACCCTGACGGTGACGTGCTCACGCTCTCGTGGACCTTCGGCGACGGCTCGGAGGGAGCTGGCGTCGCGGTTTCGCACGCCTATTCCGAGGTAGGGCGCTATCACGTGTCGCTCACGGCCAGCGACGGATCGCTCGCGTCCACCGACACTACTTCCGCGGAAGTGAGCACCTTCTTTCAGGCGCGTGCCTTCACGGACGGTTCGATCAAGCTTCAGACCGGAAAGCCACGTGAAGCGTTTTACCTCGAGCCCGTGGCGGGATCCTTCGATATCGGCTCGGTCGATCTTTCCAGCTTGAAGCTCACGGCGCCCGCGGGCTGC
>WNFK01102378.1_pt4 | contig 14283 bp, 11 predicted proteins | sample 5400281 | NCBI WGS metagenome assembly WNFK01 (sample SAMN13153350, study PRJNA577476) | soil metagenome | isolation source: 20 cm soil on Douglas fir-dominated hillslope | place: USA:California | collected 2013-09-17 | reverse complement strand
CGTTGTCCCAGGTGCCGGGCTTGGGGCTGCCGGTGACCGTGACCGGGTCTCCCGGCGCGGCCATCTTGTAATAGAACTCGGCGTCAGCCGGCCTCATGTTGACGCAGCCGTGGCTCACGTTGACGATGCCCTGCTGCCCGACCGACCAGTAGGCATCGTGCAAGTAGTCGCCGGTCCAGGTGAATCGCACGGACCACGGCACCTCGATCCGGTAGCCGGGACCCTTCATCAGGACCGGGTTCCCCTTCTCGATCGTCAGGTACGTTCCGTTCGGTGTGTCCTTGCCAGGCCGCCCAGTGCTGATGGGCCATCGCCTGAAGAGCTTGCCGTCCCGGTAGAGCATCATATGGTGCTTGGCGGTGCTCGCGACGATGATCAGCGACCTGCCGATGCTGAACTGCTGGGTGAGCGTGTGCATCCCGTAAAGGCCCGGCGCAGCCTTCACGCCATCGAGATGGCCCACGAAGCTCACGGTGGTGTGGGCGGGCCAGTAGTCGCGCGGGCGGAAGGCGAGGGTCTGGCTGTTATCCCAGTACCAGGCGCCGACCACGGGCTTGGACGTGGTGATCGACAGAGACCGCTCGACGGCTGCCCGGTTCTTGATGGGCTGGCTGAAGGTCAGCATGATCGGCATCCCCACGCCGTACTGCTGCTTGTAGCCCTCGAAGATGTGGGTAGTGAACGTCTGCGGTGGATCGAGCGTCTTGAAGGTGCTGGTCTGCGTGACCTGGTGCCCGCCCGCGCCGGCTGCCACTGCGGTGACCTTCAGGGTCTTGGCCACCGGCAGTGTCCAGTTGCTGTGCCAGGAGGTACGGGAGCTGTTGAACGTGCCGGTCACAGCCCTGTCGTCGGTGAGCCCGCTGCCGGTGACCGTGACCGACTTGATCGCGGCTTTGGCTGCAGTGACGGTAATGCCCTTGCTTGGGTCGGCTCCTGTGGCTCCGCTTGCCGGGGTGAAGCTGAGCGGAGCGGGGCTGGCCGATGGCGAGCTCTTGCCCGACGTGCCCGGCGCGCCGCCTGCTCCGGTGCCGGACGATGAAGTGCACGCGACGGCGAGCACGCCAGCCGCGCAGACCACGACGAACGGCGCCAGCCTGCGCCGCCTTGATCGGCTCTCCTCGTGCAGCACGCCGCCCTCCCACCGGACCGGAATCTCTTACGATGCCACCGCGCGGGTACCCAGGTCGCTTCCCCAGTATGCCCTCGGGGTTGATGTGCTCAATCCAGGTCCGCAGATCGGCGGGACCGGCCCTTTGTCATGATCGCGCTCGCGCTAGCGATAGTCACCACGGCAATGGCGAACCAGGGCACGTAGTCGCCGAGCCGGTCGAATGGTGTCCTGACAGCCGATGGCGGGAGCGCGAGCGTGACGCGCAGAACGCCGCGGTCAGTGGTGCCTGCCCAGGCAAGCTGCCCGCCCCGTGCGTCGAACGCCGCGGAATCCCCGGTTAGCGCGGCCTGGACGGCAGGCCGGCCGGTCTCGGCCGCACGCACCGCCGCCAGTGACGCGTGTTGCTCGGGTGCCCAGCTGCCCTGGAATGTCGAGTCGGAGGTCTGATAGATAAGCACCTGCGCGCCCCGGCTGGCATCGACTCGTGACATGTCGGGGAAGGAGGATTCGAAGCAGATCAAGATCCCGAAATTGAGGCGGCGCCCGTCGGGCAGAACCGCATGCAGCACGCGAGCGCCATTTCCAGTGATCATATTCTGGGGCGCCGCCCGGCTGATGCTCGACAGCCATCCCAGCGCGGACCGGAACGGGATGTACTCGCCGAAGGGCACGAGCCTGGTCTTGGTATACGTCTCCTCGATCCCGCCTGGCCCGATGACAGCGGCCACCTTGGACTTCGCCCCGGTCTGGCTCACCGCATCCTGGCTGACCAGCAGGCGGGTACCGATCGACGAGGACAGGCGCTGCAGCCTGTGCAGGATGGCATGATCCGCATTTAGGTCGTAGCCGACGCTGCTCTCGGCCCAGACGACCAGGTCAGCGGCTGGCCCGCGGGTCGTCAGCCTGACCTCCTCGGCGAGCCTGCGCTGTGGTCCGTTCTCCAGGCCAGGCTGGACGAGCGCGAGGGTAACGTGCCCGGATGGCGCGACGGAGTACTCGGCGGCCGTGATAGCAAGGCCCCGGCCGCGCCGAGCAGCCGTCCGCGAAATCCCGTGGCCGTCAGCGCGATGACGATGCCGGTATTCGCGGCGACCAGCACGAAGCCGATCAGCCAGATGCCGCCGACGGCTGCCAGTGCTAGCACCACCGGATGCTGCCACTGGCTCGCGCCGAAGACGGCCCACGGGCCGCCGATTCCCTGCCAGGACCTGAGCCAGTCGATCACCACCCAGCAGCTCGGGAGCACGACGAGGGCGGCCAGCGCCCGCCGCGGGCCTGGTCCGGGAGGGCCGGGCAGGCGCCACGCCGCGGAGGTTCGGCCAGTGCCTGGTTCGGCATTGGCCCCGCCGCGGAGCAGGAACCACGCGGCGGCGCCGACACCCGCCCAGGGAGCGCCGAGCACGATCACGACGAGCAGCAGGGCTGGCCCGAGATTCGGGGTCAGCCAGTACAGCGCCATCAGCAGGTATCCCGCGCCGAACCACCAGCCGCGAACGGCTGCCTCGCGCCAGGTCGGAGCCGCGCGCATCAGCAGCAGCCCGGGCACAAGGCCGAACCAAGCCAGGAATTCCAAGTTCAATGAGCCAAACGCCAGCACGGGCAGCGCGCCGGCGAGCAGGGCCGCGTAGTGCACGGGCCGGGAGAATACGCGTGCGATGGACCTGCCCAGGCGGCGACGCGCTCCCTTCTGGGGCTGATCGCTTCCCTGCCGGAGGTGATCGTCCCCGAGGGAGGGTTGGTCGGCTGCCAGCGGGGTTCCGGTCGCCGGCGGCGGAAACTCGGCCGACGGTGAGCCGCGCTCCTTGCCGCCGGACTGCTTGCTCATCGTGGTGACAACACGCAGAATTCATTGCCCTCGGGATCGGCGAGCACGACCCAGGTCGCATCGCCCTGGCCGACGTCGGCAGGAACTGCCCCCGCTGCCTGAAGCCGGCGCGCCTCGGCCTGCGTGTCAGTGTCGCGCGGAGGCGCGACGTCGACGTGGATGCGGTTCTTGACAGTCTTAGCCCCAGTATTTCGCAGTAGCTCAAAGTAGGGGCCGCTGCCCCCGGGTGCCCGCAGCGACGCGAAGCCGGGGTCCGAGCTGAGCAGCTCCCAGCCAGCGGCACTAGCCCAGAACCTGGCGTTCGCTGCGGGGTCGGCGCTATCGGTCACGACGGCGGCAATCGGCTTGGCGTCAAGGTAAACCTCCCTCGGCTCAAGCACACAGAACTCGTTCCCCTCCGGATCGGCCAGAACCTCCCAGGGCACCTCGCCCTGGCCGATGTCGGCCCGCGTGGCCCCGTGCGCAAGCAGTCGCTGTATCTCCGTAGCCTGATGCTCGTCCGATATGGTCGCCAGATCCAGGTGCACGCGGTTCTTGGCGGTCTTCGGATCCCCGACTGGCACGAAAACCAGCGGCAGCGCTTCCAGGCTCGGATACTCGGCCCCGGGTGGAGCGACGACAACCTCATCCGGCTCGGCTTCGGCTACTTCCCCATCGATGACGATATGGACGGCACGAGTAGCCATGCACGTCAACCTGGCACGCCAGGCCGCTTCCAGGCAAGCGAGCTGCTGCGCCGTCGGCCGGCCGCGAGCGCCCACGCCAGGCTAAGCAGGGTCGCCGCGACGATCCCGCGCTCTGGCCAGTCTCCCGCGAGGACTGCGGGGGTCATGCCGCTCCGCAGCGGGACGCGTGCCTCGAGGACGGCCCGCTGCCACGTGCCGCTCCTGATCATGATCGAGCCATCGGGCGAGATGATCGCGCTGAGCCCGGTCGTGGAAGCCACGGCTATCGCGCGGCCGGTCGTGATCGCGTCGATGCGGGCCATCGCCAGCTGCTGGAGGCTCTCGCCGAGTTGGCCGTCGAGCTCGAAGTCCGCGTCATTGGTCTGGACAGCTAGCAGGTTGGCGCCGGCTGTCACCTCGGATCGGACCAGGTTGTCGAACCCGACCTCGTAGCAGATGACGTCGCCGAGTCTGATCCGGCCGACGTGAAAGACCACGGCGCGGTGCCCGGGCGTGAAGTTGCGCGGCTGGAGCGAGGGGAGCGAGGTGAACTTGTCGAGCAGGCCGCGTAGCGGTATCACTTCGCCGAACGGGACGAGCTGCCGTTTGATGTACTCCTGGGTGGGCCCGCGGCGCGGCAGCCAGAGCTGGCCAGCGTTGCGCAGCGGGTTGTCGAGCACCGCCCCGACCAGGACCGGCCGGCCGATGGTGTCCACGGCGGCAGCGATGCTGCCATAGGTGCTCGGTGACCGGCTGGGGTCGATATCGGTGGAGTTCTCCGGCCAGATCACCATCGCGGGGGCTGGCCGCCGCCCGGCCCTGACCTGCTGCGCTAGCGCGATCGTCGCCGCCGCGTGATTAGCCGTGACCGTGCCGGCGCGGAGCAGGTTCGGCAGGTTCCGGGCGTGCGGCACGTTTCCCTGTACCGTCGCGATCACCGTGGTCGGTCCCGGCCCGGACGGCGGCGACCACACCAGGTTCCCGGCCAGTGCCAATCCGGTGCTGAGCCCGGCAAAGACCGTGGCCGGTGCCGCCCGGCGCCAGCCGGCCCTGATCGCCGTCCAACCTGCCGTCGGCGCGGCCGCCTGGCTCATCGCCAGCCTGCCCCACGGGAAACCCCAAGGAAACCGGGCGTGCACCGCCTCGAACGTCGCCCACCACCCGCCCACGGCAAGCGGCCAGTAGCGCAGCCGAAGCAACGGCCGCAGCGCGAGCGCCAGGATTGCGAAGATGAGCGCTTCAACCACGGAAAGCGTCATCCAGGCATACCAGGCCACATTGACAAGCCAGGACAGTAGCGCAACGAAGAACACGAGGCCGCATGTGAGAGCGAGCGCGAATGTAACCAGGGGGCGCTTTCCCCAGACGGCCAGAATCAGCAGCGCGGGGCCGACGGCGGCCAGTGGCCAGAACCCGACAGGCGGGAATGCGCCGGCGAGTGCCAGGCCGGCCGCGAATGCTGCCGGGAGCGACCACCGGCGGCTCAGTCCCGGCCACCCGGCGGCAGGTCGGCCGGGTCTTGCGGCGCTCCGGCTGGGCTGGTGCGCCGCAGCCGGGCCGGGCTCTTGGGTGGCGGCCGGGGCATGCTGCTCGGCCGGACTTGCCGCACTTTGACTGCCGTTGGCGCCGGGCTGGACGCGCTGGGCTGGCGAGCGGTCCGCTCCTGCGGTTTCCTCCGCCCGTCCGGCAGCACGGCCGTCGTGCAACAGATACTCCTGAGGATTGGTAGCGCATAATTCTGCAGTTCCTGCGAGCGTATCCGCGTCCGCGGGCGCGCTGTGCTGGCCCGGGGGGCGACCCCCGGAAACCCCGCGGAATATCCCGCGCGGCGGGCGACTATGAGTTGGGGGACGACAGAAGGGAGCGGGCAGGTGAGCCGTCGAGGGTGGGTCATGTTCGTGGCTATGAGCGTGATCTGGGGCCGGCCGTACCTTCTCATTAAGGTCGCGGTCGGCGGCGTGTCAGTTCCCGTCCTCGTGCTCGCCCGGGTCGGAATTGGCGCCGCGCTGCTGCTGCCGATCGCGTTGCGGCGCGGGCAGCTCGCGTCGATCAAGCCTGTCTGGCCCTGGCTGGCGCTATTCGCGCTGGTCGAGATCATCCTGCCATGGTTCGCGCTGTCTGAGGCGGAACGCGGAATTAGCAGTTCCCTGACCGGCCTGCTGGTCGCCTCGGTGCCGATCATCATCGCGGTGCTGAGCCTGTTCGTCCGGGGCGGCGACCGGCTCAGCCCGGTCAGGTGGGCGGGACTGCTGATCGGCCTGGGTGGCGTTGCCTTGCTAGCCGGCCCGCACCTGGTCGGCTCGAGCGCCGGCGGCGGCGCCGCGAGGTCGGTCGCCGAGGTCCTCTTCGTGGCGCTGTGTTACGCAGCCGGCCCGCTGATCGCGAACAGCAAGCTGACCGACGTCCCGCCGGTCGCCATGACGGCCGCCTGCCTGGCCCTGGCGTCCGTGGTTTACGCGCCGCTCGCCGCCCTGAACTGGCCGTCGGCGGTTCCGTCGGCCAGCGTGCTGTTGTCGATGGCCGGGCTGGCCGTGGTCTGCACCGCGGCCGCGTTCCTGATCTTCTTCCGGCTGATCGCCGAGGTGGGCCCGGCACGGGCCAGCGTGTTCACGTATATCAACCCGGCAATCGCCGTCTCGCTCGGCGTCGCGGTGCTTGGCGAGCACGTCACGCCGGTCATGCTGGCCGCGTTCGGGACCATCCTGGCCGGCTCGGTCCTGGCGACCAGGCCGACCAGGCGGAGGGCGGCCGAGACCGCCGACTCGGCGACGGAACGGGAGCCGGTCCCCGCCGTGGTACCTGACTCGCCATGATCGTGGATGTCTATCAGCGGCCTCGCTGAGAATCATCCGCGATCATGAAAGGAGCACTGGCTGCGCGACTAGAATCGCGAAGGTGATTGACCTTAGAGCGGCACGGCAGGATCCGCAGGGCTTCAGGGCCGCCCTGGCGCGGCGCGGGGCGGCCGAGGACTTCGACAAGCTGCTCGCGGCGGATGCTAGCTGGCGCGAGTACACCGAGCACGCTGAGTCGCTGCGCGCCGAGCAGAAGAAGGCCTCCAGGGGCAAGCCGAGTTCCGAGGAACTCGCACAGCTGAAGGATCTGTCCGCGCGGATCGAGACGGCCCTGCGGCAGCAGGCCGACGCCGCCCAGCTCAGAGACGAGATCCTGGCGCGGATACCGAACTTGCCCGATCCAAGCGCCGCTGACGGCATGGATGAGGAAGACGCCCAGGTCCTCCGGACCTGGGGCGAGCCGGCGCATTTTGGCTTCGAGCCGAAGGACCATCTCGAGCTAGGTTCGCAGCGCGGCTGGATCGACATGGCGCGCGGAGCCCGGTTGTCCGGCTCGCGGTTCGCCTACCGGTTCGGCGATGTCGCGGTCACCGAGATGGCGCTGTACCAGTACGTGCTGCACAAGCTCCGCGGCAAGGGGTTCATGACCGTGCTGCCGCCGATCCTGGTCGGCGAGCGGGCCATGTACGGGACCGGGTTCCTGCCCACCGAAGAGTCCAATCTGTACCGGCTGGAGAAGGACGACCTGTATCTCACCGGCACCTCTGAGGTAGCGCTCGCGGGCATCCACACCGACGAGCGGCTCGAAGAGCAGGATCTGCCGGCCAGGTACGCGGGCTTCACCACGAACTTCAGGCGGGAAGCCGGCGCGGCAGGCAAGGACGCCAAGGGCATGTTCCGGGTCCACCAGTTCGACAAGGTCGAGATGTACGTGTTCTGCGTGCCCGAGGAGTCGCGCGACATCCACGAGCAACTGCTCGCCCATGAGGAAGAGATCGCCCAGGAACTGGGTCTGCCGTACCAGGTCATGAACATCGCGGTCGGGGATCTCGGCGCGTCCGCGGCCAAGAAGTACGACATCGAGGCGTGGTTCCCCACCCAGGGGCGGTACCGGGAGATCACTTCCTGCTCGAACACGACCGACTACCAGGCTCGCAGGCTGAACATCAAGTTCCGCCGGGACGGCAAGCTGGAGGTCGCGCACACGCTCAACGGGACGGGTGCGACCGCCAGGGCGCTGTTGTCGATCATGGAGAACTTCCAGGACGAGGGCGGCAAGGTCGCCGTTCCCGAGGTATTGCGGCCGTTCGGCGCCCCAGCCTCGATCGGCCGATCCTGACCGCCCTGCCCGACTATCCCGGGCCCGACTACCCCGAGCCTAACTACGGGCGCGGATCCGGCTAGGTACGGGGGCTGGCGCTCGGCGAGTCGAGCACGTGCTCGTCCATCGGACGGCGAGCCAGCACCAGGCCGGCCTCGTTGACGATTCGCGACGCCGTGATCCCGGTGAACCCGGCCCTGGCGAACATCGCCGTCCAGGCGCTGATCGATACCGGGTGCTCCTTGACCTGGATCAGATAGCGGTAGCTGTTCTTAGCGATCCGCCACCAGCCGCCGATGCCCTTCCTCGCCAATGAGCGGATCTTGTACTTGATGATCGCGCGGTCCTGGCTAGTGGTGCCCCTCCCGAACATCATGTCGGCGACGATCAGGGTTCCCCCCGGCCGCAGCCAGTGGTAGGCCGCCGCGACCAGGCGCTGCTTGTCGGTATCGCGCAGCCGGTGCATGGCGTAGCTCGTGACGATCACGTCCGTGCTCCTGACCGGCAGCGACAGGGAGTCCAGTGGCCTGGTCAGTACCTCGAGCCCCGGCAGCGAGCGGGCTTGAGCGACCTGGGTTAGCTGGCTGACCAGAGCCTGATGTCCGTCGACCGCGAGCACGTGCGCCCCTCGCTCGGCAAGCTCCAAGCTGACCTGGCCGCTGCCGCAGCCGAGATCGATCACTCGGTCTCCGGGCTGCACCCGGGCCGCGGCCACTACCGCCGCCGTCACCTTCTCCAGCCCCGCGGTGCTGCGAGCTTCCCCGGTGGAGTGGCGAGCTTCCCCGGTGGAGTGGCGAGCTTCCCCGGTGGAATGGCGAGCTTCCCCGGTGGTGCTGCGAGCTTCTGGTGTCCTCGCCGGGGACGTGGGTTGCGCAGTCCCGGCCGGTCTCCAGTCCGCGCCGTGGCCAGCCAGGCGCCCGAATGCGTCAGCGACATCAATGCCGCGCGTGCCTGTTGGCGGCACGTAATGGCGTGAGGTTATGCCGTGTGCAGGCAGATTTTCGGCCGCTTTGCCGGTCACCTCGGAGTCGCTCATCGAGCCAGGCTAGCAAAACAATAGCCCGGAGTACCTGCAGCCCACCGGTGAGACCGTTAGTTGCATTGCATTCGTTTGTGTTCGCTGTTGAGCAGGTCAGGAGCTTATTTCAGGCAACGTACACGCTAAGTACCTGAAACCGTAACCTCCGGGACGGCTAGGCATCGGGAGCGGCTTCCTCCTGCGTCAGCGCAAAGCCCACCTGCTGCGCGAGCGCGTTCACCTGGACCAAAGGGGCGGAAACTTATCCATGTTCATCTCCGTTGGGGGCGCGGCCAGGCCTGGCTCGAATCTCTTTTCGCTCATTTCAATTCCGGCATCGCCGGCTGCAATTCGCTCGCTGCTAATAGGGGCGCCCAGGAAAGACTTTACGTTTATTTGCACACCGCGTCAGGAAAGGAAGGGAAGGTGGTGGCCGACGCATTGATGCGCGGTCGGGCCGCCCGGGACGGGCGCGGCGATCAGACCGCCGGTGCGCTGTCGAGTCGATGTGATGGACTGAGTTACGTCTTCTAGCGGCCTGGACGGGGGGAAACTGCCGTGGAGCGGATGAACACGCTTGACGCTGGCTTCTACTTCGTCGAGCACGACAACGTTCCCATGCATATCGGCTCGGTGGCGGTGTTCGAAGGCCCGGCTCCTTCGTATCCGGACGTCTTTGACTTGTTCGCGGCGAAACTCCCGCTGCTGCCTCGGTCCCGGCAGGTAGTGCGAGCGATGCCGCTGCAGGTAATCCGCCCGTACTGGACCGACGACGAGAATTTCGAGCTCCGTTACCACCTGCGCCACGCGGGCGTTCCGCCGCCCGGCGGCCCTCCGCAGCTAAGGGAGACAGCGTCGCAGTTTCTCGCGCAGCGGCTGGATCGGGGCAGGCCGCTCTGGGAAGCCTGGTTCCTCGACGGGCTGGAGGACGGTCGCTGGGCGGCGGTTCCGGCCTGATGTCCGCCTTGTTTGATGAGAATCCCAGGTTCTCGCCTCGTTTGCCAGTGGCATGGGAACCCCGGCCGGGACCATCTGTCGCTGATGTGGTCGTTGGCGGAGCGCTCGACACGTTGATCTGGCCACTGCGGCAGCTTGCCGATTTGCCCGGTCTGCTCCGGACGCGGTTGCCAGGCACGGCAGACGCGCTCCGCTTCGGTCGCGGGCTGACGGGAAGCGCACGCAGGCTCGCCGCGCCGTCAGCGTCCTCGCTCAACGGCTCGATCAGCCCGCGCCGTCGCTGGCAGTGGACCAGCGCCGGGCTCGGCAAGGTCAAGCGGATCCGCCGGGCACTGGACGTGACGGTGAACGATGTCGTGCTCGCCGTGATTACCACGGGTTTCCGCGACCTGCTCGGCGCCCGTGGCGAGCTCAGCGACCAGCTGGTCGTTCGCTCGCTCGTCCCAGTCTCACTGCGCGCCGCCCACGACCACACTCCGGTCAGCAACAGGATCTCGGCGATGCTGGTCAACTTGCCCGTCGCCGAGCCCGACCCGGTACGGCGGCTTGAGATACTGCACCGTCAGATGGACGATCTGAAGCGGACTAGGCAGGCGGCCGGCCCTGAGTTCGTGACCGGAATCCTGGGATTCGCGGCGCCCGCGCTGCTCGCGCTCGGATCTCGCGCCGCTTTCCGGCTGCCGCAGCCGCTCGTGCAGACTGTGACCACCAACATTCCCGGGCCCGGCTCTCCGTTGTACCTGCTCGGTCGCAGGATGACTGAGGTATTTCCCTACGTGCCGATCGCCGATAGCCTGCGGATCGGCATCGCTGTCTATTCCTATCTGGACACGTTCGCGTTCGGCATCACCGCCGATTACAGCGCCGTTCGAAGCCGGACAGCCTGGCCGGCGGACGGCAACAGGATGAGCTAAGCGAGACTTGACCTGCCGATCGAACTGGAGGGCGAGCCGCGATGGTCAGTGGCCTGATTTCTCATGCGGACAAGGTGCTGTTCGCCGAGCGGGGCGATACCAAGGGCGACCTTGCCGAGCACTACGAGCGCGTCGCCGGGCCGCTGATGCGGACGATGGGCGGGCGGCCGGTGCTGCTGCAGCGCTTCCCCGAGGGAGCGGGTGGTCCCTCCTTCTTCCAGAAACGGGTGCCCAAGAACATTCCCGACTGGCTTCAGACCACCACGGTCGCCACTCCGAACGGCACGACGTCCCAGGCCCTGGTCGCGGCCGATCTTGATCATGTGCTGTGGGCGGTAAACCTGGGCTGCCTGGGCTTTCACGTCTGGCCTTACCTGGCCGCCGACGCCGACCACGCCGACGAGCTTCGGATTGACCTTGATCCGACGCCGGGCGTGGACTTCACCCACATCCGGCAGGCCGCTCGTGAACTGCAGGTACTCCTGGCTGAGGTCGGGATCACCGGATACCCCAAGACGACGGGCAACCGTGGCCTGCACGTCTACGTTCGCCTGCAGCCGCGCTGGGATTCCTACCAGGTCAGGGCGGCCGCCGTGGCGATAGCGCGCGACCTGGAGCGACGCAGGCCCGACCTCATCACGGCGGCGTGGTGGAAGGAAGAACGCGGCCCGCGGGTGTTCGTCGATTACAACCAGAACGCCCCGCACAAGACCGTCTTCGGCGCATGGTCGGTCCGCGCCAGGCCGGGCGCGCAGGTCTCCACGCCGATCACCTGGGGAGAGGTCGACGAGATCCATCCTGATCAGTTCACCATCGCGTCGATGGCGGAGCGGCTCGCCAAGGTCGGCGACCCCTGGGAGGCCATGAACGACAATCCGCAGTCGCTGGAGCCGCTGCTCGAGATGAGCGGCAGGGACCGGGCCAGCGGGCTACTCGACGCCCCGTGGCCGCCGGTGTACCCGAAGCAACCGGATGAGCCGCCCAGGGTTGCTCCGAGCCGGGCAAAGAAGACCTGACCGCCTTAGGATTGCCAGTAGGGCAATGGCAATCCGGGAGGCCGGAATGGCAGTCGGCAGCGCGACCCGATGCCGGGAGCAGGTTTGGTAGCGCGCTATTCGCCGTTTGAGCGTGGCGGGCATGCGCACGGGAGCGGCGGCAACCGTAGGTCGGCTGCCTTTCTGTGCTCGCACCTGGCCAGTCACGGATACGTGGTGACCGCGCTCGATCACTCCGAGGTGATCGCGCCGGAGCCGGCCGGGCGGGCAGACGAGACCGCCGCGGAGCGCGCGGCCAGGATCGGTTCCATCATCGCGAGCCGGGTGCCCGATGTCCGTTTCCTGCTCGACTTCCTGCTCGGCGGAGGTGTGGCCGTCGCCGCGTCCGACGGCGTGGTGCGACTCGACTTCGACCGGGACGCGATCGGGCTGGTCGGCCACAGTTTCGGGGGCTGGACCGTGCTAGCCCTGCGTGCTATGGCTTTGCCTGGCGAGGCGGCCTGGATCCCGGCTGCCATGCGGCCGATGTCCGAGCTGTGCTCCGGCGAGCAGGCCCACCTGTTCGTCTGCGGCCTGACGCTGGCTCACCTGGACGCGGCGCTAAACCGATCGCAGGCGGCGGAGGAGTTCCTGGCGCTGCGTGCCGAAGCCGAGCTGGCCGCCCGCGGAGTCGAGGTCGGCCGTCGGCGATCCGAGGACGGGTAGGGCGCTATGAGCGGGCAAGCGATGAGCGGCGCGATGGTCGAAACCGCAGCCGGGGTTGACTTCCCGGTGGCCGACGACGGGCGCCGCAGCACGTCGGCGTTCGGCCGGGCGGTGATCGCCGACGCGCTGCGCGGGACTGACGCGGCCGGCGCCCTCGGTGCCGAGCAGGAGACGAACTGGCGCTCGGGCTATCTCACGCACTTCCGCAGGGTCATCGAGGCGGGACTGCCGTCGAGGCAGGCGGCGCTCGCGATTGCCGCCGACGGAGCCGGCTCGCTGCGCGGCCGGATGCGGGCGGTGCTGCCCGACGGCGACGAGGGCGAGCTGGACGAGCTGCTGACCATGGCGGCCAGCCGCTCCCTCGGCACTGCGACCATCACCGGAGCTGGCGCGGCGGAGGAGGAACTCGCGCTGCCCTACCGGGGCGAACGGCTGCGCGGAGGTGATCTTGCGCGCAGGCTCGAAGCCTGGGTGGGCGCAGGCATCATCGAGCCCTCCTGCGCCGATGCTGTCCGAGCGGTCGCTGATCACCCGGATTGGCTGAGCCTGCCCGGGCGGACGGTGGCCGTGCTTGGGGCCGGCTCTGAGATTGGTCCGCTGCCTGTTCTGCTGCGGTGGGGAGCAACGGTCGCGGGAATCGACCTCCCCGAGCCGCGGATCTGGGAGCGGGTGCTCCAGGCCGCCAGGTCGGGTGCCGGAACGCTTCTCGTCCCAGTGACCGTAACGCCTGGGCTCGGAGGCGAGGCCGGGCATACCGCGCCAGGGCAGCCGACCGCCGATGCGACGGCGGACAGCGTCGGAGCGGACCTGACCAGCGAGGTGCCAGAGGTTGCCGACTGGCTCGCTGGCCTCCGCGGGCCGGTTGTGCTTGGCAACTACGTCTACGCCGATGGCGCGGCGAACGTGCGGGTCTGCGCGGCCGCCGACACGCTGACGCTGCGCCTGCAGGCAGCACGTGATGATGTCGCGCTCGCATTCCTGGCGACGCCGACGGACGTCTTCGCGGTACCGGCCGACGCGGTCGAGCAGTCCGCCCGCGCCTACGGGAACCGGTCGGCCTCGGTCAAGCTAGCCAGCCGCCCGCTGCGCGCGCTGTCCGGCGGCCGGCTGCTGCGGCGCGCCTACCGGCCGGGCTCCGATCCCGGCATCAGCGACAACCTCGTCGCGCAGCAGGGCCCGAACTATGCGCTGGCCAAGCGCCTGCAGCGCTGGCGCGCCAGCCTGGCCCGCGACAGCGGCTCGACCGTGTCGCTGAATGTTGCGCCGCCGACCAGGACGCGATCGGTGGTGAAGAACCGGGCGCTCGCGGCCGCGTACGCGGGCGCGCACCGCTTCGGGGCTGAGGTCTTCGAGGCGGACACGACCCGGGTGCTGATGGCGGCGCTGCTCGTCCACGACCTGCATGCCGAAGGCGGTCCGGCGCACGCCCATCCCTGGCAGGACGAGGCGTACGCCGCCGCGCACGGCGGGCTCTGGCGGATCGCTTATGCGCCGCGCAGCGTGCTCGGCCTCGCCGCGTTGCTCGGGTACGGCGCCTCCCGGAGCTAGCAGCAATCGGCGGTTAGCTGAGATTCAGCGACCCGGTTGCTCGCGGCCGCGCTCAGACTGGCGGGTCGGTGCGGAGCAGGCTGTACAGGACGCCGTCCCGCCAGGAGCCGCCGCGCCATCCGATTCCGCGCATCACGCCTTCGCGGGTGAACCCGGCCTTCTCGAGTGCCCGCTGCTCGGCGATGTTGGCCGCCTCGGTCGCGGCTTCGATCCGGTACGCCGTCGTGTGCGCGAACAAGTGTCGCGCGAGCAGGCGATGCGCCAGCGTGCCGTCGCCGCGGCCGCGGGCATGTGGGAGCATGATGACGCCAATCTCCCAGCAGTAGGCGGCCGGAGTGGTCGGTCGCCGCCGCCAGTTCACCAGACCGAGCCGGTGGTTCTCGCGCGCTACGACAAGCATTCCGCCGTCCGGGCCAATCAGACCGTCGT
>WNFK01004667.1_pt1 | contig 14289 bp, 11 predicted proteins | sample 5400281 | NCBI WGS metagenome assembly WNFK01 (sample SAMN13153350, study PRJNA577476) | soil metagenome | isolation source: 20 cm soil on Douglas fir-dominated hillslope | place: USA:California | collected 2013-09-17 | reverse complement strand
GCTTGTAGGGGAGTTTGCCACCCCGCAGTGCACACCCTAGATTAAGCAACGCGCGGACCCAAGGGGGTCGAGGCCGCGACGCTTTCGAGAAGGGAACATGCGCCGCCTCGACTTCCACTCGCCCGTCGCGCACCGCGACCTCGAACGGATCGCGTTCAAATCCCTCTACACGAAGGAGATTTACGACGCGCCGACCAGAGACGGCTGGGTCTTGCAGGTCTCCCGGTACAAGCCGATCGAGCAGCCCTGGGACCAACCCATCCTGGGTGAGCCGCTTCTGCTCGTGCCGGGATGGTCGCAGAACCGGCACGCCTTTACTTGTGGAAACTTCGTCAAGCAGCTCCTCGCTTACGGCGCCGACATCCACATCCTGGAGCTGCGCGGGCACGGCCTCTCGAATCAACGGCTCCAGATCGAGCGCGGCAAGCGTCCGGCGGACCTGCACTGGGACTGGGACATCGACAGCTATTTCCTCCACGACCTCCCGGCGGGCGTCCAGTCGGTGAAGAAGCGCACCGGGCGCTCGAAGGTGTTCTACCTGGGCGCCAGCATGGGCGGCATGCTCGGCTACGGATACGCCGGCTGCCACGACGACCTGGCCGGGCTGATCGCGATCGGGGCGCCCAGCGACATCGGCCGCGGGTTTCTCGGCCTGCGGGCGGCCGCGCTGTTCGGCCCAGCGCTGATGGGACCCCTGCTGGACGCGGCCTGCCGGGCGGCGAGCATGGCCGGCCGCACCCGCCACAACGCCGCGGCGGTCCTGCGCAGGGTGCGCTTCCTGGCGCGGGCGGCGAATCTGTTGGCGGCGCCGGGCAGCCAGTACCGGCCGGTGCAGTTCAACCACGTTCCGGTGGACGCGCTGCTGCGCGCGCTGGCGCGGGCCGCCACCGAGAGCAACCTCAAACGCTACGAGCTGATCGCGCGATACGTCGGATCGCTCTTGAATCCCGCGCGCGTCACCGCGGAGGACTTCCGCTGGCTGCTCTCGCAGGGGGGTGAGAAGGAGCCGCGTCGGGTGGTGGAGCAGTTCGCCCGCTGGATCCGGAACGACGAGATGAAGTGCTACCGGACCGGGTACGACTACAAGGCGCATTTCCGGCAGATCCGGATCCCGATGGCGATCTTCTTCGGGGACCTGGACAAGATCGCGTCGGCCCGCAGCACGCGCGGGATCTGCCGCGAGGCGCGAAGCGAATACCTGCTCTGGCGGCCGGTGAAGGAGAACAGCCACCTCGAGCTCACCATGGGGACCGACATCCACCAGATCTGCTCGGATGTGAAGGACCTGGTGCGGTACGCCGCGCGCGGGGCGCGGCCGGGGCCGTCCGAATCCTTTGGGTGATTCGCCCTGCGTGCTAGCGTCAGTGGATCGTGGGGCGGTCCGCGTTCACACTGGTGTGCGGCGTTGTCGCACTCGCGCTCGCGGCGAAGGCGGAAGGGCCCGCGCGCCTGCTCGGCGTGCGCGTGGGCGGCGACGACCGCACCAGCGGGGTGATCATCGAGGGCGACCGGCCGCTCTCGTTCACCACCTTGAAGCTGCCGTCCCCGCCCCGGGTGGTGGTGGACTTCGCCGACACAGAGGTGGCCGCGGAGGCGCGCGAGCTGGCCATCGACGACGGCACCCTCCGCCGCGCGGCGGTCGCCCAGGCTGGCGAGCGGACCGCGCGGGTGGTGATCGAGCTGGCCGCGGACGCCGAGTTCGACGTCCGCACCGACGGGAACAACGTCGAGGTGCGGGTGCCGCGTCCTCTGGCCACGGCCGCGGGAGCGCAGGCGCCGGCGGGCGAGAACGCGGCCCAGGCGCCGGACGCGGAGGCGGAGAAGGTGGCCTCGCTCCCCCAGGTCTCGCTGGTGGGATCCGGGCCGGCGGTGCCGCCGGATACGGATGCCCCGGGCGCCGGGCGGCAGCGGACGGCCGCGGAAGCCCAACGTCAGAAGCCGGGAGAGAAGACGTCTGCCAGGGTCAACCGGGTGGGGACTGCGGAAGCGCCTCAAAAGCCGGGCCCGGCGGCGCGCCACATCACCGGGATCGGGTTCCGTCCCGTGCGGGGCGGCGAGGTGATCGTGCGCAGCGATCACCCCCTCGAGTACGGCATCAGCGGAGACGACGGCGCCTTGCTGCTGCACCTGCCCAGCGCCGCGATCCCGCTCCCCAACAACCGCCGGCCGCTCGATACGCGCTTCTTCGATGGCCCGGTGAGCCGCGTGGTTCCGCTGCAGGTCGCGGGTGGGACCGACGTCCGCATCGAGCTGCGCGAGCACGCCGAGTACCAACTCGAACAGTCGGGATCCGTCTTGACGGTGACCTTTTCCGAGTCCCGTTAGTCCCCGTTCGTGCTCCGCTCGGCCTCCGCGACGGCAGCTTTCGCCTCGCTCGGACTCGGGTTCGCGGCCATGGCGCAGTCGGCGCTCCTGGCGGGTCCCCCAGACGCTCCGGTCGAGGTCGAGGCCGACCGCGTCATCTACACCTGGCAGCCCCCGGTGATCCGGCTGGAGGGCCACGTGGTGGCGCGGCGGGCCGGCGGCCTGCTGCGGGCCGGGTCGGCCACCCTGGATCGCACGCACGGAATCCTCAAGCTCGAGGGGGGAGTGTTGGGCATCCAGGGCCGCCAGGTCTTCCTGGCAGACGCGGCCGTCGTCGATCTGAATTCCAACTCGGCGGAGATGACCAACGCCGTGCTGTTCCTCAAGGCTCGCCCGCCGAACCCGGATGCCCCGCGCGCCGGGCCCAACTCGCTCATCGTGCACGCCAAGAGCGGACGGCAGCTCGAGAACGGCAACTACCTCGCCGAGAAGGTCACGCTCACGCCCTGCGATTGCATCGGCGAGCCCGACTACGAGCTGATCGCGGACACCGCGGAGATCGACGAAGACCGCGCCCACCTGCGCGGCGTCGATCTGCGGCTGCTCGGCGCCAAGCTGCCCTTGTTTCCGCTCTCCCTGCCCCTGACGAACCGGCAGTCCGGCTTGCTCGGGCCGCAGTTCGGATTTGGCGCACCCGTCGGGTTCGCCTACGCGCAGCCGATCTTCCTGACGATGGGGCCGAGCGCAGACGTCACCATCGCGCCCGGCATCTTCACGGGCGGCCACGCACACGGGCAGGACCCCGGCGATCGCTCGATCAAGGGTCCGCGGCTCAATCTCGAAGGGCGGTACGCGCCTTGGACGGGCACGGCGGGATTCCTCGCGCTGGAGACGTTCTACGACCTCGACCACCACGACAGCAGCACGGGACGCGGCTACGGAGGCGAGCGACGTGATGGTGCTGCGCGACCAATCCGCCGTGTCGATCGAGAATACGTACGACCTCTTCACCTCGGACGTGGGCTTCTGGCGCGCCCGCGGCCCCGTCACGGTGGGTGCGGACGCGACGTTGATCCAGGACATGCGCGTGATCGCGCCGCCCGACCGCAAGCTCCTCAGCGGCGAGGCCGCGGGAGCCACCATGCAGCGGCTGCCCGCGCTGTTCACGCAGGTCGCGCCGATCCCCTTCGGGCCAGCGACGTTCTCCCTGGAGGCGAGCGGAGTGCAGTTCGCGCGCTTCGGGCACCCCACCGATCTGGAGGTGCGCACCGGATTCGGACCGACCGATCATGGCACGCCGGTCCTGGACCCCCTCGGTTTCGACGGTTCCCGCCCCAACGCGCTCCGGTTCGATCTCTCGCCGCGCCTGACGCTCTCCGGGGGCTCCAGGCTGCCCGTCGATCTGCGGCTCATGGCAGGCGGCCGCATCGACGCTTGGGTGATGGAAGGTTCGTCGGTCAACGACCGCGCGCGCGCGTACGCGCTGCTCGGCGGCCGCGCAGCCCTTCCACTCGAGCGCCAGTACGGGAGCGCGCTGCATCGCATCGAGCCCGCTGTGGAGATCCGGGCGCTGTCGAAGCAACTGGCGGCCGGCGGGCCGCCGATCGGCGATCTGACCGACGGGGGAGGATCGTCGTTCTCCGCCAGGCCGGATGCCGCGCAACAAGGGCTGGCCCCGGCTCCTAGTGCTGATCCGACCGATCCGAGCAAAGCCACCAACGGCGTTCCGGCGGTTCGCCGGCCCTACGACGAGATCGACTTCGCGGCGCCGGTCACCGGGGCGGTGGAGGCCACCGCCTCGGTCTCGCAATCGCTCTGGACGAGAGTGGGACGCACGCCGGTCCGCCTGCTGCGGTTCGATCTCCTCCAGGACGCGCTGTTCTGGGCGGACGGCGCCAAGGCCCGGCTCGGCGAGGGCAGCGCGGTCGCCACCGTCCAGCTCGGCCCGGCCGCGATCTCGGGCGCGGTGCGGTACGACTGGGCGCTCCATGACGTGTCGGCCTACAGCGCCGGGCTGGTCGTCCGCGATGCGCGCGGCGACGATCTCCACACCTCGTTGAACATGCTGCGCGGGAGCTCGAGCGAGCGGCTGCGTGCGGGCATCGACGAGCTTTTCTCGGCGGCCCGGTTCGCGGCCACCCCGACCGCCCTGACGGGAGGCGCGAACGCGGGAGTCGGGTTGCCGCTCCCGCACAACCTGCGCCTCAACTACGACGTGAACTACACGCCCGGCGACGTTCCTGCGACGTTCGCGAACTGGGTGCACGTTGCAGTGGTCAGCCTGGACACCCCTTGCAGGTGCGCGGGGTTGCGTTTGACGGTCTCCGCACCGTTCCATGACGGACACTTGCTGAGGACGCCAGACTTTTCGCTCTTGATCGACTTGAAATCCTTGGGTTCCTTCGCGACATTCTAGGCCGTTTGTTGCAGGATGTTTCACTGGCGGTGTCTGGCAACCTGGTGTAGCGCTGGTACGAAGCGGTCTCTCTGTTGGCGGGCCGGCGTTCGGAGCAACTTATACAGGCCACCGTGGTCAAGGAAGTAGGGCGCAGGATCCGCCAGCTCAGGATTTCTCGCTCCGCGCGGATGACTCAGGAGGACCTGAGCGAGCGCGCGCGAATCAGTGTCTCGTTCCTCTCGATGATCGAGCGCGGCGAGCGATCGCCGCACCTGGAGACGCTCGCCGCCATCGCCGAAGCGCTGGAGGTGCCGGTCGCCGACCTCTTCGCTGGAGAGCAGGACCGGGACGTCGAGCCCCTGTTCAAGCCGCTGATCGACGCCTGCCGCAAGTACAACCTCGGCAAGCGCGACGTGGATCGCCTGGTCTCGGTGATGCGGAGCATGTTTGCCGCTTGACCGTCGGGCGGCGCCCCGGCACGGTGCGGGTGGTGTCGGGACTGCGGGAAGAGCAGCGGAGTGCGGCGCGCTGGCTGATCCTCGATCGGCCCGCGCAAAGGAACGCGCTCTCCCTCGAGCTGATCGGGACGTTGCGCGAGGCGCTGGCGCGCGCGGACGCGGATGCCCAGGTTCGCGCCCTGGCCTTGACCGGGGCTGGCGACCAGGCCTTCTGCGCCGGCATGGACCTGGCGGCCGCCGCGCCCGAGCGCGATCTGCCTGCCAGCGCTCCGCAAGCCTATGCGGCGCTGCTCGGGGACCTCGCCCGCCTCGGCAAGCCGGTGATCGCGGTGGTCAACGGGGCCGTGATCGGCGGCGGCATGGGCCTGCTCGCCGCTTGCGATCTGGCCATCGCCGCCGAGGATGCCCGCTTCGGCACGCCGGAGGTCGAGGTGGGGCTCTTCCCATACATGGCGCTCGCGCCCCTCTCCCGCTGCGTGGGACGCCGGGCGGCGCTCGAGCTCGCCTTCACCGCCCGCCGCATCGAGGCGGCGGAGGCGAGGACCATCGGGCTGGTCAACCGCGTGGTCCCGCGCGTGGAGCTGCGGGACGCCGCGCAGGACTGGCTGGACCTGATCGCGCAGAAGAGCCCGACGGCGCTGCGATTGGGCAGGCGCGCGTTCTACGCCACCCAGGATCTTCCCTACCAGGCGCAGCTCGAGGCCCTGAGCGCGCAGCTCTCGGTCAACGTGGCGACGGACGATGCGATGGAAGGGATCTCCGCATTCCTGGCGAAGCGCAAACCGGACTTCAAGGGGACCTGAATGGGCGACCAGGTGATCATGACCTGTGCGCTGACGGGCGTCCTCGCCAATCGAGACCAATGCCCGTGGGTGCCCTACACGCCCGAGGAGATCGCCGAGGAGGCGCGCCGCGCCTTCGAGGCGGGCGCGGCCGTGGTGCACATCCACGCGCGCACCGACGAGGGAGGGCCGACGTACGAGGCCGGCGTCTACGCCGCGATCCGCCAGGAGATCGAGAAGCGCTGCCCGGTGATTCTCAACTTCTCCACCGGCGGCGCCGGACCGATGGAAGGGCGCGTCGCGCACATCGCCCAGGTCCGCCCGGCCCTGGGCGCCCTGAACATGGGGTCGATGAACTACGCGAAATACTCCCCCAAGCGGAAGGACTTCGTCTTCGACTTCGTGTTCGAGAACCCGTTCCGCGACATCTCGTTCTTGCTCTCGGTGATGAAGGAGGCGGGGGTGAAGCCCGAGCTGGAGTGCTTCGACGTCGGGCACACCAACTCGGTCTGGCCACTGCTCGACAAGGAGCTCCTCAAGCGCCCGCTGCAGTTCAGCTTCATCATGGGGGTGCTCGGCGGGATCCGCGCCACCACCGAGAACCTCGCCCTGCAAGCGCGGGAAGCTCCGCCGGACAGCACCTGGGAAGTGATCGGCATCTCCCACGAACAGTGGCGCATGGTGGCGGGCGCGCTCTCGTTGGGCGGCAACGTGCGGGTGGGGTTGGAGGACAACTTCTACCTGGACGCCGAGGGCAAGCGCATGGCGCGGTCCAACGGCGAGCTGGTCGAGAAGGCCGTCCGCATGGCGCGGGACATCGGCCGCGAGCCCGCGACGGTCGAGGAGGCGAAGCGGATGCTGACCCTCGCCGCGCCCTGGTGATCGGCATGGCGGCGTCGCTGAGCCTCCCGCCTTGACACGACGCGCCAGGGCACCTATCCAAACGCGTCTACCCGAGAAGGAGACCGCCGTGAAGAAGATCCGCCTGCTGACGCCCGGGCCGACGCCGGTGCCCGAGAGGCTCTCCCTGCGGATGGCGAAGCCGATCGTGCACCACCGCTCGCCGGAGTTCGAGGGCGTCTTCGCCCGGGTGCGCGAGGGGCTGGCCTGGCTGTTCCAGACCAGGCAGGACGTCCTGGTGTTCGCCGCCAGCGGCACCGGCGCCATGGAAGCCTCCTTCGTCAACTTCCTGCGGAAAGGCGACGCTGCGGTGGTGGTGGACGGAGGGAAGTTCGGCGAGCGCTGGGGCAAGCTGGCCAAGGCGTACGGAGTCAACGCGGTCACGCTGAAGTGCGAGTGGGGCCATCCGGTGGAGGCCGCTGCGGTCGAGAAGGCGCTGCGCGACAACCCGCAGGCGAAGGCGGTCTACGTGCAGGCCAACGAGAGCTCCACCGGCGTGTACCATCCGATCCGCGAGTTGGCGCAAGTCACCGCGCGGACCGGCGCGATCCTGGTGGTGGACGCCATCAGCGCGCTCGGCGCCATGCCGCTGCCGATGGACGAGTGGGGCATCGACGTGCTGGTGAGCGCCGGCCACAAGGCGCTCGGGTTGCCGCCCGGCCTCGCCTTCCTCGCCGCCAGCGAGAAGGCCTGGAAGCTGAACGAGTCGGCGGACCTGCCGCGCTTCTACTTCGACGCCCGCCGCGAGCGGGACAACCAGCGCAAGAACCAGACCGCCTGGACCCCGGCGATCGCGTTGGTGGAGGGGCTCGACGAGTCGCTGGCGATGTTCCGGGAGGAGGGCCTGGAGAACGTCTTCGCCCGCCACGCCCGGATGGCGAAGGCGGCGCGCGCCGGGATGCAGGCGCTCGGCCTCACCCTCTACTCGAAGAGCCCGTCGTCCGCGATGACCACAGTGCTCGCGCCGGACGAGGTGGACTCCGAGAAGCTGGTCAACCACCTGTTCAAGGAATACGGGATCAAGCTGGTCGGCGGGCAGGACGCCGCGAAGGGCAAGATCTTCCGCATCGCCCACCTCGGGTACTTCGACGACTTCGACATGCTGGTGGTGATCGGCGCCATCGAGCGCGGCCTCTTCGACCTGGGCGCCGAGGTGCGGCTCGGCGCGGGGCTGATGGCGGCGCAGCTCTCGTTCGCCGGGGGACTTTGATGCGCATCCTCATCTCCGACGATCTCTCGCCGGAAGCGAAGACGATCCTCGAGCGCATCCCGGGCGCCCAGGTCGATTTCAAGGTCGGGCTCAAGCCCGGCGAGCTGCGCGAGATCATCGGCGGCTACGAGGCGCTCGCCGTCCGCAGCGCCACCAAGGTGACCGCGGACGTCCTCGCGGCGGCGACCCGGCTGCGGGTGATCGGCCGCGCGGGCACGGGCGTGGACAACGTCGACCTGGACGCGGCCACGCGCCGGGGTGTGGTGGTGATGAACGCCCCGGGCGGGAACAGCGTCTCGGTGGCCGAGCACACCCTCGCGCTCCTGCTCGCGCTCGCCCGCCAGGTCGCCGACGCGTCGCAGAGCACGCGCGGGGGCAAGTGGGAGAAGAAGAAGTTCGCCTCGGGCCGGGAGCTGTCGGGCAAGACGCTGGGCGTGATCGGCACCGGCAACATCGGCGCTCTCGTGGTCCAGCGGGCGAAGGCATTCGGGATGAAGGTGGTCGCGTACGACCCGTTCCTGAGCGAAGAGGCGGCGGGCAAGCTCGGAGTGGAGCTGGTCCAGCTCCCGGACATCTTCCGCCGCAGCGACGCGATCACCCTGCACGTCCCCTTCAACGAGCAGACGAGGAACATGGTGGGCCCGGCGCAGATCGCGCAGATGAAGCCCGGCGCCCTCCTGATCAACTGCGCCCGCGGCGGCCTGGTGGACGAGAAGGCGCTGGCCGAGGCGCTGCGGTCCAGACAGCTGGGCGGCGCGGCGCTCGACGTGTTCGAGACGGAGCCGCCCGCGGCCGACCATCCGCTGTTCTCCTGCGAGAACTTCATCGCCACCCCGCACCTGGGCGGTAGCACGGAGGACGCGCAGCAGAACGTGGCGGTGATCGTCTGCGAGGCGATGGTCGAGTACCTCACGACCGGCACCATCCGGAACGCGGTCAACGTCCCCTCGGTGAGCGGCGAGGTCCTCGAGCGGTTGGGGCCGTTCCTCAAGCTGGGGGAGAAGCTCGGCACCTTCGCGGGGCAGATGTCGATGCAAGGCGCCTCCGGAGCGCCGGAGCAGATCGAGATCGTCTACGCCGGCGAGGTGGCGCAGCACCCGACCGCGCCGCTCACCGCCGCGGTGCTCAAGGGCGTTCTGGGCAACTTCCTCGCCGAGCCGGTGAACGAGCTCTCCGCCCCGGCGCTGGCGCGCGAGCGCGGCCTCTCGGTGACGGAGGTGAAGACCAGCGAGACGCCGGACTTCGCGAGCCTCCTCTCCGTCCGCCTCCGTTCCGGCAAGGACTTCAGCACGCTGGTGTCCGGGACCATCGTGGGCAAGCGCGAGCCGCGGCTCGTGCGGGTCGACAAGTTCGAGCTGGAGGCGGCGCCCGAGGGGGCGGTGCTGGTGATGCACAACGACGACAAGCCCGGCGTGATCGGCAACGTCGGGCGGACGCTTGGGGAGGCGCAGGTCAACATCGCGCAGTTCGCCCTCTCGCGCGACCGGAAGAGCGGGGAGGCGCTCGCCCTGGTGAACATCGACGGCGCGGCGCCGAACGACGTCCTCGATCGCCTGCGCAAGCTCCCCAACGTGCGCAGCGTGCACCAGGTCACGCTGTGAAAGCCGCCCTCGCGCTGGTCGCCGTGGCCCTGGCTTCCTGCTCGAGGGGCCAGAAGGAGACGCACGCCGCCACGCCGCGGGCTGCCTCCGTCGACGCCGGGGAGCAAGCCCCGCCTTCCTTCTCCACCGCGGGCCTGGACATCACCTGGCTGGTGGGGACCTGGGAGCGGCAGTCCGGCCAGAAGGAATGGCTGCTCTTCAACGCCCCGAAGGAGGTGGGGGTGATCAAGGGGAAGCCGCCTACGCTGACCAAGCGTGGCGAGTTCGTCCCCAACGGGCGATTCGTCTCCCTGTTCTTCCGTGGGATCGGCGGGGTCACCGAGGAGCGCGTGCTCGAAGCCACTCCCGATCGCTCGGAACTGCGCGAGACCGGGGCTACGCAAGCCACGTACCGCCGCGGCGTGCCGCCGTGATAGGGATAGGGAACTCGCATGTCCAACGTGGTGATCGTCGGCGCGCAGTGGGGCGACGAGGGGAAAGGGAAGGTCGTCGACCTCTTCACCTCGTGGGCCGACGTCGTGGTGCGCTACCAGGGCGGCGCGAACGCCGGGCACACGCTGGTGGTGGGGGGCGTGAAGACGGTCTTGCACCTGGTGCCGAGCGGAGTCCTCCACCCCGGCAAGAAATGCATCATCGGCAACGGCGTGGTGGTCGACCCCGAAGCCCTCCTCGAGGAGATCGATCTCCTCCGCAGCCGGGGGCTCCTCGCCGATCCCACCCAGCTGGTGGTCAGCGAAAACGCGCACGTCATCCTGCCGTACCACAAGCGCATCGACGCCGGCCGCGAGAAGCAGAAGGCGATCGGCACCACCGGGCGCGGCATCGGCCCCTGCTACGAGGACAAGGTGGCCCGGCGCGGGATCCGCGTCCGCGACGTGCTCAAGCCCCACGCGCTGCGCGCCAAGCTGGAAGAGCGGCTGACCGAGGCGAACTCGCAGATCAAGGCGCTGGGCGGCGAGAAGTGCGAGCTGGAGCCCCTCGTGCACTGGGGGGTCCAGCTGGGCGAGCGGATGCGTCCGTACGTCGGAGACGCGAGCGAGGTGCTCTCGCACGAGGTGGCGAAGGGGCGCGCGGTGCTCTTCGAGGGCGCGCAGGGGACGCTCCTGGACATCGACCACGGCACCTATCCTTACGTGACGTCGTCCAATACCGTGGCTGGAAACGCGGCCGTGGGCGCGGGGCTCGGTCCGACGGCGATCCATTCGGTGATCGGCATCACCAAGGCGTACACCACGCGCGTGGGCAACGGTCCCTTGCCCACCGAGCTGACCGACGCCACCGGCGAGAGGCTGCGCAGGGTGGGCGCGGAGTTCGGAGCCACCACGGGGCGGCCGCGGCGCTGCGGGTGGCTCGACGCCCTGGTGCTCCGCTACGCCGCGCGGGTGAACGGGCTCTCGGGGCTGGCCATGACCAAGCTCGACGTGCTGACCGGCTTCGAGAAGATCCTCGTCGCCATCGCCTACAAGCTGCCCAACGGCAAGACGGTGGGCGAGTTCCCCTCCGACCCTGAGCTGCTCGAGCAGGCCCAGCCCATCTACGAGGAGCTCCCGGGGTGGAAGGAGCCCCTCGGCGACCAGCGCGAGTACCAGGAGCTGCCGGAGAACACCCGGCGGTACATCGAGCGCGTCGAGCAGTTGGTGGGGGTGGAGACCATCGCCGTCTCGGTCGGCGCGGAGCGCGCCCAGACCATCGTTCGCAAGAACCCATTTCGGCATCCCTGAGGATAGCCCCGCCCGAAGGTGGATTTACTCAGTTAGACTTGCACGCAATGAGCCCCAGGCCTGCATGGAAAGGTGGGGGTGGACTCGCCGAAGGCATCGGCGTCCGGTTCGCGGGTGTCCCTGCCCGCCGGGCCGAGCGCCGGGAGGAGGCAACCATGGGAGAAGCGATCATCGTCGATGCGTTCCGGACGGCCCGCGGCAAGCGCAAGGGGGCGCTCTCCTCGTTGCATCCGGTCGATCTGTTGGCGCGCACGCTGGTGGGCGCCATCGATCGCGCCAGCGTGAAAGCGCACGACGTCGATGACGTGATCATCGGCTGCGTCACCCAGGTGGGCGAGCAGGGGATGAACATCGCCCGCGGGGCCGTGCTCGCGGCGGGTTTGCCCATCGAGATCCCCGGGACCACCGTGAACCGGTTTTGCGGATCGGGACTGCAGGCGGTGAACTCCGGCGCCCAGGCGGTGATGAGCGGCGCCGCGCAGCTGGTGGTCGCGGGCGGGGTCGAGCACATGACGCGGGTGCCGATGGGATCGGACGCGGCGGGCGGCGAAGGCCCGGCCTCGCCCGGCCTGCTCGAGCACTGGCCGGACCTGGTCCCGCAGGGGCTCTCGGCGGAGATGATCGCGGAGAAGTGGGGCTACTCGCGGCGCAAGCTCGACGAGTTCGCCGCGTCCTCCCAGGAGAAGGCGACCAACGCGATCGAGCGCGGGTACTTCTCGCGGGAGATCCTGCCGCTCAAGATCGAGGACCGCGTGTTCGAGCGGGACGAGCATCCGCGGCCCGGCACGACGGCCGATACGCTCGCCGCGCTCAAGCCGTCCTTCAAGGAGGACGGGCTTTTGCACGCGGGCAACTCCTCGGGCATCGTGGACGGCGCGGCCGCGGTGGTGATCGCCTCCAAGGGCCGGGCGCGGTCGCTCGGGCTCAAGCCCCGGGCGCGGATCGTCTCGATGGCGGTGGCGGGGAGCGATCCGGTGCTGATGCTCACCGGGCCGATCCCGGCGACGCGGAAGGCGCTCGCGCAGGCGGATCTCAAGATCGACGAGATCGACGTGTTCGAGATCAACGAGGCGTTCGCGCCGGTCCCGCTGGTGGTGGCGCAGGAGCTCGGGATTCCGCTGGAGAAGGTGAACCCGAACGGGGGAGCGATCGCGCTCGGGCATCCCCTCGGCGCCACCGGGGCGATGCTACTGGCGACGGCGCTGCACGAGCTGGAGCGGACGGGGCAGAGGAGGGCGCTGATCACGCTCTGCATCGGGTATGGGATGGGGATTGCGACGGTGATTGATCGGAAGATTGACTGACCTCGCAAGCGTGAACGTGGTCGGGCCGGTTTCTGGCGCATACCCGGCCCGGCGGTATCCTTGAAGGTATGTTCCTGTTGACCGCCCTGCTCCTCGCCGACGCGGCATCCATGATGGCCGCCGGCGACAAGGCATACGCAGTCAAGGACTTCCGCACCGCCCTGTTCGCCTACCAGGACGCGACCCGCGAAGATCCAACCAGCGCGATCGTGCTGGTCAAGCTCGGGGACACCTACTTCAAGATGGGGCATGACCCCGAGGCGATCGACTCCTACGGGCGCGCGCTCAAGCTGGACCCGAAGAACACCGCCGCGGCGCAGGGCCTCTCCGCCTCTCGAGAGCGGCTGGCGATCCTCGCGCCCAGGGCGGCGGAGCCGCCGCCCAGGCCGCCCGAGGCGAAGGTCGACGAAGCGGGCGCGCGCGAGCGCTACACCGCCGCCGTGAAGATGATCCACGAACGCAAATACGCCGAGTCGATCCCGGTGCTCGACGAGGCGCTGCAGAAGAAGCCCGGCTACGGCGTGGCGCTGGTCGCCCGCGGATCGGCGCACATGGGCCTGTCGCAGTACGAGGCCGCTGCGGCCGACTATTCCGCCGCGCGCGCTTCGGACCCTTCGCTCGCCTCCCCCCTGTTCGGCCTTGCCGAGGCATACCGCGCCATGGGGCAGGCGGGGAAAGCCGCGGAGATGTACAAGGAGTATGCGGTGAGCACCGCCCCAGACGTACAGCCGCAGCTTCGCGACTACGCGGCCAAGAACGCGCAAGCGCTCGCGAATCCGTGGGGGGGGGCGATCTATGTCCCCGCCCAGTCGCGCCCCGACCGCCACTCGATGCCGAACCGGCCCAAATCCAACACCGGCCCACTCCTGGACCCCACCGCAATCCCGGGCGTTGCCGGCCCGATGCCGGCGACGCCCAAGGCGGTTGCCGTGCCGCCGAAGAACGGCCAGGAGGCGGGAAGCATCACGGATCAGCACCCTGGGGAACCGGTCCATCCCGGCGTTCCACTGGCGCCCCCAGGAATCGTGCCCGAGTCCGACGTGCGCGTGCACGCTCCCTCGGCCGCCAAGCCGCCACCGGACCACGGCCTGGTCAACGAGGGCCTCGGGGAGCTGCCTTGGGCGTATGGCGACGCGCGCCTGGTCGGGCTGGTGCGCGATCCCACCACGCTCTTCGTGTACTGGGATTTCTCGCCGCAGCAGATCGAGCAGGCGTTCGCCGGCCTGGGGGCGGCCCGCGCCGTCCTGCGCCTGTGGAACGCGCGCAACGGGGCCAGCGAGCTCGTACGGGAGAACGACGTCCACCTCGATTCGCGCGGATGGTACGTGCGGGAGCTGCCCCCGGGCAGCGAGCTGCGGGCCGAGCTGTGGGCGATCGGCGAGCGCGGATCGCGGATGATGCGCTCGGGGCGCCCGATCCGGCTTCCACCGGCGCAGCCTTCCGAGCAGCTCGAGGCCTTCTACCTGAAGCTGACGCTCGGCCAGCCGATCGCCAGCGGCATCTCCTCCGGGCGGCAGCTCAACTACGGAGGGTCCGCGCCGGCCGGTTGGGAGCGGCGGCTGCAGCCTCGAGCGTTCAGCGGGTCGAGCGTGGGCGGGCCCTTTGGCTCCA
>WNFK01048799.1_pt3 | contig 14290 bp, 11 predicted proteins | sample 5400281 | NCBI WGS metagenome assembly WNFK01 (sample SAMN13153350, study PRJNA577476) | soil metagenome | isolation source: 20 cm soil on Douglas fir-dominated hillslope | place: USA:California | collected 2013-09-17 | reverse complement strand
CGTCGCGATGGAACAGGGAACATTGCGAAGGATTAACGCGGGACCGATCCGGTCCGAGACTCAAATCCTGAGCGTGACGACATATGTAAGGCATGTGACAGCCGCGGCGATCGAAGGACGAAGCTGGCGTTGTCAAGGACTGCACAGCGACACGTTTTTGCCTTATGGATCTTTGCAAGTGGACCGATTGGCCGCCGCTTGCCATCGATCCCTTCGATGGGCTTTCAATTGTTGCCGCCCCGCCGGGAGGACGAATGCACCGACTGCTGACCACGCTTGGGCGTGGTTTCAAAGAACGGATCGGCTGGAAACGGCTCGGGATCGCCGCGAGCCTTCTCATCATCGCCTTCGCGATCACGACGCTGGTCCGTACCCTCAAGGGCGTCGACACCGGCGTGATCCTGATTGCGCTGACGGAAATACCGCCCGTCCACATCGCGCTCGCCGCGCTGTGCGTGGTCGGCGCGTTCTTTACGCTGACGTTCTATGATTTCTTCGCGCTGCGGACCATCGGCAAGAAAAACGTGCCTTACCGTATCGCGGCGCTGTCGAGTTTCACCAGCTATTCGATCGGCCACAACATCGGCGCCACCGTGTTCACCGGCGGCGCGATCCGCTTCCGGATCTACTCGGACTACGGCTTGACCGCGATCGACGTCGCCAAGATCTGCTTTCTGTCGGGTCTGACATTCTGGCTCGGCAATACCTTCGTGCTCGGCATCGGCATGGCGTGGCACCCGTGGGCAGCCTCCGCGATGGATCAGCTGCCGCCGGCCATCAACCGGCTGATCGCCCTGGGCGGCCTCGCCGCGATCGTCGCCTACCTGGTCTGGCTCACCCTGGGCGACGAGCGGCGCGAACTCGGCCAGAACGGCTGGAAGGTGACATTGCCCTCGGCACCGCTGACGCTGCTGCAAATCCTGATCGGGGTGGTCGATCTCGGATTCTGCGCGCTGGCGATGTATCTGCTGATGCCGGCGCAGCCGGGTATCGATTTTGTGTCGCTGGCGGTGGTGTTCATTCTGGCGACCCTGCTCGGCTTCGCCAGTCATGCGCCGGGCTCAATCGGCGTGTTCGACGCCGCGATGCTGGTGGCGCTGCCTGAATTCGGCAGGGAACAACTGGTGGCCACGCTGGTGGTGTTTCGAATCCTGTATTTCCTGATCCCCTTCGGCATCGCCATTTCGGCCATGGGCAGCCGCGAACTGTGGCTCAATGTCGTGCTGCCCTGGCAAGAACGCCGCAAGCTTCACGAGCCCTGCCCGGCCGAGGCCGCCGTGCCGCAGCCCGTGAAGCGACTGAAATCGAAGGGTGACCGCATCGCGCGCGGTTAAAGCGCTGGCACACGCCGAACCTGATCTGATCGCCGTTGCGCTGTCACGTGTAATTGACAAAGCGAGGCTAACGAAGTGCGATATCGCGTGTTACGGCACGTCTGGTAAATTCGCCGCAGGCCGGCCCCGGCCTATGAGAAACTCCCGGGTTGGATACTCTTATTTCCGCCCTATCGGTAACGTCAAACGCGTCATGATCCGAATTCGTATCCGTTCGATAATCCTCGGCGCACTGCTCGTGGGAGCGCTTGGCGCGCTCCCCGCGCGGTGGGCCTCGGCACAGACCGCTGCCGTGGCAGCGCAAGGCGCGCCGGACGGCCCAATGCGGATCTCGTGGGAGGTCCGCAACCGGTTCCGGCTGTTCCGCGAGGAGCGCGATTTCCTGCTCCACACCGAAAGCTCGCGGGGCCGCAGTATTCTGGGTTCCGAGCAAGCGCTGGAGCTGCAAAGCGACGGCCGCGGCTGGGCGCGCAATACGGTGAACCGCCTCTGCATCGATCTGGCGGGCCGCGTCACCGAACCCTGTACCCGCGACAACGTCAAGGAAAGCTACCTGACGCCGGCCGATCATCCCATCACCATGAGGCTGACCGGCCAGATCCCAGTGGGCGCGACCTGCGCATGGTCGCTCGACGATGGCGAAGCGACGCCGCGGCAATCGACGCTGGATTGCGCCGAGCCGGTCAACTTCCGGGCGCGCTATGGCCGCCCCACCACAGCTTCCGTGGAGGTCTCCAGTGGACCCGACGCCCCGCAGCGCATCGCTACCGAGGTCATGGTTCGCGATATCTTCATCGCAGGCCTCGGCGACAGCATCGGATCGGGCGAAGGCAATCCGGACCGGCCGATCGGATTATCCGACGAAGGTTTCTGCTTCCGCTCCTATCTCGGGACAGCGGACGCCCAATATTATCGCCCAAGCCGCGCCGGCTACAAAGGCGGACGGGCCTGCGAAGCGCCTGATTCGTTGCAGGTGTGGCAGCGCCAAAGCGCGCTCTGGTTCAATTCCGCCTGCCACCGCTCGCTGTACAGCTATCAGACCCGCACCGCACTGGCGCTCGCCGTGCAATATCCACACATCGCGGTGACCTATCTGCCGCTGGCATGCACGGGCGCCACCATCGCGGACGGGCTGTTCGGCTCGCAGGGCGCGCGGGAATGCCCGCCGACCAAGTCCGCGGCCAGCTGCAAAGGCACGGTCAATGCGCAACTGGCCGAGCTGCGTGAAGCCGTAACCGCGGCGAAACGCCGTCAGCCGGATCGCACGCTCGATCTGGTCCTGCTGTCGATCGGCGCCAATGACATCAATTTTTCCGGGCTGGTCGCGGACGTGATCGTGGACACCGCGACCGAGCGCGTGCTGTTTCGGCGCACCGGCGTCATGGGATCGGTGGAGGATTCACGCGCGGCACTGACGCGCGAGCTGCCGCAAGGGTTCGCTAAATTGAGAGAAGCATTGAAGCCCCTGGTCGGCGACCTCCAGCGCGTCGTGTATGTATCCTATGCCAACCCGACCCTCGCTTACGGCGCGCCCTGCCCCGGCGGACGCGCCGGCTTCGATATTCATCCCTCGTTCAACGCCGAGCCGCAGCGGCTGGCCAATGTGTCCGGCTATGTGCAGAACGAATTCCTGCCGCAGTTGAAGGCACTCGCATTATGCCAATCGGGCATATTGTGCCGCGATCCCGCCGGCGATCGCATGACCTTCGTCGATGCCCATCAGGCGGCATTCGCAGATCACGGCTTCTGCGCGCGCGCGCAAACCGATCCGGAATTCGATCGGGAATGTTTTTCGGTCAAGGGCGAAAGCTTCGATTCCGATATCGTCACGGCGGCCAGCCAGCCGATGCTCTGCGGCCGCAGCGCCGGCGAATATCGCGCCTATCTGCCGCGCGCGCGCTGGATCCGCGATGCCAACGACAGCTACTTCGCGGCGATGACCTATCCGCAAGGGCTGCCGTCTTCCAATCAGCCCGCCGATATCCATGATGCGACCTGGGGCGTTCTTTCCGCGGTGTATGGCGGCGCGGTGCATCCAAGCGCCGAAGCCTAGAGCGGGATGAGATTAGGTTGGGGCCATGACGACGGCGCATTTTTCTTCTCGCGCCCGGACGCAGCGCAGCAGGAGTGCTGCGAGCCGGGGTTCATTCTACTTTGCATGGGGTTGTTTTCGCGATTTTTTGTCCAGGCCCTGCCGTGCACCGCCGAAGGGACGGTATGCCGGGTCCGGGACACGAGATCGTTAGTGCCTCGCGCTTACGGGACGAATCGATCCAGTTCCAACACATCATGCTCTAGCGCCGGCAGCGCGTGTGGTGATGGCGCCTGGCGCGCAAAGATGCACGCGCCTCCCTCGGTAGGTCGCAATTCACTGCCAAGCTCAAGCCAACGTCATCTGTCTTGGAAGCTGTCCTGGAAGCGTGAGGCCATATGCTATCGTATCTGAACGCTGAAACTGGTTTCATAAGGGCCTTCGCCAATCGCAGCCTGCTGCTGATCTTCCTCTGCGCGCTTAGCCGCGGCGGGGATCGCTTCGGCAAGGCGTCGGCGCTCGGGGTGTCGCTCGATTTATTGATCTCGCTCAAGATCGAGGCAGACACGCTGGTTGTTGCGCGCGAGGTCGTCCTGCCAAAGATGAGCCATCTGGATCCGGCTGCGACCAAGGCAAGCAGGTGGGTCTTCCCGCTGTTCGTCGTTCCCTGCGCAGCCGCCACCTTCATGACAGTGCAATTCATCCTCAACGTCGTGCCGTCGAAACCGGGATGCGCTGGATATGTCTGGACACGAAAGTTCACGGATTTCTCGCTCCAGGGAGGTTCGCCATCGACCTACTGCATTCATAACCTGACGGATGGGATGCCCTGGATTTATCCGCCTGTTCAAACCTACGGATATGTCGCCTGCCTCGCCGCGTGCTTTTATCTGACCTATCGGATTGCTATTAACTGGGCCAAGCTTCGTCCACGCGAAGTCGCAATGAGCGAACCCAAAGCCAGCGAACCCAAAGCCAGCCAGCCCGCCGTCGCTTAGCCGATCTGCAGCATCACGCCAGCTTCACCGCGGCGATGCGGCCCTGCCCCGTGCCGGCGAAAGCCGGACTGCCGTTGTCAGGTCACGCCTAAATCCGCGAGGAGATCGGTACCTGCGCGAATCTCGTGACTTGAGCCTTCAAGATCAGAACCGACGGGTTCGAAGGCGCCCCCAAGATGACGGGCAAAAAATGCCTCCGCCATGACAATGTAGGAAAGCCGGTTCGGTGGTTTTTGGAAGCCGTGCCCTTCATCCGGATAAACCACGTAGGCGACAGGAATATTCCTGGCCTGCATGGCGGCGACGATGGCATCGCTTTCCGCCACCTTGCAGCGCACGTCATTGACGCCGTGAAAGATCAGCATGGGCTTCTTGATATTCTCGACCCGGTTGATGGGAGAGCGTTCGGCGAGCAGCTTGCGGCCCTCCTCGGTGCGCGGATCGCCGTAGCTGCGATACATGTATTCCGCAAACCCCGCCCAATAGGGCGGCATGGACTCCAGCAGCGTTTGCAGATTGGAGATGCCGACCACGGGAACGGCGCAACAGAAAACCTCCGGCGTGAATGTCGCGCCTATGAACGAAGCCAGCCCGCCATACGACACGCCGAAGATCGCGATCCTGTCCTTTTGCGCAATTCCCTCATCGACTGCCCAATCGACCATGTCGATCAGGTCGTCATGCATCTTGCGGGCGTGCTGTTTTTCGCTCGCCGCGACGAAGGCTTTGCCGAACCCCGTCGAGCCACGGTAATTGACCGAGAGCACGGCATAGCCCCGATCGGCCAGCCATTGATGATCGCCCCGATAGCCGAAGATATCACGCGCCCACGGACCTCCATGCACGATCAGTACCATCGGCAGCGGCTTGGCCGGGCGATCACCTTCGATGTCGGCCGGCAGCGTCAAATATGAAACGAGGGTAAGCCCGTCGCGCGATTTGCCCTCGACGGCGTGCATCGGCGCGAGCCGGTACGGTTTCAATTCCGGTCGAGCCGTGAACAGCTCGGTCAGGGTCTGTTGGTCCCGATCCAGCAGATGATAGGTGGCGGGCTGCTCTGCCGTGTAACTCATGACGATCCAGCGACGGTCATCATCGGTCTGGCTCTGCACCTGGAAATCATGGCCGGGCAGCCGCGCCTTGATCAGGGCAAGTTCCGGGGCGACCGCGGGCGTCAATGCCGTCCACTCCTGTCGCGCCGGATCGATCTGGACAGCATGCGGCTCGAATGTCCGGGCATCGAATATCCCGCCGACGACGTCGGCGCGCTGGCTTTCGAACAGGACTTTCTGTTCGCCGGTCGACCAGTCGATCTGCATCAGGGCCGATTTGTCCTGCTCGATGCACGAGATCATGTGGAGATGCTTGCACGAGGTGTCGAACGACCAGACTCGCGTGGTCCAGCTGGCATCGAAGGGAACATCACGCCAATGCGTGACCTTCTCGCCATCGAGGCGCCAAAGCCTGGCGCCGTCCGGGGCATAGCTGCGGGCATGACGCGGCTGCAACCGCCAATCGAGCCCGACGAACTCGAACTGCTGCCGATTTTCCCAGATCAGCGAGCGCTGACCGGTCGCGAGATCAAGCAGAAAAACATCATGCCAGCGCGGGTCACGGTCATTGAGGTTTATCGCGATCTTGTCAGGGGTAACGTGCGACCAATAGGCCGGTAGCGCACGGATGTTGGCGAAGGGGGTGAGATCGCGGAGTTCGCAATTGCGGGGATCGACCACGAACAGGTGCAGATTTTCATCCCCGTTCTCGTCGTTAAGAAACATGATGTAGCAGCCGTCCGGGCTCCAATCCTGCCAGTTGATCGGCCGACCCTTGGTGCGCGTGACCGGCTGCCCCGCGGCAATGCTGTCAACCGGTGAGACCCAGACGTTGAGGACGCCGTCAACCGGGGCAAGCCACGAGATTAAACGACCATCTGGCGATAATTTCGCGCCGAAGAATGTCGGGTTATCGAATAGTTTCCGTCGGGGGATAAGAGGACGAGCTGACATGTCGGCTCCGGTGGACGAAATCCCGGATGGAACAGGAATTCGTCTGCTCTCAAATTCGCGTCAGAGGTTTATCCCGGCAGTTGCTCCCGGCCGACGCCGCCTGTGGGTGCCACGCTACTTCGGCAATGGCGGCGGCGTGCCCTTCTTCGCCACGACGGGAGGCTTGATCGGGGCGACCGGCGGTTTCAGCGCTGCGGCCTGCGCCGGCAGGTACTTCGCCACGATGGCGGGATCGAGCGAGGCCAATTCCGTATCCGGCAACCGGAACCAGGTCTCATCCTTGCCGAGCAGCGAAATCCCCCAATAGCCGCGCATCGTGAGCGACTGACCGTCAGGGCTGACGGTCATCTTGGCTTTATAGATTTTGCCGTCGCGCGGATCGAGGACGTTGCCGTCTTCGTACTTCAGCCCAACGCGCTTCATGCTCCTGATAAAGGAAATTCCAAGCACCGGCGCGTTCTTGCGGTCATCGGTGCATTTGTCGCAAACCTCATTGGGATCCTCGCCTGGAAGCGGGAACGTCTTGGCAACCACGCCTTCGAAGATGCCATCGTGATCGACCACGAGAACCCACACCACCGGCTTGCCGTCTTCGATCTTCTGCCACAGCCCCGCGGCTGAGGGCTCGGCGGCCTGCCCTGGAAGTATGCTGGCGAGCAACAAGACGAGCCCCATCAAGATCGGCAGCGCCTGTCGAAGCCTGGATACAGTGGTCCACATTGTCGTCACCTGACCAGCCCCTCGAGCGATGCCACAGACTAAGGCCATTTTGCCGACGGTTCTAGTGCCTGGATCAGCTTTCAAGTGGCTCGAACACCGTCACAAATGTGCCGTAACTTTTTGAATGGCATTTCCGTACCGGATCAGTTGACCCCGAGCTTCTTCTGCAGGCTCGACGACGACGTCGTGTACTGGAACACCAGTCGTTTGTCCGGATAGACATAACGGTGCGCCTTCTGTGCCATCAGCGCGCCTTCGTGGAAGCCGCACAGGATGAGCTTCAGCTTGCCGGGATAGGTGTTGACGGCACCAGATTGTTCTCCAGCGCAATGCCCCAGTTCGCGACGGGTCCGAGCTTCATGGTCAGGCCGAAGAACGGCAGCAACGTATCGCACTCGACCTTCGAGATGGCGTTGTCATTGCCTTTGACGGTGGCGCCGGACAGCATACCGCCCTCGCCTTCGAGTCCCGTGACCTGACCGATTTTCAAATCCAGTTTTCCGGCAGCCACCAGCGCGCGCATCTGTTCGACGCTATGCGGTGCCGCGCGGAAGTCGTCACGCCGGTGCAGCAGCGTCACGCGCCTGGCGACCGGGTGCAGGTTGAGCGTCCAGTCCAGCGCGGAGTCGCCGCCGCCGACGATCAGCAAATCCTTGTCGCGGAACTGCTCCATCTTGCGCACCGAGTAAAACACCGAGCTGCCTTCATAGGCTTCGATACCCGGCACCGGCGGACGTTTCGGCTGGAATGAGCCGCCGCCGGCGGAGATGACGACCACCTTGCATTCGAATACCTGACCGGCATCGGTCGTGACGCGAAAGCCGGGATCGCCGATCTTCTCGATCGTCTCCACCATCTCGTTGAGATGGAAGTTCGCATTGAACGGCTTGATCTGCTCCATCAGCGCTTCGGTCAGACCCTGGCCGGTGACGAACGGAATGCCCGGAATGTCGTCACTGGCCGCCGATCTTGTCGAGAATGTCGACAAGATGCGCCTTGATATCGAGCAGGCCCAGTTCGAAAACGGCAAACAGTCCGCATGGACCCGCGCCAATAATCAGCACATCGGTTTTGATCGCTTCGCTCATCTCAGCTTCTTTTCGGTTGAACCCGGTATCAGGCCAGGCGCCCTCGGCTGCGCCTGTCTAGCCAAGGCGGAGCAACGAGGAAAGCCATAATATGACGCCCATGACCCCGGCAACCCCTTGCCGCAATTCGACAACTGGGCTGTAACGGCGTGAAACCACGGAGATCAACCCTGTGAACGCACCAGCCCGTCTCGATTCAACTCCGCGCCTGGAGGATTTCCCCTACCGGCTGTCCGACAATGTGCGGTTTGCGGATCTCGATCCCAATCAGCACGTCAATAACGCGGTTTATGCGACCTATTTCGAAACCGGGCGCGTCACGCTGATGAAAGACCGCAGCTTCGGGCTGATGCCGCCGGGCCTCGCCTGGATCATGGTCCGGCTCGACATCCATTTTCGCGCCGAGCTGCGCTGGCCGGGCACCATTGAAATGGGGCTTGGCGTCACGAAGTTCGGTCGAACCTCCGTGACATTCGATCAGGTGGTGTTTTCGGAAGGGCGATGCGTGGCATCGGCGCAATCGGTGACGGTGCTGATCGAGGAGAGCACGCGTAAACCGACGCCGCTGACCGCCGAGATCATCGAGAAGCTCCAGCGCTGGCGTCGCCGCGGAATCGACGGGCAATGAAGCGCGCCGCGATCGCGATATTGGCTTCGCGGGCTGTTTAGGCCTGCCGCTCCGGCGTCGATACCACGAGACCGTCGAGCGCGTCGCTCACCTTGATCTGGCACGACAGCCGCGAATTCGGCCGCACATCGAAGCCGAAGTCCAGCATGTCCTCTTCCATCGGGGACGGTGCGCCGACCTTCTCGCGCCAGGCCTCATCGACGTAGACGTGGCAGGTCGCGCAGGCACAGGCGCCGCCGCATTCGGCTTCGATGCCCGGAATGGCGTTGCGGATCGCGGCTTCCATCACTGTCGCGCCGTTTTCGACGTCAATGGTACGGGTTTCGCCGCTGTGGTCGACAAAGTGAATCTTGGCCATGATTGCTCGTGCTGCCGGATGAGAGAGGTCCGGGCAGTCCTATAACGGGTCGATCCGCTCTGCGCCAGCGCTGGGGGCGAAAACCTGCGGCGCTGTTTTGCAAGGGCTTTTTGGCGGCCTGAGCTCAGGACCGGCGCAGGATCGCGTCAATGGCCGTGCGCGCCTGCTCCACGGCTTCAGTGAGTTCGGCGAGCGCATGGACCGGATCGTCACCGTTCAGCACTGCGGTTTCCAGCCATCCGGCGGCATCGGCCACTTGAAATGCGCCGATCGCGCGCGCCGAGCCTTTCAGCTTATGCGCCAGTTCGCCTGCATCGGCGGGCAAGATGGCAAGGGCGCGCATCAGGCCGACAGCCTGGGCAGAGAACATCGCCAGCACCTCATGCTCGAGGATGGCATCGCCAAGCGTCATGCGCCCGAGATGTTCGAAATCGATCGGACCGTCATCGGGAGCGAGCGGCGGCGATGGCATCCATTCAATCCGTTGCAGATGATACGCCATGGCGATAACCCGAATCTCCCGCCCCATCGATCCGGCAGCGGGATTTTCCGAGAGCCAATCATACCAGTGGTTAACGCAACGTTTTGCTTGACCGCCGCAAGTTCGCCTTGTTTTTGGCGCAGAGTCGCCCCATTGGGGAACTCGCAAAATATTTTGTGGACCAGCAAGACCTTACGCCGTCGTCCTGTTAACGATGATTAAGATTGTATTAACCGTAGCCATTTCATTCGCAACGCCCAGCCAATAGGATGTCAGCGGGGCATGAGACCGGAATCGAGCTTGCGAGGGACGTTCGCTGAGCTCTCCGGACGCATGAAGTAAAACGAGGGGTCTAGACTGAACATGGCGAACAATCCCAAGAAGGTCAAAGACCCCACGGAAGTCGCGCTTTCTGCCATTCAGGAAGCCTTGAACATCAGTGACGCGCCTATCGACAGCAGCAGGGATTCAATCCGCAGCGATGTGACGCCGGCGAACTCTTCCTCTAGTCAGGATTACAACCCGAGCGCGTTCGACACCCGGCCGAGCGCCGACCGGCAGACCTTTGAGTCGGTCGAGGATATGCGCCCGACCCGCCGCGCCGCCAACGACGACCGCGAAACCATCGGACAGATTCTGCAGGCCATTCAGAAGGGCCGGCCCGCCCGCAACGTCTACACGCTCGCCTCGCTTTTCGCCGCGGTCTGGGTTCTCGGCGCCGGACTGCTGACGGTCGCCTTCCTTCCTTCGCTGCAGGCTGCCGTCGGACAGGGCAGCGGCGCGCTGGTGCTGGCCGGCCTGGCGGCGATGTTCTTTGCGCCGGTGTTGCTGTTCTATTTCCTGGCGAGCCTTTCCTGGCGCGGCCAGGAGTTGCGGATGATCGCACAGTCGATGGCGCAGGTGGCGATCCGTTTTTCGGAGCCTGAGGGCGCGACAAGCGACTCGATGGTAACGGTTGGCCAGGCGATCCGCCGCGAAGTCGCGGCGATGGGCGACGGCGTCGAACGCGCCATCGCGCGCGCCGGCGAACTTGAAACCCTGGTTGCCAATGAAGTCTCGGCGCTTGAACGCGCCTACAGCGACAACGAGGTGCGAATCCGCGCGCTGTTGCAGGATATCGCCCACCAGCGCGACAATCTCGTCGGCCAGGCCGAACAGGTTCGCAGCGCGATCTCCGGCGTGCAAATCGACCTGCGCCACGACATCGCACTGATCTCGGACGCGATCGCATCCCGCGTCGACGAGGTTGCAAAAAGCATCACCGGAGCTCTGGAAGAGCGCGGCGCCCACATCACCAGCGCGCTGAGCAATGCCGGCGACAACATGATCCTGGCGCTGGGAGAGCGCGGCGGCGACCTGCTCGATCGTCTCGAGGAAGCCAGCGCCGAAACCATGACGAGTTCGTCGATCTGGCCGACCGCGTGCACGAGATGCTGAACGAGCGGATCGACCGCATCACCACCGAATTCGAGCAGCGTTCATCCACCATCGTCGACGGAATTTCCGACCGGACCGAACAGGTCCATGACTCGCTGAAGAACTCGAGCGACTCCCTGCTGCTGGAACTCGAACTGCGCAGCGGCGATCTCGTGAGCAAGATCGATGAAGCCGGCAATCGCCTCGCGGCGAATATCCTCACCAGCGGCGACAAGGCCAGCGAGGCGCTGGACGTCACCGTCAACTCGCTGGTGGCGAAGGTCGTGAGCCAGACCGAAACCGCGCACGACACGCTCAGCCTGCAGATGAGCACGTTCGATGAGTTGGTGAAGAACCAGGGCGGCGAACTGGCGGAAAAGTTCGCACGCGACAGCGGCACGCTGGGTGCTCTTATCACCCGCCACATCTCGGAGTTCGATCGCACCGTCAAGACCTTCGGCGGCGAAATCGTCGACCGCATGGGTCAGCGCACGCAGGATATCGCCGACAGCCTGAAGACCTATGTCGACACCTTCGACACCCGGTTGACCTCAAACAGCGGCGAGATCACGGCCTCGCTCGACCAGCGTCTGCTGCAATTCGAGACCACGCTCGAAAACCGCGTGGCCAATCTCGATACCTCGCTCGACAGCAAGATCAAATCCTTCGATGAATCCGTCGATGGCCGCCTCAAATCGCTCGAGCAGACTTTCGACACACGGGCGCAGTCGGTCACCGAAACCATCGACAACCGTCTCGGCACGCTGGCAACGTCGCTGACCGATGGCGCCGCGCAGGCGATCTACTCGATCGACTCGCGCCTCAACCAGCTCACCTCTTCCTTGACCGACGGCACCGCGCAGGCAATCGAAGCGGTCGACCGCCGTATCTCCAATGTGACCGAAACCATCGATGGTCGCAGCGCCCAGCTGACCGACACCATCACGGCGCGGTTCCAGGAAATTCATCAGGGCATCGAAACCCGGGTCGGCGCGGTTGCCGTCGATATCGATATGCGCGTCGCGCAGTTCGAGGACCTTCTGGGTACGCGCGTCGAAGCCGTGGCCGGCCGCATCGAGAGCAGCGGACGGCAAGCCAGCGAGGGCCTCATGGCACGCGCCGAGGAGTTGTCGCTTGGAATCAAGTCCCACGTGGACGACGCGGAACGCTCGCTGACGAACCTTGTGGTCAATACCAGCGAGACCATTCAGACCGGCGCGCGCGCGGCGCAACAGTCGCTGCTTTCGGTTTCCGCCGACGTCGGCGCGCAGCTGAAGCTGACCTCGGCGGAAGTCGAGCGCTCGCTCACCGCCGTCGGCACCGGCGCCGCGAACTCGATTGTGACCAGCGCCCGCGATGCACAAGCCACATTGGTGACCGCCTCCTCCGATGCCGCGACCCAGATCAAGTCGTTGTCCTCCGACATCGAACGAACCCTCTCCGCGGCCGGCACCGCGACCGCGAGTTCGGTGGTCGCCGGCGCGCGCGAGGCGCAGACCACGCTGGTCACGGCTTCGGCGGACGCGGCCAACCAGGTCAAGTCCCTGGCCGCCGATGTCGAACGCATGCTGTTGGCCGCCGGCACCGCGACCGCCAGTTCGGTGGTCGCCGGCGCGCGCGAGGCGCAGACCACGCTGGTCGCCGCGTCGTCGGATGCCGCCACCCACGTCAAGTCGCTTGCGACCGACGTGGAACGTACGCTGACGGCGATCGGGGCGGATACCGCCGCTTCGATTCTGGGCAGCGCGCGCGAGGCGCAACTTTCGCTGACGGCAACGTCAGGCGAGGCAGCGAACCAGATCAAGGCGATCTCGGCGGACATCGAGCGGTCGCTTGGTGCGGTCACGGCCAATACCACCGACAATATCCAGACCAGCGCGCTCAATGCGCAGACCGCTCTGGTGGCGGCATCCAACGAGGTCAGTTCGCGGGTCAAGGCGACATCGGCGGAAGTCGAACGCTCGGTTCTCGCCGCCAGCGGCGCGTTCGGCACGACCATGACCGGCAAGACCGACGAAATCGTCACGTATGTGCAACAGCAGACCGATCGTCTCTCGCAGATGATCGACGGCAAGCGTGGCACGCTGGTCGAGGCGATGGGCACAAAGACCAGCCAGCTATCGGCCGATATCGACCGTGTCACGTCGGATGCGCTGAAGTCGATCGAGACCAGAGGACTGGCGTTCTCGCAATCGATGGCGGCCAACGGGTCCGACGTCGCGCGCACGATTACCAACGCCGGCGAGCTGGCGACAGGGGCCGTGAGCAAGTCGCTGAAGGAGCTCGAACTCGCCTCCCGGACGGCGATCGACCAGTCGCGTCAGGTGTCGATCGCGGCAGTGACCGAGATGCAGGAAACCAGCAAGATCCTGCGGACCGATACGGTCGCCCTGTTCGAGCGGCTGCGCGAAGGCAATATCCTGTTGCAGGAAGTGCTCACCGGCGCGCATGACAATCTCAACTCGCTCGAGCGCGCCCTGGTCACGCGCGTGGCCGACTTCGTGTCCGCCATGAACGACGTCACCTCGCGCAACGGCGTCGCCACCCAGACGCTGGAAGACCAGTTGTCCATCTTCAACACCAAGACCACGAGGGCGCTGGAAGATCTCGGCTCGCTGTCCAGCCAGTTCGAGTCCCACGGCAAGGCGCTGGTCGATGCCGCCGATCTGGTCGAGCAAAGCAACCGCAACACCTCCACCTCCGTCGCCGACCGCAAAGCCGAGCTGGAATCGCTGGTGACGACGATCGATTTGCGAACCACCGATCTCGATCACCGGTTGTCGCGGTTTACGGGCTTGCTGGATGAATCGCTGTCCGCCGCCGAAGCGCGCGCGCGCGATATCGCGCGGGTGGTCGCGGAAACGGCCGGCGCGGGTTCTTCCGCGATCAGCCGGCAGTTTGAATCGGTTCGCGCGTCGGCGGAGGAGGAACGCCGGCTGACAGCCGACGCCATGAGCGAAATGTATCAGCGCAGCACCCAGGAAGCCGACGCCATGTTCAAGCAGTCGGCGGACAAGTTCGCCGCGATGGTGCAGGGCATGAAGCAGATGGCTCTGGAGATGCATAACGAGCTGGAAGCCACGCGCAACGAACTGCGCCGCGGCGTGCTGGAGATGCCGCAGGAAGCCGCCGAGAGCACCTCGCAGATGCGCAAGGTCATTGTCGACCAGATCGAGGCGCTGGCCGAACTGAACCGGATCGTCGCGCGTCATGGCCGCGGACTGGACGT
>WNFK01089941.1_pt1 | contig 14294 bp, 17 predicted proteins | sample 5400281 | NCBI WGS metagenome assembly WNFK01 (sample SAMN13153350, study PRJNA577476) | soil metagenome | isolation source: 20 cm soil on Douglas fir-dominated hillslope | place: USA:California | collected 2013-09-17 | reverse complement strand
GAGGCCGTGCCGCATGTAGTAGATCTGCAGCCAGCACTCGCCCGCCTGGTCGCACACCGGGCAGTCCAGCGGGTGATTGACGAGGTGGAACTCCATGATGGACTTGCGGGTCTCCAGCACGCGCTCGGTCTGGGTGTGGACGACCATCCCGTCGGCGGCCTGGGTGTTGCAGCCGATCTGCGGGCGCGGGTTCTTCTCGATGTCCACCATGCAGAGCCGGCACTGGCCCGCGATGCTGAGGCCGGGGTGATAGCAGTAGTGCGGCACCTCGGAGCCCGCCTGCCGGGCGGCCTCGATGAGATTGGTGCCGGGGGCGACCTCGACTTCCTTCCCGTCGATCGTGAGCTTAGGCATCGCGCGGGATCAGGGCCTCGAACTCCTCACGGAACTTCTCGATGTAGCTGACGTAGGGGCCGACCGCGCCGTCGTAGAAGGCGCAGATGGTGGTGCCGGCGCCGCGCTTGGCCACGTCCAGGATCGTGTCGAGGTCCTCCTTGCGGCCCTTCCCCTCCACGATCCGCTGGCTCATCTTGTAGATCCAGCCGGTGGACTCGCGGCAGGGCGTGCACTGGCCGCACGACTCGTGCGCGTAGAAGCGCGCCACCACCATGAGGGCCTCCGGGATCGAGACCGTCTCGTCCATCACGATCACCCCCGCGGAGCCGATCATGGTGCCGGCCGCCTTCAGGCCGTCGGCGTCCATGCTCACGTCGATCTCGTCCGCGGTGAGGATCGGGGCCGACGAGCCCCCGGGCACCACCGCCTTCAGCCGCCGCCCGTCGCGGATGCCGCCGCAGTGCTCGTAGATGAGCGAGCGCAGGGTCACCGAGACCGGGGCCTCCACCACGCCCGGCTTCACGACGTGGCCCGACATCGAGTAGAGCCGGGTGCCGCCCTGGGTCTTGGTGCCGAGCCCGGCGAACCACGCGGCACCGCGGTTGATGATGTGGGGCACCGCCGCGATGGTCTCCACGTTGTTCACGATGGTCGGCTGCCCGAAGGCGCCCTTGATCGCGGGGAACGGCGGCTTGATCTTGGGCCAGCCCTTCTTGCCCTCGAGAGAGGAGAGGAGACCTGTCTCCTCGCCGCAGATGTAGGCGCCCGCCCCGCGATGGATCACGATGTCGAAGTCGAAGCCCGAACCCTGGATATTCCGGCCCAGCAGCCGGGCATCATACGCTTCCTTCACCGCGTCGCTGAACACCTGCCACGGCTTCACGTACTCGCCCCGGATGTAGACGAACCCCACGTGGGAGTCGATCGCCCGCGCCGCGATGATCATGCCCTCGATCAGGGCGTGGGGATCGCGCTCGAGCAGGTACCGGTCCTTGAAGGTGCCCGGCTCGCCCTCGTCCGCGTTGATCACGAGGTACTTGGGCGCGGTCGAGCCCTTGGGGATGAAGCTCCACTTCATGCCGGTCGGGAAGGCGGCCCCGCCGAGGCCGCGGAGGTTCGACTTCTTCACCTCCTCGGTGATCGCGGTGGGCTCCATCGCGAGCGCCTTGGGCAGCGCGGTGTAGCCGCCGGTCTCGCGGTAGACCCCGAGGGTGTGCGACTGCGGCCGGTCGAAGTTGCGGGTGAAGATCTTCTCGGCCATCAGGAGAGCCCGTCCAGGATGCGGTCCACCTTCTCCGGCGTGAGCAGCCCCTCGTAGCGGTCGTCCACCTGCATCATCGGCGCCTGCTCGCACGCGCAGAGGCATTCCACCGTGAGCAGGGTGACTCGGCCGTCCGCGGTGGTCTCGCCGACCTCCACGCCCAGGCGCCGGGTGAGGTGCTCGACGATCGACTTGGACCCGAGCAGGTGGCAGGAGAGGTTGTGGCAGACCGAGACCACGTGCCGGCCGGTCGGCTGCTGGAAGAAGAGCGTGTAGAAGGTCACGACCTCGTGGACGTGGGCCGGCGACATCGTGAACAGGCCCGCCACGTACTCCTCGACCTCGAGCGACACGTAGCCGAACACTTCCTGGGCCAGGCGCAGCGCGGGCAGCAGCGCGCCCTGCTTGTCGGGGTACAGGGCCTGGAGACGCCGGATCTCTTGCAGCTGCTCCGCGCTGAACTCCGGGCGCTTGGCGTCGGGCATGGCCTAGCGGTCGAGCTCCCCGCCGATCATGTTGACGGAGCCGAACGTCGGGATGATGTCGGCGACCATCTCGCCCTGGATCATGGCCGGGATGGCGGCCACCGGGTTCATGCAGGGCGGGCGGCAGCGCACGCGGTACGGACGATCGCTCCCGTCGGATACCACGTAGAAGCCGAGCTCGCCATTGGCCCCCTCCGCCGCGAAGTACGCCTCTCCCGCGGGCGGGCGGATCCCGTAGCCCTCCATGACCAGCATGAAGTGGTTCATCAGTCCCTCGATCGAGCCGTAGGCCTCCGCCTTCGTCGGCAGGACCACCCGCTTGTCCCGCGCGTTGACGCGAGCGTGGGCCCCGGGATCCTGGCCCTGCAGGTTGGGCGAGAGCTTGATGGGCAGCAACAGGAGGCCCTCGGTCTTGCCCTGCTTGCCCATGTCCACGTAGGCGGCGGGGTCGATGGCCTTGCCCTCCCAGTCCACCTGGATGGCGCCGCCGGGCAGGCCGTCGAGCGCCTGCTCCGCGATCCGCATGGACTGCTCCATCTCGGCCATCCGGACCAGGTAGCGGTCGAAGTTGTCGCCGTTCTTGCCGAGCGCGATGTCGAACGGGATCCGGTCGTAGGCCCAGTAGGGCTGCGTCTTGCGCAGATCGAATGGCACCCCGACCGCGCGCAGCAGGGGCCCGGTGATCCCCCAGGCGATGGTCTCCTCGCGGCTGAGCGCGCCCACCCCGACCATCCGGTCCATGAAGATGCGATTGCCGGTGACGAGGGTGTGCACTTCCTCCAGCACCTGGCGGGTTTCCGCGAACGCCTTCTTGACCTTCAGGTCGAAGCCGGCGGGCAGATCCGCCTTCACCCCGCCGACGCGCCCGTAGGAGATCGTGAGCCGCGCCCCGGTGACGTCCTCCACCAGCTCCCAGAGGAACTCGCGGGCCTTGATCATGTAGAGGAACACGGTGAAGGCGCCCAGCTCCATGGAGCCGGCGCCCACGCACGTGAGGTGATCGCAGATCCGCGAGATCTCGCTCATGATCACGCGGATGTACTTGCAGCGGTCGGTGATCTCGATGCCGAGCAGCTTCTCGATGTTGTACGGGCCCGCCTCGCAGTCCTTCTCGAAGGCGCGGTGGAGGTAGCCGATCTCCACGTCGGTCTTGACCACCGTCTCGCCGTCCAGCTCCGCGAAGATTCGGATGATGCCGTGCATGGCCGGATGGGCCGGCCCGAAGTTGACGTAGAGATGCTGGGTTCCGTCGGGACTCGACCCCTCGCCCAGGAACAGCTCGCGCGTCCTCTTCTCGGCCATCAGAACCCCGACCCCTCTTTCATATGCGCTCGGCTCGCCTTCGGCTGCACCTCGCCCTGGCTCGCTCTCGCTCGCCCGTCTCTCATATCCGCTCGGCTCGCCTTCGGCTGCACCTCGCCCTACACTTTCGGGCCGATCAGCGGCTGGCGGCGGTTGATGGGGTAGTCCTTGCGCAGGGGATGGCCCTCGAACTCCTCGTAGAGCAGGAGCCGGCGCAGATCCGGGTGGCCGTCGAAGCGGATCCCGAACATGTCCCACACCTCGCGCTCCTGCCAGTTGGCGATGGGCCACAGGCCGGAAGCGGTCGGAACAACCGCATCATCCTGCTCGACCGGGACCTTCAGCCGCACCCGGTGGTTGTGGGCGACGGAATAGAGGTGATAGACGACCTCGAAGCGCGGCCCGTCCTCGCGGCCCGGGAATCGGCTGTAGTCCACCGCGGTCAGGTCCACGAGCATGTCGAAGGCGAGGGCGGCGTCGTCCCGGCAGAAGGTGAGGGCGGGGACGATGCCCTCGCGGCTCAGCACCGCGGTGTGATCGCCGCGGTAATCGTGGGTGGCGAGGATGCGCTCGCCGCAGCGCTCGCGCAGCCGGGCGAGAATGGCGTGGCCGTCCATGCGGTCCCGGGACCCGCGATCAGTAGCGCTGGGTGCCCACCGCGATCTTGTCCTGGAGCTTCATCAGGCCGTCGATGACGCTCTCCGGGCGCGGCGGGCAGCCGGGAATGTAGACGTCCACGGGGATGATGGTGTCGATCCCCTGGACCGTCGCGTAGTTGTCGTAGAAGCCGCCGGTGCACGTGCAGACCCCGAAGGCCACGACCCACTTGGGCTCGCACATCTGGTCGTAGATGCGCTTGAGCACCGGCGCCATCTTGTGGCTGATGGTGCCGACCACGAAGAGCACGTCGGCCTGCCGGGGAGAGAAGCGCGGGAGCCCCGCCCCGAAGCGGTCCACGTCGTAGTGCGAGCACGCGGTCGCCATGTATTCCATCCCGCAGCACGCGGTGACGAAGGGGTACTGGAAGATGGAGTACTTGCGGGCCCAGCCGATCGCCTCGTCGAGCTTCCCGGTGAAGAACGCGCCTACTCCCATTCGAGCCCTCGTTTCTTCCAGATGTAGAGAAAGCCGAGCATCAGGATCCCCAGGAAGACGACCATCTCCACGAAGCCGAACCAGCCGAGCTGCCGATACATGGCGGCCCACGGCCACACGAACACCAGCTCGATATCGAAGATGATGAAGAAGATGGCGATGGTGGAGAACTTGATCGCGAAGCGGCCCTCCGGCAGCATCACCGGGTCCTGGCCGCACTCGAACGGCTCCTGCTTGACCGGGAAGACGCGCTTGGGCGCGATCAGCAGCGGGATGCCGAGCAGGGCGCCCGCCACCACCGCGGCCACCGCGAACACCATGAGAATCGGGATGTAGTCCATCAATCCGCTCGGCTCGCCTTCGGCTGCGCCTCGCCATTCACCTGCGGCTCACCGACCAGCTGCGGCCGGGCGACCGCGCTCTCGGTCTGCTTCTTGGCATGGTAGGAAGAGCGGACCAACGGTCCCGATTCGACGTGGGCGAAGCCCATCTCGCGGCCGTGGACCGCCAGCTCCGCGAACTCGTCCGGGTGATAGAAGCGCGACACCGGCAGGTGCTGGGCCGACGGGCGCAGGTACTGGCCGAGGGTGAGGATGTTCACGTCGGCCGCCCGGAGATCCGCCATGGTGGCCAGGAGCTCGTCGCGCTCCTCGCCCAGGCCCAAAATGATCCCCGACTTGGTCACGAGCCGCGGCGCGGCCGCGCGGGCCCGCCGGAACAGCTCGAGCGTGCGCTCGTAGCGCCCGCCGTGGCGCGCCACCTTGTAGAGGCGCGGCACCGTCTCGGTATTGTGGTTCAGCACGTCGGGCCCGGCCTCGATGACCGTCTCGAGCGCCGGCGCGCCGCCCTGGAAGTCCGGGATGAGCAGCTCGATGCGGCAGCCGGGGGCGTGGCGGCGAATCGCCTTCGTGGTCGCCGCGAAGTGCGCGGCCCCGCCGTCCGCCAGGTCGTCACGATTCACCGAGGTGATGACCACGTGCTCGAGCCCGAGCTCCCCCACCGCCCGGCCCACGCGCTCCGGCTCCTCGCGATCCTCCCAGACCGGCCGGCCGTGAGTCACCGCGCAGTACCCGCAATTGCGGGTGCACACGTCGCCCAGGATCATGAAGGTCGCGGTGAGATCCTCCCAGCACTCGCCGATGTTCGGGCAGTGCGCCTCCTCGCAGACCGAATGGAGGTTCCACTCGCGCATCAGGCCCTTGAGCCGGATGTACTTGGGTCCGCCCGGCGCGCGCACCTTGAGCCATGGTGGCTTGGGTGAGTCGGCGGGACGCTTGATATCGAGAAGTGGTAGGGAAACTCCCATCACTATTGTCCTTTGGCCCCTCGGGCGGCGTCATTATGGCACATCTTTCACAAGCCGCCAACCGAGGGTGCCGCGGGCTCCCTTGGACCGCCTCCCCGCCCTCAGCGCCCCGCCGGAATGGCCGAGTGCACGGCATTGCTGATCACGTCCATCCGCATGCTGTGCCACGGATCGGGGACGCGGCCGTTGGTCAGATAGGCAAACGACACGCCCGAATCCGGGTCCGCCCAGCAGTAGGACGACCCCACGCCGCCGTGTCCGAAGGTGCCCGGGAAGGCGAGACTGCCGAGACCCCGGATGGATTCGGTCGTTCCCCGCACGTGCGGGCCGAGGGCGCGGTGCATGGGCATGCCCATGTAGCCGTCAACCCGGTCGCCCGTGACGCTGCGCGTGACGTACTGGACCATGCGGGACGACAGCAGCCTCCGGCCGTCGAGCGTCCCGCCCGCCGCCAGCATCTGGTAGAACGCGGCCATGGCGCGGGCGGTGGCGTAGCCGCCCCCGCCCGGGGTCCCGGCCCGGCGGAACTCCGCGTTGTTCTCCTCCGCCCGCTTCATCTGGCCGGCGCCGGTCGCGCCGGGCTCGTGCATGTCCACCGCCCGCTCGTGCCGGGCATCCGGCAGGCCCACGAACAGCTCGTCGCCGAGGCCGAGCGGCTCGATCACCTGCTCCCGGATGAAGGCCCGGTAGTCGGTCTTGCTGAGCGCCTCGATGAGCACCGCCGCCACCCAGTGCGCGGCCCGGCCGTGGTAGTACACCCGGGAACCGGGCGTCCACTCGAGCGTGAAGGCCGAGACCGCCCGGCGCAGCAGCTCGTGATCCTCCCAGGTCGCCTTGGGCACGTCCGCGTTGGGAAAGCCGCCCTGGTGGCTCAGCAGCTGGATGATGGTGATGTCGCCCTTGCCGTTGGCCTCGAAGCCCGGCACGTGGTCGGCCACCCGGTCGGTGAAGCGCAGGGCCCCCTGCTCCGCAAGGATCCACACCGCGCAGGCGGTGATGACCTTGGTGTTGGAGTAGAGCAGCCAGAGCGAGTCGTCGCGCGCGGCCACCCGCGCGGGATCGATGCGGGCGTCGCCGAAGCTCCGTACCAGCGCGAGCTTGCCCTGGCGCGCGACCGCGATCTGCGCCCCCGGGTACCGCCCCTCGGCCAGGTGCCGCGTGATCAGCTCCGGCAGGCGCTCGAGTGCGCGGACGTCGAAGCCCAGGGACGACGGGGTGGATGTAGCCAGGGGGAAGGCCATGGGGGTCTCCTTACGAGGGCTGCCTCAGAGAGTTGACCAGGTCCACCACGCGCACCAGCTCACTGCCGTCGCGAACCATGTGCCGGTCGCCCGCCTGCCCCCAGCGGAGCACGCCGTCGCGATCGATCACGAAGGTGGACCGGTAGGCCACGTTGCGGTCGGCGTCGAGCACGCCGTAGGCGGAGATGACGGTGCGATGCACGTCGCTCAGGAGCGGGAACGGAAACGGGTGCGCCTTGAGGAAGGCGGTGTGGCAGAAGGGGCTGTCGCCGCTGATCGCCAGGAGCACCGCGCCGCGGCGGGCCAGCTCGGTCGCGGCCTGACCCAGGCCGGTGAGCTCGGGAGTTCAGATCCCACCGAAGTCATAGCAGTAGAAGCCCAGAACGACGTCGCGGCCCCGGAACTCCCGGAGGGAGATGGCCCGGCCCTCGGTGCTGGGCAGCTCGAAGTCGGGCGCGGCCTGCCCCCACCGGAGCGGGATCATGGCCGGGATTGTCGTGGATGCGGGGCCCCGGGTCAAGATCGCCCGCGCGCGCCACCTCCGGATTACAATTACCCGATGAAGACTCGCGACCTCCGCATCGAGCGCATCCAGCCGCTGCTGCCCCCCGCGATCCTCATCGAGGAGCAGCCCCTGTCCGAGAAGGGGTCGCTCATGGTCACGCGCGCGCGCGAGGAAGTTTCCGAGATCATCAGCGGCCGGAGCGACCGCCTGCTCGTGGTCGTCGGCCCCTGCTCCGTCCACGATCCGGCCGCCGCCCACGAGTACGCGCTGCGGCTGCGCCGGGTCGCCGACGAGCTCGCCCCGGACCTGTGCGTCGTGATGCGGGTGTACTTCGAGAAGCCGCGCACCACGGTGGGCTGGAAGGGGCTCATCAATGATCCGCACCTCGACGGCAGCTTCGCCATCAACGTGGGGCTGCGCCGGGGCCGCCGGTTCCTCCTCGACCTCGTCGAGATGGGGCTGCCCGCGGGCTGCGAGTTCCTCGACCCGATCTCACCCCAGTTCATCACCGACCTCGTGACCTGGGGCGCGATCGGCGCGCGCACGACGGAGAGCCAGGTGCATCGGGAGCTGGCGTCGGGCCTCTCGATGCCGGTCGGGTTCAAGAACGGCACCGACGGCGGAGTGCAGATCGCCATCGACGCGGTGCGCGCCGCCGCCCATCCGCACAGCTTCCTGGGCGTCACCGAGCAGGGCCTGGCCGGCATCGTCTCCACGCGGGGCAACGTCGACTGCCACGTGATCCTGCGCGGCGGGCAGAGCGGCCCGAACTACGACGCGGCGAGCGTGGGCACGACCCTCGCGGCCCTCCGCGCCGCCGGAGTGCCCGCGCGGCTGATGATCGACACGAGCCACGGCAACAGCGAGAAGGACTACCGGCGCCAGCCGCGGGTCGCGCGCGAGATCGCGGCCCAGGTCGGCCAGGGCGAGCGCGGGATCATCGGGGTGCTGATGGAGAGCTTCCTGGTCGAGGGCCGCCAGGATCTCTCCGACCCGGCGCGCCTGGTCTACGGCCAGAGCATCACCGATGCGTGCCTGAGCTGGGAGATGACGGTGCCGGTGCTGCAGGAGCTCGCGGCGGCGGTCCGCGCCCGCCGAGCCGTGTCGAGCTAAGGTCGACCTCTCGCGTCTATCTATCTAATTGGTGCCGAAGGGGGGATTCGCTCGGGCCCCCTTTCGGCACTGTGCGCCATGGCGCACATTCTCCTGAATTCTTGCTGGAGAGTCGAGAACTTACTCAGCCCGGACGGATGACACTGAGTAACACGGACTGACTTACTTTGAGGCCAGTTGTACTCCCGATTTACTCCCGTCCAACTGGCAGCTTCCTCGGCGCTTAGATGGTGAGAACGTAGCCGGAGTCGGCGGTTTAGATCCGTGACGGCCCTGCCTGGTCCTCGCCCTGACCAAGTCGACGGAGATTGAGACTACCAGGGGTGAATCACCCGGTCGATTGAGAGGATCCCCGCTCCACCAATAAGCACCGCGAGGGCCATGCCGATCAGCGCCAGGTTCATCTCGTAGCCGTGCCCCTTGCCCGGCTCGAGCGACCAGTTGAGGAAGAAGCCATTGGGCCAGTGAACCTTGGCGATTGCCACCAACATAACGAGGATGAGCCCGAGCGCCGCCGGCCGAACCAGCAAGCCGACGATCATTGCGAGTCCTCCGAAGCACTCAGTAAGGGCCGCGAGCACCGTAAGCGGTGCTGGGATTCCGAGCGATTGCTTGAAGTAGCCGATGACCCCGCGAAGCCCGGGACCTCCATACCAGCCGAACACCTTCTGGGCCCCGTGCGCAAAGAAGATGACCCCGAGAACGACGCGCACGATCAGGAGAGACTTCGAGGCAAACGTCCCGAAGAGCATGTCCATACCATCCCCCCTTGGGGCATCTCGAAGGGCGACGACTTCAGCATCCGTCTGGTGTCGATGCTGGCGGGAGTCTAGGCGGACTCTTGGGCCTTGTCAAAGGCTACTCAATCGTCCAGCAGGGCGGGCTAGCGTGAGGACCAAGCTGACCGACGAGGAGATCCATGGCTCCCCATCGACGGTTTCCTTCTTCAAGAAGAAGGGCCAGTATGGAGGTCGGACCCGCGCCAAGAAGTTGACCGCTGCCCAACGCTCCGCCATCACCCGGAAGGCCCCCCGCGCCCGGTGGGGCAAGAAGGAGGGCAAGTCGATAACTCAGTATGCGGGGCCGGTCGAGACAGGCTTCTGTCGCCAGGAGGCTACCGTCGCGTATTACATGCCCAAGTCTGGGCACGCGGTCTACGTCTGTGGGGACCATGCCTGGCACATCGAAAGCGGGCCGGGGTGGGAGGAGTTTGTACGGATTACCGAGAAGGAGGGCCCGTGACCATGCCGAAGATAGCCCAGATCATTCGGGATACCGCCCTGGGTCGGGACTACATCGCGGTGGATCGCAATGGGGGCCTGTGGAGCGCCGAGATAGAGACAGCTGCAAGAGGTGCCGGGGCCCCGTCACGTGCCCGACGTGCCTGCTGAGCAGGACCTCGGGTCGAAGGGATGCGGGCCATTCTGCTGAGATGGGAGTGGACAGCAAAGACCTCGTGCGAGAAGCATTGGACAGACTCTTCCGACGCCGGGCCGAGACGGAGAGGTTCTACTGTGCGCCCTGCCTGGTCGCGCGGCTCAGCCGGGCGTTCCCGCCGGCCGCGGTGCAGACGGGGGTGGCGGACGCCTTCGAGCGCCCCGGCTCGCTGCGCGTGAAGCTCGGCGGACCGTGCGCGGCCTGCAGGAAGCGGCGCCGCTGCATCGGGGTTTCACGCCCAGGACCATCGGCGCCGCCATGACGTACAGCGTCGTGATGTCGCTGCTCCTCGCGCTCGTCGGCATCGTGCTCTGGATGGAGGGCGGGCCGCATCCGCGCACGTGGGCAGCCTGGCTGCTGCTGGTGGCAATCTTGACCGCCGCAGCCCTGCCGACGCTGCTCTGCCACTTTGTCTGCTAGCCCCGTGGGTGTCTCCAGACGCACGCCCCATCGGGCGTCAGAATCTCCACGTCGGGGTCGGGCTCGAAGTCCTTGGTGCGGCGCGCCGCGGAAGCAGCGTGAGGCCGGGCTTTCTTGGAGTGGCCGGCATCCTCGTTCTCGCCAAGCCCCTTATCGTGGACGATCTGCAGAAGGCAGTAGGCCAAGCCCTGGGCCCGGGTGATCGGGGACGAGTTGACCCCAGCACGAGCGTCGAGGGGACTCGGCGCCCGCGCAGTGACAGCGACCGCGTGCTGTGGGCTACTTCAGTGTGTTGCGAGACAAATAAGTTCGTACCACTGATGGCCACCGGGCCCCGTGCCAAGGGCAGGTCACCTCGGCTCCCGCCAACTCCCCTTTAACTCTTCGTGGTGCAGGGCTGCACCCGGGGGTTGTCGACAAAGAACTGCTTGTTGAGCTCGATGAACTGCTTCGACTGCTCCGGGGTTTCGTCCTCGGTGAAGATCGCCTTCACCGGACACACCGGCTCGCACGCTCCGCAGTCGATACACTCGTCGGGGTGTATGAAGAGCTGATTCGGGCCCTCGTAGATACAGTCGACCGGGCAGACCTCGACACAGGCCTTGTCCTTGACGTCGATACACGGCTCGGTGATGACATACGCCATGGTCATTCCCTCTCTGGTTCTCAGGTTTTTCACGATGACGCCCGCCAGGTACCTCCCGAAGCCGCTCCGGCTCCCGCTTCTCGGCCGGCTGGTACCCCGCGCCGCCCCCCGCCGACGCGAAACTCGACGAGCTGCATCGGCATCCCCCTCCAGCATAGAACCCCGATCTTATGCCACCGGAAAGCTGCCGGAGGGGCGGTCCCCCTCGCCGAACAGGAAGGAGAGGAGCACGTACCGCTTCCCGCGCGTCACGGGCAGCGCCTCGTGCAGGTGGGACCCGGAGAACACCACCGCGCCGCCCGCTCCGGGCCGGTAAAGGTACGCCCCGTACTCGGGGAAACGCAGATGCCCGCCCTCGTACCCCTCGTTCAGGTTCAAGGTCAGCGCAAATCTCCGGTGCTCCGTCGACGGACTCAGGTTGTCCCGGTGCGCCCTGAAATGCCCGCCCTCGGCTGCATCGTAGCAGGCGATCTTAAACCCCTCGAACCGCGTCGCCCGGAACGAGAACGCCTTGCGAACTTCCGGCATCACCCGGCGCCCGACCGCGGCGGTCAGGCTTCGCAACAGCTCCGGATCGTCAACCGTGTGGTCCCGCCGCCGCTTCACGTCCGGATCGAGCCCGTCCTCGCGCCGCCCCTCGCGGGTCCGCTCGACGCCGGTCTCGACGCTCCCCTGCGTCTCCGACACGTGGATCAGCCGCAGGCAGGTCTCTAGGTCGAGCGCCCCCGGGATCAACAGCACCGGCGCTTGACCCGACACCTCGACTGCTCGCTCGCCCGCGTGCCGGGCCGCCGCCCCGCGGAGCTCTTCGGGCGGCGCGCCCTCGAGTGCGCGGACGCCCAGCACCCGCAGGTTCGCATCGAGAAGCACGAGCCGGGCGCTCTCGTCGCCGTCACCCAGGAACATGGTCTGCACCGCGCCCTCGCCGTCGACCAGCACCGGGAACGCCCGCTTGCCGTCCCCTCCCCCTGAGGTGACCGCGACCACGGCGCCACCGGCCGTCCTCCCGCGATCCCGTAGAAGCGCGTCGGAACGCCGCGCGACGGCAGGACGAAGTCGGGCGCCCGCTCTCCGGTCTGGATCATGTCACTACTATCCTCGAAAGCGGACCCTCACCGCCGCCGCCCAGCTCACCGCAACAGCGATGCTCTTGCAGGAAGGCGCCTCTAGTGGGCGGCCCCTCCCCCTCGGGCGAAGCCAGGCGCGTCGCCAGGCACCCGGTGCCCTCACAGTCTACCCGTTACGTCGAGCCTGAGCTGGTGTCCTGGCGGGCGGGGATGCTGCTGCCGCCTGACGCGCACGCTGCAACTCCCGCGCACGGAGCCGACGGGCGGCGCGGCGGAGCCGCTGCACTGCGGTCCTGGTCTTTGAGTGGGTCGCCATTCTAGTCTCCTCTCCTCTTCCCCTAAGCGAGCCAGCGAGAGTGGGATGTTCGACCGACTACTCGATCACGCCCGAGCTGCGGGGCGGTCGTGGCAGCGGGCTCATCGGCGGAGCCGCACAGGACCGGCACTTCTCTCCCTCTTGCCCGAACCCTCTGGTCCTGAACCGTCACCCGTCAACGCCAAGTGCCAGGGGACGCATCGCAGCCTTCACGAAGATCACCAGCAGTCCTTGCTTTGCTGCCCTCTTCAACTCAGGAGGAACAGGCGGGATCTCGGGGGCAGAAGGCAAGGGCGCTTTACTTGTCCAGGCTCACGTTAAAGGGCGAACGAATGCCTGGCAAGGTCGACCGACTTCAGCGCACATTAACGCGAATAGTACGCCGTTTGGTTTGATTCATAGTCCCCATTGGTGCATATATTGTAGATCACCTTCGTTGGCCCGAACGCTCGTGCCCAGAACATAATCAGCCAGAGGGAACACCACATTGAAATTCCTGTCCGGGTATCGGTGATGCAAGCAGTGATGTCGGGCCAGAAACTTATAGACCGGCCAGGTGCTGAAGACCCTCTGCTCCGGCTTGTGCATCTCGAGATGAAGTTTGTTCCACGCCCAGTGATGAAAAGTCATCCCCGCCACGAAGACCGCCGCCCCCTGCCAGGAGATTAGCGCAATCAGCGCCGCAAACGGGATCGCCTTGATCGGCGCCTTGCGCACCGTCAGCCGTATCTCCTTGTCCTCACCAGGCGCGACCGGTTCATCGCTGAATATCTTGGAGTAATGCTGGTGATGCCCAAGAGCGTGAGCCTCAAATACGCGCTTGAAGGACGCCGTATGCGCACTGAGGAAGTTCTTTCTGTGCATCAGCTTGCTGTGCACCTGGTGCTCGATAAAGGACATCAGAATGCACGAGAACATGAACCAGCCACCAATCTCCAAGAGAAACATCAGATCTCCTTAGCCCTGAATTGCGGCTCTACGCCACCCGAACGCACCAGTACTCGGCACGTGCCAACCGGGATTCCCGGACTTCTCCCTAGCCGCCGTCGTGGCGCTGAACTGGTGGATCATCCCGTCGCTCAGCCTTCATGGGTTCAAATCAAGGCTGGATATGCTGATTGCTACACTGTGCCGAAACGCTGCTGGATCGGCCTCCGCGCCTCAACGCAGATGTCTACCGTTGGACTCGCGATCAGCTTGCGCGCGTCGTGCTGGCTCTGGCTGTAGCATGAGCACGTCGGCGCGCGCCGCCGTCATGGCCCCAGCGGAGTCAGGCCGCGTGGCCAGCCGGGAGGCGATCACTTCGTCCACGATCCGGTACTCCTTGGCCTGCTCGGCCGTCATGAAGAAGTCGCGGTCGGTGTCCCGCTGGATCTTCTCCATGGACCGCCCAGTGTGGTGCACGAGGGATCAGGTTCAGCTCCTTCCGCATCCGCAGGATCTCCCGCGCCTGGATGTCGATATCGGTGGCCTGCCCTTGCACGCCGCCCAGCGGCTGGTGGATCAACATGCGGGCGTGGGGCAGCGCGAAGCGCTTGCCCTTGGTCCCCGCCGACAGCAGCAGCGCGCCCATCGAGGCCGCCTGCCCCATGCAGATCGTCGAGATGGCCGGCTTCACGTACTGCATCGTGTCGCAGATCGCCAGACCCGCCGTCACCGAGCCGCCGGGCGAGTTGATGTAGAAGTGAATGTCTTTGTCCGGGTCCTCCGCCTCCAGGAACAGCAGCTGGGCGATGACCAGGTTGGCGATCTCGTCCTCGATAT
>WNFK01236317.1_pt1 | contig 14307 bp, 13 predicted proteins | sample 5400281 | NCBI WGS metagenome assembly WNFK01 (sample SAMN13153350, study PRJNA577476) | soil metagenome | isolation source: 20 cm soil on Douglas fir-dominated hillslope | place: USA:California | collected 2013-09-17 | reverse complement strand
CATGTCCTTCTTCATCGTCAGCATGCCGGAGGAATTTTTGAGATCGAGGCCGCCGGTGTCGAAGCAAACCCCCTTGCCGACAAGCGTGACCTTAGGGTGTTTTTCGGCGCCCCATGCGATGTCGATCAGCCGCGGTTCGCGCGCACTCGCGCGGCCGACGGCATGGATCATGGGATAATTCGCTTTGAGCAGATCATCGCCGACGATGGCCTCAATGCGGGCGCCGAACGATTGCGCCAACGAACGCGCCGCTTGCTCCAACTCCGCCGGTCCCATGTCGTTTGCAGGCGTGTTGATGAGGTCGCGCGCAAGAAACATGCCGGCGGCGATTCGTGACACGGCTTCGCCATCGACGCCTTCCGGGATGACGAGACGCGGCGTTTCCCTGCGCGCGCTTTTCTTGCGCACGCGATAGCGGTCGAATGCATAAGTTCCGATCGCCCAAGCATAAGCCGCGCGTGCGCCGCCGAATGCAGAAACGACATTGCCGAGGGCATAGAGCCCGGGCGGCAAGCGTTCTGAAAACAAGGCGAGAGCATGAGGATCGCGGCCCGGTCCCAAACCCAAGACGGCCGCCTGAAGGCGCCCGCTTTCGTCGGGAACGAACTGCAGCTCGCCCTCTTTCGCGGCAAAGCCGGTCGCGCTCAGCCAGCGTGCCTCGCGCGCGGTTCGCGCGGCAAGAAATCCTTCCAAATTCTTGGCGAGAACGGCGTGCAGCATGACGGGCTTTTCGGCACCCAAATCATCGGCGGTTGCGAACACACTCAGCATCGGCACACCTCAGGCTCCTTGGCTGGAAGGCCACCTTATAGGAATGGTAAGACGGCTCCGCAATCGGCGAGGATCGGCGCATGGGCGCGCGTTACACGCTCTGTATCGGCAGCAAAAACATCTCGTCATGGAGCTTGAGACCCTGGCTCGCCATGAAAATGGCAAAGCTTCCGTTCGAGGAAGTGTTGATCAGGCTTCGCACGCCGGAAACGAAAGCACGCATACAGCAGCACTCGCCGTCCGGAAAAGTTCCGGCGTTGAAGATCGAAGAAAACGGAAAAAGCGAAACGATATGGGACAGTTTGGCGATCAGCGAAACTATCGCCGAGCGCCACGCCGAAGCACAGCTCTGGCCGGAAGATGCAATGGCGCGCGCGCAGGCGCGCAGCGTTGCCGCGGAGATGCATTCAGGCTTTCCCGATCTGCGCACTGTGCTCTCGATGGAGATTGCGGCACGCCATCCGACGCCCGCTCTGGATGATGCGGTGCAGCGCGACATCGCGCGGATCATCGCAATTTGGACGTCGGCGCTGGGAGAATTCGGCAAGCAGGGCGGCGGGTTCCTGTTCGGACATTTTTCCATCGCCGATGCGTTCTACGCCCCGGTCGTGACCCGCTTCGAGACTTATGGAATTCATTTGCCGGCGATCGCTCAGGCCTATGGGCAGCGTATCCTCGCGCTTGCGCCGATGCGCGAATGGGAGTCCGCGGCGAAAATAGAGGCTCGCGGGAACTAGAGCATGATCCGATCAAGTTCGATCGGATCATGCTCTAGCTTTATTGGTTTGTCGCGCAATCTACGGCGAACCGCGGTAGGCACTTCGCCGGATTGCGCTTTAAGTCATGCTCAGGGTCTGCGCGCGGGTAGCGATGTGGCGGGCGGTATATTCTGCGCCGGTTTCAATACGCCCACTTCGGTAAAGTAGCGCGCAGACCCGGGATGCAATGGCGCGGTTGCGTTGTTTGCAGCCGCGTCCAGCCCAATGAAATGCGTGCCCACGCGCTCCGACATGAGAGCCGCGCGATTGGCCGGGTTGTACAGACCTTTCACAATTCCGTAGATCAAGTTATCAGGCTCGCCCAAATCTGTGATCCAAAGCGCGTCCACCGAAACGGTATCCACTCCCGGCGCGCCCATATAGGTTCCTTGCGGAATGACATGCGCGGAGAGGTAAGGCTGCCGCGAGAGAAGGCGCTTGCGGCCGTCGCCATCGATGGGGATCAGCACGGCAACATTTTCGTCGAGCATTTGCTGGATCAGGTTTACCGGGGTGCCGCCAACGTAGAAGATCGCGTCGAGCTTCCCGCTTTGCAGAAGGTCAGTCGCTTTTTCGGCGGAGTCGTAATTGGGGACAATGGATTTTTCGGAAAGCCGGTAAGCCGTCAATATGGCGCGCGCTGTGATGATTGTGCCCGAACCTTCGGTCGAGAGCGAGACACGCTTGCCTTTGAGATCGGCGACGGATTTTATCTTCGAAGTCTTTGCCGCAATGAGGTGAACGTCTTCGCCATACAAATTGGCGATTACGCGCAGCTGCTTTGCCGGTCCGGTCTTGCGGAAGGGCCCCTGGCCGGTCACAGCAAGGGCTACGACGTCGGCCTGCGCCAATCCCGAACTGACGCTGCCGGAATCGACCGCGTTCACATTGGCAACAGAACCTTCCGAGGCGCGTGCTGAAACGATAAGTCCAGTGGGCCCGCAGACCGCCACGGTTTCGCAACGGCCGACACCGGGAGGATGACTGAGGAGCTGGGCGAGAAGCTGACCGACGGGGAAATATGTACCCGTGGTCGAGCCCGTCGAAATCTGAAAGGCAATGCGCTGCGGAGGTTCGAACCCTTGCGCGACAACTCTTGTGACAAGCGTCAGGAGGAGGACAAGGACAAGAACTGTCCCCGTCGTGAGCTCCCAAAAATATGATGGTTTCTCCGGTCCCATGGTCCACCATATACCACTTTCAATGCGGCCATAATTGGGACTGATGGTCGCATTTTCGCTCCAAACTAGCGTGTCAGCCCGTTCGCTTAAACCTCTATTGGTTGGGTGCCGTTCCCCCTCGCTTCGCTCGGTCTCAATGCCGGCGTGGCAAAGGCCGAGGCAACGCACGTGGCCGGCGATCTTGCGTGGGACGGGGTGGAACCAAGCCAAAGCTGCCCTTTCCGACGACTATTCCCGGACATCCGCCGCTCGCAACGCCGAGGTGGGAATGGACGATCTTAGGCCGGAGCTCCGGCGGGCTTGCGCTTTTGCCGCCAGATCACCGCATCGACGATGAAATGGTGGAAGTTCAGCGTCTGGTTTGCGATCACCGCGATCAAAATTCCGTTGGCGCCCCATAGAAAGGCGCTGTTGACGGCAAAATACACGGGAAACGCGACCAAAAGGCACAAGAGAAAATATAACGGCGCGCGATTGCGGCGCGTCAGCTGAAAGAACCAGCCTGCAGGCTCGCGGACTTTGGCCACGGCGTTTTCATTGAACAGCCAAACCAACATCAGATATTGGGAGGTGTGCCAAATATTGGTGACGACCCAGCCGCCCGCGACGTTGTCCATCACGACATAGCCGACGATGAAGATGAGATAATGGCTCGCCGAGAAGAGCGTATGTGCGACCGGCAGCTCGCCCGCAAGCGCCTCGCGCAGCCTCGCCAGCGCCCACCAGCACAGCCCTGCGATCGCCAAGACGCCAACAAAATCGGCAAGCATCACGGGAACATGCGGAAGCGAGAGCGGCAGACTCGGATAGATGAAGTAATCCTGCGCGGTGGTGAGGCGATGCAACAGGCCCCACAGGGCGACCAGCGCAAACAGCGCTTCCGCGAACATCGGATGCTCGCGCACGCGAACGGCAGAGCGCCGCCGGTAAAGCTGAGAGATGCCCCAACTCTGGCGTAGCGTGTGATACCACTGCCAATAGAAGTAGATCGTGGCAACGAGCGCGATACCAAACCCGACAACGAGCGCCGTAGTGGCTGCGATCACGACCAACGGCAGACCAAACACCAGAAAACGGTGTGCATGAAGGCTGGCTCTGTCGGGAACCAAGCGCACAAACGTTGCCGTCACGTGGGGATAACCAAGCAGCCAGGAATCGGCGAGCAGGATCAAACCAAGCGCCGCGGGCGCCATCGCAATCAGCCCGCCTGCGGCAAGCGCAAGCGCTGCCAGACCAAAGATCAGCGCAACGTCGAAATTGCGGTTGCGAAGCCAGCCCACGCTTGAGGCGCGGACGGAATCGGCGACAAGGGCCATGATGTTGCTCGCTCGACTATTCACCGGTGAATATGAGCGGGCAACGTAAGGAATTTGTTAACACCCGTGGCACCCTCTGCGCCAACGCTAGTCCCTATCGTGGAATCGAATCGCATGCGCGACTTTCGGAAACAAAAGCGAATCTCTTGGATAATAGAAAGTTGAAACAAAGTCCGGAGATCGAACCAGCTGCAACGCCAAGAACGGGAAACTGCGCCGCCAAAGGCAATGTCGCAGACATAGCGAGTCGGACGCCGCCGAAGTCGCGAATGCGAAAGAGGTGTTTGTCCGGGAACGTCTACTTCAATCCCATGATCGTGAGCGCAGCCGGGCCCAAGATCACGACGAACAGACAGGGCAGAAAGAACACGATCATCGGCACGGTCAACTTGGCGGGCAGCGCGGCTGCCTTTCGTTCTGCTTCCGACATCCGCATCTCGCTGAATGAGCGCCGCCGCCACCGCCTTGACGCCGGAATGACCGCAGCGGTCCGCCAAATTCTTGAACGCCAGCCTGCGGTCGGGAAGATAGGACAGCTCGGCAGTGGTGAGACCCAATTCCTCGGCCAACTCGACCGATTGCGTTCCCACTTCCTGAGACACGCGGTTGAACGCCGATTCGATCGACATGCCGGATTCAACGCAGATCAGAAGGAGATCGAGCGAATCGGGAAACGCGCGCATGATCGAGCCGCGGCGTTTCTGGGCACGGTTGGTGACAAAAATATCGGGAAGATAGAAACCAAAAGCAGCGGCGCCGACAGCCGCCAAAATTTTGAACGTGAACGGCCACTGAAGACCGGCAAGTCCGAAAACATAGATCAACGCGCCGATGAAAACGACCGGCGGCATTATGAAGCGGAAGAACATGAAGGCGACGAACGGTGCCTGACCGCGATAGCCGGCTCGCGCCAGCTTTTCCTTCATACCCGGCGATTCGAGAATTTTTTCCAGCTTCAAATTGGCCAACGTCGATTTCATGAAACCGACGGGCGTGGAACGAAGCTGTCCGCGGCGACCCGCCTGGGCGAAAGCTTCGCGTTGCTTCTGGCGCAATTCTTCGCGCCGTTCCGCCACCGCCTTCATACGGCTCTCGAGCGCGTCGGACTTCATGTAAGGAAGTCCGAGCGTGAGAATCGTGGCGAACGCGGCGATGGCGGAAAACGCCGTCACCATGAAATCGCGTTCGAGCAACAGATGCCAATAACCAAGATTCATAATTATCCCGCTTCCGTCAGTACTTGAAGCTGACCATTTTCTTCATCACCATGATGCCGATCGCCATCCACACGACGCAACCGATAAGCATCAGATTGCCGAGCGGCACCTTGAACATCGGCTCAATGTAATCGGGCGTGGTGATGTAAATCATTGCCGTCACGCCGGGCGGCAGCGAACCGATGATCATGGCGCCGGCTTTCGCTTCCGACGACATGGCTCGGATTTTTCCCTGCAGCCGCTTGCGGTCGCGCAAGACGCCAGAGAGGTTGGTCAGAGCCTCCGACAGATTGCCGCCCGATTTCTGCTGGATCGACATGACGATGGCGAAGAAATTCACTTCGGCCGTCGGCATGCGCTCAAACATGCGCTTGAGCCCATCCTCCATGGTGACGCCGACTTTCAAACTTTCGTTCAAGAGCTTGAATTCGCCCGACACCGGCTCGGAAATTTCTGAGGCGACGACCTTGAGCGCCTCGCCCACCGGCAGGCCCGATTTCACGCTTCTGACGATGGTATCGATGGCCGAAGCAAACTCGCGAGTGAACTGCTTCTCGCGCCGCGATTTCAGGAAGGCCAACACCCAACGCGGAAAGCCGATAGCGAAGGCGAAGCCGGCAAGAGGAATGAGGTAAAGAATCTTGACGGCGAAGAATGCGGCCCCCGCGGCCATGATTCCGCAAAGCGCACTGATGATCCAAAAGGTCCGCGGCGTCATCGTGAGGCCGGCCTGCTCGATGCGACGGCGCAGGCTGGGCCGCTTGGTTTTTTGAGCCGTCTGCTTTTCCAGCTCCTTCAGCATCACCTGAACGTTCTTGCGGCGCTGCTGGTTGGAGTCGCCGGCACCCTTGATGACGCGTGCCGAGGCCATGGGTCTGGCCACCGCCGCCATGCGCTTCTTGGTCTTGTCCCCGCCGGCGCCGGCGAATGCAAAGGCGACGCCTCCCAAGGCGAAGAAGACGAGGAAGCCTAAAACCATGTAGAACATTGTACCGGTCATAACACTTGCCTCAGGGCTGAGCGGCGTCGAGAGCTTCCGAAAGTTCGTGCTCCAGTCCGAAATAGCGCGCGCGATCCCAGAAGCCCGGACGGGCGATTCCGGTGCCGAGATGCTTGCCGCGAATGCGGCCCGATTCGTCCTCGCCATCGATCTGGAAGATGAGCAGGTCCTGTGTGATGATGACTTCGCCTTCGGTGCCGATCACTTCGGTGATGTTGGTGATGCGGCGCGAGCCATCGCGAAGACGCTCGGCCTGGACGATAACGTCCACCGAACCGACGATCATCTCTCGGATGGTTCGCGAGGGAAGATTGTACCCTCCCATCGTGATAAGCGATTCCAAACGCGAGAGGGCTTCGCGTGGGCTATTGGCGTGCACCGTGCCCATCGAGCCGTCATGGCCTGTGTTCATGGCCTGCAACAGGTCGAACGCCTCGGGACCGCGGACTTCGCCCACGATGATGCGTTCAGGACGCATACGCAGACAGTTTCGCACCAGATCGCGCATCGTGATCTGGCCCTGGCCTTCGAGGTTCGGCGGCCGGGTTTCCAAGCGCACGACGTGGGGCTGCTGGAGCTGCAACTCGGCGGCGTCTTCGCAGGTGACGATGCGTTCGTCGGTGTCGATATAGGCGGTAAGGCAATTCAACAGCGTGGTCTTACCCGAGCCCGTACCGCCGGAGATGATCACGTTGCAGCGTGAACGCCCGATAACGGCAAGAATGCGCGAACCTTCCGGCGTTATGGAGTTGTAGCGCACCAGATCTTCGAGCTTCAGCTTGTCCTTGCGAAACTTTCGGATCGTCAATGTCGGTCCGTCCAGCGACAGGGGCGGAGCGATGACGTTTACGCGAGAGCCGTCGGGAAGGCGCGCGTCGCAGATCGGCGAGCTCTCGTCCACCCGGCGTCCGACCTGGCTGACGATGCGCTGGCAAATGTTCATCAACTGCGCATTGTCGCGGAAGCGCACATTGGTGAGCTGCACCTTGCCGGCGACTTCGATAAAGACGCGCGAAGCCCCATTGACCATGATGTCTGCGATGTCGTCGCGGGCGAGCAAGGGCTCGAGCGGGCCATAGCCGAGAACGTCGTTGCAGATGTCGGTGAGAAGCTGTTCCTGTTCCGCGATCGACATCACCACGGACTTAATGGTGATGATCTCGTTGACGATGTCGCGAATTTCTTCGCGATCGATCGTATCGATCAGCGCGGAAAAGATCATGGTCTTGACTTGGTAATAATGGTCCGAGCGATTGTCGACGGCCAGCGCTACGGGCGCCGGCGGACCCGCCGCACCGCGCGGGGCGGGCGGGCTTGCGGGCGGCGTGGCCGGTGCTGCGAGCGGAGCGGCTGCAGCTTGCGCTTTGGACGAGGCCGGCGCGGCGGCATGTGGCGCTGGAGCCTTAGGCGCAGCGGATTTTTCAGGCGCAGCGGCAGGCGCGGCCGCAGCAGGCCGCGGGCGCACGATCTCTTCGGTGGCGCCGCGCTTGCCGAACATGCCTTAGCCAGCTTTGCGGTTGGAACGGAATGGCAGAAAGGACCGCGCGCTCTTCTTGGCCACTTGATTGGCCGTGCGTCCGGTGACCAATTCAGCAAGCGTGCGCATGCCTTCGGATGCTGCCGCATGCGGGCGAATCTCGGGCAGCATCTGGCCGTTGTTGGCTGCCGTGCCGAAGAGCTCCGGGTCGAAGGGCAGCACCAAATTCGGCTCCATGCCGACGGCCGCGGCGAATTCCTTGACGGGAATTTCGGGCCGCTTTGCTACGCCGGTCTGGTTCAACACCAGCCTTGGGGGCGCATCGTTCGGGCGGCGGGCATGAATCACGTCCAACATGTTCTTGGTGTTGCGCAACGAGGCCAGATCAGGCGTCGAAACGATGACGATCTCATCTGCGGCAAGCAGGGTTTGGCGGGACCACGGCGCCCAGGCATGCGGCAAGTCCACGATCACGCACGGCGTGGAGCGGCGTACTTGATCGACGACCGATTCGTACGCATTCGCTTCGACGTCGTAATCGCGATCAAGCAGCGCAGGTGCGGCGAAAAGCGAAAGACGCTCGCCGCACTTGATCAAAAGACGCTCGAGCAATACGTCGTCCAAGCGCTCCGGAGAAGCCAATGCGTCTGCGATGCCCTGGCCCGGGTCCTCGTTGAAATTCAGTCCGGCGGTCCCGAAAGCGAGATCAAAATCGATAATTGCGGTATCGATCTTGAGCGCTTCGGCAATGTACCAGCCGACATTGTGCGCGATCGTCGATGCACCGGCGCCGCCGCGTGAGCCTGCGAATACCGCGACGCGCCCGATCGGCGGCGCCTTCGCGCTTGCATAGAGGTTCGAAATTGTCTCGATGACATGCAACGGATTCAACGGCGCGACAAGATACTCGGAAACACCACGGCGCGTCAGCTCCCGGTAGAGCTGCACGTCGTTGACGCGTCCGATGACGATGACCTTGGTGGTCTCGTCACAGACACTTGCAAGCTGCTCCAGTTCTCCGACTACGGTTTGTCCCTGGCCGCTGGTCTCGACCAGCATCAGGTTGGGCGTCGGGTGCTCGGAGTAATATTTCACCGCCGCCGGAATGCCCCCGGATTGGACGCCAACATGCGCCTTGGAAAGACGCCGGTCCGTCGCCGCGCGTTCGAGCGCCGCTGTAGTGTCGGGAAATTCGCAGAATGCGTCGATCGAGATCCGCGGAACAGGGCGCTCGTGCGGTGCGGCGCCGAAGGCTCCCTCGGCGGCATCGAATTCATTCATGGGCGGTTTGGACATGATCGTTACCTCGTTACTTTCCGCCGGCGCCGACTTGGGAAACGATGCCGGACTGTTCTTGGGTCTTCGCTGAGGGCGTCGGCTCGCCTTTGCGATATTTGTCGAGAACAGTCAGGCGCCGTTGCGCGTCGGGCTGGCCGACGTTTTCCGGAGTCAGGAGGTCGCGCGGATCGGCGACCATCGCGGCGATATTGTGCTGTGTGGCGCAGCCAAAATTGGGCGGCAGCGTGTTCCGTGCCGTATGTGAAAGATCGGTCGACCAGTCTCCGCAAGGCTGTGTGGTGGCCAGGTAGCGAATGTAGGTGATCTTGACATCATCGTTTAGGTCGGGCGCGTCGGAGTTTCCCACCATGATTTGATTGCGCGCGACCCCGAGCTCGAGCAAGCTGTCAGCGACAAGAGTGGGCGCATCGGGATAGCGGCGCGACGCCGAGACCGCGATGGTCCCGCTGCCGTGCTGTATGTAATCCTGAGCGAACCGCGCGAGCTGTCCCGTTGCGTTCTGATCGAGGGCCGCCTGACCATTATAGGGCAGGCGCAGCGTCATCATTCGCGGTTCGACGGTGATCGGATAGCGCGCATTGACGTTGAAGACCTGCTCCGGACCGTTGGGCGAAGCAGCACAAGCTGCGAGCGAGAAAGCCGCAACCGCGACACAGGCTTTGAGGATATTGGAAGACCGGGTCATAGCAGCATCTCCATTATTGAACGACGTAACCGACGGCATTGTCGGGGGCGCCGGCCGAACGATCCGCATCCTTGCCATAGACGGCATTCAACCGGCCGCGCAGAATGGTCTCGGGATCCGTCGGAATTACAAAACCGTCGTCAGGTGAGGCGACCTGTGCTTCGGAGACCGGGTCGACCAGATAGGCGGTGACCATCACCACAAGCTCGGTCTCGGAGTTTTGGAAGTCGCGGCTGCGGAACAGCGCACCCAACACCGGAAGATCCTTGAGGCCGGGGAAGCCATCGATATTCTGCTTGGTCTGTTGCTGCAAGAGACCGCCGATCACCAAGGAACCCCCGGAGGGCAGTTCAACCGTGGTTTCGGCGCGGCGCACCGCGAGAGCCGGTATCGTTAGTCCGTCGGTGCCTAGCGAGCCTGCCAGCTTGAAGGCGCCGGTATTGGTCAATTCGCTGACTTCGGTCGAGACCTGCAGCGAAATGTGGCCCTTGTCGAGAACGACAGGCGTAAAAGCAAGACCGACGCCGAATTGCTTGAACTGCACGGTGACGTTGCCGTCGCGATCGCGCGAGACAGGCACCGGGAATTCACCACCTACCAGAAACTTGGCGGCCTCGCCCGACACCGCAGTCAAATTGGGCTCAGCCAAGGTGTGAACGAGTCCAATTTCCTCAAGCGCCCGGACGACGCTTTGAGCGTTAGGAGAAGGTGGACTGCAATTCACAACGAGGCTGGTGGCAAGGCATCCGATGTCGCCGACTCGAACGCCGGAAAGACTTGCGAGCGCTTTACCCAGCAGGCTGAATTGATTGTCGGTGGAGGCAAAGAACGGGACGCCCCCGGCGCTTTTGCCGATCGCGCCACTCACATTGACGCCGAATTGCTTGGCGATCGTGCGCGACATTTCGGTGACGCGCACCTTGATCATGACCTGCGTCGCCTGTTCGATTCTCAGTCCATTCACGACCTTGTCGGCCGATCCGGCAACGCGTGCCGCCATGCTCTGGGCCTGGCTTGCCTGCTGCGCCGAGGTCACCGTGCCGCCCAGCACGATATTGTCGTTGAGCGCTTCCGCCTTGACTTTGGAGTTGGGAAGCTGCTTGGCAATTTGACTGTTCAAGTCGGCAAGGTCGGTACCCACGCTGACTTCGAGCGTGGCGATCTGCGCTCCCTGGGCATCGAGAAGAATCGCGTTGGTCTGACCGAGCTTCAGCGCCATGATGAAAATGCGCCTGGGTGTGCGGACCACCGCATCGACGATCGCCGGATTGGCGACAAAAACATCGCGCGCGTCGCGATCAAGCTCGATGATGGCCGCCTTGTTGAGCGGAAGCGATAGCTTTTGCGGCGCATTGGGCGCGCCGGATATCCTGATGATGCTCGACTCTGTCTGGGCGGCCGGGCTCTGCGCCACCACTGAGGTGCCGATCCCCAGCATCGCCATGCTGAGGACGCATACCGCGGCAATCCGCGCGAGTCCCGATTTTGCTTTCATTGACATCATTTCGTTTCTCCACCAGACGCGTTGGCGCCCTTCACGACGCCGTAACGGATGACGGCAACAGTGCTCCCGGTTTGAGAGCGCCTCCAAGTCGGGATGCTGGCGAGCGTTTGGTCGCTGCTGTCGCCGAGCGAGCGCAAACTGAGAGACAAAGTGCCCGACGCGTGCGCCTGCTGTAGCAGCTCTGTCTGCGCCGGGGTGAGTTCCAGCGTCGCGGTCTTGCCGACTTGCGTCTGTTCATCGTCCTTCGACTGCGACGTCTGATCGATGGCGAGCAGCCTGACGTCGCGCAAAATCGTATCCGCTTGAAAGTTCTTCGGACCTTCGCCGTTTGACACGTCGTGCGAGAGAATGACATCCACACGATCGTTCGGAAGCAAAAATCCGCCAACCGCGGAATCGACCGTAATCGGCGTGGCGATGGCACGCATGCCGGGCATGATCGTCGCCGACATGAAACCTTTGGCATCGGTGTGCACGATGTTGGCGTCGGTGATGGGTTGACCGATCACCAGCGGCGAACGCACGACCACTCCGTCCACCGCTTTCGCGATGTCGGGCTGCGCGGTCTTGGTGATGAAGGTGTTCAACACGGCGTCTTTCGGCCAGGCTTCCCAACGCACCGAGTCCGCATCCAGCACGCGACCGGGCGCGACGCTCTTCGAGGCGACCAGTACTTCCGTGAGGAGGACGGGCGGCGGTGCGGAAGCTTCGACACTGGTTGTGCCGCCTCCAAGCATTCCGCGCACGAGCAGCGATACGGGTGACGTTCATTGGATTGCGCTCCTTCGCGGCTCGAATTTGAGCACGACACGACTTAGAATTTGATTAATGGGAAGGGAAAGAAGCGTATTATCCGGCTGCACGAATTTCGTGCGTGCGCTTCAACTTACCGCCGCGAGTTGGAACACCTGGGTGTCCGGCAATACCAGCAGCGCCGCCATCGAAAGCGCGACGCCGTAAGGCACACCCGCCTGGGGATTCGCCAAGCGCGCCAGCCAAGGCTGTTTGGTCAGTAGCGACGGCAGGGAAATACGCCGAAGTGCGAGCAGCGCGACCGTCAACACGCCGCCCAAGATCGATGCCATCAGCGTGTACTCTAACAGCGAATCCCAACCGAGCCAGAGTGAGGCGACAGCGAAAAGCTTGGCATCGCCTCCGCCTACCCAGCCGGCTGCGAACATTGCCATGCCGGCGATCAAACCGATCGTCCCCGCAAGCACGTGCAGGCCGGCCTTGTCCCAGTTCATGGCGTGCCCATTCACCGCGATCGTAAGAATGAACGCGATGAAAAGAACAATCATCGCGAGGGGAACAATGTTGGGAATCGTGTAGCTGGTGAGATCGAAAACGGCCGCCGCCGCGAGCAGGGCGGGCAGTATCGCCACAAGCACTATTGCTACGCTCATTGTTCGCGCTTGCCGCTTGGTGTTCCCTATAAATACGACGGCCGCCACTTGGGCGGCCGTCGTATTTCAGTCCTTCGGATCAAAGAGCGACTTGCGACGCATTTCGACACCGAAAGTATGTTGTCGCCTTTACGGATTGACGGCCGTCGCTGTCGCGTTGTAGTTCGCGGTCAAATTGGTGCCAACGGCCTTTACCGCGGCAATGATCACGATGGCGATGCCGACGGCGATCAAGCCATATTCAACGGCCGTCGCGCCCGACTCGTTGCCCAAGAATCGCGAGATGAACTTGCTCACTCAAAGCTCCCCCTTGAAATTGCGCCCTGCTGGTTCGCGCTTGGCCGTTTTCGGCTTTGGTCTGCGAACGATGAGACTTTAGGCGACAGGACTTAATTGGGAGTAAATACAAAGACGCGCCGTTTGTTCCTGCAACAATGCGACGAGACGACTTCGACGCGTGCGTCGCGCCGGGCGGCTTGCGCTAAGAAAACGGCCGCCACGAGGGCGGCCGTTGCTTCGACGCTTCCGTTTTGACGACGCGCGTTGCGCCGACAAAATCCGGAAATTCGCTTTTGCGAGTCTTACGGATTGACGGCGGTTGCAACCGTGTTAAACGTCGTCGTCAAATTCGTGCCAACGAGGGTCACCGCCACAATGATAACAACTGCGATGCCGGCAGCGATCAGGCCGTATTCAATGGCCGTCGCACCCGACTCGTTTCTCAGAAAACGCGAAATGAATTTGTTCATTGGAAGCTCCCGCTTGAAGTTGCACCCTGATTGCTCACGCCTTGCCTTTTCGGCATCTGTCCGTGAACCGGACCGAACGTAGGTGAAAGGATTTAACGGAAGGTAAATGGAAGGGGTGAGCAGCTTGTCTGACCCGACGATCGCAAATCGCCGTTAAAGTTTCGTTGCAAACCGAATTGTGCGATTCGAAAAAGCGAAGAGAAAGTACACTCGAACGCTCCGACTTGCGTCGACACGTTACGAGTCCTCCTTCGTCTTATCGAGATTCTGGCGCTACGGCGGGCAAGAAGAACAACAGGAGCGCTGCTGTGCGCCGGCACTTACGGCGCTGTTGCCGCCGCCGCTAAATCGAACAAACCTTTGCTGATGGCATTGCTAAGCGCGCTAATTCCCGCGAGGATGGTAACAGCGATGCCGGCAACGATCAGTCCGTACTCGATCGCGGTAGCGGCGTTTTCGTTGCACAAGAAACGCACGAAAGTATCCATTGGAGTGGCCCTCTTCTCCAGCTGTTGCTATGCTGGCAGCAGCGCTGGCAACATCGCAGGGGAAGAATATTGAGCAGAGCCGCCCGCAACGCCCGTACTTTCACGCGACTGCGTTAACTCCGCGTAAAATAGACCCATACAATTTGCGGGCAATTCCAGCGGGGAGACTCCGCGTTTCATCTTCGTTTAGGGTGCACATGCCACCTTCGACCGCTTTGTAAATCCCAAGAGCGGTCCCGGAATGAGCGAAAATGCGCTGACAAGAATTTTTCTCTTCATCGGCTTCGAGCGAGAGCGATTCGCTTCTGCCTGGTGCAAATTGCAACGCACAAAGCTCTACGACGTCATTGCCGCCGCGCCGCTGGTGGTCTTGTACGGGGCCTCCGCGCTCCGCCTCACACCTGCGCTGGTGAGCGAACTTCAACAAGCCAGACTTGACTCGATCGATCCGCTGTT
>WNFK01196847.1_pt2 | contig 14312 bp, 20 predicted proteins | sample 5400281 | NCBI WGS metagenome assembly WNFK01 (sample SAMN13153350, study PRJNA577476) | soil metagenome | isolation source: 20 cm soil on Douglas fir-dominated hillslope | place: USA:California | collected 2013-09-17 | reverse complement strand
CCACTTCGTCGGCAACACGGCACCCAACGGCGACCAGCGGTCGAACGTGGCCTCGGCGCCGCCGACGCGGTACGCTCCGAGCAAGCAGACGGCTCCGAGTACTCAGAAGTAGATGTCAGCGGGGCCGCTGGCCCTAATCAGGGCCGGCGGCCTCTGACTCCAGTTTCCGCCGCCCTCCTCGCACGTCAATCCCGCTAGCCTTCATCAGTCTTTCGTGCGCCCGGCACCCTCCGCGCCCACCTCGACGACGACGTCCTCCGCGAAGGGATCGCCCGAGCAGACGTTCCGACGGAGTTATTCTGCAAAGACGGAAACCCCTGCGGGAAACTCTCCCCCGGTAGCCACCGAGGTAGACTTGATGGCTGTGGTGACTGGCTCTCTCCCTGAAGCCACCCGAGGCATATAATGGGCCATGCGATCGCACCCTTCAGGATCGGATAGTGCGCGGGGTCGAGCAGATTCCGTGGCTCTACGAGATCCTCTGTTCGCTGTGCGAATGGGGCGGTCTCGCGAAATGGCGGCGCTTGCTCGTGGCGGGGGCGGACGGTGCCGTGCTCGACCTCGGCTCCGGCACGGGACGGAATCTGTCCCTCCTGCCGCCAGGCGCGCATCCCGTCGCGCCCCCGCTGTTCCGCTCGTTGTCGGCCGCGTGGAGGAGCTGCCCTTCCGGGCCGCAACGTTCGACACGATCCTGAGTGGGCTCGTCTTCTGCAGCGTCGACGATCCAGGACGCGGGCTTGAAGAGGTCAAGCGCGTGCTCCGACCGGAGGGCGAGCTCCGTATGCTGGAACACGTACGGTCGGCCATTCCATGGCGCGCTCGTATGCAGGACGTGATCCAGCCGGTATGGACGTGGGCAGCGGGTGGATGTCACCCGAACCGTGACACCGAGGGGGCGGTGGAGGCCGCCGGGTTCCGTATTGAGCGCCAGGGGCGACGCGCCAAGGGGACGAATCGTCTCTTTGCCGCTCGGGAACGTAGAGTGCAGTCATGAGGGAGATTGAAAAGGAGGACTCCAATGGAACAGATCGCGGACTTCAAGCGACCCGGCGCGCTCACGCGGACATTTTTCAAGATCGGAGAGCGACTGTTCGGTCGAGTGCCGACTCCGGAGCGACTCATGGCGCACCGGCTTCCCCTCATGCTCGGGATCGGGGGACTCTACGGCGCCATCGAATGGTTCGGGAAGATCGACGCGCAGCTTCGCGCTCTCCTCAACGTCCAGGTCGCCGCACTCTACGGCGTGCCGTACTGAATGGACATCCGCCACGCGGTCGGCGTGAAGGTGGGTGTCCCCGCGGAGAAGCTCGCAGATGTCTTGACGTACCCTCGGAGCCCGCATTTTTCCGAGAGGGAGCGGGCCGCGCTTCAGTTCTGCGAGCGGATTATCCGTGACGACCTCGACGTTTCCGAAGAATGCCTGGGGCAAGTGCGTGAACATTTTACACAGGCGGAAACGGTGGAGCTGACGTTCATCATCGGCTACCAGACTTTTGCCAGCAAGTTTGCGAAGGCTTGGAGGCTGACTCCGCAAGGGTTCTCTACCTAGGCGGGAACCCCAGGCCGGGCTGGCTGCATCCGGGCAGGATGGGGACGGGCGCCTTGGAGCAAGGCCCAATCCTCTTGGCTACGGCTCTTTGGTGAGATCCTGCGGCAGGTTCAACGTGCCGCCGGGGGTGAAAGCGAGGTCTGTGCCGCCGAAGACGTCCTGCCGAGTCTGCGCCACCTCCATGCTATGGTGAATTTGACCATGCTCGGCGACAATCTGGACGCGAACACAGCGCGAGCAATCCTTTCATGACTCCGAATTCCGAGGGCGGCACCTTTTCCATGACGAGCGAGCCCGAGCATCTCCTGCGTCTGCGCAAGTGGCTGCGCGAGGAGCTGGCAGGCCACGGTGTCCCCAAGAAGGACCAGCCGAATCTGTTACTCGCGGTGGGCGAGCTCTGTGCCAACTCCATCCAGCACGCGTACGAAGGCCGGGCGGGCCAGCCCATCACGGTGTCCGTGCGATCGTCGGACGACTCGGTGGTCATCGAGGTCGAGGACTTCGGCAAGCCCTTCGACGCCGACCGCTACGAGTCGCCCAATCTGGAGGCCGTGCCGGAGAGCGGCTACGGAATCTTCCTCGTCAAGACCATCGCGGACAGTCTCTCCATCGACGTGGCGCGCGAGCGCGGCACCCGGTGGACCATGGTGAAATACCTCCCGGGACGTGGGCCGGCCACCCTCGGGGGCGCGGCCACTCCTTGATCGATACCGGACGCGTGAGCCGGATTGGGAACCAACATGGACATTGACGTAACGCAATCGAGCGGCGTGGCGGTCGTGTCTCCCCGTGGAGATCTCGACATGGCGACGGTGCACGACGTCCGCCGCGCGCTGTCGAGCATCTTCGACCGCGGCCAGTCGCGCCTCCTCATCGACTTGAACGCCGTGGCCTACATCGACAGCTCGGGCATGGGCACCCTGATCGCCGCCATGAAGCAGGCGCGGGCGGCCGGCGGCGATGTCCGCCTCTGCGGCCTCCAGGACGACGTGCGCGCCATCTTCGAGATGACCCGGGTCGTCCAGGCCATGAGCATTCATCCGACACGGCAGGAAGCCCTCGCCTCTTGGCGGTGAGCCCTCCGCCCTTCTTCCGCCTCACGCGTTCTTCCGTTCCAGCTTCACGGTCTCGCCCCTCCGCTCGCCCCGCCATCTCGTGACCCGGCGCGTCCGCGCCGAGAGCATCCTCGTGGGGGCTCTCCTCCTCGTGCTGGGGGCGGGCATCGTCTACCCGTTGCTGCAGGTTCTGTCCGTGGCCGTGATGGTGGATGGCTGGCCCACCCTGGCGCCGCTCCTCGCCTTCTTCGCCCGCCCGCTCTTTCGCGAAGCCCTCCTCAACACGCTCCTCTCAGGGGTGCTGGCGGTGGCCCTGGGGAGCCTGATCGCGGTGCCCCTCGCGCTTCTCACCGTGCGTTACAGCTTTCCCGGACGGGGCCTCCTTACCACCATGGGCCTCCTGCCCCTCGTCATCCCGCCCTTCGTGGGGGCGGTCGCGTTTCAGCAGATCCTCGGACGCAGCGGGATGGTCAACCTCTTCCTCCTCGAGCGCTTCGGCTTCACCGTGCCCTTCATGGACGGGCTGCGCGGCGTCATCCTCGTGCAGTCGCTCCATTACTTTCCTTTCATCCTCCTGAACACCGCGGCCGCCCTCTCCGCCCTCGACCGCTCGCTCGAGGAGGCGGCCCAGAACCTGGGGTCGTCCGGGCTCCGTCTCTTTCGCCGCATCCTCCTTCCCCTGTCGCTGCCCGGCTATGCGGCGGGGGCGCTCCTCACGTTCATCCGCGTCATCGACGATCTCGGCACGCCGCTCATGCTCAACTACACGACGCTCCTCGCTCCCCAGGCCTATGTGCGCGTGACCACCGTTGGACTGACCGATGTGGACGGCTATGTCGTGTGCGTGGTTCTCGTGGCCCTGTCCCTGGCTGCGCTCTGGCTGGTGAAGCGCCTGGTGGGGCGGGGCGAGTTCACGGCGATAGGCAGGAGCGGGGAGACACCCGCTCGCGGACTCGGCGCGGGCGGAACATTCGCGGCATGGACGATCACCCTCGTGCTCCTGGGACCGGCGCTGCTGCCCCACATGGGCATCGCCCTCCTCTCCATCTCCAAGGTGTGGAGTCTCACGCCGCTGCCGTCCGTGTACACCCTCGGCAACTACGGAGAGATCCTCCTGCGCGCCCCCCACTTCATCTGGAACACGCTGCGCTATGCGCTCCTCGCGTCGGCCATCGACATCGGGCTGGGCGCGATCATCGCGTGGCTCCTGTTGCGCGGCCACGCGCGCGGTCGGCAGTGGCTCGACGCCATGGCCACCATGCCTCTGGCCGTGCCGGGCGTGGTGCTGGCCGTGGGCTACCTGCGCATCTTCCATGGCTGGAGTGTGCCCGGACTGGGAGGGCCGCTCACCTCCACGTGGCTCATCCTCGTCATCGTCTATGCCGTGCGCCGGCTCCCGTACACTGTGCGCAGCGCGTACGCGGCGCTGCAGCAGCTCCCCCTGTCGCTGGAGGAAGCGGCGCAGAACCTGGGGGCGAATCGCGCGCGCGCCTTCGTGAGGGTGACGCTGCCCCTGATGGCCACCATGCTCCTCGTTCCCCGGGTCGAGCTGGGGCCGCTGTCCTACGGGATCTACCTCTACATGCAGTCGGCGGTGGGACGCGGTCCGGGGGCCGCCCTCGGCGTGGTGGCCATCGCCCTCGTGGCCACCGGCACCTGGCTCGCCACCCGTCTCGCCCGTCGCGGCGAGCGCGGTCTCTTCGGAGTCTAGGCCGTGACCACGCCTCGCCTTCCCCGGGAATGGATCCTGCCCTTCTCGATGTTCTTTGGGAGCTTCGCGTGGTCGTTCGTGTTCGTGAGCCTGCCCTTCTACATCGAGAAGATGTCCACGGTGGACGCCACCGCGACTCTGCGGTGGACGGGATGGATACTCGGCGTGAGCTCGCTCGTGACGGTGGTGACGGCGCCTTTCTCCGCCCGGCTCTTCGGCGAGCGTCATCCCCGGCGCTCATTTGTCTGGACCCAGCTTCTCCAGGGCAGTGGATTCTTCCTCATGGCCGTCGCGCGCACCCTGCCCGAGCTCTTCTTCTCGCGCATGCTCCTGGGCTTCATGGGCGCGGTCTCCACCTTCGCCTTCATCATGGTGGGGCGCTCCGGCGGTGATGTCCGGCCGTGGGAGCGTTTGCCGCCGCGCGCATCGGCTTCCGCGGCTCCTTCATCGCGGCCGGATTCATGCTGTGGGCGTGCGCGGCCATGGTGGCGTGGGGAGTGCGGGACCATCCGGTAACGCGGGCGTCGCACGAGCGCCCGCAGACCGCCTCGGTGCGGGAGGTCGGCACGGTCTGTCTCCTCGTCTTCGCCGGCTCCATCCAGATATTCTTCCTCACCGCCATCCTTCCCCAGGTCCTTCCCCGGCTGGGCGTGGCCCCCTCCATGAATCTCGAGGTCGGCGGCCTGCTGCTCTTCGTCACGGGCGCGGCGGCCGCGGTGGGATCGTTCATCGCCCCGCGACTGGGAGAGATCGTCGGCGACCGGCGCACCATCGTGTGGTTCCTCGTCGCCTCGTCGGTGGTCTTGGCCGGCCTCGCCGCCACGCCCGGCATCCTGAGCTTCGGCGTGCTCCGCTTCCTGCAGGTGCTGTGCATCGCCCCCGTCTTTCCATTGTCGGTGGCGGCGATCGCCCAGCGCGCATCGGGGACGGCCATCGGCATCGTGAACTCCTCGAGGATCGCCGCCGCCTTCGTCGGCCCCGTGCTTGCCACCACCCTTCTCGCCTGGATGCCGCCCGGCGCGGTTTACCTGGTGCTCGCCGGCCTCGGGCTCAGCGTGGTCCCGCTCCTCGCGGGACTCTCCGGGCCGGGACGCGCGTCGAAGGAGGTCAGAGCGTGAAGCAGGATGAGACGGTGATCCGCCTGTCCGAGGTGCGCATGGAGAATGTAGGCAAGCGCTACGGAGCGACGTGGGCGGTCAAGGACGTGTCGCTGTCCATACGTCCCGGCGAGTTCTACACGCTGCTCGGCCCGTCCGGCTGCGGCAAGACCACCCTCCTCAGGATGCTCGCGGGCTTCGCCACGCCGGACGAGGGGCGCATCTTCGTGGACGACGAGCCCATCGACTCTGTCCCCCCGTGGAAGCGCAATCTCGGCATGGTTTTCCAGCAGTACGCGCTCTGGCCGCACATGAGCGTCTTCGAGAACGTGGCTTTCGGACTGCGCGAGCCGCCCTTGTCCAGGTCGGGCTGGAGGGCTTCGAGCGCCGGCGGCCCTCCCAGCTCTCGGGAGGCCAGCAGCAGCGCGTTGCCCTCGCCCGCCCCCTCGTGATCCAGCCCCGACTGCTCCTCCTCGACGAGCCGCTCTCCAACTTGGACGCGCAGCTTCGCTCCCAGATGCGCCTCGAGCTGGCCCGCCTCCACCGCGACCTCGGCATCACCACCCTCTACGTGACCCACGACCAGGCCGAGGCTCTGTCGCTGTCGACACGCATCGCCGTCCTGTCCAACGGCGCCCTCGTGCAGGAAGGCCGCCCCGAGGACATCTACTGGAAGCCCCGGAACGCGTTCGTGGCGCAATTCGTGGGCGCGGCCAATCTCGTCCCCGTGCGGGTGGTCGAGCTGCGCGAGATGGGGGTGGTGGTCGAGACGGGGGGCGGGGCGCGCCTCCCCGTGTCGGCGGGCGCGCATGTGTGGTCGGTGGGCGACCGGGCCCTCCTGTGCCTCCGGCCGGAAGCGCTCAGGGTGGAGGAAGCCGCCCTCGCCCCCGGCGGCATTCCGGGCACGGTAACGGCGCACGTCTTCGAGGGCTCGCGCCAGTTCTACGACGTGACCATTCCCGGGGGAATGATCAGGGTCGAGATGATCACGTCGGCCCTCGTGGGCCGGAGCTTCAAGCTGGGCGACCACGTGAGAGTGGAGGTGTCGCCGGAGACCTCCATCCTCCTCCCCGACGACCGCGGGGCGGCGTGATATCTTTCTCGCCGGAGGGACCACACGCATGAGCGAGCTGACGCCGGCCGAGCTGAAGACGCGCCTGGGAGATCCCGAGCCGCTGGTGCTCCTCGACGTCCGCCAGGACTGGGAGACGCGCCTGTGCCGGCTCGAGCACGCGCTGCACATTCCCATCGAGGAGATCGAGCTCCGCTCAGGTGAGCTGGACCCGACCGCCGAGACGGTGGTCTATTGCCACCAGGGCGTGCGGAGCGCGGCGGTGGCCGAGTATCTGCGGAGCCTCGGCTTCGACAATGTCCGGAATCTCGCGGGCGGTCTCGACGCGTGGGCGCGCACCGTCGATCCGTCCATGCGCCGGTACTAGCCGGCGTGCCCGCCCTCGTTCGCGTGGAGGCCCGGCACGGTTGCGCCTGGGTCACTCTCGATCGTCCCCCGCTCAATCTCATCGTTCCCGAGCTGATCGCCGAGCTGCGCGCGGCCTTCGACGGGCTCGCCCGCGACCCGCAGGTGCGCGTGGCCGTGATCACGGGAGCGGGCCGCGCTTTCACCGCGGGCATGCAGGTGCAGGTGCTGCGAGATCTCACGCCGGTGTCCGCCAAGGCGCTCATCACCTCGCTCCACGAGGCGATTCACGCCGTCCATGACGCGCCCTTTCCCACCGTGGCCATGGTCAACGGGCCGTGCCTGGGCGCGGGCTTCGAGCTGGCCATGGCCTGCGATCTGCGCGTGGCGGCGGCGGGCGCGCCCATGGGACTGCCCGAGGTCAAGGTGGGCGCTCCGTCGGTGATCGAGGCCGCGCTCCTGCCCGCTCTGGTGGGCCCTGGCCGTGCCGCGGAGATGCTCCTGACCGGAGACAGCGTGAGCGCGGAGCAGGCCTTCGAATGGGGGCTGGTCAACCGGGTGGCGTCTCCGGAGAAGCTCGAAGGGGTCACCGCCGAGCTCGTGGAGAAGATCCTCGTGTGCGCGCCCACGGCCATCCGGATCCAGAAGGAGCTGATGATCCGGTGGCGCAACACGGATCTCGGCTCCGCCGTCCGTCTCAGCATCAACGCCTTCGCCCAGAACTACGCGTCGAGCGAGGGGCGGGAGGCCGCCCTCGCCTTCCTCGAGAAGCGCCGGCCGACGTTTTCGTAATGTCCCCCATCAAGGCCGTCACCTTCGACTTCTGGCAGACGCTCGTCGAGGACTCGCCGAAGAACCTGGCGAAGCAGCGGGCGCGTCGCGTGGAAGCCATCGCCGCCATCCTCCGTCGAGCCGGCTGCCCGCTCAGCGCGCGGAAGGTCGAGGCGGCCTACGAGCGATCGGAGCACGTGCTCCACGAGCGCTTCTGGTCGCGCGATCGCGACCCCCTGATCGCGGAGCAGGTGCAGCTCGTCCTCGACATCGCGTCGCCCGGTATGTGCGCCGGCCTTGACCCCGCGCTCCTCGCGGAGGCGGTGACCGGCTACAGCGATCCCGTGCTCCATTTTCCACCCGATCTGCATCCGGGCGCGGGGGAGGCGGTGAGGGGGCTCGCGGAGCGCGGTGTCGCCCTCGGCATCGTGTCGAACACCGGCCGCACTCCCGGGATCATCTTGCGACAGATTCTCGAGCGCTACGATCTCCTCCGGCACTTCTCGGTCATCTCGTACTCCGACGAGGTGGGCTACCGCAAGCCTGACGCGGAGATCTTCCGGCGCACGCTGGCCGGGCTCGGCGCGGAAGCCCGTCACGCCGCTCACGTCGGCGACAATCCGATCGCGGACGTCACGGGCGCTCAGAGCGCAGGCATGCGCGGCGTCCATCTCGCCGCGGGAGGGCGGCCGCCGGCCGCTCACGCCGACGTGGTCGTCACCGACCTGCGCCATCTCGTGGACCGCCTCTTCACCTGAGCAGAAGGGTCACGGCAAAAATCCGCGATATCAAGGACTTCCCGTCCGAAGGCATCCTCTTCAAGGACATCACCACGCTCTTGAAGGACGGGCCGGCCTGGGCGTCGGTGATCGACCATCTGGCCGCCAGGTACCGCACGGCCAAGGTGGACGTGGTGGTGGGCGTCGAATCGCGGGGCTTCATCTTCGGCGGCGCGCTGGCCCAGCAGCTGGGCGCCGGATTCGTTCCGGTGCGCAAGAAGGGCAAGCTTCCCGGTCCGGTCATCGAAGAGGAGTACGAGCTTGAGTACGGCCGGGACGTCCTGGCTATTCACCAAGACGCCATCGCGAGCGGGCAGCGTATCCTCGCGGTGGACGACCTGCTCGCCACCGGCGGAACCATGGCGGCCACCTTGCGTCTGATCGAGCGGCTGGGCGGCGCCGTCGTGGCCTGCGATTTCCTGATCGAGCTGGCCTTTCTCAAGGGGCGGGAGCGGTTGAAGGGGTACCGCGTCGAGTCCCTGATCTGCTACGACTGACGGGCCCCATCGTTTCCGGCGCATCGCGCCACAATCCGCAGATCGTCCAGGGAGGTCGTTCGAGCATGGCCATCAAGCAGGTCGGTGTGATCGGATGCGGGCTCATGGGTTCCGGCATCGCGCAGGTGTCGGCTCAGGCGGGCTTTCCCACCGTGGTCGTCGAGGCCAACCAGGCGTTTCTCGACAAGGGTCTGGGCGGGCTACGCAAGAGCCTGGAGAGCCTGGTCGCCAAGGCCAAGATAGACGAGCGGGCCAAGGACGAGACGCTGGGCCGGCTCAAGGGGTCCGTCCAGCTCGACGACCTCAAGGATTGCGATCTCGTCATCGAGGCCATCACCGAGAACCAGGCGGTGAAGAACGAGACGTTCGCCAAGCTCGACGGCATCTGCCGGCCCCATGCGCTGCTCGCTTCCAACACCTCGTCGTGCAACGTCACGGCCATGGCCGCCGCTACCAAGCGGCCGGGGCAGGTGCTGGGGCTTCACTTCTTCAATCCCGTGCCCCTCATGAAGCTGGTGGAGGTGGTGCGCTCCATCCTGACCGACGACGCGTCAGTGAAGGCCGCCTACGAGTGGGTGCAGGCGGTGGGCAAGGTGCCCGTGCAGGCCAAGGACTCGACGGCCTTCATCGTCAATCGGCTCCTTGTGCCCTATCTCCTCGACGCCATTCGCGTCTACGAAGGTGGGCTCGCCACCCTCGAAGACATCGACCAGGCCATGAAGCTGGGTTGCGGGTATCCGATGGGGCCGTTCACGCTTCTCGACCTGGTCGGGCTCGACACCACCATGTTCGTGGCCGAGGTCATGTTCGAGGAGTTCCGCGAAGCGCGTTACGCGCCTCCGCCGCTCCTGAAGTGCATGGTGATGGCGGGCCGGCTCGGCAGAAAGAGCGGTCGCGGCTTCTACGACTACAGCGCGAAGTAGCCCGCACGTGACCGCCGAGAACTCCCCCAGCGTCACGCGCCCGCACGGTGATCAGCCGACAGCGGCAGTCAGGATAATAACCTCCGACGAGTGAGTCACCGACAACGACGACGGTCAGGCCCGCAAGATAGCGGCTCCAACGAATTCACTTAACCGACAAGTACCATCAGCCCGAGAGACAACTGCTCCAACGATCGACCTAACCTGACCGGTCCACGGTCAACATGCGAAAAGCATGTTGAGGATAAATGGGAGTCAACGATGACAGCGCGCCGCCGGCCAGGGACCACCGATCGCAGGACCTTTCTCAAGACCGCGGGAGCGGTGGCGGGCACCGCCGTGGCCGCGGGCTTCCCGGCCGTCCTGCGCGCGCAGGCTCCAACCGTGAAGATCGGCACCCTGCACTGTGTCACCGGCCCCCTCGCCGAGCCAGGTCAGGCGTGCCGGCTGGGCGCCCAGATGGCGGCCGACGCCATCAACGCGGCAGGCGGCATCAAGTCGATGGGCGGAGCCAAGATCGAGCTGCTCCTCGGCGACACGCAGACCAAGGCCGAGGTGGCGCGGGCCGAGGCCGAGCGCCTGGTCAATGCGGGCGCGCAGCTTCTCATGGGCACGTTCAACTCGGGCGACACGGCGGCGGTGGTGCCGGTGGCCCAGCAGCGCCGCGTGCCGTTCCTCGTGGACATCTCCGCCGCCGATCCCATCACCGCCAATGTCGCCAAGTCGGTGCGCGACGGGCAGCAGAAGGTCCAGTACGTATACCGCAACTTCCCCACGGGCACGCTCTTCGGTCAGCGCGCGGTCCAGTACTTCACCGAGATCTTCAAGGAGGCGGGCGTCTCGCCCAAGCGCGTGGTGGTCATGCACGCCAACGACCTCTTCGGCCAGAATCAGGCGCGGGGCTTCCAGGCCGCACACAAGGCCGCGAATCCATCGTGGGAGATCGTCGAGGTCATCTCCTGGCCCGAGCCCCCGTCGGATCTCTCCACCGAGGTGTCGCGGGCCAAGGCCGCCAAGCCCGACGTGATCGCCCCCATCACCCGGCCGGCGAGCGCCCAGCTCCTCCTTCCGGAGATCGCCAAGCAGCGCCTCGACATCATGGGCATCGTGGGGCCGGGGAGCCCGGGCCTCTACGAGGCGGGGCAGATCGCCGCCCTCAAGGAGAACCTCGAGTACGTGATGGCGAGCAATCCGTGGCCCAATTTCAAGAACGCGCGCACGCGGCAGGTGGCCGAGGAGTACGCCAAGCGCTCCGGGGGCAAGACATTCGACACCAATTCCGGCTACTCGTACGACGGGATGTTCGTGCTCGCCGATACCCTCGAGCGGGCCAAGTCCACCGATCCCGACACGGTGGTGGATGCGCTCAAGAAGACACGCTTCACGGGCGGCCTCATGGTCTACGGCGGCCCCGTCGTATTCAACGAGATCGGCGACAACCCCAACGCCATTCCGGCCATGATCCAGATCCTCGGCCAGAAGCCGGTGGTGGTCTGGCCGAAGGACGTGGCGGCCGAGAAGCTCGTCTTCCCTCGCCCCAAGCGTTGACCGCGGACGCGCGCAGGCCGGAGCGACGGTAGGGTGGACCTGACGCTCGTCGGACAGGGCCTGCTCAGCGGCTTCCTCTTCGGCGGCGTCTACAGCCTGATGGCGGTCGGCCTCACCCTGATCTTCGGGGTGATGCGCGTGGTCAACTTCGCCCACGGGGACATGATGGTGTGGGGGATGTATCTCGCCTGGCTCCTCTCGGCCCGGGCGGGCATCGATCCTTACGTGGGCTTCCTCGTCTGTGCGGCGGCTCTCTTCCTCTTCGGCCTCCTGGTTCAGCGTGGCCTGGTCGAGCGCATCGTGGACGCTCCCCACGAGATGCAGATCCTCCTCATGCTCGGAGTGGCCCTCGTGCTGGAGAATGCCGCCCTGGTCGCCTTCGGTCCCGACCCGGCGCGCGTGCGCTCACCGCTCTCGCAGGCCACGGTGTGGATCGGCCCCATCTTCGTCGACGTGGCACGCCTGGTGACCTTCGGTCTCGCCCTCGCGCTCACCGCCGCCCTCTGGCTGTTCCTCGCCCGCACCGACCTCGGCCGGAGCATGCGCGCGGCCGCCGACAACCCGTACGGCGCGCGGGTGATCGGCACGGACGTGCGCAAGGTGTACGCGGCCGCCTTCGGGGTGGGCGCGGCCTGCGTGGGCGCCGCGGGCGCGCTCGTCTCGCCCATCTTGCCGTTTCAGCCCACGAGCGGGCTCGGGCTGTCCGTCACCTCGTTCAACATCGTCATCATCGGGGGCATGGGAAGCCTGCCCGGAGCCTTCGTGGGCGGCATTCTCGTCTCGCTCGCCGAGTCGATGGGCGCCGTCTTCCTCTCGCCTTCCATGAAGGAGCTGGTGAGCTTCGGTCTCCTCATCGCCATCCTGCTCTTCCGCCCTGCCGGCCTCTTCGGCAAGACCGCGGGCTGAGCCCGGCGTGAAGCTCCTCATCCTGCTCGCGGTGGCCATCCTCGCCGCACTGCCGTGGTTCGTCGGCTCGTACCTCATCACGGTGATGATCTTCATCTTCTTCTACGCCTATCTCGGCCAGGCCTGGAATATCGTGGGCGGCTACGCTGGTCAGCTCTCCGCCGGGCACGCGGCCTTCGTGGGCATCGGCGGCTACGCGGCGGCGCTCCTCTCCGCCCACGCCGGGCTCAGCCCGTGGATCGGCATGTGGATAGGGGGAGCCCTCGCCGCCGTCCTCGGCGCGGTGATCGGCTATCTCGGCTTCCGCTTCGGGCTGCGCGGCTTCTACTTCGTCCTGCTCACCGTGGCCTTCGCCGAGATCTGCCGCGTGGTCGCGCTCAACGTCGACGCAGTGGGGGGCGCGCTCGGGCTCTACATCACGTTCACGGGCAACCCGCGGCAGTTCCAGTTCCAGGACAACCGCGCCTACTACTACGTGGCTCTCGCCCTCATGCTGGGGGCCACCGCGGTGGTGCGGGCCATCGAGACCCACCGCTTTGGCGCATACCTCACGGCCATCCGGCAGGACGAGAGCGCGTGCGAAGCGCTCGGCATCGATACGCTCCGCGTGAAGATGCTGGCCATGGTCCTCTCGTCTTTTCTCACCGGGGTGGGCGGGACCTTCTACGCCTTCTATCTCTTCTCGCTCCAGCCGAACGCGGTGTTTGGCATTCCCCTCTCCGTGGAAATCATCATCCGGCCCATCGTGGGCGGGGCGGGCACGGTCATGGGCCCCATCCTCGGTTCCTTCATTCTGAGCCCGCTCGCGGAGATCTCCCGCTCCTACTTCGCCCAGGGCGGTTGGAACGGCCTTCACCTGATCGTGTACGGCGTGCTCCTGATCGCGGTGGTGCTCTTCCTGCCGCAGGGTGCGTACCCGGCGCTCCGCCGTCTCCTTCGCGGGCGGCCGGCATGAGCCTCCTCGACGTCTCCGGACTCACCAAGCGCTTCGGGGGCCTGCTCGCGGTGGGAAGCCTCGACCTCTCCATGTCGAAGGGAGAGATGCTGGGGCTCATCGGACCCAACGGGGCAGGGAAGACCACGGTGTTCAACCTCCTCTCGGGATTCTTGAGCCCCGACGAGGGCGAGATTCGCTTCGGTGGGCGGAGCGTGGTTGGCCTCAAGCCCCACCAGATCTGTCGCCTGGGCATGGCGAGGACGTTCCAGATCGTGCGCCCCTTCCCGCAGCTCTCGGTGGTCGACAACGTGAAGGTCGCCGCCCTCGCGCGCCATCCCGCCATGGCCCGTGCCCTCGAATCAGCCCGTGTGGTGGTCGAGCGGGTGGGGCTCGGCGCCCGGGCCGCCGCGCTGGCGGGCGGGCTTACCCTGGCCGACCGCAAGCGGCTCGAGCTCGCCCGCGCCCTCGCCACCGAGCCGTCGCTGCTCTTGCTTGACGAAGTCATGGCCGGGCTCAACGCCACGGAGATCGAGGCCATGGTACGGCTGATCACAGCCATCAACGCGAGCGGCATCTCCGTGCTCCTGATCGAGCACAACATGCGCGCGGTCATGGCCCTCTCGCACCGGATCGTCGTGCTCTCGTTCGGCGAGAAGATATCGTCGGGCACGCCGCGCGAGGTGGCGGCCGACCGCCGCGTCATCGAGGCGTATCTCGGGGAAGAGTATGTCCATCCTCCTCAAGCTTGACGGCATCCAGGTTGGCTACGGCGACCTGACCGCCGTGCACGAGGCGTCGCTCGAAGTGCGCGAAGGGGAGACGGTGGCCCTGATCGGAAGCAATGGGGCGGGAAAGACCACCACCCTGCGCGCCATCTCGGGACTCTTGCCGCTCCGTAGCGGCCGCATCGAGTTCGCCGGCGAGCGGGTGGACGGCCTCGCCTCCTCGCGGGTGGTGGCCCGCGGCATCGCCCACGTGCCGGAAGCCCGCCAGCTCTTCCCGAACATGAGCGTGAGGGAGAACCTCGAAGTCGGGGCGCGCTCGCCCGAGGCGAGGCGAAGCCGAGGGGAGACGATGGCGTGGGTGTTCGAGCTCTTCCCCCGGCTCAGGGAGCGGCAGGGA
>WNFK01049632.1_pt1 | contig 14313 bp, 19 predicted proteins | sample 5400281 | NCBI WGS metagenome assembly WNFK01 (sample SAMN13153350, study PRJNA577476) | soil metagenome | isolation source: 20 cm soil on Douglas fir-dominated hillslope | place: USA:California | collected 2013-09-17 | reverse complement strand
GTGCTCGAGGAATTCGTGCACCGTGGATTTGCCGAAGTGACGTTGTGGGTGCTGCGTGACAACAGAAATGCTCGGACATTCTATGAGACGTACGGCTTCCGTCAGGACGGCGGCACGCGGGTATATCCACGGACGAATGTTCCGGAGGTTCGGTACCGAATCCGTTTGACCGGTTAACTTCCAATTCCCCTCAATCATCAATCGGGAGTTGCATCGTGCGACGAGTTCTTACCTTCATGGCCGTCACGGCTGCCATCGCGACCACCGCCCTTAACGCCCAGGGCTTCGGCCAGCCGACGGGCTTCGCCGTTGACGATCCGGTCCTGCGCCGCATCTGGGCGATCGAGAACGACAGCTCGCAGCTGCCGCATCTCGCGCAGGTGCTGTTCGACTCGCTCGGTCCACGGCTGACCGCCTCCCCGGGCATGACGGCCGCACAGAACTGGGCGATCGCGACCTACACGGCCTGGGGCATCACGGCCCGCAAAGAGCAGTATGGGACGTGGCGCAGCTGGCGCCGCGGCACGACGCACATCGACCTCGTCGCGCCCCGGGTGCGCTCGCTCGAAGGCACGATGCTCGCCTGGAGCCCGCCAACGCCGAAAGGGCGCCCCGTGCGCGCACCAGTCGTGATTCTGCCGGACGTCGCCGATAGCGCTGGGCTCGTCGCCTGGCTCCCGCAAGCCAAGGGCAAGTACGTCCTCATTTCGTCCCCACAGCCGACGTGCCGACCCGACGACAGCTGGGAAAAGTGGGCGACGCAGAGCACCGCCGACTCCATGAAAGCACGACGCACCGCCGCCCAGCAGGCGTGGCAGCAGCGCCTGCAGCGCACCGGCTACGCAGGCACCGGCACCGTCGCCGCCGTTGCGCCGCTATCGCGCCGGCTCGAGGTGGCCGGCGTTGCCGGAATCATCGGCAGCTTGTGGTCGCAGGGCTGGGGTGTGCAGAAAGTCTTCCAGGCCTTCACCGACCGCGCGCCGGTGTTGGACATCGCCTGTGAAGACTACGGGCTCCTGTACCGGCTCGCGGAGAACAAACAGGCCCCGATCGTCGAAGTGACCGCCGAGTCTCAAGGCTTGGGAGAGGTGCCGGTCTTCAACGTGGTCGGCGAAATCAAGGGCAGCGAGCTCCCCAACGAGTACGTCATGCTCTCGGCCCATTTCGATTCGTGGGACGGCGGCTCGGGCGCGACCGACAACGGCACCGGCACCATCACAATGATGGAAGCGCTGCGCATCCTGAAGCTCGTGTATCCCAATCCGCGCCGCACGATCCTCGTAGGGCACTGGAGCGGCGAAGAACAGGGACTAAACGGCTCGCGCGGATTCGTGAAAGACCATCCGGATGTCGTGAGCGGGCTGCAGGCGCTGTTCAATCAGGACAACGGGACGGGACGCATCGAGAGCATGAGCGCGTCCGGATTCCCCGACGCCTCCGCCAGTCTCGCGCGCTACCTCGCCCGCGTGCCGGCCGACATCACCCGCAATATCAAATTCGCGTTTCCCGGCAATCCGGGCGGCGGCGGCACCGATCACGCGGCCTTCGTCACCTGCGGGGCGCCGGGATTCGGCCTCGGCTCCGGCGACTGGGACTACGGCCGCTACACCTGGCACACCAATCGCGACACCTACGACAAGCTCAGTTTCGACGATGTGAAGAACAACGCGGCGCTCACGGCAATGCTCGTCTATCTCGCCGCGCAAGACACCACGCACATGTCGCGCGAAAAGCGGACGGTCTTCCAGCCGACACCGCAGGGCAATCCGGGCTCGTGGCCGGAGTGCCGCGACGCACAGCGCAGCACGCCGCCACTCGCGCCCGCGCCACCACAGCCGGCCGTAAGGCCGTGAGTTTCGCGGATCACTTTTCGAGCGTCTCCGCCGCCTACGCGGCATTTCGGCCGCGCTACCCGGACGCGCTGTTCGATTTCCTGGCGCAGGCAGCGCCGGCGCGTGACGCCGTGTGGGACGCCGGCACCGGTTCCGGCCAGGCGGCCGTCGGGCTGGCGCGCCATTTCACTCGTGTCTTGGCGACCGACGCCAGCAGCAACCAGATCGAGCACGCAACACCTGATCCGCGGGTCAGTTACCGCGTGTGTCCGGCCGAGGCGTGTGACCTCGACGACGGCTCCGTCGATCTCGTCACGGCGGCGCAGGCGCTGCATTGGTTCGACCGCCCCCGTTTTTGGGCCGAGGTCCGGCGGGTCCTGCGACCGCGCGGTGTGATCGCCGTCTGGACCTACGTCATGCTCCAAATCGCACCCCGGATCGATGAGGTCATGTACCGTTTCTACCACGACGTGGTCGGGCCCTATTGGCCGCCGGAACGGCGCATCACCGAAGAGCGTTACCGGACGATCGAGTTTCCATTCGCTGAATTTGAGGCGCCCAACTTCGTGATCGAACAGTCGGTGACTCTGGACGATGTCGCCGGGTACGTCCGCACCTGGTCGGCCACGAGACGATTCGTGCAGGAGCAGGCCCACGATCCGGTGGACGGCCTCCTCGCGGATCTGGCGGCGGTCTGGGGGGGGGGCGCACCACAGGCATCACGGTTGGCACGCTGGCCGGTGGCCATGCGTGTCGGGAGGGTGGAATGAAAGACTGGATCACCAATGTCATCACGCGCGAGCTGAAGGCGCTGCGCCGCGAGATCGAATCGTACCCGAGCGATGGCGACCTGTGGGAGGTTCAGGCCGGCATCGCGAACCCGGGCGGGAATCTCGCGCTCCATCTCGCCGGCAATCTGCAGTACTTCGTCGGCAATGTCCTCGGCAAGAACGGCTACGTCCGCAATCGCGACGCGGAGTTCGGTAGTCGCGACGTGCCGCGCGCCGAGCTGCTGCACGAGATCGACAACGCAATCGCCGCGGTCGAGCTTGGGATGAGCAAGATCAAAGAAGAGGATCTCTCCAAGCCATTTCCCGAGAAGGTGGGCGGCGTCAGCTCATCGACGGGCGCGTTTCTGGCCCACTTCGCGACGCATCTCGCCTACCATCTGGGTCAGGTCGATTACCACCGCCGCATGCTCACCGGTGAAAGCAAGACGGTGAAGGCGATGGCGCTCAACGAGCTCGACGGGCAACCGGCGTGACCACGCCCGCCCGAGTCGTCGGGCGCCCCGAGCCCGACGAGGTTCCGCCGCATTTTGTCGGTTACTTGAAGCGCGTCCCGGAGCCGGACCCGGTGACGGTGTGCGCGGCGCAAATCGAAGACACCGCCGCGCTGTTGCAGGGCATCTCCGAAGCGGACGCGATGTACCGCTACGCGCCGGACAAATGGAGCATCAAGGAAGTGGTCGGTCATCTGGCCGATGTGGAGCGCATCATGGCGTATCGCGCGCTCCGGATCGCGCGCGGTGACACCACGCCGCTGCCAGGATTCGACGAGAACACCTACGTGCCCGCCGGTAAGTTCGACACGCGCTCGCTCGCTGATCTCGTGGGGGACCTCCGCACCGCGCGAGCCTCGACTCTCGCGCTGCTGCGCAGCTTCGACGCCGACGCCTGGCGCCGCCGCGGCACCGCGAGCGGCAAGCCCGTGAGTGTGCGCGCGATCGGCTTCATGATCCCCGGCCACGAGCGCCATCACGTGGAGATTCTCCGCACCCGCTACAAAGTAGGCAGCGTGGCGTAAAGACGATCGCAGGCGCAGATTACTGGCACAGCTCAACAAGGACCCTCGTCGTGGCAATAGCACTCGTTCTCGCCGCACTGATGCAGCAGCCGACGGCTCCTCCCGCACCGCCGCCGGCGCCGCCATCACCCCCGCCGATCGAAGTCGGAGCTGTAGCGCCCGACTTCTCGATTCCCGGCGCCACCCGCTTTGGCACCCTGAAAAACCCGGTGAAGCTGAGCGACTACAAAGGGAAGACGGTCGTCCTCGCGTTCTTCTTCAAAGCACGAACGCGTGGCTGAACGATCCAAATGAATGCGTACCGTGATCAGTACGCACAGCTCTTCAAAGACGGCCGCCACATCGTCGTCATCGCCATCAGCGCCGATCCAGACACGGCCCTCGCGTCCTGGGCGCGTGACGCCGAGTATCCGTTCCTGTTCGCGCAGGACACGGGGCTCGCAGTGGGCAAGGCGTACGGCGCGCTGGCCAAGTATCCAGGCCTGACGAACCGCAATCTCTTTGTCGTGGGACCTGACGGGCGGATCGCCTATCGTGCGACGCCGTTCCGGGAAATCGATCCGACGGCGTACACGGAGCTTGGTGCTGCGGTTGCGAAGCTAGTTCCTGCGGATACGACTGCACACTAAAAGGGCGGCAACGGCGGCACGGGCGGCAGAGTACTAGTGACTCTTTGCCCCCCGTGCCGCCCCTACCGCCCTTTCGATTGCCGCTTCGATGTCTTGGTCCTCACCGACCCCAGTGTAGACCACGCGCCCCTTCGCATCCATCACCGCGATGTAAGACGTCGACGGAGCCTGGAACGCTCGCACCGCGGCTCCGTTGCCATCCCATAGAAACGTGAAGGGCATCGGATCGCGCTCGAGGTGGCGCCGCACACTGTTCTTGCTCTGATTCACCGCGACGGCGACGACGAGAAACGCCGCGCGATCCCCGTACTTCCGCTGCGCCGCCTCCATCCGCGGCAACAGCTCGGCACAGATCGGGCACCACGTCGCCCAGAACTCCACGATGACCGGCTTCTTGCCGATCCATTGCGACAGCGCGACCGAATCGCCGTTCAGATTCTCGAGTGTGACGGCGGGCGGCGTCTCGCCGACGGGAATGCCGGTGACGTCTTGAGCGTGGAGCAACACCGGGACGAGCAGAAGCAGTCCCACGTACCACGCACGACGCACCACGCACGGTCTTACCATACCTGCCCTGCTTTGACGAAGTAGTACTCGGCCATGAGCAGTAGAACCACGCCCGCCGCCTTTTTGATCCACGCCATCCACGCGCCGGCGCGCGGCAATGCGGTGATCGCCCCCGAGAAGAACCCCACCACGACGAGCAACGCGGTCATGCCGAGCGAAAAGACGAACAGATAAACGAAGCCGAGCACCCCGCTGTGGGTGGTCGCGACCCAGGTGAGCACTGCGGCAAAGGCCGGCGCGCCGCACGGCGCGGCGACCAGTCCCGATGTCGCACCCAGGACAAAGACCGCCGGATACGACCCGCCGCCCAGGCTCGCGGCCCAGGCGGAGAGCCCGGCGGGGAGGCGCACGGGAATCACCTCGAGCATCGCGAGCGCAAACACGAGCAGCAAGTTCCCGATGATGAGACGCGCCCAGAAACTCGCGCCGATCGTACCGAACAACGTGCCTGTCATCCCGGCGATCATGCCGAGCAGCGCGTAGAACAGCGCGAGCCCGCCGACGTACGTGAGCGTCAGGCCCATGGTGCGCCGCCGCGTCCGTCCCGCGACGTTGACGCCGGCGAGCGTCCCCGCGGTAATCGGGATCATCGGGTAGATACAGGGGTTGAGACTCGTCACGAGCCCAGCGAGGAACAGCAGGGGGACGGCGACGAGCGGACGGTGTTGCAGCGCGTCCGACAAGCCGGATTGCAACATCCCGAGGATGACCACGGGCGGGATAATAACTACTTTACGCCCGTTGAGCCGCTCCGCGCTTGTCGCCGGCGCCACCGGCCTGATCGGCAGTCATGTACTCCAGCTCCTGCTCGCGGACAACGAGTGGTCGCGAGTGGTGACGGTCGGCCGCCGGCCCATCCCGCAGCTCCACCAGAAGCTCCACCAACGCGTGCTGGACCTCGGCGAGCTCGGGACGGTGAGCGACCTGACGCACGTCGACGACGTGTTCTGCTGTCTCGGCACCACGATCAAGCAGGCGGGCTCACAGCCGGCGTTTCGCCGGGTCGATCATGCGTTCGTCCTTGGCGTCGCGCACGCGGGGCTGCACGCCGGCGCCACGCAGTTTCTCCTCGTGAGCGCGATCGGCGCCGACCCCGCTTCGCGCGTCTTTTACAGCCGGGTGAAGGGCGAAACGGAGTCGGCGATCCGGAGGCTCGGGTTTCAGAGCGTTCAGATCCTCCGCCCCTCGCTGCTGCTCGGCGAGCGCTCCGAGTTCCGCCTCGGCGAGCGCATCGCCATGGTCGTGGCGCCGCTGCTGTCCGTGCTGCTGCTCGGCAGGCTGCGGCGCTTTCGCCCGATTCGCGCCGAGACGGTCGCGCGCGCGATGGTCAACCTGGCGCGCGAGGCGCCGCGGGGGCCGAACGTGTTCGAATACGACGCGATGATCGCGAGCTCGGGGTGGGGCGCCTGAGCGACGATCCATTTCTCGACGCCGCGATCGCGGAGGCCAAGTTGGGCGCGCGCGAAGGCGGGATTCCGATCGGCGCGGTGATCGTCGCCGGCGGCACGATCATCGGGCGCGGGCATAATCGCCGAGTGCAAAACCGCAGTGCGGTGCTGCACGGCGAGATGGATGCGTTGGAGAACGCCGGCCGCCAACCGGCGTCGGTATATCGACGGGCGACACTCTACACCACGCTCTCGCCCTGCGCGATGTGCAGCGGCGCGATCCTGCTGTACGGCATCCCGGCCGTCATCATTGGCGAGAACAAGACTTTTCGTGGTGAGGAAGCGCTGCTCGCGAGCCGCGGCGTGTCACTCGAGGTGCGTCAGGATGCGCGATGCATTCTTATGATGACGGAGTTTATTCGAGAACATCCCGAGTTGTGGGATGAGGATATTGGCAAATGATGTGGAGGACGGTGGAGGATGGTGGAGGTTCTGAAACACCCTCCACCACCCTCCACCAACTTCACTCACCTGCTTTTCCTGACCGTCATCGGGCCGTTCGTCGTGACCACGCGAATCGGTGGGCCGCCGTTCCCCAGGGTAGTCGAGATACGGTCTTTGACGCGTCCGTTGATCGTGACGGTCATCGGGAAGCCCACGTCCATCGGCCCGTTGACCGTGCCGAATTCGATCTTCGCATTGTAGTTGTCCGGTATCCGCAGGTCGGCGGGACCATTCTGGGTCTCGGCGTTGAGACCGGTGCCCTCCCAACGCGACCCCAGGAGCTCGATCATCAGCGGTCCGTTTTGCGCGCTCGCGTGGACGTCGCCGCCCACCCCGGAGAGCGACAGCGGTCCGTTTTGCGTCGAGAGATCCATTTGACCCGCGACGTCCTGCACCGAGAGCGGACCGTTCTCCGTCGAGAGCGTCAGGTCCGTGCGCCGCGGCACCATCACGATGAAACTGACCGACCAGTTCTGGTGCCGTCCAAAGGGGCCGCTCCCACCGGTCGCGCGAATCGTCCCACCGGAGGCTTCGATCTTGATGTCGTGCGCGATCGCGTCGGCGTCGCCCATGCTGCGAGCGTTCACCTGAATCCGTGCCGTGACAGCGATGCTGTCCTTGTTCCAACCGATGATCTCGACGCCACCGTTCATGCCGGGCTCCACGCGGAGCGGGCCCGCGCCGACCTTCATGCCCGTCTCCCGAATCTCGCAGTGGCGGGCGCGCTGTCCCCAGTCGCCCCAGCCTTCGCGACAATTCGCGAGCCACTCATCATCACTATCCTGCGCGTGCAAGAGACCAACGGGAAGAACGAAAACGGCGAGGAGGGCTGCAGTGAGGTACCGCGTCATGACGGGCTCCGGAGTCGCTTGGGTGTAGAGGTTCGACACACTCTACGGTGGAACGGTTGCGGAGATTCGCTAGCTTATCCGGGATGTTGCTCCTCGCGCTCCTGGCCCTCCAAACCACGCCCACCCGTGCCCTCACGCCGGGCAACCACAACCTCTCGTTGCACTTCGGCGACCGCACCCGCCGGTTCATCGTGCACATGCCCCCGCAGGTCCGCGAGGGCCGGCCGCTCCCGGTCGTGCTCAGCTTCCACGGCGGTGGCGGCACGGCGCGAGGCACCCAAGAGTACAGCGGCACCGATTCCATCGCCGACCGCGAGGGGTTCATCGTCGTGTACCCCGAGGGTACGGGTGTCCTGCCGCGGCGGCTGCACACGTGGAATGCAGGCACATGCTGCGGCTACGCGCGCGATCATCACGTCGACGACGTCGGGTTCGTGCGTGCGCTGCTCGACGACCTCGCGCGCCGTACCCCCATCGACCAACGCCGGGTTTACGCGACGGGACTCTCGAACGGTGGGATGATGTCGTACCGTCTGGCCGCCGAGCTGGGGGACCGCATCGCGGCGATCGCACCGATCGCGGGCGGCATGGTCGTCGATTCGATCCGGTCCCCCCGGCCGGTGCCGATCATGCACATCCACAGCGTCGACGATCCACGGGCACTCTACGCGGGCGGGGTGGGCCCCTCGTTCCCGTTCACCAACATTCGCGTCGTGCACCCCGTGATGGACAGCGTGATCGCGCGGTGGGCCCGGTTCGATGGCTGCCCTGGCACGCCCGTGGTCGGCGAGACGATTCATGGTCGGTCAGGTTCGCCGAGTGCCGGACATACGGCGACGCCGATCCGCTATGCGCCATGCGCCGGCGGCAGTGAAATCGTCCTGTGGAAGTTGACGGGCGCCGGCCATGTGTGGCCCGGTGCAGGCGTGCAGTCGTGGCAGAAATACGTCGGTCCCGCGACCGACGTCATCGGTGCCGACACGTTGATGTGGCGATTCTTCCAGCGTTTCTCTCTTCCCGAATCTCACTAGGCGAGCGGATAGCATCTCACGAGTGAACCGGTTTCACGTCCTCACCAAAGCGCGTGCCGAGCGCTCTCAGATATTTGTCGAGCGACCCGTAGTAGCCAAATAGAAAGCGTGACATGAACCGGAAGACAGGATTGCTGATCCATCCCGCCTCCGTGACGCTGATCCGCGTTCTCGCCGAATCGGGCGCCACCTCGTAGGTCCACGTTCCGCCGAACGCGCCGCCCGCCGTGGGATCGATTTGGGTCACCAGCTTCCGCGGCGGCGACGATTCCAACACGATGATCGGCACGTCGAAGCCGCTCATCTTCTGGTGCCAGACCTCATGGCCGTCCCGGTCCGGGAGCCGCTCGGACTGCTGCATAGCCGGAAACCATGCCGTGATGCCGCCGAGATCGCGCACCACTTTCCAGACGCTGTCGGGAGATTGCCGCAGGGAAATCGTGCTCGTGGCGCGGTGATCGCGGGAGATAAAAGCGCCGATCAGCGCGATCAGACCGATCAAGCCAGCGAGACCGACGATGACGATCAAGACCCATTTCATAGCGCTTGATAATACCTTTGGGCATGACGTCGGACAGTATCCGCCTGGACAAATGGTTGTGGGCGGCGCGCTTCTTTAAAACTCGCGCCCTGGCCGCGGCCGCCGTGGCCGGCGGGAAAGTGCAGATCAACGGCAGCCGCGCGAAACCGGCGAAACCAGTGCACGTCGGCGATGATCTGCGCCTGCGCGTCGGCCCGTACGAATGGCTCGTGAGCGTGCGCGCACTCTCGGAGCGCCGCGGGCCACCCAAGGACGCGCAATTGTTGTACGACGAATCGCCAGAGGGTCGCGGGGCGCGCGAGCGCCTCGCCGAGGCCCACAAAATCGCGCCGGCCCCCACCTACCAAGGCAAGGGCCGGCCGACCAAAAAAGAACGCCGCGAGCTGCAGCGACTCGAGGAGGGCGAGGACTAGAGCTTCTGCAGGTGCACGTTCCCGGAACCGGTTTCGACCGACAGCCGCCCCTTCCCGTCTCCCAGCGTCCCCGTGACATGATCGTGCTCGATGCGGCGCACCTGCAACGACAGCCCACCCAGATCGATGTCGCCGCTGCCCGTGTCGAGGTCCACTTCGGCGCCGAGCGTGGGCGGCACCTTGAGCGTGACGTCGCCGGAGCCGGTCTCGATGCGTACGGACCGGAACGTCGCGACGAGCGCGACGTCGACGTCACCGCTGCCCGTCTCGAACGACAGATCGTCGCCGGACGACGCCGTCGCTTCGATGTTTCCCGATCCCGTCTCGACGTGCAGCGTCGCCGCCTTCCCATCGGTCAAGGTGACGCTGCCCGATCCCGTTTCGAGCCGAAGGGTCGAACCATCGACACCGGAGACCGTGATATCCCCCGAGCCGGTCGCGAGGTTGACGTCGCCCGTCGCGGTCCGCAGGTCCACATTGCCCGACCCCGTCTCGACGTGGAGCGAGCCCTTGGTGCGATCGGCCGAGACATCGGCCGATGCGACGGAGACGCGAATCGCGCCGTCGACGTTCGAGATGAATGTCTTGCCGACGCCGAGGTACAGCCCGATGGCCTTGCCGCGCGGGACACTGACGCGCAGATCGGCGTATGCTTCGAGACCGTCGCGCGCGCGTCCGGTGATGCGCACCTGACGCCCTTCCCCGAACCAGCCGCCGCGTTCGTGCCGGCCATGATCGTCACCAAACGTGCCGTCATCGCGCACCCGCAGCGTCGTATTCCAGCCCCGTCCCCACTCCGGCATCACGATGACGTCGTCGGGATAGATGATCCGCAGCGTTTCGCGGCCGCGCAGCGGCCCTGATTGCACCTCGAGCTTCGCCGCGTCGGCGCCGCCGCGCTGCACTTCCACGACCACGTCGCTTCCGGTGCCGGCCTCAACCCGGAGCTCGCCGACGAGGTTGTAGACGGCGACGGAGTCGCCTTTCAGGCTATAGCGGGAGGTTTGTGCGGCAACGGGCGTGGCGAGGACTGCAACGGCGAAAGCGAGCAACGGCGTACGAGCGATCATAGCGGCTCCACAAGGAGTTGGCACCAGTTGGATAGCGAAACACGTACAAGGGTTGCAGCTTTGACCATATGCAAGATTGGCTGCTTTGGTTTCTGCTGGCGATCGGCCTGTTCGTCGGAGAGATGTTCACGGCAGGGTTCTGGCTCGCGTGCCTCGCGGTTGGCGCGGGCGTCGCCGGCATCGTCGGGCTGATCCCTGGCTTCGGGTTTGTAACGGAGGGCATCGCGTTCGCCGTGGCCAGCCTGACCAGCATGGCGGGCCTCAGGCCCCGCCTGATGCACTATTTCCAGCTCGGTCCCGGCTCGGAGCTCCGTACCGGCGTGGATGCGCTGCTGGGGAAGACCGGCATCGTGACCGAGCGCATCGGGCCCGGCATCCCCGGCAGGGTCAAAGTCGAAGGCGAAGACTGGCGCGGGGCGTCGAGTGACGCCACGGTGATAGAGCCCGGCACGCAGGTGACAGTCATTCAGGTGGACGGCACGACCCTCATGGTCGAGAAGGAGTTGTAACCGATGGGCCCTGGCACAGTACTCGTGGCGGCGGTCGCTTTCAGCGTGATCGTGCTCATCTCGAAGAGCATTCGCGTGGTCCAGCAGGCGCAGACGATGATCGTCGAGCGCCTCGGCAAGTACCACAAGACGCTCACCTCCGGCATCAACTTTGTGCTCCCCCTCATCGACCGTCCCCGCGCCGTGGACTGGCACCAGACGATTGTCACGCCCGCGGGCGACAGCTTTTCGCGCCGCTTCCGCACCGAGCGCATCGACCTGCGCGAGACCGTCTATGTCTTCCCGCGCCAGAACGTGATCACCAAGGACAACGTCGTCGTCGAGATTGACGCGCTGATCTATTCGCAGGTCACCGACCCGGTCCGGGCGACGTACGAGATTGCGAATCTGCCGGACGCCATCGAAAAGCTCACACAGACGACGCTCCGCAACGTGATCGGCGAGATGGAGCTCGATCACGTCTTGTCCTCCCGTGACATGATCAACGCGAAGCTGCGCGCGATCCTCGACGAGGCGACGCACAAGTGGGGCGCCAAGGTCAGCCGCGTGGAGCTCAAGGACATCAATCCGCCGCGCGACATCCGCGACGCCATGGAGAAACAGATGCGCGCCGAGCGCGAGCGGCGCGCGACCATCATCACCGCCGATGCCGAGCGCCAATCACGCATCCTCTCGGCGGAAGGCATCCGGCAATCGGAGATCAACACCGCCGAAGGCGATAAGCAGGCGAAGATCCTGCACGCCGAAGCGGAAGCGGCGGCGCGGCTCAAGGTGGCCGAAGCGGAGGCGCAGGCGATCGAGCGCATCACCGCGGCGATCAAGGGCACGGGTGGCGATCCCGCGCAGTACCTGATCGCCATCCGCTACATCGAGACGCTGAAGGAAATGGTGTCGGGTCAGAACAACAAAGTCGTGTACATGCCTTACGAAGCGACGGGCGTGCTCGGGTCGCTCGGCGGAATACGGGAGATGCTGGCGCTGGGTCCGTCCGACAAGAAGGGATGACCGCTCCACTCACGGTCCTCACCGAAGAAGAACGGATGTTCCAGGGCGCGGTGCGGGACTTCGCCGAGAGCGAAGTCCGCCCGCGCGTGCAGGCGATGGAGCAGGCCGCGCGGCTCGATCCGACTCTCATTCCCAAATTCTTCGAGCTCGGCCTCATGGGGATCGAGGTCCCCGAGGCGCACGGCGGCGCCGGCGGCAGCCTGTTCATGACCGTGCTCGCCGTGGAGGAGTTGTCGGCCGTGGACGCTTCGGCGGCGATTTTCGTCGACGTCCAGAACACCCTCGTCAACGCGCTGCTGCTCAAGTGGGCGTCGGACGACATCAAGCGGCGCTACCTGCCGCGTCTCGCCACGCAGGTCGCCGGCGCCTACGCCCTCTCCGAAGCGGGCTCGGGATCCGACGCATTTGGACTGCAGACCAAAGCCACCAAACAGGGCGACACGTGGATTCTCGACGGCCGGAAGCTGTGGATCACCAACGGCCACGAGGCGGGGCTCTTCGTGATCTTCACGCAGACCGATTTCGCCAAGGGCTATAAGGGGATCACGGCGTTTGCGGTGGAGCGGGGCTTCAAGGGATTCAGCGTCGGCAAGAGAGAAGACAAGCTGGGGATTCGCGCGTCGTCGACCGTCGAGTTGATCCTCGATCACTGCGAAGTCCCGGCCGCGAACCTGATCGGTGAGGTCGGAAACGGCTACAAGGTCGCGATCGAGACGCTCAACACCGGGCGGATCGGCATCGGCGCCCAGATGATCGGCGTGGCGCGCGGTGCGCTCGACGCGTCGCTCAAGTACGTGAAGGAACGGCAGCAGTTCAACAAGCCGATCGCTGAGTTCCAGGCCGTGCAGTTCCAGCTCGCGCAGGCCGCGACCGAGCTCGAGGCCGCGCGTCTCATGGTCTATAACGCGGCCAGGCTCGAGGACGCGGGCGAGTCGTACACGAAGGAAGCGGCGATGGCGAAGCTCTTGAGCTCGCAGGTCGCCGAGCGCGTGACGTCGCTCGCGGTAGAGCTGTTCGGCGGGTACGGCTACACCAAGGAGTATCCGGTCGAGAAGTTCTATCGCGACGCGAAGATCGGGACGATCTACGAAGGCACGAGCAACATGCAGCTGAATACGATCGCGAAGCTGCTGCTGAAGTAACGAGGTCCATTCTTGACATAGGCTTGACGCGGCTGCGGTAGGCTGGACGCGTACCTCCACCCGGAGCGACGCGATGATCCGCAGCCTGGCTGTAACGATCCTGGTTCCCTGCGCCCTGCTCAGCCGTGGTGCAGCGCAGGAGATCACGCTCGACTCGGCGCGGCATACCGTCGTCATGCGCGCCGGACCCTTCATGGCAGAGCCCGCCGAACACAGTGAGCATTACGGCGATGCGGGGATGATGGACAGCGACGATCCCGTCCGCCGGTTCACGTGGCCCTGCAACGCGTGGCTGCGCGGCTTCGCGCTGCGGCTCGAGGACGCGGAGGGGCGGGAGCTCCCGCTCCGTTGGATTCACCACCTCAAGGTCGTGAACTTCGCGCGCCGCGCGAGTCGCGGGACTTGAAGCTGCCGGTCTCGGTCGGCATTCCGGTTCGCGCGGGAGACGAGCTGGGCGTCTATGTGATGTGGGACGCGCCCGCCGATGCTCCGAGCCATGAGGTATTCATCCGGATCGAGCTGCAGTGGACGCCGGTCAATCTGCTGCCGCGGCCCGTGAGCGCGCTTCCGTTCCAGGTGGACGTCCGTTTCGCGGTCGCGCGCAACACCTTCCCGGTTCCGCCGGGGCGGCACGAGTGGGCTGCGGACTTCGAGCTGCCGGTAGACGGCCATCTGCTCATCGCGGGCGGGCACCTGCATGACTATGGCGTGAGCGTGCGGCTCGAGGAGGTGGCGACGGGGAAGCGAATCCTGAATATCGAGGCGCGGCGCGATTCCAGCGGCCATCTACTCGGCATGCCGCGCAAACTGCTCGCGCTGCGGGGCGATGGGTTGCGTCTTGTGGCGGGGCGGCGGTACCGCATCGTCGCCGTGTACGACAACCCGACGAGCGACACGATTCCCGGCGCCATGGGCATCATCGGAGGGCTGTTCGCGCCCGACGACCTGCGGCGCTGGCCCGCGATCGATGTCAGCAACGCCGACTATCGGCTGGATCTCGAGCTGCTTGGCGGTGTTCCCGCGAT